>Ga0134128_10011298_pt1 | contig 10683 bp, 8 predicted proteins | sample KB31754_FD_96462 | JGI IMG/M metagenome (GOLD analysis project Ga0134128, IMG submission 96462) | Terrestrial soil microbial communities with excess Nitrogen fertilizer from Kellogg Biological Station, Michigan, USA - KB3-175-4 | ecosystem: Environmental > Terrestrial > Soil > Unclassified ...
ATGTCGACCAGCACCCAGTGGTAAAACACCGTCCGCTTTAAGCTCTTGCTGATGGTCTTGCCTTCCTTGTTGACGTCGGTGGGCACCGACGGCACGTCGGGATCGAGGACGATGACGGCGAAGGATTTGGTGCCCTTGGGCGCGCCCGACCAGGCGAGCTTCGGGTTCTTGTTGGCGCCGAGCCCGACATGGCCCTGCGCTGCCGGCACGCAGAAGGCATATTGGCCGGGCAGCGCCTTGCCGTTGGCGGTGTCGTCGACCGTGACCTTGAGCGCGGCCGCGCTGGCGATGCCCGGCAGCAGCAATCCCGTCGCCGCCACCACGGCAGCCAGACACCTCTTGAGCTCGGACATCCGATCCTCCTCGTGGTTTCGTTCCGGCGCCATCCTACGCCAGCCGGGCGGCAGAGGGAAAACCGGGCGTTGCGACCACCGGACAGGGCAAGCGGCCGCGCGGCGCACTGGCCAAGCGGCGGCGACATGTTTATGCTCGCGACGCGCGAACGGCCAAGTTATTCAAGGGGGAAGAACAGTGTCTGGCAACCGTTGGATCCAATTGCTCCTCGGCATCATCGCCATGATGTCGATCTCGAGCCCGCAATACACCTGGACGCTCTTCACCGGGCCGCTCAACCAGAAGCTGGGAACGAGCCTAGCCGAGCTGCAATGGACCTTCTCGCTGCTGATCATCCTGCAGACCTTCCTGTCGCCGCTGCAGGCCTACCTGGTCGACCGCTTCGGACCTCGCCTGTTGATCTCCGCCGGCGCCATCCTTTCCGGCGGCTCCTGGGTGCTGGCCGCGCAAGCCACCAACATCGAGCTGCTCTACCTCACCTACGGCATCATCGGCGGCTTCGGCACCGGCATCATCTATGTCGGCATCATCGGCCTCATGGTGCGCTGGTTCCCCGACCGCCGCGGCCTCGCCACCGGGCTGGCCGCCGCCGGCTACGGCTTCGGCGCCTTCTTCACCAGCTTCCACATCGACAGCATGATCAAGAGCTCGGGCTATGCCCACACGCTGGTCGTTTGGGGCATCATCCAGGGCGTCATCGGCGTCGCCGCGGCGCTCGGCCTCAGCGTCCCGCCGACCGGCTATCGCCCGCCCGGCCAGCTCCCGGTCGAAGCCGCGCGCATCGAGCTGCAGACCCAGCGCAGCTACTCGCCGCGCGAGATGCTGCAGAACCCGATCTTCTGGCTGCTCTTCATCATGATGGCCATGATGTCGACCAGCGGCCTCATGGTGACCTCGAATGTCGGCCCGTTCGCCCGCGAATACAAAGTCGCCGAGGTCATAGTGCTCGGCATGGCCGCGCTGCCGCTCTCGCTGACGCTATCGCGCGTCACCAACGGCATGACGCGCCCGTTCTTCGGCTGGGTCTCCGACCATATCGGCCGCGAGAAGACCATGGCGCTGGCGTTCTCGCTCGAGGCGGTGGCGATCCTCATTCTGTTCGCCTTCATCGACCAGCCGGCGATGTTCGTCGTCCTCACCGGGCTCGTCTTCTTCGGCTGGGGCGAGATCTTCTCGCTGTTCCCGTCGACCTTGACCGACACCTTCGGGCCGAAATTCGCGGCGACTAATTACGGCTTCCTCTACATCGCCCAGGGCGTCGGCTCGATCCTGGGCGGCCCAGCCGCCGCCTACCTCAAGCAGGCGACGGGAAGCTGGACGGCGGTCTTCATCCTCGTCGCGTGCCTTGACGCGCTCACCGCGCTCCTGGCGCTCACCGTGCTCCGCGGCATGCGCCAGCGCCACATGCGCGCATCGTCCTGAGCCTCAGCCGGCAGCGGCGCTCGTCGCCGCCGCGCGGATCTCGCTCAGCGACTGCCGGATGGTGAGCGCCTCGGGGTCGATGCGCAGCTCGATGACGGCGGGGCCGCCCGCCGTCATCGCCCGCTCGAAGGCGGCGGCGAAATCGGCCGTGCGCTCGACCACCTCGCCATGGGCGCCATAGGCGCGCGCCAGCGCCGCGAAGTCGGGATTGTGCAGGTCGGTGCCGATGACGCGGCCGGGATGATGGCGCTCCTGGTGCATGCGGATCGTGCCATACATGTTGTTGTTGACGATCAGCACGATGACGGCGAGGCGGCGCTGCACCGCGGTCGCCAGCTCCTGCCCGGTCATCAGAAAATCGCCGTCGCCGGCGAGGCAGACTACCGTGCGATCGGGATGCACGACTTTTGCCGCCAGCGCCGCTGGAAAGCCGTAGCCCATCGAGCCGCTGGTCGGCGCGAGCTGCGTGCCGAAGCCACGATACTGGTGGAAGCGATGCAGCCACGTCGCGAAATTGCCGGCGCCATTGGTGAAGATCGTGTCGACCGGCACCTGCCCGTCGAGCCATAGCATGATCTCGCCGAGCTGGATGTCGCCCGGCGAGCGCGGCGGCTTGCGCCAAGCGAGATACTCCTCATGCGCTGCCGCCGTCTCCTTGGCCCAAGGCTGCGCTGCGACTGGCGCCAGCGCCGCCGCGACGCGGGCGAAGGCGCGCGGGCTGGCGACGATCGGCAGCTCCGCCTGATAGACGCGGCCGAGTTCCTCCGGATCGGCGTGGACGTGGACGAAATGCTGCTTCGGCGTCGGGATGTCGATCAGCGTGTAGCCGCCCGTGCTCATCTCGCCGAGCCGCGGCCCGACGGCGATCAGCAGATCGGCGTCCTGGATGCGCTGGGCGAGCTTCGGGTTGACGCCGATGCCGACATCGCCGGCATAGCAGGGATGCGCGTTGTCGAAGCGGTCCTGGCGCCGGAACACGGTGCCGACCGGCAGCTTGTTGGCGGCGGCGAAGGCCTCGATCGACGCCACCGCATCGGCATCCCAGGCGCTGCCGCCGAGCAGCAGGAAAGGCCGCTTGGCGGCAGCAAGCCGCTCGCGCAGCGCCGCCATCGGCGCCGCGCCGGGCCAAGTCTCGACCGGCTGATAGGGCTGCGCGTCGCCGACCTCGACCTCCTCGGTCAGCATGTCCTCGGGCAGCGCCAGCACCACCGGACCAGGGCGACCGCTGGTGGCGACGGAGAAGGCGCGGCTCAGGAACTCCGGAATGCGACGCGGATCGTCGATCTGCGCCACCCATTTGGCGAACTGGCCGAACATGCGGCGATAGTCGACCTCCTGGAAGGCTTCACGCTCGACCGTGTCGCGCGCCACCTGGCCGATGAACAGGATGAGTGGCGTCGAATCCTGCATCGCGACGTGAAGGCCGGCACTGGCGTTGGTAGCGCCGGGACCGCGCGTCACCATGCACAGGCCCGGCCGTCCGGTCAGCTTGCCGTAGGCGTCCGCCATCATCGTCGCGCCGCCCTCCTGGCGGCAGGTGACGAGGCGGATCGAATTGGCGTCGTAGAGCGCGTCGAGCACCGCGAGGTAGCTCTCGCCCGGCACGGCGAACACCGTATCGGCACCGTGGATCTTGAGTTGGTCGACGAGGATCTGCGCGCCGGTCCGGCGGCGACGGGCTGTGCTCACGCTCTATACCTCCGCGGGCGTCGTTGGTCGCCAGAGGTATTGGAGTTTGGCGTGGTCGGCAATCCCCTTATCGGGACGAACTATTCGGCGGGGCGCGGGGCCACCTTGACGCGGCGCTGGCGTTGTCCCGCATCGCCGCCGCCGACCCAGCGCATCAGCGTGCCGATGACCAGCAGAGTCGCGGCATAGAACACGATCTGGATGCCCGAGGGCTGCGAGACATATCCCACCAGCGCATGCAGCACCTGGCCTAAGATGCTGTGCTCGCTCAGCAGCCACGAGGTGTCCCAGACATCGTTGCCGAGCGGCGGCAGCACATCCGCCTGTACCAGAAAGGCCGCACCCTGCGCCGCCATGCCGGCGGCGAGCAACAGGATGAGCCAGCTCGTCACCGTGAAGAGATGCTTCAGCGGTATGCGCAGCAGCCCGAAATAGAGCAGCGCGCCGACGCCCACGCCGGCGGCGACGCCGAGGGCAAAGCCGGCACCGAACGAGACCGCGTCGGTGCCGTTGGCGGCGACGATGCTGTAGAGGAACAGCACCAGCTCCGAGCCCTCGCGCAGCACGGCAAGCCCGACGACCACCGCCAGCGCATGGAGCGGGCGCGCACCCGAGCGCACCAGCTTGCCGACATCGCCCGCCTCGACCGCGAGCTCGCGGCCGTGGCGGCCCATCCACACATTGTGCCAGCCCAGCATGGCCACCGCGGTGAACAGCACGGCGGCGTTGAACAGCTCCTGCCCGACGCCGGCGAGCGCCGACGCGATCTGCTCGGCGAATCCGGCCACCAGCGCCGCGCCGGCGATACCGCCGGCGATGCCCGCGCCGACCCAGGCGCCTCGCCGCGGCACATCCTGGCTGGCCGCCAGCACGATACCGACCACGAGCGCGGCCTCGAGTACTTCGCGAAAGACGATAAGCGCGGTCGGCAGCATTACGGCTGGCTATCTCTTGCGGTCGCGGGCGTCATTCTTAACAGATGCAATTGCGAGGCGTTCGCATTGTCGCCCGGACGACAGCGGCCGTCAACACCGCGAGGCGAAACCTACCCAGGCAAATATTAAAGGGTCAGCCGTGCTGCCCGAAGGGGCGCGGCGTCGTGATCAGCGCCGGCTGAACAGGTCCGGGAAGAAGAAGGCGATCTCGGTCTTGGCGGTCTCGAGCGAATCCGAGCCGTGCACCGAGTTGGCTTCGATCGATTCGGCGAAATCCTTGCGGATGGTGCCGGGCGCCGCCTTCGCGGGATCGGTCGTGCCCATGATCTCGCGGTTAAGAGCGACCGCGTTCTCCCCTTCGAGCACCTGGATGACGACCAGATCCGAGGTCATGTACTTGACGAGATCGTTGAAGAACGGGCGCTTGCTATGGACGCCGTAGAAGCGCTCGGCCTCGTCCCGCGAGAGCTTGCGTGGCTCGGTCTTCTTGATAATGCGCAGGCCGCGCTGCTCGAAGCGGGCGTTGATCTTGTCGACCAGCTTGCGACGCGTCGCGTCGGGCTTGATGATCGACAAGGTGCGTTCGACGGCCATGGGCATTTTCCTCGCAACGGCAAAACCGCCGTGGATATAGCGACGGGCGGCGCGTCGATCAACCGCCGTCGGCCGGCGTGGCGACGCGCTTCTGCCACTTGCCTTCGGTCTGCTCCCAATAGGCCAGTGTATGGCCGGCGGCCTTGGCCTCCTTCCAGCGCAACCGCGCGGCGGCGACCGCGGCGTCGTCATTGCCGTCGAAGATGTCGCAGCAGCGTGCATAGTCGCCGAGCCGCGCCGAGCTCTGGCCGTCGAGCAGCACCAGCATGGTGGCGCGGTTCGGGTTCTCATCGGCGGTGGTGAGCCAGACCGGCTGGCTCTCGGCATTGCCGTCGCGCGCCGAGCCGTGCGGCAGGAAGCTGGCATCGTCGTAAGTCCACAGCAGCGCGTCCAGATGATCGACGCGCTCGGCAGAGCCGGCGATGACGACGACGCGATGACCCTCGGCCAACGCCCGCTCGACGATGCGCGGCAGCGCGCGATCGAGCGGCATGGTACGCAGATGATAGAAGCCGATCTCGGTCATCCCCTCCCCTCGGCCGCTAATCCTCGTAGTGATCCGCCACCAGGCGCTCGAGCAGGCGCACGCCGAATGCGGTGGCGCCCTTGGGCACGGTCGCGGCATCCTTCTTTGACCAGGCGGTGCCGGCGATATCGAGATGCGCCCATGGCACGCCGTTGACGAAGCGCTGCAGGAACTGCGCGGCGGTGATGCTGCCGGCGTCGCGGCCGCCGCTGATGTTCTTGATGTCGGCGGCGTCGCTGTCCATCAGCTTGTCATAGGCATCGCCCAAGGGGAGCCGCCACACCTGCTCGCCTACCGCCTTGCCGGCGGCGACGAGGCGCTCGGCCAGCTCGTCATTGTTGGTGAAGAGCCCGGCATTCTCGTGGCCGAGCGCGATGATGATGGCGCCGGTCAAGGTCGCCAGGTCGACCATGAATTTGGGCTTGAAGCGGTCCTGCGCGTACCACATCGCATCAGCCAGCACGAGGCGACCTTCGGCGTCGGTATTGAGCACCTCAATGGTCTGGCCCGACATCGAGCTGACGATGTCGCCCGGGCGCTGCGCCATGCCACCCGGCATGTTCTCGACCAAACCGACGACGCCGACCGCGTTGACCTTGGCCTTGCGCCCGGCCAGCGCCTTCATCAGGCCGATCACCACGCCGGCGCCGGCCATGTCCCATTTCATGTCCCACATGCCGTCGGCCGGCTTGATCGAGATGCCGCCGGTATCGAAGGTGACGCCCTTGCCGATGAAGGCGACCGGTTGCGCCGTCTTGGACTTCGCCCCCTTCCATTGCATGACGACAAGGCGCGGCGGCCGCGCGCTGCCCTGCCCCACGCCGAGTAGCGCGCCCATGCCAAGCTTCTTCATCTGCTTCTCGTCGAGCACCTCGACATCCACCTCGAGCTTCTCAAGCGAGCGCGCCGCCTCGGCAAGCGTCTCGGGATAGATGATATTGGCCGGCTCGGAAACGAGGTCGCGGGTGAAGAACACGCCGTCGACGATCTTCTCGAGCGGTGCAAAGGCGCGCTTCGCGTCACTGACATCGTCCGTCATGACGGTAAATTTCTCGAGCGTCGGCTTCTGCTCGGGCTTCTCCTTGGTACGGTACTTGTCGAAGCGATAAGCGCGCAGCCGTGCGCCATAAGCGAAATTCGCCGCCGCGTCGCCGCCCTTGATCTTGGCGCCGTCGAGGTCGTCGAGCGCGACGGCTGCCGCTTTCTCGCCGGCGCTATTGAGCTGCGCTACCGCCTGCCCGCCCAGGCTCTGCAGCGCGGCGGCGTCAATGGCCGCCGGCTTGCCGAGGCCGATCAGCAGGACACGCCCGACCTCGAGCTTCGTTGGCGCCAGCACGCCCAGCACTTCATCCTTGCGCCCGGTGAAGCGGCTCGACTCCATTGCCCGCTTGAGCGCGCCGCCGCTCTCCTTGTCGAGCGCGGTGCCGGTCGGTGTCAGCGTGCGATCCTCCGTCACGCCGACGACGATCGTGCCCGATTTGGGCCGGCTCGGCTCGGCAAAGGCGATCTTCATGAGGGCTCCCCTGGCGAAATCTAACGCGCCCGATAGACGCCGGAGCGGCAGGTGTCAATCGTCCTCGCCACCGATGTCACAGGCAGAGCGGTGCTTCCGACAGCACATGCGCCCAGCGTTGCGTGCGCGGCGGCGGATAAGCTTCCTGCGCCGCGGCGCGCCAGCCGGTCGCGCCGCGACGGAGCACGACGGCGTGGCCGGCGGGAAGATCGGCGGATCCCGCCGCGCTGCATGAGATGACGGCGAGCCGGTAACGATCGGCGACGAGGCGGCTCAGCGTGTCCGGCGCCAGCGAGGTCAGGATGCGCAGGTCGAGATCGGGATAGGCCGGCGGCACGAAGCGCAGCAGCCCTTCCACCATGGCGGTGACGCTGCCATTGTCGCCGGGCAGTACGATGGCGATGCGTGTGTCGCTGCCGAGCTCCTGTTTCGCCAGCGCCGCCAATTGCCATGTGCGCAGCTGCGGCACCTCCAGATCGAAGCGCAACAGGCTCGCCAGCACCAGCGGACACAGCATTGCCACCGCCACCAGCGCCGGCGGTGCGCGACGAGCGAGCACACCGCCCAGCGCCCAGCCGCGCTCGGCAGCGATGTCGCGCGCCAAGAGCAGCAGCGTCAGCATGAGCAGCAGCCCGAGATGCGTGTTGTAGCGGAAGAAGGAGTGCGCCTCGACGCTCATCTGGCCGGCGAAATGGCCGATATAGGTCACGAAGAGAGCGGTGTTGTAGAGCAGCAGCACGCCGGCGAACAACGCTGCGACACGCGCCGTCTGGTCGAGTCCGCGCCGCTTGAGGCGCCAGACCAAGCCGCCGATCGCCAGCGCCGCCAGCGCGAAGAAATACCCCTTCTCCAGCATCTCCTTCAGCATGCTGCGCAGGATGAGCGGGATGTTGGCGAACTGCCACTGCGCGAAGGGCAGCGGCTTGAGCTCGCCCTCGGCGAAATGGCTGAGCACGTACCAGCGCCATGCGCCATAAAGCAGGAGGGCCGGCGCTGCCGCCAGCAGCAGCGCGACAAGTGACCGGCCGCGCCCGTCGCGCCCTTGCAGCAGCGCCAGCACGAGTGCGGTGACGAGCAATCCGGCGACCAGCGCGATGCTGTCCTGCTTGATGTTGACCAGCGCCGTCAGCGTCAGCGCGAACAGCGTCAGCTCGGCCGTCGCGGCGCGCTGCGCGGCAAGGCGGTCGAGCGCGCGCGCGGCGAACCAGGCCGCGAATGCCAATGCCACCGTGACAGATGCCTCGCTATAAGCGGAGAAGTGGAAGCGCGGCACGAAGCCGGGGTTGATCAGCGTCGTCAGCAGCAAGCCCAGTGCAGTCGCCCCCCAGCTCGGCAGGATGGCGGCGGCGTCATCGCCGCGCTCGATAAGCCGCGCCAAGAACAGCGCGAATGCGAGCTGCAGGATCAGATTGATCGCGATCATCGCCGTCGCCGGAAATCCCGGCGTGAAGAGCGACGCGACGAACGCTGCAAGCTGCATGTTGTAAGGCGCGCCAGGCAGGAAGGAATGGCTCGGCCAACGGGCATCGGCGGGGAAGCTTGCGTGGTCGTAGAGATAGGCGGCGTTGGGCAGCAGATTGAGGAAGGTGTCGGGCAGGCTCGGCCGCGCGCTCGCCATGACGGCGAGCAGCGGCAACGCGACAACCATCATGCGCAGCGCGCTCCGCCATGCTATGCGCGGCACTCGAAAGCGCGGCAAGACAAGGCCGATGAGTCCCGCCGTGGCGATCGCGGCCGCCGGCCAGCGCAGCGACGCCATCGTGACGACGCCCCACAAAGTCAATGCCAGGCAGGCACCACCCCAGCCGGCGACCAGCGCCACCTCCGGCGCCGCACGCCCCAGCGACAGCAGGCGGCCCATGCCGATGAACAGCGCTGCCGTAATCAACACGCCCACCCATGCCGCGAGATCGGCCCAGCTCGGGATCAGCAATTGCAGGAAAGTCATTCGGGTGGCGGCCTATCGGGGCGGCGCGGTGCCGTCAAGCCGGGCGTCGGGCATGACGCGGAACAGCGCGAAGCGCGGCCCGGCGAACACGCCTATGAGCCAGGGCTGCACCGGCAATCGGAAGGGGTGGCGCCCGACGAAGGCGACATAGTCGTAGCCGCCAAGCGCGGCGCGCTCGCTTTCATCGAGCGGCGGGGCGGCGGCGACGAGTCCGGCCCATAGCCGCTCCGGCGCGAGCCGGTCGGCAAGGGCGCGATATTCCGGGCGCAGCGCCACCGGCTGCTGCGTCGCGAAGGCGAACAGCGTCGGCACGAAGGCGTCACGCCTGACAACGGCCAGCGTCGGGAAATGCGCCAGCGGCGTCGCCTCGGAATTGAGCGCCTCCGGTGGATAGGCGACGGCGACGCGGCTCCCTGCCGGCAGTTCGTCGAGCGCCGGCAGCAGGCTGGCGTAGAGTTGGTCGCTCTCGCGCCATACCGCGGTGACGACGCCGAGTCGGACGGAGAACAGCGCCAGCGCCGCGATGAGGACAATGCGGCGCGCCCGCGCGCGTGGCGCCGCCCAGTCGCTGCCCGCCACCAGCACCAAGCCGAGCAGCAGCGGGATGCGATGATCCGCGCCCGAGGCGGTGGCGAGTTGGCTCGGCATCGCCATATAGGCCACCACCAGCAGCGTCAGCGGCACCGTCATGGCCGGCGCCAGCCGCACCCAGCGCCGCGCGAAGAGGAAGATCAGCGCCAGGACGACCACGACAAAGCAGGCAACGTCGAACGGCCGGCTGTAATTGTCGAAGACGCTGAACAGCAGGTCGACCTTGCGCAGCGGGTGGCCGTAGCGCACGGCGCCGCCGATCGCGCCGGGCGTGGCGACGAAGAGGATGAGAAGCGCCGGAACGAAGGCGGCGCCGGCTAAGGCAAGAGCGCCAGCGGCACTGCGCCAGCCCCGCCGCCGCCGCAACGCCTCGCCGGCCTCGTAGCCCATCACCAACACGCCGTAGAGCCCGAACGCGAGGAGATGGGCAAAGAACAGCGCCAGAGCCGCGACCACGCCCAAAACGAGGCGCAGTGCCGGCGACCGCCGCCTGAGCGCGATCCATCCGGCGACGGCGCACAGCGCGAGGCCAAGGCCGAACAAGTAGTTGAGGAAGCCCCACAGCAGGATGCGACTGTAGAGCAGCAGGAACGCCAGGCACGGCCATGCCGACCACGCGCCGGACAGCACCCGGTGCAATAATACCGTGCCGCCCACCAGCAGCAGCAGCGTCGTCAGCACGAAGGCCTTGCCGGCCCAGTCAAGCGGTATGACGTGGGCGAGCGCCGGGACGATCGCGTCCATCGCCAGGTCGGGCACCGGTCGCCATTGAATGGCGTAGAAGCGCTGCAGGTCCGGCGAGCGCGCCAAATCCGCCAGGATGTGCATGCGCGCGAGGTGATTGGGATAGTCGAAAAGCGGCAAGGTGTCGCAGATCAGCACCGGCACCGCCGCCGCCGCGAACAGCGCGGCGAAGAGCAGGGCGAATCGGCGCGGACCGAGCGCCGGCAGAGCGGTCGCGGCTTGCATCGGCGCCGGAATCCCCCCAATTGCCTTAAAGCTGGGCGCCGCAGAGTTCCACGTCACGACCGCCACAGCAAGCGCCGCGCCGCCGGAAACTTCGCGCTAGGCTCGGCCAAGACGCCGCACCTATAATCGGCCCCGCATGAGC
>Ga0134128_10011301_pt1 | contig 10681 bp, 10 predicted proteins | sample KB31754_FD_96462 | JGI IMG/M metagenome (GOLD analysis project Ga0134128, IMG submission 96462) | Terrestrial soil microbial communities with excess Nitrogen fertilizer from Kellogg Biological Station, Michigan, USA - KB3-175-4 | ecosystem: Environmental > Terrestrial > Soil > Unclassified ...
ATCAGCAAAGTACTGAAATAATACTTCTAAAAGCTTTTAAAAGAATATATGATAATGTAGAGTTAACCGGTTGATAGAAGCTCTATATAGTTCTGGCAAAAAGTATACATGTTAGCGCTATCAAACGCCACGACATTACCAGACATCCCAGTGTCTAGTTCTTTTGTTCTATTTCCTCCTCTGAAAGGTACCCGCACATGGATACTTTCACAAAACTGCACCTTCAAAAACAGCTTTTGGAGAACGTTTAGGTCATGCAAAATACGTCTGAGACTTTTATAAGGAATTTTAGCTAAAATCGAAGGCAATTAAACATGTAACTATTCAGGTCCGCTCGTCAGAGCGGGGAGGAGAGGATGACCAGCCAACGCTTGCTGCAAAGCCGAAAGCAGAGGTTGCCCTTGTTTTTTGAGTGTGGAGAGATAGCCTCGGATACGGCAAAAATCCAGGGCCCCGTTCCAACTGCGAAAACAGCCGGAAATCTTCTGTGTCCCGTCTGTCCTCCAGGCTTCTTTCCGCTGCGGTGGCGCTGGCTTTTTGTCTTCTTTTGCCGGCCAAAGCGGTCCGAGGAAGGAGGCAAATGGCTGTTGTGGCTATCTTTGGCCAGACGATCTTCCAATTCAGCGACACGTTGCGTCATTTGGGCCAGCACCTCGCTGACTTCTGCCAGCTTTGCTTGCAGTTCCTGATTCACTTGTTTGAGTGCTTGCAGTTCTTCTTCGGGACTCATGCCGCTACTTTATCCCTGTCTCAGGCTTTCTGGCAAGTCTTTAGAACTTCTGAGCGGACCTGAATAGTTACTTAAACATATGATCAATGTAAAACCTATTTAGCAGAATAGTACCAGAATAACAGCTTTCAGAAATTTTCAAAAGGATATATGATAATATAGAACCGGCAGGTCGTGGTGATTGTCAAATATATTTGGCCAAAGCTCGACTTTAATGAGCACAAGCCAGATCTTATCGTCAGATATTATTAGCCAGTTTTTTCACAGATTACTGGCCGAAACCAACTTATTATCACAAATGTCTGGTGCTTCTTCTTGCGTCAACTGGCCTCCAGAGCGCCTACCAAATATTTGTGACAATAAGCAGGTCGATAGAAATCTTATATGGTTCTGGCAAAAAGTAACATATTAGCGCTATCAAATGCTACGACATTGCCAGACATTCTGGTGTCTAGTTCTTTTGTTCTACTTCCTCTTCTGAAAGGTACCCACACATGGATGCTTTCACAAAACTGCGCCTTCAAAAAACAGCTTTTGGAGAACGTTTAGCTCAGGCAAGAATGCGTCTGAGACTTTCACAAGAAGATTTGGCCGAGGCTATCGGTATTACAGCTCGAACGGTGAGCCGCTGGGAGCGGAGCAACGTCATTCCGCAACAATATTACCTGGAGCGTTTAGCTGAAATATTGTTGATTCCACTAGATAAACTCTTTGGAGCGGATGAAGAATCCCAACATTCCAAACTCTTGTGGCATATACCTTATGCACGCAATTCGTACTTCACCGGGCGTGAAGACATTTTAAATCAATTGCATACAAAAACACAGACTATCTGTAAACACCCACATATTCTGTCCGGTCTGGGGGGTATTGGTAAAACAGAAATCGCCCTGGAGTATGCATATCGTTTCGGCAATGATTACCAGGCTATTCTCTGGCTCAGAAGCGAGACCCCCGAATCTTTCCGAGCGGATTATCTTGCTCTGGCGGATATCCTCCAGGTATCTTACACAGGTAGCGCAGATCAGCTCAGTAAAGAAGAAGTAGTGAAATGCTGGTTCAAGTGTCACGCCAACTGGCTGCTCATTCTAGATGGTCTGGAAGATCTGACATTACTCGATGGCATGTTTCCCAGAATAAACCAGGGGCATGCCTTAATCACCACACGTTCCCAGATTACCGGATCGTTGGGCAGCCCCATCGATGTACCAAAAATGAGTTGTGTAGAAAGCACCCTTTTTCTTTTGAGGCGCACCAGGATTCTCTATTCCGATACGTCTCTGCACGAAATACCTCCTGCTCTGTACACACAGGCAGAAACACTTGGAAAGCTTCTCGATGGTCATCCCCTGGCCCTTGACCAGGCTGGAGCATATATCGAAGAATCGATGTGTGGCCTATCTGGTTATCTTGAGCGCTACGCAATGCAGCGAGGCATTTTACTCGATACTCGGGGAGTAGCAGCCAGCCATCATCCTGAGACAGTAAGCTGGACACTGTCTTTCTGTTTTCGGCAAATAGAACAAACCTCTCCTCTTGCTGCCGACCTTTTACGCCTCTGCGCGTTCCTCCCTTTCGACCCGATTCCCGAAGACCTTCTTACTCAAAATGACGAATTTTCCTGTGCTATCTCACAATCGCTTTCCAGCAATCCTCTCCTGTTAGATGAGTTGGTCAAGCAGCTCCGTCGTTTTTCTCTCCTCCATCGCGAGGCAACGACAAGGACGCTTCATATCCATCGTCTTTTGCAAGTAATTATCCAGGATAAGGTGGATGACGATGAGCGTAATCGGTGGATAGCATACGCAACCCGCATTCCGCAGTTTCAACTGGAAGAAAGAGAGAATTGTTCATAGTGCGGCCCCAGGAGAAATAAGATGAGCTGGTGAACAGGTTGGAGCCGTAAAACCAGGGTGCGTGAGGTAAAAGAGGTGTGAATATGGAGCAACTCAATGCCTTCAAAGCACTGGAACACCCAGCGCATGGTTGGACGTGAGGTTGATTTCTGGACCTGATCGGGAATAGTTTGCGCGGTCTCGGCTAAACGCACCCGCAACCGAAGCTCGGCCAGACGATAGACCAGCAAGCACAAGACCATGATCAGGCTCAGCGCCATGATCCGTTCGGGCTTTTTCACAAACACCGAGGAGGCCAGAAACAAGGGGTCTTTGAGAAAGCGAAACCCACGCTCGACGCCACCCTGCTCTTTGTAGGTCGTGGCCAATGCCTGATCAGAAAGCTCCGTGGGCGAGAGGATGTTGGTGCCAACGATCCAACACGCTTTGCGCAACGCCTCTTGCTCAACCATGTCCTGGTTGATGCTCACCCTGGCCACGATCTGCCATTGCTGAGCGAGCGGGCCAGCATCTTTGCGGGGTCGCCCTCGGCCTGCGTGGTGGGCATGTTTGCTTCGCTGTAGGCCCCATTCTCGTTGTTGGCGACGTTGTGGTGAGGGGTAGGAAAGGGGGCCACATTTTGAGGGTGTTTTCCCCGTTGAGAAGCATCGTTCTCTTCCCCATCATCTTCAGTTAGATTCGATTCAATTTGATTCAATTGGGACGGCGTTTTTCCCGAATATTCTGGATTTTCCCGGTTTCTCCCGGCACTTTTCGGGAAAATTCTGGGAGAAGCCGGAGGATGGTGATTTCCCTCTTCACTGTTTGCATCTGCGTTCGGTGGTGCAGGATACTTTGAGAGCGTTTTCTTATTACCAAGCGTTTGCCACTCATCCCAGCATATCAGTTGAAAGTAGCGATGTTTGCCTGCCTGGTAGAGCAGCGGCAGATCATTGGCAGTGGAGATCTTTACGACGATGAGAAGACAGCAGCCCTTTTTGCTCAACTGAAACTAGATAGCGACGAGGAGCCGCGCCCAGGCGAAAGCCGTGGTAGACATCTACTTTCCCTCTCTACGAGACCAGTTTGACTATCGCTTACCGAGCGCTTTGCAGGAACTCTTCAAAGAATAAGCTCAACCGGAAAAGCTAGCCAGGTGAACTTCTCTATGGTATGCTATACACAAGGGACCAGGCATTTACCTTCAGAGGGCGCCATGCGGCTAAAACAACAAACACTAGCAACAGCTTACCAACAACTCGCAGCAGGAGAGGGGTTTCGCATCGCAATGGGAAACTTCATAAACTTCTTTTTCCTCTACGCAGTTGATGACCGCCAGGAGCTTCTCGATGACCCTATCCAGCTCCCACCCCATCCTACAAAGGAGCAGCGCGACTGGGCGGCATTTTGCGCAGGAGCCGCAGAGTATCTGGCCGAACGTTACAGCCTTGTATGCCCGGCCTGGGCACATAATCCGGCGTATTGCATGGCCGAGCCGTGGTATACCATCCCAGATAACGACAATCGAGAGCTACAGGAATCATTCCAGGAAACGACCCCTGAAGCATTTCGCAAGCGGAAGGTGTTTTGTAGCAACCGCGTTTTCACCAATCAGTACCCATCGTCACGAGAGCCAGGCAGCCTGGCCGAACTCCAACAGAGACGCGTGGAGAGACTGGCCACCATGCCCCAAGCCGAGCGCGAGGCGTACCTGTCACAAATGGCTGGCAAACCGCGTATCCATATCGTAGCTTAACGACGAGAGCAAGTAAGAGACCACAGAGCTAAATTCGCTCGTGGTCTCTCTTTTTTAGAGTTCTCCATCATCTTCCATGCTAAGCTCATATTAAAAAATGATTTGCATCGATTGGCTCCAGCATCGACTTCCCAGACGGCGCTCTCAAAAATTGCATCTCATTGTACGGAATATGATGGAGTTCCCCTTTTAGGATAGATCTCACTTTTGATAATAAAGGTTTATCTCGCAACATTTGCCTATTGATAAGCAATTCTTTTTGTATCAGATATTCATGACAACATTATCTTTTTGAGACATTGATTATGAAACGAATTTTAAGATACCTCTCCCATTTCTATCCCCCTCGCGCGTCTGGAGGCTTTTCTTCTCTACTAAGCAAAACAAAATGCGTCATTAAACGGACGGTTTTGAGGCATCTCGATCTGCGAGAACATTGTTCAACTTCGCAGATGCGCTACGACAGGGTGTTCAGCAGACGCTCCACGAGATATTTAGCGAGCACGTCATCGACCGGTAGACCTATGAGCGCCCGATCTCAGCGGTAATCGATGCATTGATTGCGCGCTTCGGAGTGGAACCGCGCAAGCTGGCTCTCCTGGGGATGAGTCTTGGCGGTTACTTCGCCTGTCGCGCTGCAGCACATGAGCCGCGACTCGCGGCGGTGATTGCCACCCCGGCACTTTTCCGTCCGGACGAGCTATTTGCAGGAATCGCAAAACAGGAAGCTAATGGGGCTACGATGTCGGACGTGGCGCTCAAGAACCGTCAGGTACTCCTGTGGAAAGCAGGCGTGGCCAACCTCTCAGAGCTGATTCGGCGGTGGGATGGTGTGGCTGTAGACCCGCGCAACGTTCAAGTGCCATTTCTGTCTATGCTTGGCAAGCAGGAAGGAGGAATTTGGAAGAAACAGACAGAGGAATGGCATGCCTCAATTCGATCCGCCAAAAAGAGCTTCGTGATCCTCGACGCGGAAACAGGTGCTGACGCTCATTGCCAGGGGAATAACCCACTCCGGTTGGCTCAGGAGGCCGATGGATGGTTGCGCGAGGTAGTGCGAGACTTCTGAGGAAGCAGCTAACAGCAACCGATCAAGACAACCAGAAACGGCTTTCATGGTCGCGAGTGTGCTCACTCATTGAAATAGTCTCATCGCGATGACAAAAACTGATCGTTTTGCTTTTGGGGGAGGTTGGGATCACATAACGGATCTCAACCTCTTCATCTGTCACCACCACACGATCATCGAGTGACTCGTTGATCTGGCGTTTTTGAGGGAGAACTAGAGCACCGGTCAAGAAATCGAGAGAAGAATTGATAGAGTGAAAAAGCATGATAAATGCAAGAGAAAAGGAATGTTGATGCGCTGTTTCTGTCATTATGAGTCTCCCCCGACCAGCCACACGCTGTATAGACCACCCAGAGAGCCCAGTTCAGTGGTTTACTTGGAGCGGCTGTACTCCTTTTATCAGGGGCTTTTGTCATATCGGACACTCCTTGTTGAGGTAGAACTAGGATCCTTGCGAAAAGAGCTCGCATCGCACATCTGTTCGAGAGATTGCCCTAAAAAGGCTGTTTGACATGCAGTCTTTATCGAGGGAGTTGAAGCGGGAAGCCGAAGGAGACAACAAACTCCGGGCCAAGGAAAGCCATCACCTCGGCGATCTGCCACAGATCGCGCCGCGAAGCATCAAGAGTGATGACCTGAATCCCGAACGCCCGATAAGATTTTGTCGCTTCGTCAGCTCGGTACAAAGCAACTGCTGGCTGTCCATTGGCACGCGTTGGATATAAACGCCACCGATTCTGCACACTAGATGGGAATACTGCGGCAAGGAGCATGGTGCGAATCGCTTCTCGTCCCTGATACCACGAAGGGACTGGTGGCATAGAGAGCGTCGCGTCTTCTTTCAGAAGCGCCACGAGTCCATCTACATCGTCAGTCTCCCACGCTTGCAGATAGCGCGAGAGCAACGAGTTGATTGCGGCATCCGTGCGACCTAATTGCACTCTTTCAGGCTGCTTGCGTTGATAGTTTTTCTCCAACGTCACCCTGGCGCGGTGCAGAGCGCTGTTCACCGCTCCTACCGAGATCTCAAGGAGGTGCGCAATCTCGCTCGCGCGCCAGTCCAGCACATCTGAGAGAAGCAAGATGGCTCGTTGACGAGGGGGAAGCAACTGAAGGGCAGTAAGGAAGGCCAGAGAAACGCTCTCCTGTCTAGTATAGTGTGCTTCCGGGTTTTCCGCTGCCTCAGCCAGCCAACTGTCGGGGAAAGGCTCAAGCCAGAGCATTTCAGCACTCCTGGGCGCAATCGGCCTTGTTGGGTCCGAGGCAGAAAAGGCTGCGGTTGGCAGCGTGCGCGACGCACGTTTCTTCAGTATATCGAGGCTCGTGTTGGTCGCAATCGTATATAGCCAGGTGCGTAGCGATCCCGGCCCTTTGAACGTGAACGTATGAAAATGTCGCCAGGCACGTAGCATCGTTTCCTGCACCGCGTCCTCGGCGTCATACAGTGACCCCAGGAGGCGATAACAGTGCAGGAGCAACTCCCGACGATAGGGTTCCATTAAAAGGCCACTCTCAGGTTGGTCATGGACAGCAAAACCCGTCATCAGAGCCTCATAAGCGTAATCGGTCTTGCTATATTTCTCTGTCATTGCAATCCTCTATATGTCATATTTTCCTGTAGAGCATTGTTCGCTACAACTCTCATGGCTGTCCTGGCTATGAGATCTCATCTGTTTTCATCTTTTTCGGTCTGTTCCCTGCACCTATGCTACCATCTTCGCGCGCCCATTATCAATTATGCTGGAGTATATCCCATGATATGGACACCTATTAAACTGCTGGGAAGAGCAAAACTGTGCGGTCTGATGGAAGATATTTTCCGTTCATTTTCTCGCCTCTGGCCTGGCTGCTCACCAGGGCAATTGTGCCGATGTGCTACTCTTCTGCCAGACATACGTATTCTGTCATCTGGCTTCGCTCTTTGCTCCTGATCCGAGTATTCCAGCGTCGTTTCAATCACCTATCACATCGAACCCCAAAATATTCTTCATCAAACCGCACAGTTTTGCTCATCACGGCAGTTTCATAAGTATCTATTGGCAAACAAACAGATATGAAATGGCCTGGAAGGAGATTTATTCATGGCTCAGATCAATCAAGTTGCAGAGGGATCTCTCGGATCTCTTCTTTTTCACCAATGGCAGGCATCAGATTGAAGCCGTTTTTCATTGATGGCGAGCATCCAATGCTCATTCGTACCGGGGCATATCTCCTGTATGAAGAGGTGCGCCAGACCATGTCCGATATCCTTGACCCCAAAAAGTCCAAACGGTAGAAAGGTGAAAGGTCATGCACATTCTTGAGAAACCGGCTCCCTCACGGCGCTGGTGGTCATTACTCGTCATTCTCGCTGGCACCTTTATGGGGACGCTGGACATGTTTGTTGTGAATGTCGGCATCCCCTCGATTCAGCGGAATTTGCACAGTACCTTCGCGCAGGTGGAGTTGGTCATTGCTGGCTATACCCTCTGTTATGCAGTGCTGCTCATGACAGGAGGACGACTGGGCGATCTGTATGGACGCAAACGATTCTTTCAACTGGGCATACTCAGTTTTACGCTGACTTCCCTGCTTTGTGGTTTAGCCCCCAACGCCACTGTGCTGGTTGTCTTGCGGCTTGTACAAGGGTGTACTGCTGCGTTGATGATACCCCAGGTTATCGCGATTATTCAGGTCACGTTTGTCGGTACACAACGCGCTATCGCGCTCGGTTGTTACGGTGCGACTCTCGGCATCGCTTCAATCACTGGGCAAATCGTCGGAGGCCTACTCATTGGCAGTAATGTTTTCGATTTAGGCTGGCGTAGCATCTTTTTAATCAACGTTCCTGTTGGCGTTCTGACTTTGCTGGCATCTATTCCTCTGGTTCGCGAGTTCTCCCGGCCCAGTGCCCGTCGTCTGGATCTGATAGGGGTGGGAATCTTGACGGTAGGACTCTTCTTGCTGGCCTATCCGCTGATCGAAGGGCATGATCTTGGTTGGCCCCTGTGGACCTTCTTCTCTCTGCTCTTCTCAGTGCCAGTGTTAGCGCTCTTTGTGTTCTATGAGCACGGTCTGACCCGGCAGGGAGGCTCGCCACTCGTACCACTTGCTCTGTTCCGACAGCGCAACTTTGTTTTAGGCATGCTCACGGCCCTGGTCTTTTATAGTGCCAATGGCGCTCTGTTCTTTACACTCGCACTCTATCTGCAATTTGGGCTTGGCTTCTCACCCCTGGTTGCCGGGCTGACTTACCTGCCCATGGGCCTGGGTTTCTTCTTCACCTCACTGCTGGTCCCACGTGTTGTGTCCCTCATAGGAGGCAAGTGGGTGCTGCGTAGCGGGGCGATGGTGATGGGCATAGGAGAACTTTGGATCATCACGGCAGTGTTGCAAGCTGGAATGCGAATACCGCAGAACCAGTTGCTCCTGCCTCTGCTGGTCTTCGGTCTGGGTGGAGGTATGATCGGCGCTCCTCTGATGAATGTCGTGTTGAGCGATATCCCATCTCAGGATGCTGGTGCGGCTTCAGGCTTATTGACGACCGCAGTCCAGCTTTCTAACGCCATAGGAGTCGCGGTGATAGGTGTCATCTTCTTCGGGGTGTTGGGACCCACCACCCCTGGACAGATTGCTAGCCTGTCCGCTCTGCCCTATGGACGAGCCTTTGTCGCATCCGTATCGGCTCTTGTGGCGCTGGCAATCGCGACATTGCTGTCTGTCTCGCTGCTGCGATCTCCCAAAAAAGGACAGGGTGATACAGACCGAGAGAAGGTGAGTGTTACCTCCCTTCAGGAAGTGACACCACGATAATGTGTAGAACACTACCAAGGAGGACTCTATGGTCAAATTTCTTGTGCTCTGGAATACTCCGGAAGATCCCGTGGCCTTTGAGCGCCACTATCGCGACGTGCAGATCCCATTGATCAAACAATTACCTAACCTGCGACGCTATACGATTGGCCATCACGCTACGCCGGTTCGTGGAGGCGAACCCTATCATTGGATAGCCGAGTTAGAGTGGGACAGCATGGACGCTCTCCAGAAGGCATTCCAATCACCTGAAGGCCAGGCCACCGCGCAAGATGCCACTAATTTAGCCATAGCTAGCAGCACCGGATTCCGGGGCATGGTGTACGAAGTGGAAGAAGTCTAGGAGTGCGTCTGACGACACAGGCGACCTCTTTTGCGTCTTCCTTACCTTTTTAGCAAAACGGGCGAGAACACGTCTTCTCGTCCGCTTTTTGATAACAAGAGCATTCCAGCGAGCTTTCGGAAAGCGAGTATCACATGCGTCCCTCAGCCTGGCATCCTCCAGTTGAACCATCATCCCTTGAGCAAACCATCATCACACGCATCAAGCGAGCAAAATTGTTTGTCTTTCTCCGTCATCACCGCCACAAGCTCCTTGATGACGCTTTTCAAGAAGAACTGACGACACTCTATGCACCAAGTCTCCGTGGGCATCCCCCCATTACGCGCTGCTCTGGATAGTAGTCCGTTATGGGGAGCAGGGCGTGTCGAGGATACGTACAATCTGGTGGGACACGCGCTCAAAAAAGTCATACGCGTCGTGGCCGACCAACAGGAGAGGGAGTTGGCGGAAGTGGCGTCCGAAGCGGAGGCCGAGTTGATTTGTGGGAGCAGCCTGAAAGCGGCGTTGGATCGCGATTGGGACCAACAAATTGAGAAAGATGAGGCACTCACCTTGGTCCTGAACGGGTTAAGAGCAGTGGAGACCTGGGTGCAGACCTTGCAACAGGAAGATGCGCTCGTGGCTCAACCGTCTCTCTCGATTGCTCAACAGGTGAAATTCCGCTGCTAGTCAGCAGTGATATATCCCCCGAAAATCCAGATTGCACCAGCACTCACGCCTCCTGGCGTTAGCCAGCAACGCTTTACTTGTGGGAATAAAAATAGCGAGATCGCGCTCCCTGCCTTGTTTCGTTGCCGCAAGAAATCCGATAAAGAAGCCTCTGACAGTAAGATTGACAGTAATAAGGGCAAAATAGTCAGAAAATACTCATAAAAAATGAGATAGGAACCCTCTTGTTCCGATTTGGCTCCCCCTTGAAAAAGGGAGAACAAGCGAGCCAAAGCCAGTCGCTGGTAGCGGATCAACCAGCCAGGCGTGAGCTCAATTTTTCAGCGATGAGTGGCATGCGCTTTTGGCTTGTCATCAGCCTTCAGTGAATTATGATCACGTTTCAATTAAAAAGCGCTGATTCTCTTAAGCCCAGCCTTGACAAGACCTTCATCAATGGATATACTTCTCTTAAGCATCTCTTGCTGGTTCCATGCTGATTGCAAAT
>Ga0134128_10011304_pt1 | contig 10677 bp, 8 predicted proteins | sample KB31754_FD_96462 | JGI IMG/M metagenome (GOLD analysis project Ga0134128, IMG submission 96462) | Terrestrial soil microbial communities with excess Nitrogen fertilizer from Kellogg Biological Station, Michigan, USA - KB3-175-4 | ecosystem: Environmental > Terrestrial > Soil > Unclassified ...
CACCATGACGCCGGCGTTGAAGTACGGGTCCCACGAGGCGAACGGTTTGCCGGTGCCGGCCATGTCGTCGCCCAGCACCAGATGCTGGCGGCCCGGTTCGGGTGCAGCGGCAATCGAGTTGCCCTCGAGGTTGATGTCGATCAACTGCTCGATCGGCGCGCGGACATAGACGTCGCAGTCGATGAAGAGGAAGCGGGTGACGGTTTCCGGGATGTAGTCGGCGAAGAACAGCCGCGCATAGACGATGGGTGGCAGGTTCTGGCGGAGCGGCAGGCGCTGCAGGAGTTCGCTGAGCGTGTGGTTATCCTCAAGGCGATGGTCGATCAACGTCGCGCCGAATTCGGTGGGAATGGCGTCCAACTCGCGGCGGTGCTCGGCGGTCAGGTGCCAGTGAATGAGGTGAAAGACTATATCGCGCTGGCGGCTCGTGGCGAGGCAGATCGAGCGCATTGTCGCGTAGGCCGGGGCCCAGAAACGATCGTCGAAGGTCAGCGCGATATGGAGCGGGGCACTCATGCCTGGCGCACCCGCGGGGAACGAAAGATCAGCCGCCGGCCGAGCGCCTTGAAGCGCCGCAGCCAGCGGAAGCGCATATAGGCGTAGTATTTTTCGTTGGTCATCACGTGCCGGTAATTGCCGAAGAAGGCGGTGCCGGGAATGATGCTCCAGGGTTTGCGATCGCCCGAATAGTGAACGATGAACGGCTCCAGCACCTCGTGGGCGGGCAGGGCGTTGGTCAGATTCCACAACGGATCGAGCGGCAGCCAGTCGTCGCGGAAGACGAGATTGATGATGTCCTGATCGTAGTAGAGCCGGTCGAGCAGACCCGTCTCACGGAACTCTGCCGTACGCGCCATGAGGTCAGCGGCAGCCCAGCGCTTGAGATCGATGAGCAGCACGCCGCCATTCATGTAGGGCTCGTCGAACGAGAAGATGCCGCGCTTCTCGCGGAAGTCGCGGCCAAGCATGACTTTCTGGCGATTGGGATCGATGACGCCGCCAAGCGCTCTGCCGCCGAGGTCGGTTTCCCATAGCGCCTCGATCGGGTAGCGCACCATCACGTCGCAATCGAGATAGATGAGACGCGTGACAGTAGGAGGCAGCAGGCGATCGAAGATCAGCCGCGCCAGTACCATGTCGTTGAGACGTCGCCATTTGAAGACGAAGCCGCGTTTGATGTCGGAAAAGCTTTGCGCCTCCGCGATTGGGTAATCGTGGAGGGTTATGCCGGGGAATTCTTGCGGGATCGCATCGAGTTCGGCCCGATGCGCCGGGCTCAGATGCTTATGCAGCAGATGAAAATTGAGGTCGCCGCGCCGCCGGCTGGAGAGTGCGATCGAACGCATGGTGGCAAAGGCCGGGGCCCAGAAACCATCGTCGAAAGTCAGCGCGATATGGATAGCGGTGTCGCTTGTCATCAGCCGCGTCCGATCAGCCGGGCGAAGGGGTGCAACAGCCGGCGGCGCATCCGCTCGCGCCAGAATTCGTAGAAAACCGCGTTGGTCATGGTGTGGCGATAGGCGCTGGAGAAGGCGACGCCGGACAACAGATTCCACGGCTTGCGGTGGCCGGTATAGTGCAGCAATTGCGGCTCGAGCACTTCATGTGCGGGCAGCGGGCAAATAAGGTTCCAGCGGAAATCGAGCGGCAGCCAGTTGTCCTTGAATACGAGGTTGAGCACGGCCTGATCGTATTGCAGGCGTGCCAGCAGGCCGCTTTCATACATGCGCCGGGTTTGCCCCGGCAGGTCGGCGATGCCGAACACCTTGCGGTCGATGACCATCATGCCGGAATTGAAGTAGGCGAAATGGAAATCGAAGAGGTCGCCGTTCTGCCGGAAATCGCGGCCGAGCATCAGCTTGTGGCGGCCGGGGTCGAGCACGGCGGCGATCGGTTTGCCGGCGAGGTCGAGCTCGGCGAGATATTCGATGGGGCCGCGTACAAAAGTGTCGCTGTCGATATAGATCACCCGCTCTACGTCGGGGGGCAGCAACCGGTCGAGCAGCAGACGCGCGTAGATGATCGGCGTGAAGGGTTTGCCGATCGGCAATTCATCGACGAAGGCGCGATAGGCGGGATGGGTGGTGAGGTCGGTATGGTGCGTGGCGACCGAAAATTCGGTGGCGATGGCGTCGAGCTGGTCGCGCCGCCTCGCATCAAGCCCGGTGTGGATGAGGTGGAACACCAGATCGGCCGGGCGGCGGCTCGCAAGGCAGATCGAGCGCATCACGGCATAGGCCGGCGCCCAGTAGTTTTCATCGAAGGTCAAAGCGACGTGGAGCGGGATGGGCCTCATGTGAGGTCGGTCTCAGTCCTGCGATGGAGGCGATTGCGGCCGAGCAGGGGCTGCAGCCAGCCGGGAAGGCGTTCGGCGAGATAAGCGTAATAAATATCGTTGGTCATAACGTGCCGGTAAAGACGTTGGAAGGCCGTGCCTGAAAACATATTCCAGGGATGCCGGTGGCCCGTATAGTGGACAATTACTGGATGCATCGGTTCGTGCGGGGGCCGGGGCTCAAGCACATTGAAACGCCAGTCGAGCGGCTGCCAGTTGTTGAGAAAGACCAGGTTCAGCAGGTCTTGGTCGAAGAACAGAGTCTTCAACATGCCACTGTCGGCCATGGCATAGATTTTGGCGGGAAGGTCGACGGCCGCGTAGCGCTTGAGATCGATCAGCAGCACGCCTGAATTGAAATAGCGATCGCCGGTGTCGAAGGGAGTCTGTTTCTGGCGGACGTCACGGCCCTTGGTGATCCCGAGGTGGAACGGGTCGAAGGCGGCAGCGATGGGCTTGCCGCCCATGTCGATATCGTAGAGCGTTTCGATCGGCTGGCAGACCATTACGTCGCAATCGAGATAGATGACGCGATCGACATCGGCGGGCAGCAGCTTGTCGAGGACCAGTCTGGCATAGACGATCGAGGGAAAGCGTTCGCTCTTGCGCAAGGTGGCGACGAGATCGGCGAAGACGGCGTTCTGTTCCGGATCGTAGTGGAGGAGGGGGGCGCCGAATTCTTCGGTGATGCGATTGAGCACGGCCGCATGATCGGGCCCCAGCGCCGTGTGGCAAAGGTGAAAAACCAGGTCTTTGCGGCGCGTCGTGGTCAGGCAGATCGAGCGCATGACGGTATAGGCGAGCGCCCAGTACCGGTCGTTGAAGGTCAGCGCGACATGCATGCTGGGGGAAGGCTGGTCCAAGCTCTGTTGCCTCTCGGTGCGGGCCGGCCTGCTCTCTAACACAAGCGGGTCGGCGCGTAAGCCTTTGGCCGCGAGTGTTTCCCAGCGATTTATTCGGCCGCTTGACTCTCGCTCCGCTTTTGTTGTTCACTGTTTGTTCTATTTGGCATGGGTGTTGGCGATGCAGACCGTCGCGCGACAGCAAAGGCTGACTGATCTTCGGGAGCAGATCGCCGCGATCGAGAAACGGCCGCTGCTCGCCGAGGGCGCGGCCCTGCTGAGCAAGGAAGGGGAGGAAGGGAGCGACTGGCAAACGCTGCTCAAGGCGCCTGCCGGGCTGCTGCAGGAGATATATGCCGACGATCTGCGCGACAGCACGGCCTCGTTCGGGTTTGCGCTGGGACTAGCCCGGCAATTGATCACGGAGGCGCGGCCGGCGGTGCTGTTCTTGCAACTCACCCATGAGGCGCAGGAAACCGGGCTGCCCTATGCGCTGGGGCTCAAGCATTTCGGCTTCGACCCCGAGCGACTGATCATCGCTCGCCTCGCCAATCCGGCCGAACTCTGCTGGGCGATCGAGGAAGCGATCGCCTGCCGGGCGGTGGCGGCGGTGGTCGCCGAAGTGCTGGGCGCCCCAAAAGTGCTCGATTTTACCGCCTCGCGCCGGCTCAGCCTCAGGGCGGCCAGTGGCGGGGCATCGGTCTTCATGCTGCGCTACGGCCTGGAGCGAGAAGCGACGGCGGCCCGGCTCAGGTGGCGGATTGCCTCCGCCCCCAGCCGGCCGCCGCCCTTCGACGATCAAGCCCCGGGCAATCCGCGCTGGCAGGTGACACTCGAGAAGGGGCGGCTGGGACAGAGGCTGGAAACGGGACTAGAAGTGCTGGTGGATTGGACGGCAGATGGTTTTGTATCCGCAGCAGAGCGCCAAAACATGGGGGACGTCCGTTCCCGTCCGGCGCCATTTGGCGCTGCATCTGAGGCGCTGTGCGACCGATTGTCTCAAGCGGGCTGAGCCCTCGCTTGGTTTGCTCAAGGTGCCGTTCGCGCTCTATGAGCAGCAGAAGGGGGCGATGCGGCTGGTCGCGCTCGATGAGCGGGCCCTCGCTGCGGGATTGTTTGCGACGCAGAGCCTTTCCGATGCCCGCTCGCTCTGCCCTACCCTTGTGGTGCGCGAGGTCGATCATGGATTTTTGGCCGGAGTATTCGCCGATTTCGCCGATTGGCACTCCTATGCCAGCCCCATCGTTTCGGTGCTGACTGACGTCGTCCCCTATGGCGACCTTGTGCTCGACATCACCGGAGTCAGCCATATTTTCGGCGGCGAACAAACGATGCTCGAAAAGCTCACCACCCGCCTCGAAGGGCTGGGCTATGCGGTCGATGGGGCGGTTGCCGAGAGTGTGGGCGCGGCCTGGGCCCTGGCACATTTTTTGCCCGGCCGGGTCGCGGCAGAAAATATCGCGGCGGTGTTGGCGCCGCTGCCGGTTGCGGCGTTGCGGCTGCCGGAAGAGCAGATCGACGGTCTTACCCGGCTCGGGCTCAAGCGGATCGGCGATCTCTATGGCCGCAACCGGCAGGCGTTGACGGCACGGTTCGGCGCTTCCCTGATCCTGCGACTGGATCAGGCGCTGGGCCACATCGAAGATCGAGTAAAACCGCGCCTGCCGCTCATCGAGCATTTTGCCGAGCGGCGGTTCCCGGAGCCGATCGGGCTCATCGACGACGTGCTGATGACCGCGCACGACCTCGCCATAAGGCTGTCGAGCGATCTCGAGCGGCATGGGCTCGGGGCCCAAAGCTTTCATCTTTATCTCTATCGCGTCGATCATCAGATGATGACGCTGTCGGTCAAGGCGGCGCGGGCCATCCGCGATCCCCACCATATCGCCCGGCTGTTTTCGCACCGGGCGGAGCGGCTCGGCGGCGAATACGATGCAGGGTTTGGCATCGATATGATCCGGCTCGCGGCGAGCACGACCTCCACGCTCGATGCCGCCCAGATCGGCGCCTTCGAAACGCATGACGGGACGGCGGATCTCGACCGGTTCTACGACCGCATGGCGAGCCGGCTCGGCTCTGAGGCGGTGGTGCGCATGAAATTCGTCAACACGCACATCCCGGAGCGGGCGGCGGCGTTCGAGCCGACGATTTCCCGCACGCTAGACGATCCCTTGGCTGAGCCCAACACCGTCATTCCGCGGCCGCTAAAACTGCTGCCCCAGCCCGAACCCATCGATGTCCTCATGGCCGAAGTGCCCGATGGTCCACCCGGCGGCATGATCTGGCGGCGGGTGCGCTACCGTTTCCCCAAAGCCTCGGGGCCGGAGCGGATCGGGGCGGAGTGGTGGAATTCCGACGGGCTGCCGGCATCGACGCGCAAGCTCGAAGACGAAGGGCCACCGCTGGCGCGGCTTTTCGAACACGGCAGGGTCACGCGGGATTATTTCGTCGTCGAGGACGATGAGGGCCGGCACTTCTGGCTGTTCCGCGAAGGGCTCTATGAGAGGAACGTTACCCCGGCCTGGTTCCTGCACGGGGTGTTCGCGTGAACAAGGTCGTCGACATCACCCTCAAGCGAGCCAAAGGGATCGCCGCCGGGAATGGTTCAGCCGGGCCGGTAGCGGCGCTCGCCCCGGCTTATGCAGAGCTGATGGTCACCAGCAATTTTTCCTTCCTGCGCAGTGGCTAGGACCCGGAAGAGTTGATCGCCTCGGCAGTCGCCAACGGGCTCTCGGGGCTAGGCCTCTGCGACCGCAATTCCTTCGCCGGCGTGGTGCGGGCTTTTTCCGCGCTGAAGCAGCTCAAGGAGGAAGAGAAGACGAAGGCGGCAACGCATGGGTTCCGCTATGTCGTCGGCGTCCGGCTGGTCTTCGCGGATGGAACACCTGACATCATCGCCTATCCGACCGATCGTGAGGCCTATGGCCGGCTCTGCCGGCTGCTGACCATCGGCAAGACACGGGAGGTCGACGGAAAACGGGCGGTGAAAGGCGAGTGCACGCTCTATTTTCGTGATCTGGCCGAATTCGCCGAAGGACAGCTTTTTATCCTGAAGGCAGACGAGACGCGCTGGGAGGAATCGGGAAAAACGCTTCGGGCGCTGAAGGCGATGGCGCGGGGACGCGTCTGGCTGGCGGCAGAATGCCGGTTCAAGGGCGACGACAGGGCGCGGCTCAACCGCCTCGCAGCACTGGCCTCAGAGGTCAGGGTGCCGCTTCTGGCCGTCAACGATGTGCTCTACCACATCCCGGAACGGCGGGTGCTGCAGGACGTCGTCACCTGCATTCGCGAGCACGTCACGATCTTTGAGGCCGGCCGTCGGCTTGAGCAGAATGCCGAGCGCCATATCAAGCCCCCCGAAGAAATGGCCCGGCTGTTTCGCGAACATCCGGAGGCGCTGGGGGAGACGCAAAAGCTCGTTGGGCGGATCGGCTTCAGGCTCGATCAGCTCTCCTACAGCTATCCCGAGGAGACAGTTGGCGATGGCGAGACGGCGCAGGAGACGCTGGAGAGGCTGGCCTGGAAAGGCGCGGCAAAACGTTATCCGGGAGGCGTACCAAACAAGGTGAAGGCGGGGCTTTGGTCGGAGCTCTGCCTCATCGCCTACAAGCGCTATCCGGCCTACTTCCTCACTGTTGAGGAGATCGTCCATTTCGCCCGTGACGAGCGCAAAATCCTCTGCCAGGGGCGGGGCTCGGCTGCCAATTCGATGGTCTGCTTCTGTCTTGGGGTCACCGAGGTCGACCCGATGAGGAGCGATCTGGTGTTCGGCCGCTTCCTCTCGACGGAGCGCGATGAGCCGCCGGATATCGACGTCGATTTCGAGCACGAACGGCGCGAGGAGGTTATCCAGCATCTCTACAAGAAGTACGGCGCCGATCGCGCCAGCCTCACGGCAACCGTCGTTTGCTACCGCTCCAAGGGGGCCATTCGCGAAGTCGCAAAAGTCTTCGGCATGTCTTCCGACATGGTGGATTCGCTCAACGAGCTGAGCTGGAGCTGGTACTCGAAAAGCCTGAAGCCAGAGCGGGTGAAGGAACTGGGGATGGACCCCGCCGATCCGCTGATCGGCAAAGTGCTGGTCATTGCCGGCGATCTGATGGGCTTCCCGCGCCATCTTTCCCAGCATGTCGGCGGTTTCGTGCTGACCCGTGACAAACTTGATACCTATGTGCCGATCGCCAACGCGGCGATGGAAGATCGTACCACCGTCGAATGGGACAAGGACGATCTAGACGCGCTCAAAATCCTCAAGGTCGATGTGCTGGCCCTGGGTATGCTCTCCTGCATTCGCCGGGCTTTTGACCTTATGCATCAGCATTACGGGCAGGATCTGACGTTGGCGGGCGTGCGGCAGGAGGAAGATGGCCCGGAACTCGAAAGGGCAGATTGGGATTGGGAGCAGAAACCCAGCGCTCCGGTCTATCGGATGACGCATCGCGCCGACACCATCGGGGTGTTCCAGATCGAAAGCCGGGCGCAGATGTCGATGCTGCCGCGGCTGAAGCCAAAAAAATTCTATGATCTCGTTATCGAAGTAGCGATTGTTCGACCGGGTCCGATCCAGGGCGGTATGGTGCATCCCTACCTCAAGCGCCGGCTGGGTATCGAAACGCCCGAAAAGGTTCGGCCGGAGCTTCAAGCAGTACTTAGGCGTACCCTGGGTATTCCTTTATTCCAGGAACAAGCCATGCAGATCGCCATTGTCGGTGCTGGTTTTCCACCTGGCAAAGCCGATGGTTTGCGTCGCGCTATGGCAACATTCCGGCGCAACGGACAAATCCATAAATTCCGGGATGAGTTTATCGCCGGCATGATCAAGAACAAGTACACGCAGGACTTTGCCGAGCGCTGCTTCAAGCAGATCGAGGGGTTTGGCGATTACGGCTTTCCGGAGAGCCACGCCGCTTCGTTTGCCCTCCTCGTCTATGTGTCGTGCTGGCTCAAATGCCATTATCCGGACGTGTTCGCCTGCGCGCTGCTCAACAGCCAGCCGATGGGGTTTTATGCACCGGCGCAGATCATCCGGGATGCCATCGAACATGGGGTCGAGGCGCGGGCGCCGGACGTCAATCTCTCGGACTATGACAGCGTGCTCGAACCCGGCCCACCTGCGGCTGAAAGGCTGCACAACCGGCACAAGGAGATGCGGGACGATATCAAATCCGTCAGGGCGCTGCGGTTTGGCCTGCGCCTCGTCAAGGGATTGAGCGAGGTCCACGCCAATCTCATCATCGCGCGGCGCGGCGAGGGTTATCGCTCGATCCGCGATCTCTGGCTGCGCACCGGTCTTCCTCTCTCGGCGCTCGAAAAGCTGGCTGCCGCCGATGGTTTTGGGTCCATAGGCCTCAGCCGCCGGCAGGCACTGTGGGCCGTCAAGGGGCTGATGGGCAGCGATGGTGCCGAAATCCTGCCGCTGTTCGCCAGCGCCGGCCGGCCGGACTCACGCCCCGATCAGGTCGAGATATTGCCGGAAATGGCGCCCGGCGAAGCGGTGGTGCACGACTATCGGACCCTCACCTTCTCGCTCAAGGCGCATCCGGTCAGTTTTTTGCGCGGACTCCTTAACAGCCGCGGCACGATCCCAACGGAAGCGTTGCTGGAGCGGCCGATCAAATCGGGCGAACTCATCGAAACGGCGGGCCTGGTGCTGGTCCGGCAGCGGCCCGGGACGGCGAAGAATGTGATTTTCGCCACGCTCGAGGACGAGACGGGAATTGCCAATATCATCATCTGGGACCGGGTGTTTCAGCGCAACCGCCGCGCCGTGCTGGGCTCCCGGCTGCTAGCGGTGCGCGGTCAGCTGCAGCGTGAAGGGCTGGTGACGCATCTGGTGGCAGCCAGTTTTACCGATATGACGCCGCATCTGACGGCTCTCGCCAATGGCCATGATCTGGGTGATGCCGTGCTGTCGCGGGCCGATGAGGGTCGCAACGGTCCGCCGTCCTATGATCGTCGCGAAACCGGTGAGCGGCGGCGGCTTGAGGCGCTGGAACGGCAGGCGCGCGCGGCTTTGCCGTCCGGCCGCAATTTCCATTGATCGGCGGCAAGCCGTCAGCCCGCAAGCTTGTCGATCGCGATTGCCAGGGCGATGTCCTTATCGGTCAGGCCGCCCGCATCGTGGGTCGATAGGGTGATCGTGACCTTGTTGTAGCTGTTGGACCAATCGGGGTGGTGATTGGCGGCCTGGGCGGCGAGGGCAACCCTCGTCATGAAGCCGAACGCTTCCGAGAACCCATCGAAGGTGAATTCACGGCGGATCGCCTGCTTTGCCCCGTCGGGCCGCCAGAACGGCAGCGTCGCCAGAGCCCTGTCCAGTTCGTCAGCTTTAAGCCTCGTCGCCATGATTGTAATCCCGCTGTCCCGAAATGTTCACCATATCGGCCGTTCCCCATGTCTTCCGCTGGGTGTCCGGCAATCGCAGCTTCTCCGATTCCTTTGCCGTTCGTCTTAAAACCTTGTTCATGGTTCTAATCGAATCTGGTCCGGAGGCAGAAGAAGAAAACTTATGGCAAGATGCCTTTAACCGCGCTTCTGCAAAGGTTGGCCGGTTACTCAGGGAACAGCTGATGTTCACGCCAGCCCGGAAATCGATGCCTGCCATCGACTATGTGTCGATCGTGCGGTCGGTTTACAACGATCGCCGCGCGATGGTCGTGGGCGCGGCCGGCTGCGCGCTCTGCACCTGCGCCACGGGCTACGTTACCGGTTCTCCCATTTTCTACGTGATAGCCGCCGGCTTCCTGCTTTCCTGCCTGTTCCGTTTCGTCGATATGACGCGGTTCAAGAACGCCAATATCGGCCCCACCGATGTGGACACCGCCGCCCGCTGGGAAGTGCGAGCCAGCTACCACGCCGCCATCTTCGCTTTCCTCGCCGGCGTCTGGTGCTTCGCCAGCCTGGTGCTCGTAAACAACCCCATTGCGGAACTGCTGAGCCTCGTTGGCACTGTTGCCTGCATGGTCGGCATCGTCACGCGCAATTTCGGCCTTGACCGGCTGCTCAGTATTCAACTGGCCATTGCCGTTACGCTGATCATGGCTGGGCTGCTGCTCAAGAACGACGGCTACCACTGGTTCCTCGCCTTTGCACTGTTCCCCACGCTTATCGGCTTTCGGTTCCTCGCGGCCGACGTCCGCGCCATTTTGCTCTCGGCCGTGCATGGCCGCGTCGAGGCGTCGCGGCTTGCCGGCGAACTCGACACGGCGCTCGATACGATGCAGCACGGCCTGTGCATGCTGGACGAGAACGGCGTTATTTCGCTCATCAACGATCGCGCGCTTGCGACATTCGCCGAATTCGCGCCGGGTGACTGGGAAGGCAAGCCATTCGCCGAATTCATCGGCGCCGCGGCTGCAGGCGGTACCCTGCCGCGGGCGGCGGCTGAAGAATTGCTGCGCGACGATATCCGGCACGACGGCAGCAAGGTGATCCTCCGCCTCGCCAACGGTCGCCACTACGAAGTGACGACCAGTTCGCGCCAGTCGCGAACCGTCCGGA
>Ga0134128_10011305_pt1 | contig 10676 bp, 10 predicted proteins | sample KB31754_FD_96462 | JGI IMG/M metagenome (GOLD analysis project Ga0134128, IMG submission 96462) | Terrestrial soil microbial communities with excess Nitrogen fertilizer from Kellogg Biological Station, Michigan, USA - KB3-175-4 | ecosystem: Environmental > Terrestrial > Soil > Unclassified ...
ACATAGTAGATGAACTGCCGTTGTCACAAAGTACCGTTTCACAGCATCTGAAGGAATTAAAACAGGCGGGTCTGATAAAGGGCGATATTGAGGGCGCTACTGTCTGCTACTGTATTGATGAAAAAGAATGGAAGATTGCTAAAGAAAGGATCAGCCAGCTTTTTGATTCGTACAAGGGAACCGGTAACTGTTGCTGATTTTTTGCAGAATAATAATCGCAATATCCCGATAATGAGCAGCGGCCTTCTTCCGGATATCGGTACAGGCGAAAGAACAGTGTGATCAATGGAAAAATAGATTTTATGGAAACGGGGTCACCGATAACACTGATAGCGCTGCTTTTTACGATTGTAATTATGTTCAGTCTTAAAGGAGAATTGATCGTGCAGATACCGGTGGATGTGGTACGAATTGCAGTCCCATTGGTGATTTATTTTGCAATCATTTTTTTTATCAGCTTCTTAATTGGCCGGAAAATGGGCGCAGATTATCCGGCCAATACTTCTATAGCTTTTACTGCGGCGGGAAACAACTTCGAACTGGCGATTGCAGTAGCGATCGGTGTATTTGGAATTAATTCGGGAGAGGCATTTGCGGGAGTTATTGGCCCCCTGGTGGAAGTGTTCCTGCATTGATTGCTTTGGTGAATGTGGCCTTTTGGATAAGAAGAAAATATTATTCTAACCAACAATTACAAAACACATAAACGAAATAAAATGAAAATCGCCCTATTTTCTGATATTCATTCCAATCTTCCTGCATTGGAAGCTTTTTTTAAGGACGTAGAAAAATATCAGCCGGATGCTGTGTATTGTCTTGGTGATTTAGTAGGTTATAATATCTGGCCCAATGAAGTAATTAAGGAAATCCGGAAAAGACATATTCCCACTATTGCCGGTAATTATGATTTTGGCATCGGCAGAAGGAGTGATGACTGCGGTTGTGCTTATAAAGAAGAACATGAAAAAGAAATGGGAAAAATATCCATATCTTATACCAACTCAATTATAAAAGATGATGAAAGAAAGTATTTGAGAACATTGCCTTCACATATCAAAATAGAATTTCAGTTGAATAATGATAAACTGAATTTATTGCTGGTGCATGGGAGTCCCAGAAAAATAAATGAGTATTTATTTGAAGACAGGGAAGAAAAAAGTTTATTAAGAATAATGGAACAGGCAGATGCAGATATTATGTGCTTTGGCCACACACATAAACCTTATCATCGCATTTTAAATTCCGGCGCAAATGGACAAAATCATTTTCGCCATGCTATCAATACCGGTTCTGTTGGCAAGCCAAAAGACAACAACCCCAAAGGCTGCTACGTAATGCTTACTGTTACCGATAATAGTTCAATACCTGATAAAGACAGCATTCACATTGACTTTATCCGTTTTGATTATGATATTGAAAAAGCAGCAAAAGCTATTGAGGAAAGTCCGTTGCCGGACGAGTATGCAGATATGCTTAGAAAAGCGTATTAATCATCCTGCGAAGCTATAGATTCCGGATGGATAGCAGATGAGGAATGTGGCCATTCAGCCAGCACAATCTTCTTCTTCTTCTTTATGCTCCTTAGAGCCTTCGATCTTCTATATAACTTCGGATAAAAAGAATGGCTGTTGGCACGGACGCCAACAGCTGCAGGGGAAATTAAAATAGAATTACAAAAGTCCAGCATTTGCATTTCAGCCCACATAACCCGCGCTTGCGTCACATACCATGCATTTTTTTTGGCATATCCGATCCTTCGGGAGTTCTTTTGCATCAAGGCAAAAGAAAAAACAGAAATTTATTACGTTCTGATATATTTAGCACGTAGCGGTCGGAACCGAAGGTCAGACCGCGGGTAAATTAAACCCTTGTAAACTTCAAACCCTATAATCTTTTTACCCTCACGTTTCTAAACCTGACTACATCCCCATGCCCTAAGAACCCGATATGGCCTGGTTTACCGGGAAACAAGTCTAAGTGACCAAAAAAAGCAAACCATCTCACACCAAACAAAGAGACAAAGGTTCACAAAGAGTGAGCATCCACAAAAGCCCTTCGTGCATGTTGCACCTTCTTGCCTTAATGGCGAAAAAAAAACGTTTGTGCATCTTCGTGCCCTTCGCTTCTTCGTGCGAAAAAAAATCTTTATGCATCTTTAGAACTTTATGTTCACTCCACGAAACGGTCTTACTGCAAGGGGGTTTTTCTTTAAAGTTATTATTTCCAAAACACAAGCGCTCTTGTCGGGGTACTTTGTGGCAACCCAGCCTTTGTATTGGCAATACAAATCAGAAACGCCGCCTGCCGGTTCCGGGAGGCATGGGTGGCAGGTCTGACAGTTTTGGAACATCTTTTGTTACTCTCAAAAACATCCGGGCAGAAATTATCCAATTTGAATAATGGAAACCTTTTAATTTTAGCTGGCCTTGAAAATCAAATTTAATAGTAAAAATAAACGACAATGGAAGGGTGGAAAAATTCGAACATCCAGGTTTTTTGGGGTGAAATTGCTCCGTGTGAGCATTTGGTTCAGTTTTATGAGAATGATCATATTTTTCTTAATACGTTGGAAGGCTTTGCAGGAAGTGGAATGCTGGCCGATGAAAGCATAATAGTAATAGCTACCTCTCAACATATTGACTCTTTAAATCAAAGACTCACTGATCGTGGTTTTAATCTCATAGATATGCAGGAGTCGGATAAATATATTCCGATCAATGTCAACGACGTATTTTCACAAATCTTAGTAGACGGCTGGCTTGATGAAATACGGTTTAATAAGTATGTGACCGATCTGATGAACCGGGCAAAACAGGGTAACCGCAAAGTAAGAGCATTTGGAGAATTAGTTGCAGTGCTATGGGAGCAGGGAAGCTGCGGCGCTACGGTACAATTAGAACATTTATGGCACAAGCTTTATCGTGAACTTAATTTTACATTATACTGCGCTTATCCAAAAATCGGATTTACACAGTCACCCACCGACTCAATTGATATTATCTGCAAGACTCATTCAAAGATTGTAGATGGCCGTGCACGTCCTGCTCCCGAAATTTATTACAAATCTGCTTAACATTCTTCCCGGTTGCCACATTATCATTGAAATAAAGCCATGTTAAAAGATGGAGAATATCTTCTCCATATTGCACATTGCATGATATTTAATCTGTATTTTTAAATTGCAGTTAGAGGATTTTTTTGTAATCATAGTGCGCGCCTCATGCTTTAAATAATGTACCAATAACAATTTAAATGATAACTCATGGCTTTATTTAGCTTTTTCAACCGGAAAAATGGGAATACGAACCACATGAACGGAGCAGATTCGGGCACTCAAAAACTTCCCGGAACACAAGGTGTCTATCTTCAAAAGAATGATGCTGAAACGGCTGGCAAGGATGGTTCAGCACCTTCAGGCGATGGAATTAATCTGCTGTTTCAATTTCTTGAAAAGAATTACGAAAAGAAAGGTTATGATGATGCTTTAATAAATCCTGATAACACACACCTTGAGCAAAATATTGCTGCATTAAAAAATGAACTGGAAAGAACGATCAGAAAAGTAAAAACCTTTTACGAAGATTTTATCAGGGAAATTAATTTTCACATCTCAAGCCGCACCAGGAGCGGCATGATAGACACGGTAGAAGAATTAAATGCTAAAAAAGAGACTGCCGAAAGCCACATTAAACAGGTACTTGAAATTGAACAGCAGGCAAATGAAAGTAAAGGTGTAGCCCAGGGAATTATATTGAGCTATACACGCGGCTTCAGAAATGGCCTCGCAGCAATTTCCCATCATTCAATTATGAACAGAAACTTTTAAATAAAGCTTATGAAAAACTGGTGGATCCGCTTTGGCTGTTTTTTGACTGGATACAATTATAATATCGTAAGAAACTCCAGTGAAGTAGCTGCTAAAACAGTAAAACGATATACTTCTGCGATGCTGATCGTATGCATCCTATGGGCGTTCATTGGCTATTGCTTTACACGACGGTATTTGCATGGCGGAAATTATGGATCTATAGCAGGAGCAGTGATATTGGTAATCATTATTGTGCAGATAGAGCGCCAGATCATCTTGTCAATCAACCCTACATTCTGGCTTTATCTGGCCAGGGGAATTATTGCCTGCACAATGGCGATCATCGGTGCCATCATTATTGATCAGATCATTTTTAAAGAAGACATCGATTTGGAGAAGATCAATTCTATTGAAGAAAGAGTAAGAAAAGCGTTGCCGCCAAAAACAGAAGAGTTACGCAACCAGATTGCTTCTCTGGATTCCGCCATCAGTAAAAAAGAAGAAGAAAGGCTAAGCCTTATCAAAGATGTTGAGGACCATCCCACTACTAAGATTTTTTCTACTCAACCGGCAGTCAAAACTGAAAAACAAACCATCATCGATTCAGTGACCGGCAAACCCGTTGTAACAGAACGCTCAACCCCGCAGATGGTAACGGTAACTTCAAACATGCCAAATCCACAAATCGGAATGATCGCACCACTTGAAAGAACCATCAGCGAACTGAGGATGCAAAAGATATCTAAAGATTCGGCTCTTTTAAATATCCGCCCGGCTCTTGAAAAAGAGATCAGCTCAAAGGTTGGTTTTTTGGATGAACTGGAAGTAATGTATCGCCTGATCACCCGTTCTAACGTAGCCCTGATCGTTTGGTTGCTTTGGTTCTTTTTTCTTTTTGGATTAGAAATGCTGGTTTTGATCAGTAAGGTCAATGAGAAAGAAACCGATTATGAGAAAACCGTTAAGCACCACATGGCATTACAGGTAAAAAAACTGGAAGCATTTGCCAGGGCTTCTGAGGGACAATAAGCTTGCTGGGTTGAACAAGCAATTTCAGCACCTTCAGGAGCAGAATTATTTTCAAAAAATTTGCCAGGGAATTTTCAGTCCGCAAAAACCCATTGTTGTACTCGATGAGGTTCATTGGCTAATGAGGAAACTTTTGATTCTATAAAGTTTCCCTGTTGTCGTATTACTACCATAAAATATCCTTCGGCGCGTGACGCAATCGCTCCTGGCTATGATTTGAGGAATGTGGCGGATGAAATTTTACCCGCATTGAATTACCCTTTTATCAAAGCAACGGTTTCAAGGCACGCCAAAGAAAAAAATCTGAACCCGGTATAAATCAATTCCGTTTCCCGGATAATTCTTAATACAGACTTAATGTTCCCTTAATGTTTTGATAACATTGGAATGGCAATTTTGCATTCAAATTAAATTATGAAGAAAATAATTATCATTTCAAACAAACAACTTCTCATTGTGTTCGTTACATTTTTTTGCCTGCTGTCGACAAATGCGATGTCGCAGGACAGTACCAAAACAAAAGAAGAATTTAAACCTTCCGGAAAAATCTGGGGTTATGCTTTCGGCGACTATGCTTATAAACTCCATGCCGATTCTGCACAAAGAGGAAGCGTACAATATTCCAAACTTCCAAAAGATTACAATTCATTCAACTTCCGGCGCATTTATCTCGGATACGATTACCAGTTTTCTCCGAATATTTCTTCTCAATTATTGCTTGCCCACGAATCTTCTTTTGAAGCAAATACCGGCAACCCGGATGTATTAACCGATAACAACAGGGGGCTTTTTATTAAAGCAATGAACATCCGTTTTAAAAATGTTATTCCCCGCGCCACAATTGTTGCCGGACAACAAGCGACACCTACTTTTGCGACCCTGACAGAATCAATCTGGGGATATCGTTCTATCGAGAAAACAATTGCAGATATGCGCGGAATTTCCAGCTCTACAGATCTGGGGGTAGGCGTTTTTGGAAAGATTGGGAAAAACGAAAATGTGGGTTATGATGTTTTGATCGGCAACAGCAATGGCGCTAAAATTGAGAATAATAATTTCAAGAAAATCTATACCTCACTCTATGTTTATTTTTTCGATAAAAAATTAGTCATCCAGGGAAATTATGAACATGACAGAGCAGCGCTAACGCCCGTTCACCAGGATATTACGAATCTGAAAGCGTTCGCCGCTTATAAAACTGCTGCAACAACTATTGGTGTAGAAGCTTTCCGCCAGCTAAAAACAAACAACACGTTAGCTGACTCGGCTTTTACAGATGTGGTTCCTTCAGGAATTTCATTTTATATAACACAGCAACTGGCTAAAAACAAACTTAGTTTCTTTGCCCGCATGGATTTTTATAATCCCGATAATAAATTCCATGGAAATGAGAAATATTCCAGTGGATATAACAGTACAAAAGAAAAATTTGGAACAATCGGACTTGATTTTGTCGCTTCAAAAAATGTTCACATCATGCCTAATTTGTGGTACGACCAATATCAAAGCAAGTTAACGGGTGCATCCGGAAATTTAAAAAGTGATTATGACCTGGAAGGAAGAATTACGCTGTACTTTCTATTTAATAAATGATTAGGAATTAAGAATTAGGAATTAAAAATTAAAAACAACATAAACTATGAACTTCAAAAAAATGGTTTTTTCGCTTTTAGCGATTTGCATAACCGTAACATTTATATCATGTGGTGGAAACAGCAATAATAATGCTTCTGATAACTCTTCAGCCGGCAATAAAAATGAAATCTTAGGAGCCGGGGCTACATTTCCCTACCCTTTTTATTCAAAAGTATTTGATGTATATAATACAGAGAAAGGAATTAAGGTAAACTATCAATCCATTGGCTCGGGCGGCGGCATCAAACAATTACAAAATAAAACGGTTGATTTTGGCGCTTCTGATGCTCCCATGAGTGATGAAGAACTAAGCAAATCCCCTGCTCCGATTGTCCACATTCCCTCCTGTCTTGGCGCTGTAATTATTACCTATAATTTACCGGATAACCCTTCCTTAAAATTTACACCTGAAGTTTTAGCAGATATATTTTTAGGAAAAATTAAAAAATGGAACGATGCAAAAATTATCGCAATGAATCCCGGCGTTAAATTACCTGATCTGTCTATCTCTGTAGTTCATCGTTCGGATGGCAGCGGAACTACTTATATTTTCTCGGATTATTTATCTAAGGTAAATGCAGAATGGAATACAAAACCCGGAACCGGAAAATCATTGGATTGGCCAACAGGATTGGGCGCCAAAGGAAATGAAGGCGTAAGCGGATTGGTAAAGCAAACCCCGGGCAGCATTGGATATGTAGAGCTGGTATATGCATTACAAAATAAAATGCCTGCAGCAGCATTGCAAAATAAATCAGGAAATTTTGTAGAAGCATCTTTGAAATCATCAAGTGCTGCTGCTGCAATTGATTTACCTGCTGATATGAGGGTTTCATTGACAAACACTGCCGCACCTGATGGTTACCCCATTTGCAGTTTCACCTATTTACTCGTTTACAAAGATCAATCTTATAATAACAGGACAGAAGCATCTGCAAAAGCAACAATGGACCTTATCAATTATGTGATTCATGAGGGGCAGAAATATGCACAGCCATTGGGCTATGCGCCATTGCCTGATGCAGCGGTGAAGAAAGCAGAAGAAATTTTGAAATCGGTTACTTTCAATTCGAAACCATTGCTATAAGCGATTCTTCTTAATAATAAATGGCTGTGAAAGCATCTTAATTGCTGCTTTCACAGTCTTTGTAAATAAAAAAATATGAATGAAATTGCCTTCCAGGCAAAGCAAATTAATTTAAAAGAAAAGGTGTTCAAAAAAACACTTACCCTTTCGGCAATTACGGTTGTCGTTATTTTGCTCGCCATCTTCTTTACGCTTCTCATCAATTCAATGCCATCTATTAAAGCTTTAGGTGGTAAATTCTTTTATGATAAAACCTGGGATCCTGTAGCAGATGAATATGGCGCATTGCCTTTTTTAGTGGGCACATTGCTCACCTCGTTCCTTGCTTTAATTATTTCAACCCCGTTTTCTATTGCCGTTGCCATTTTTCTCGGCGAATATTATAAGAAAGGAGTGGTAGCAGAAATCTTTAAAAATGTGATAGACCTTCTCGCCGGAATTCCTTCAGTGATTTATGGCTTTTGGGGATTGTTTGTTTTGGTACCAATCGTTCGGACGATCGAATTGAAATTAAATCTTCCTCCTTACGGTGTGGGCATTTTCACTTCCTCTGTCATTCTTGCTATCATGATTTTACCATTTTCAGTTTCACTCTCAAGACAGGTAATATCAATGGTGCCGTCTCATTTAAAAGAAGCGGCTTATTCCCTTGGAGCCACAAGGTTTGAAGTGATTACAAAAATCATCATTCCCTATACAAAATCGGGGTTATTTGCTGGTTTACTGCTGGCGCTTGGCAGAGCGTTGGGAGAAACAATGGCGGTTACCATGCTGATTGGAAACACGCACCAGATTCCAACGGGAATTTTTAGTCCGGGAAATACAATGGCAAGTGTCATTGCCAACGAGTTTTCTGAAGCAACAGGAAAAATATATACATCATCTTTGATAGAAATGGGATTGTTTCTGTTCGTCGTGGTTACGATAATAAATATTTTGGGCAAACAGGTTATTAAACGGTTTACACTTTGATAAGTGAGGTGATGACCTAAAACAATAAACATGCAAATTGAAAAACAAATTGCACACCGCAACAAAAAAAATAAGATCTTCAAAGGGGTAATCATTGCCGGAACCGTTATTTCCACTTTGCCTTTATTGCTGATCTTATTTTACATTTTCAGACAGGGAATTACTGCCATCAACTGGCAGTTTTTTACCAATCTGCCAAAGCCTGTGGGTGAAACTGGTGGCGGCGTTTCCAATGCAATTGTAGGAAGTATTCTTATTTTATTGGTCTCATGTGTAATTGCAATTCCGGTTGGAATCATTATCGGAATTTATTTGAGTGAAGTGGCAAAATCGAGACTGGCCTATTATTGCAGGCTTGCGGTAGATGTTTTACAAGGCATTCCATCCATCGTTATCGGCATTATTATTTACGAATGGATCGTAAGGCCAATGGGGGGATTTTCTGCATTTTCGGGAAGCGTTGCATTGGCGCTGATGATGCTACCATCAATAATAAAATCTACTGAAGAGACTCTAAAACTTTTACCTGAGTCGCTAAAAGAAGCATCACTGGCGCTTGGTGTTCCTTATTACAAAACGATTTTAAAAATTATCGTCCCCTCAGGTCTTAGTGGAATCATGACCGGCGTTATTCTGAGCATCGCGCGTGTTATCGGGGAAACAGCGCCATTGCTTTTTACTGCTTTTGGGAATCCTTTTATGAGCACAGATATCTTCAGGCCCATGAGTAGTTTACCTTTAATTATTTTTAATTATGCAACAAGCCCGTATAGCGACTGGCATCAGCTTGCGTGGGGAGCATCTATGTTATTGATATTGATGATTTTGATTTTAAATATTATTACTAAAATAGTTCAGCGTAAATGGAAAGTGCAATTTTAAAAGCGACGAATTTTAATGCGTTTTTTGGGAAAAACCATATTTTAAAAAACATCAGCCTGGAAGTTGAAAAAAATACCGTGTGGGCAATCATGGGCCCTTCCGGTTGTGGGAAAACTACGTTTATCCGTTGTGTAAACCGCATGCATGAATTAACGCAAGGTGCTACCGTGGAAGGTTCCTTAAAATTAAATGGTGAAGAAATTTATGACATGAATCCTGTTCTCTTACGAAGAAAAGTAGGAATGGTTTTTCAACGACCTAATCCATTTCCGACAATGAGTATTTATGATAATGTAATTGCCGGTTACATTTTGAATGGCATCAAACTTAGCAAAAATGAAAAAGATGAAATTGTAGAAAATTCTTTGAAACGGGCGGCATTATGGATGGAAGTAAGAAGTACGCTTCATAAAAAAGGTACTTTTTTATCCGGCGGTCAGCAGCAAAGATTGTGCATTGCCAGGGCCTTATCCATGAACCCTGAAATTTTATTACTGGATGAAGCTACTTCAGCTTTGGACCCCATTTCTACAGCCAAAATTGAAGAATTAATTCACGAACTGAAATCAGATTATACCATATTGATGGTAACACACAACATGCAGCAGGCGGCCAGGGTAAGCGATAAAACGGCATTCTTTTATTTAGGTGAATTAATAGAATCCGGAGAGACTAAAATGATCTTTACCAATCCCAAACATGAAAAAACGCAGAATTATATTACCGGCCATTTTGGATAAAATAAGAATTAAGAAATAAGAATTAAGAAAAATGTTTTTAAAATCTTAGCAACTCTTTAGAAGCTGAAAATAGTAACATAAAAAATCAAATAATCATGGCATTATTAAAATGGAATCAAAAACTTACACCGCTTGATAATGAGCTTCAGCAATTAAAGCAGGAAGTAATCCGTATGTGGGAAATGGTTTTATCGCAACTGGAAAAAGCAGAAGAAGCTTTAAAAAATATGGATCGTGATCTTGCCCGCGAAGTGATTCTTACCGAAAAAAGAGTGAATGCATTTGAATTGAAAATCGACAGTGATTGCGAAGATATTGTTGCGTTGTTTGCGCCGGTAGCGATTGATCTGCGGTTTGTTTTAGCGGCCTTGAAAATTAATATGAACCTCGAGCGTACCGGCGATATTGCGGAAGGAATTGGAAAGTTTGTCGTAAATATTCCGGAAGATTTTGACATGCGTTTATTGGAGATAACCCGTGTTATAGAAATGTATCAGCAGGCCAATGAAATGGTGGCTGATGT
>Ga0134128_10011307_pt1 | contig 10676 bp, 18 predicted proteins | sample KB31754_FD_96462 | JGI IMG/M metagenome (GOLD analysis project Ga0134128, IMG submission 96462) | Terrestrial soil microbial communities with excess Nitrogen fertilizer from Kellogg Biological Station, Michigan, USA - KB3-175-4 | ecosystem: Environmental > Terrestrial > Soil > Unclassified ...
CCTGTATACGGGAACATTCCTCGCAATATCGCTCGCCTTCGATGCGCTTTGGCGGCACGCCTCGAAACGGCTGCTGTCCGCCAGGCAAACCAGCCTGAACAAGGAGGAGGCTGCGCAGATCACGAAGCAATATCGATTCGGTCCCATTCTTTACCTGGGAGCATTCGTGCTCTCTTTCGCATCCGAAAGCTGGAGCATAGCGCTGTGCTTGCTTCTGCCGATGGTATTCGCACTCTGGGATAAGTTATTCAGGAGGCGGCGGTGGTGGTGGGACAATCCTGCGAACCGATGACCATCTCGAAGGCGATGAAAGAAGATCGGAAGATCGGCGTTACGTCCCTCACTGCGGCTTATGGGTTCCGCGTCGTGGCGTCAATGAATGAAGCCCGTCATGTAGCGGGCCTTCGAGCAGGATCGCCGCAACCCCCTCACAACAGAGGCCGCCTGAGAGACTAGCGCGGCGGTGCTTTGACCGGAAAGTCCTCGCACTTGTGATTGTCGAATTCGGCGTGAATGGCGTTCGCCAGGTCGCCACCGGGCAACTGATGATGAACTGCCCCCGCCTGGTAGATTCTTGTCCATCCACACTCGGAGCATCGCGCGGCAAGGCCGCCCCAAATCAGTTGCGGGCTTGGAGGTCTTAATGATGCGGGCATTTGACCAGTTTCCCGACCGTTGGGCATGCGAATCTAACCCCTCGTGGGGACGCATGCCTATTATACGGAGGCCCCTAAATCCGCAAGGTGGGCCTTCGCCGAGAGCGTCGCAAGAAGGAAATCCCGACATCCGCAAATTTAGCCCGGTCCTGCGGCGCCGTTATCCCGGTAGTCCACAGCCCGGAGCCGGCCGACAGCGCCGGCGCCTCTTACGGCCGGGCCAAGCGGCCGGCCGAGCGAAGCGAGCGGCTGTGGACCCACGGGGACAACTCGCATTGAAATCGGCTCCTGCCTCGGGATGAGCCACAGGTTACGGCCATCGGCCCGAATCCCTGGACCCCGGTAGTCCGCATCAGCCCCCGCTGGGCTCGCCCCCGGATGTAGGAACGGAGAATGAGCCGCCGCTGGAGCCCACGGACCCTGTGATTTATCATCGAGTGTCTCGCACACCACAAAGACCGTGGCCGGTCGCCAGGGGAGTTGTCCGCGATGAACCGAATCACAACGCTGCGCCTTCTCGCCCAAGCTGAGCGATCCTTAAGGCAAGGAAAGCGTCGTCTCGATCCAGAACGCGCACTACTCAAGAAGCTCGAGCGCGGTGGTCACGAGACCAGCTATGCCCAAGGGCTCCTGCACCAAATGGAGGAAGTCCTGGCTCTGTGCATCGCTGATCGGCATCGGATTCGCGCGGAGTTGGACGCCCCACGCCAACGGTCGACTCCTCTTGTGAATGAATTGGCCCGCTGATATGTCGCTCGAAGACCTCATCGCGAACAACCGCCGCTGGGCCGAAGGCGAGGTCCGCGCCGATCCAGAGTTTTTCCGGCGGCTTGCCGCGCAGCAGGCGCCGAAGTACCTGTGGATCGGCTGCGCCGACAGCCGCGTGCCGGCGAACCAGATCATAGGGCTGCAGCCCGGCGAGGTCTTCGTGCACCGTAACGTCGCAAATCTCGTCGTGCACACCGACCTCAACTGCCTCTCGGTGCTGCAGTACGCAGTCGAGGTGCTGCGGGTCGAGCATGTGATCGTGTGCGGTCACTACGGTTGCGGCGGCATCGCGGCCGCGCTCCGAGGGGATCCGCTCGGGCTCATCGAGAATTGGCTGCGGCACATCCAGGACGTTGCCGAGCTGCGCCACGCCATGCTCGCTCGCGAGGGCGATCCGGCGTGGCGCGCCGACCGCCTCTGCGAGTTGAACGTGCTTGAACAGGCGCACAACGTCTGCCGCACGACGATAGTGCAGGACGCGTGGAAACGAGGGCAGTCCCTTGAGATCCATGCGTGGATCTATCGACTGTCAGATGGCCTCGTACAGCCCTTGAGCTTTTCGGTAGCCATGGCGGCAAAGGTTTCGGAACAATTTGCCGGCGCGATCGAGCGTGTTGCAGGCGGAGCCCACGGCTCGAGGTAACCGGACTTCGTCCCGCTTTGGGACGCAAGGCTCTCAGTGACTCAGAGCCAGGAGCGCGCAGACCACCGCGTGCAGCTCATCCAAAGGCGAAGCCTTCAAGATCGACCTGTCGTACAGCCCCTTCGCGGGGGAGAACAAGAGGCTCGAGTGCAAGATGATCAGAAGAAGGAGGGATTGCCTCGTCCGCGAATTTTACCACCCCGTGCTCGCCGTCCAGAGTCGCGCCTCCCTGCGCGACCCGGCCGAGGACGGCCGGGAGGCTCTGGACCGCTGCGCGCGCGGTGGACGACAGGTCGCGGGCAATCCCGCCCAGGAGAACCAACATGAACACTGCCGTCGCAACCATCAATTCTGGTCCCACGGCCGCCCTTATTGAGGTCGGAGCACCGAGGCTCTCGAGTCTCCTTCCAGAGCTCGCCCACGCACTCAGGAAAGCCCACGTCGGCGCAGTGCGTGTCGAGTACGACGGCCAATTCGACTTGCCCATCATCGAAGATCCGGTATACCTGAGCCGCCGCGGCGAGCTCTTCACCCCACGGCTCCCGAAGAGCATCGCAGTCGAGCTGCACGCGTTTCTCTCGGAGCTGCTGGAGCTTCGTTATCCCCAGTGGGCCAATGCCGAAGGCGCGCGCGGCGAATTCGTCTGGGACGTCAGTGCCGACGAATGCAGCCACAGTCACAGCCTACGTTACACGGCATACGCGACGACAACTCGTAAGGGCCTTTGAGTCCGGACGGCCGGGAGGCAAACGCCTCCGGCCGATTCCTGCCGAGTAGCAATTCGATTCTTCGGAACAGGTGCCGTCCCTCACCGGCTGTGAACAGGAGCCTCCCATGATTCAGCCCTCGCCAATTTCGGCCTATACCCGCGGCTACCGCCCTCGCTGCAGCGTTTGCAATCGGGAGCTCGAACCTGCCGCGATATTCGATCATGAATATCCGCAGCACGTCCGCTATTCGGGCTTCCATCCTTGTCCCCACCATCCGCATGCCGGCGTGACCTATCCGACGATTCCCTCGAACGACCAGGCCGCAATCTCGACAGCCTGCCTTCGGGAGCCACAGTTATGAGTAACCTGAACTCGGCTGACCGGGCAGCCCTCCGGAGTATCGTGAACCGCTGTTCCGTATCCGCGAGCGACCGTAACGTCATACGCTACGTGCTTTCTCGGCTACACAAGAAATACGCCGCGTACCGTGCGATGCCGCGCGGCACGCGTCGGGAATTGCTCCGGATGGTCATCAAGGCCCACGCTGCCAATCGTCGGTTGTACGCCCGTGTTATGAGAGGGGTGCGGTCATGAGCCGTATAGGTATTCCGGCGGGTAAGCCCGAGGGGCAGTCGGGCATAGATGGGGGCGACTTGCCTGCCCTCCTAGCCTACCGTCCCGCGCTCGCCGTCAAGCGGACGACCGTGCCTCTCGAGATGCCAGTTACCTATTCCTGAGGCCAGAGCCTCGACAGACCCCCATCTCTACGTCCGCTTGACCGCTGCGCGCGGAACGGTCTCACGTCCGGGCAGGCAAGTCGTCTGCGAACTATCGGGAGACCGCCATGAGTTGGACTGTGTCCTGAAGCGACGACCAAGTATGACGTTGTTAGCGAGCTGCTCAGCGACAACCGGGACCATACCCTCGGGTGGGAGTTGCGCGGCTGCGTTCTGTGGAGTGTTTTGGACGACATTTCGGAGGTACCTGCTATCGTGGGCTTTCTCATCTGGGACTTTGGCTTCGCTTGGGCGTACCGGCCCATGGAGGAGGACGCAGGTATCCCCTACTTTGCGTGTCCGCTTCGCCTCCTCGATCTCGCGCCGGCAGTTGACGAACAATGGCGTGCCCAGGTTCGTGACTACCACGCTTGCCGGCGGGGTCGGTGGGCTGCTGATCGATGACATCAGCCTTTGCGGGATGCGCCGCCCTAGCGGCGCATCCGCAGCTTTCCGTCCCACATGAGCGCCGATTGCGGTGATTCCTGCCGCGTCCTGAGCCGGCATCGTGCCGGCTGCTAGTCCGAGCCAGGTGAGCATAGTTTTGCGGTAGGAAGCCAGGTGGCGATCGAGTGCCGGTACGCGGTTGCGGCACGCAGTTCGCCCGATGCCGGGCCGGTTCCCTGAAATGAGACTGGGCCAGAAATGTGCCTCGATTGGAGACTGGGCGCGGGCGAACGGAGGGCCCTAGATTCGCGGCGGCCTGCCGGAAGTCATGGCGCGAGGGACCCGGCTAGGAGGCCCCGCCTGCGATCCGCGCAGGCATCCGAACTGGAAATTAGTTGCCCGGGGGAAACTCCTGGTATTGGGGTGCGCTACCGCCGATCTGGTCCCACGGCGCCTTCGACCCGACAAAGATGTGCATCGCGATTTGAACGCCTGGATCGCCGTCGACGGTGCCGAGCGTCACTCCATGGACGCTCCCCTCATGCATACCGCAGAGCGTACTACCGCAGGTCTTGCAGAAGCTGAGGCCCCACCCCGGCGTGGACTCGTACTGGGAGAGATTTTCTTCCCCACGCTCCCACGAGAACGAACCGGGCCTCACCTCCGCGTAAGCCGAGCCGGAGCCACTAAAGGCCTTCCTGCACCGCGAGCAGTGGCAGCTCCGGCTGGCGAGGAGGGGCGCATCGATCCGGTAACGAACTCGACCACAGAAGCATCCGCCGCTTAGGCTCATCCGCCTTTCCCCCGATTCTCAGTAGTTGCGCCCAAGGATAGCGCACCCGGGGTTCTCCGAGCCGGGCGGACCGTATTTCAGTCCGCGATTGCGGCACCCAGTTCGGGGTTGTGGCAGCCAGTTCGCGCATTGCGGCACACCGACAATGGTGGTGGATGCGTGTTGCATTTCCGGTCGAAGACGACGGTTATGCAGGATAGCCTGACGGCGGCTTTTGTCACACGATATCTGCCATGGCGGCGGATGCGTTCATCCAGACTCGTGTCACCTCGGAGACCAAGGCGCTCATCCAGGCTCTGGCCGATCGGGAGCGGATCACGGAATCGGCGCTGGTCCGCCAGCTTCTCGAGGTCGTGCTGCGTACGTCCGCAGTCGCTGGAACTTCGCTGCTCGATGAGAAGCCGACGCCCAATCGCGATGTTCGGCTGTACGTGCGATTGGACCCGAGCGATCGTTTGCTGCTGAAGGAGCGGGCGGCGGCACGGGGTGTCCCGGCGGCCACGTATGTCGCTGCGCTGGTCAGGTCCCACCTGCGGCGGATCACGCCTCTTATGAAGGAGGAGCGTCACTCGCTGGACCGAGTGGTGGGAGAGCTCACCGCTGTCGGTCGGAACCTGAACCAGATAGCGCGGACACTGAATCTAGGTCAGAGCGCGGCGCCACGCCGGGATGACGTCCAGGCCATGCTGCGGGTGTGCGGCGCCCTGCGCGATCACGTGAAAGCGCTGCTCGCTGCCAATGAGAAGAACTGGGACCAGGGACATGCCGAGTCGACCCATTAGATTCGACGGCCAGCCGTTGCTCGACATCTCTTCCTACGCTCGTAGGGGACCGGGACGGCGAGACCACTTGTCGCCGGCAGAGATCGACCGGGTCGCGAGGACGGTCCGGCGGACGCCCGAGGTCATGATCAAAGTGCTGAGCCGGGGCGGGCAGGACCTCAAGGCAGTGCGCCGTCACCTCGATTACCTGCGCGATCGGGAGGAGGGGGAGCTTGCCATCGAGACCGATGACGGCGAGCGGCTCACGGGACCCGGCGTAGCGAGGAGCCTGACCGAGGACTGGAATCTAGACCTTCAAGAGCATCGGCATCGTTCGGATCTGGACGGACGGGGACGCCACTCGACGAAGCTCGTGCACAAGTTGATGTTCTCGATGCCGGCGGGGACGCCGCCACAGAAGGTGCTCGAGGCCGTGAGGAACTTCGCGCGCGAAGAGTTCGCGCTCAAGCATCGGTACGCCATGGTGTTGCATACTGACGAGCCACATCCGCACGTACATATGGTCGTCAGGGCGGTGAGCGAGCAGGGGGAACGGCTTCATATCCGCAAAGCGACTCTGCGTGGATGGCGACAGGAATTCGCGCGGCATCTTCGGGCGCTGGGGGTACCGGCCAACGCGACAGAGCGGGCGGTCCGGGGTGAGCACCGATCATCCAAGCTCGACGGAATCTACCGGGCTCAGCAGCGCCGAGATTCCTGGCGCACTCGAGCACGAGTGGAGGAAGTCGGGCGGGAGCTCCTTAGAGGCAAGGTGAAGGCTGGGCGAGGTAAGGAGACTCTGATCGAAACCCGTAAGAAGGTGGAGCAGGGCTGGTGGGGGGTGAGCGAGATCTTGGCGGCACAGGGGCAGAAGGACCTCGCGGCGGAGGTCGAAAGGTTTGTCAGCCGGATGCCGCCTCCCAGGTCGGATCGCGAGTTGATTGCCGAGGAGCTACGCAAACAGGTCCGGGATGCGCGAGCTCGGGAGGGACCTGTCCGGTGAACGCGGCGACAGGCCGCAGGGCCCTGGCGACGAGCGGGAACGCAGCAAGGGCGTTGTGTGACTGCGGCCTATTCTGTGGCCGGCCTCTGCGGCTGGAGGACACCTGACTCAATCTCCGACAGAAGCTTGCGAACCTCCTCGGCTGTGCATTGATGCTCATCGAGGAGTGCCCCGAGTAAACCTTCGAGATAGGTACCTAGCGCAACCGCGACGGCCGCTGGCGGGTAACGGTCGAGACTCATGACCAGGTCGCCCAATTCCTCGATGCAGTCCTCAATCATTGCATCCTCACCTAACTCATCGATCTGAGACATGGGAACCACCACCCTTCTGTGGCGGGTGACAGATGCTCGCGTGGACCGATTCGCGCATCTCCTTGCGCCGCCGAGTACGTCCATCGAGCCAGCGAGCACCGCACCCGTTCACGTAACAACATTGTCTTGCCGTCAGCCGACGCCCGTAAAGCCTCCACGGGTGGTGCGCTGTTCTGCCGTGATGAGACCCAGCTTCTCCAGCCGTGCCTCAATCGCCCTCAGCGTGCGGCCATGCTTTCGCGCGATCTCAATGGGTGAGTCGCCATTCCTGAACGCTGTGACGAGCTCTCTCTCTTCCTCAGTGGTCCACGTTTGCCCGACATTTTCGGGCAATTGCGCTCGCCGTTGTGCTCGTGCGGCGGTCTGCTCAAGAGCCCCGAGGCCCGCAAGCAGTGCGCGCAAGACATCGGTGCGGTGAATGATGCAGTCGCGCGGCAGGGGCTCTCCCGACTCTGGGTCGCAGCCCTGGATCAGGGTCGTGATGGTCGCTCGTGCTTGAGTCTCGTTTCGCATAGTCGCTTCTCCTCGGTCAGTGATGTTTCGTAGAAGGTTCTCGGTTCGTACAAAGCTCGGTGATTCATGACGCGCCCGGGTCTGATCGGCGACCGCGTCGCGTACGGCGACAGGTACACAGTCGGCGATTTCCAGGTCTTGTTCGCGCTCGTGCCGCCACGGGGCGTGTTTCGCGGTGGCGGCGGTGCCATAGATACCTGTGACTAGCGGTCACCGTTTGATCTCGTCCACCACGCTACGCAACTGCACGGTGGCGTTGGATCTGCCCCTTTTGGTGGGCATCCTCCGAGAGCAGCTCTGTGCTGCGCGGTAGCCGCCCAGTCGGGATCTGAGTGGGCCCTGGAGATTGTGGCCGCGGGAGCGCTCGCCTGAATGCTTGGAGAGTCATCGCGTGGCCCTCCGTGGCTGCTGATGGACGAGGCCCAGCTTTTTGAAGACAGCACCGAGGGCCGCGTCCGCGGCGTCCAGCTCGTTGTAGACCGCATTTAAGGCCGCGAGCGCCTCCTCCAGCACTTCGGCCTCCTGGCTGCACTCGTCCCGGTCATCAGCCTTGATGCTGCGGATTGCGACGGTGAAGAACGCCCTCGTCCGGGCAAAGCGCCCAAGGATGGCGTGGAGATCAGGAAGAACCGGTCGGCGCCGGGTAGAATTGCGCGGGCGTGAAGAACCCATAGCGAGCCTCCAGTAAAGGCTTTCTGTGGTAGGCCCCCGGGGCGGGTACCAACCGCTCCGGGGGCCGCTTTATGGCCGGCTGTATAATACCCCTAATCACCCATTTGTACTAGTACGTACTAGCTAGTGCCACGCAAAAGCGACCAGGCTCAAATTGCCTTCCTCTGCCCGCCCGAGCTTGCCGCCAAGCTCAGAGAGCTGTCGGAGCGCACCATGATTCCGCAGAGCCGGCTGCTGCGCCGTGCGCTTGAGCTGCTCCTTGCGGATTACGCAGATCAGGGGAGGGGGGCTGGCGGCAAGGGCCGGAAGTAGCCGGGTGCCGTGCTGGACAGCTTGATGCCGGCGTCGTGGGCGGAAGCCCTGGAATAGACTCCCTATTGACGAGGTAAGGAAAATTCCTTACGATCTCCACTCTTTCCAATTACGGAGATCGAAATGGCCAGCATTCAGGAAACCGCTACGCTCACCTCGAAAGGGCAGCTCACGTTGCCCAAGTCAGTTCGACAAGTTTTGGGAGTCGACACAGGCAGCAAGCTGACCTTCGAGGTACGGGATGACGAGGTCATTGTGAGGCGCGCTCGGCCCGAGCACCAGGATGAGGCGATCGGTGCGTTTTTGGCCCTCATCGAGTCCGATATTCGGGCGGGCCGACACGTGCGGTCCTTGCCCGATGATCTGGCGCGAGCCATGGTGGCTAATGCTCGGCATGGGGTCAACTTGGATGAGGAGATCGAGGGAGACGTGGCACTCTGATGCAGCATCACGGGTGGACGCTGCTTTTCCACGACGCCGTTATCGAGCAACTGCGCAAGTTGCACGCCGCCGCGGAGCGAGCAGAGCGAAAGGATCCGAAGGAGTTTGAGCGAAATGCGAACGTCAGGTTATTTCGTGCCCTCAGCCAGTTGATGCTGGAGGCTGTCCCTGGCGATCCGGGCCGCGACGAATACCGTCAGGGCAACACGCTTGGGCCTGCCTACCGACATTGGCGGCGGGCGAAGATTGGGCGGCGGTTTCGCTTATTCTTCCGCTATGACTCCAAGGCGAAGGTGATCGTCTACGCGTGGGTGAACGACGAAGAGACATTGCGGTCGGCGGGCGGCAAATCCGATCCCTACGTGGTCTTCTCGAAGATGCTGGGGCGGGGCCATCCGCCCGATGATTGGTCTGCACTGGTGGCCGCAAGCAAGGCGCAATGGACGGAGGAGCCCAAGCGCAACGAGCGGCGGGGCAAGTGAACGAAATAGCCGCTTATAGATTGCGACAGCTCTGGTCTAAATGGACGTTCCGTTCTGAGGCGTGACTCTCATTACCTTCAGACTGGCGAGTTTGTCCAGCATTGCAGAGCGAATGAATTTGAAATAGGTACGCTCGATCATACGGAGGCTCGTGCCTGTTTGGGCGGCGACGGTGAGCGGATCCACGCCGTATACTTGCAGCAGTTCGCTGATGCGCGCGTGCCGGAAGCTATATGCGGAGGCATCGACTGGGATCTTCGCGTCGCCTTGCGCTCTTTTGTTATGCGAGGAGATCGCCGAGCGGACCTCCTGAGCCCACAGGTCGCGACGCCATGGACTTGCGTCGGCTGTAACGAATAACCTGGCTGGTTGCGGTCGGTGTGCCGCTTGGCCCCTAAAAAATGCAAGCCCGTCTTCATCCAGTACGACGTATCGCGAACGAAGTTTGGGTGGTCTGCCTTTTCGGTGAGAGAGCTTCAGGCACTGTCCGTCAAAATCTCTGACGGTTGCCTCCGCGAGTTCTTTCGGGCGTGCGCCGGTAAGTTCGAGACCGCGAAGGAATGCCGCAGCTTCGGGGGATGCGGCGTCAATCAGCCCTTTCCGCTGGGCTGCGGAAAGGAACACCGCGGTGTCGGATTCGTCGTCGTCGGCCAGCGCCTCCATCCGCCACGCCGCCGGATTGCCCACATGACCAAGCCGTTGCGCCCGATTCAGGCCCGCAGTGACGGCTCGCACGTACCGATTCACGGTTCGTGGGAGCCGGCCGCGGTGAAGCCGGTCTCGCCAATCGAGGAAGTCATCCTGCGTTGCGTCCTCTAGCAGCAGCAACGCAAGGGGTTCACTGTACGACTCACCCTTTGGGTCAAACCTTAGAGCGGTCTTGAATTGGCCCTCTGCCTTCTCCGCAGCGTCAAGACGACCATTGCGTCGCAAGTCCTCGAGATAGGTTTCAAGTGCGGCTACGACCGTACTGCGCTTGACGCTTCGAACGGCGGAGCCTCCGAGTTGCGAAAGCCACAGCTCTGCGCGCTGTTTGGCCTCATCGAATTCGAGTCCCTCGCCCACAGAATGATACTGCTGCTTCTTATCACGTCCGCGGAACCGGGCAATCCAGGTATCTGGCCCACGGCGAAATCCGAGGTAAGCGCCCCCAGCTAGGCGCTGCCAATAGGGCTCGCGGCGAACCGGCAAACGATCGCGATCACGCTTGCGGGAAAGGTCTGCCATAGGAGATCTCGATTTGGCGTCGTACGGAACGGTACGGAAATTCTACCGCAGATTCATATGGACGGACATAGAAAAGAAGCTTATATTTCAGCGAAATATAAATTGGCCACAGACGCGAATAGATGCAAGTGCATCCCTGCTAAGGGTGTAAGGGTCAAAAGCCCTTCGAGGGTTCGAATCCCTCTCTCTCCGCCAGTATTTTTCCTTTTGATTCCGCA
>Ga0134128_10011309_pt1 | contig 10675 bp, 11 predicted proteins | sample KB31754_FD_96462 | JGI IMG/M metagenome (GOLD analysis project Ga0134128, IMG submission 96462) | Terrestrial soil microbial communities with excess Nitrogen fertilizer from Kellogg Biological Station, Michigan, USA - KB3-175-4 | ecosystem: Environmental > Terrestrial > Soil > Unclassified ...
CCTCGATCAGCTCCTCGCCCGCGCCCGGCACGGGGTCGGGCACGTCGGCGTAGACCGGGGCCTGGCCGTAGGCCCGGAGCACCGCGGCCTTCACGCCGCGCCCCGCTGATCGCCGTCCCGGCCTGCGAGGCGGCCGATGCGGACCTGCCAGGCCCTGAGCACGCGCGGCTCGCCGCGTACGGGGTACCAATGTTGCGTATCGTGTATCAAATCTGCGTACACTGTATTCACAACCTAGCGTTAGGCTTGCCCGCGTGTCAACGTCGCCCGGTTCACCATCGCCCGACGCCAGGCCGATCTGGGCCCGGCCCGAGCCCGGCACTCGGCGGGCCCGGTTCAGCCGCGAGCAGATCGCGGCCACCGCCCTGGCCATCGCCGACGCCGAGGGCTTCGAGGCGGTCTCGATGCGTCGCATAGCGGCCGAGCTCGGGGCCGGCACCATGAGCCTGTACCGGTACATCAACGGCAAGGACGACCTGGTGGCGCTGATGGACGACGCGCTGATGGCCGAGTCGCTGATCCCCGACGGCGAGCTGCCGGCCGACTGGCGGGCGGCGCTGACGCTGATCGCCCGGCAGACCAGGGCGGCGCTGCTGCGCCATCCGTGGGCCGTGGTCTCGCTGCAGGGCCGCGACGCGGCCGGGCAGGACGGCTCGTTCGGGCCCAACGGCCTGCGTCACTTCGAGCAGTCGCTGGCCGCGCTGGACAGCGCGCCGCTGGACACCGCGGCCAAGCTCGAGCTGCTGACGATCGTGGACGACTACGTCATGGGCGCCGTGCTGCGCTCGGGCGAGATGCAGGGCCGCAGCGGGGCCGACCCGCAGTACGCCGCCGCGATCATGGAGTTCATCTCGGGCCAGCTGGCCACCGGCGCGTTCCCGCGGATCTCCGCGCTTAGCCAGGACCCGGCCGCGGCCGGGCTGGCCGACCCGGACCTCGTGCGGGCCCGGTTCGAGCGCGGCCTCGCGCTGCTGATCGAGCATGCGGCCGGGGTATTAGGCTGAAAGCGTGGTTCTAGCACCAGAGGGACGGCGCATGCTGCGCCTCGAGGCACGTAACAGCCAGACCCCCATCGAGCGCAAGCCCCCGTGGATCAAGACAAGGCTGCGCACCGGGCCCGAGTACACCGAGCTCAAGAAGCTCGTCCGGCGCGAGGGGCTGCACACGGTCTGCGAGGAGGCGGGCTGCCCGAACATCTTCGAGTGCTGGGAGGACCGCGAGGCCACCTTCCTGATCGGCGGCGACCAGTGCACCAGGCGCTGTGACTTCTGCCAGATCGCGACGGGCAAGCCCGGCCCCCTGGACACCGACGAGCCGCGCCGGGTGGCCGAGTCGGTGGCCACCATGGGCCTGCGCTACGCCACGGTGACCGGCGTGGCCCGCGACGACCTGCCCGACGGCGGCGCCTGGCTGTACGCCCAGACCGCGCGGGAGATCCACCAGGCGGTGCCGGGCTGCGGCGTGGAGCTGCTGATCCCGGACTTCAACGCCCATCCGGACCAGCTGGCCGAGGTCTTCTCGGCCGAGCCCCAGGTGCTGGCGCACAACATCGAGACGGTGCCGCGCATCTTCCGCCGGATCCGGCCGGGGTTCCGCTACGAGCGATCGCTTGAGGTGCTGCGCCAGGCTCGCGAGTACGGCCTGGTGACCAAGTCCAACCTGATCCTGGGCATGGGCGAGGAGCGCGAGGAGATCGTGGCCGCCCTGCGTGACCTGCGCGAGGCCGGCTGCGAGCTGGTCACCATCACCCAGTACCTGCGGCCCTCGGCGCTGCATCACCCGGTCGAGCGGTGGGTCACCCCGGAGGAATTCGCCGAGCTCGGCGAGCAGGCCACTGGGCTGGGCTTCGCCGGAGTCATGTCCGGTCCGCTGGTGCGCTCCTCCTATCGGGCGGGCCGGCTGTACCAGCAGGCGATCAGTCACCGGGAGCGCCCGGTATCCTCACCTCATGGTCAATAAGCCCGGCGCAGCCGCCAGCAAGAAGGCCGACGCCGACACAGCGGCGCCGGGCCGCATCAAGCAGATCCGCATGGTCGCGGGGATCATCCACAAGCAGAACCCGCGCGCCCTCCCGCTCATCGCCCTGGCCGGGCTCGGCACCCTGGCCATCGTCGTGGTGGTCGGCCTGCTCACCGGCCTGGCACCATTCCTGATCCCGCTCGGCGTCCTGCTCGGCCTGATCGTCGCGATGGTCCTGTTCGGGCGGTTCGCGCAGTCCGCGCAGTACTCGGCCATCGCGGGCCAGCCCGGCGCGGCGGCGGCGATCCTGCAGAGCATGCGCGGCAACTGGACCGTCACCCCGGCCATCGCGGCCAACCGGAACATGGACGTGGTCCACCGGACGGTGGGCCGGCCGGGCGTGGTGCTGGTCGGCGAGGGCTCCCCGAGCCGGCTGCCCAGCCTGCTGGCGGCGGAGAAGAAGCGGCACTCGCGGGTCGCCTACGACATCCCGATCTACGACATCCAGGTCGGCGACCAGGAGGGCCAGCTGTCCATCAAGCAGCTGCAGCGGCACATCATGAAGCTGCCCCGCAACCTCAAGGGCCCGGCCGTGGCCGACCTGAACTACCGGCTCAAGGCGCTGCCGCAGTCCCTGCAGATGCCCAAGGGCCCGGTCCCCCGCTCAGCCCGCATGCCCAAAATGCCCCGCCCCAAGACCCGCTGACCCAGCCGCTGTCCATGATCTGGACCGTTTCGCCGCAGGATCTCGCGGTAAACCGGTCCAGATCATGAGGTACCCACCAGCGCAGCGCGCGCTTCTTGCTGTTATCAGACGCGGATGACGATGGTGCCGGCCGCCTTGTCGTGCAGGCCGCGCAGGTCCTTGTCCAGGGCCAGCGGCGGCACGATCAGGAGCAGCAGCACGGTCCGGAGCAGCGACCGGACCAGGCCCACCGGCTGGCCGTCGAGCCGGGCCACCCGGATCCCGAGCAGCCGCTTGCCCAGCGTGAAGCCGGTCAGCCCGGTCAGCAGCCAGACCTCGACGGCGAAGAACAACAGGGTCCACAGCTGGACCTGGGCGTGGGTGCGGAACACGGCCAGCGCGATGACCTCGCAGGCGATCCAGTCCACGAGCAGGGCCCCCAGCCGCCGCCCGAACCCGGCCGCCGACCGCGGCCCGTCCTCGGGCAGCCCGTATTGCTCGCCCGGGTAGTAGGCCGGGTCGTCCCCGGCCGGGCGGCTGTCGGCCGCGGCCCGGCCCGAGGCCGGCGCCCCGGCCGCACGCGCTTTGCTCACGTGCTAACGGTATCCGGGCCGCGCGGCGGCGGCGACTCAAGGCCCGTCCGGCCCGGCGGTACCTCGTCTCACCTGGGCCGGGAAGGTCTTGGGGGAAGCCCGGCGTAACACGGGCGAAACATCGGGGACACTGCCAGGAAACCGCCTGCGGCTACCGTCGCAGGAACGCCGGGCAGCCCGCGTACGGGGCGGCGAAGCAGCGTCGATATAGAGCTGGGAGAGCAATGTTCAGCAGTGGCGACGAGGTCTTGCGCTATATACAGTCCGAGGGCGTGCAGTTCGTGGACGTCAGGTTCTGTGACCTGCCGGGCACGGTCCAGCACTTCACGATCCCCGCCGAGGCCTTCGGCGAGAACGTGTTCAGCGACGGGCTGATGTTCGACGGGTCCTCGATTCGGGGATTCCAGGAGATCCACGAGTCCGACATGCTGCTGCTGCCCGACCCCAGCACCGCGGTCATCGACCCGTTCCGCACGCACAAGACCCTGAACCTCACGTTCTTCGTGCACGATCCGCTGACCGGCGAGCCGTACACCCGCGACCCGCGCAACATCGCCCGCAAGGCCCAGGACTACCTGCGCGGCAGCGGCATCGCCGACACCGCCTACTTCGGCCCGGAGGCCGAGTTCTACATCTTCGACTCGGCCCGGTACCAGACCGGCTCGAACGAGGGCTACTACCACATCGACTCGATCGAGGGCGCCTGGAACACCGGCCGCGACGAGCCCGGCGGCAACCTGGGCTACAAGCCGCGCTACAAGGGCGGCTACTTCCCGGTCCCGCCCATGGACCACTACACCGACCTGCGCTCGGAGATGGTCCGCAAGCTGATCGAGTGCGGCATCGAGGTCGAGATGCAGCACCACGAGGTGGGCACCGCGGGCCAGGCCGAGATCGACATCAGGTTCTCGCCGCTGCTGGCCATGGCCGACAGCCTCATGCTGTACAAGTACGTGGTCAAGAGCGTGGCCAGGGCGGCGGGCAAGACGGTCACGTTCATGCCCAAGCCGCTGTTCGGCGACAACGGCTCGGGCATGCACTGCCACCAGAGCCTGTGGAAGGACGGCGCGCCGCTGTTCTACGACGAGGCCGGCTACGCCGGGCTGTCGGACATGGGCCGTCACTACGTGGGCGGCCTGCTGGCCCACGCGCCGACGCTGCTGGCCTTCACCAACCCCACGGTGAACTCCTACCACCGGCTGGTGCCCGGCTTCGAGGCCCCGGTCAACCTGGTCTACAGCCAGCGCAACCGGTCGGCCTGCATCCGCATCCCGATCACCGGGCCGAGCCCCAAGGCCAAGCGGCTGGAGTTCCGGGTGCCCGACCCGTCGGCCAACCCGTACCTGGCCTTCGCGGCCATGCTGATGGCCGGCCTGGACGGCATCAAGAACAAGATCGAGCCGCCCGAGCCGGTGGACAAGGACCTGTACGAGCTGGCCCCGGACGAGGCCAAGGCCATCCCGCAGGTGCCGGGCTCGCTGGAGAAGGTGCTGGACAACCTGGAGGCCGACCACGAGTTCCTGCTCGAGGGCGGCGTGTTCACCCCGGACCTGATCGAGACCTGGCTGGACTACAAGCGCACCAACGAGCTCGACCCGATCCGGCTGCGCCCGCACCCGCACGAGTTCGAGCTCTATTACGACGTCTGATCGAGCCCGCAGACACGCCAGCGCCGCTCGCTCGCTGACCTGGGACCCCAGGTCAGCACGTAATCACCCTGACCTGACGGCCAGGAATCACCACGATTCCTGGCCGTCAGGTCAATCTTATGTAACCGGCCGTTCAATCCATGATTCACGCATTCCTGGCATAATCTCTGACTCCATCCGGCTGCCCACGCGATCGGATCGCGGGGGCCTTTTCCAGATTGAGGTGCGAGTCTTGAGAGTCTTGCGCGTCGGCGCCATCCTGGCCGCCGCGGCGGGCATGGTCATGTGCGCCGCGATGCCCGCCTGGTCATCGACGATTCCGAGTGCCTCGGCGGCCGCCCCGGCGGCGGCCCCGGCGGTCTCGATCCGCGCTACCTCCAACTTCCGGCCCGTCAAGGGCGACGTCTACGTGTCCTACCTCAACGGCGGCAACGGCCAGGCGGTCATCACCGGCAGCGTTACCCACGCGCGGGCGGGCGAGATCATCCGGCTGTACGCGCAGTCCTTCCCGTTCAAGCAGCGCGGCGCCCGTGAGCAGCAGCAGACGCTGGCCACTGGCGGGACGGTGCCCTACTCCTTCGAGGTGAAGCCGCGCATCGCCACGCGGTTCACGGTCCGGCTGTTCCGGCGGCCGGGCGCGCCGAAGCCGCTGGCAACGTCCGGCACCAGGGCCGTCTACGTGGTGGACGGCGGCCACACCGGCAAGCCGCAGCGCTGCTCGCGGCCGGTGTGCCAGCAGCACATCAAGGTGACCATCGAGCTGCCCGCCTCGGCGGTGCGGAGGGAGGAGGCCAAGCCCTGGTTCGTGTACATCGGCGTGCGGCTCGGCCACCCGGGCGGCGGCAACCCCAAGGCGCCCAGGTTCCTGCGGCTGGACAGCCAGGCGACGTCATCGACGCCCCAGGCCGTCTCGCGCAACAGCTACGAGGTGACGCTGAACTTCTCGTTCAACATCGGCAACCACCGTTATAGCTGGCTGTGGACGGCCTGCACCCAGGACACGGAGTCGGCGGACGGCACCGGGCTGCCGGGGCACCACCGCTGCGGGACGGCCAAGATCTCGGCCAAGTTCGGCTACCTGGGCTAGCCCTGACCGCCGTTCAGGGTGGCTATGGACCGGCCTCGAACGTCCCTTGTTCGGGATATGAGGTAGGAAAACAGCGGATATCCTCGCCTGGGCCAAAGACAGACGACCCAGGAACGGGGGATGTCATGAGTACGCTCGGACGATGGCGGGCCACGGCGGTCACCGCGAGCACCGCGATCGCGGTGGCCGCGGTGGCGGCCGGGCCGGCCGCCAGCGCGACCACCAGCCCTTCGGCGGTCACGATCACCATCGGAACCAGGTCCGGCCTGCCCAAGATCACCGGGCGCACGCTGGTCGCCTACCGGGGGCCGTCGGGCAGCACGGCTGCGACGGTCAGCGGCACGGTGACCGGCGCTCACCAGGGCGACAAGGCGACGCTGCTGTACGAGCCGTTCGGGGCCACGACCTACGCCAAGGGCGGCTCGGTCACGCTGGCGGCCGGCCACAGCGCGCGGTACTCGTTCCGGGTCCGGCCGGAGCTAGCCACCAACTACAAGATCCAGGTCACCGGCACCGGGCTGGGCACGGTCCCGGACTCGGCGGTCAAGACGGTGTTCGTGGAGGCGCTGGGCGCGATCACGGGCAGCCGGTCGTGCACGCGGCCGGCCCGGCCGGTCTGCCACATCAGGCTGCGCCTGTGGGTGTCCATCCCGGCGCCGACCTACCGGACGGAGTCGGCCAAGCACTGGCACCTGTACGCGGGGCTGCGGCTGGCCCGGTCGCACCGCCCGCCGGCGCCCAAGATACTGACGCTGAGCCGGACGGCCACCGCCAGCAAGCCGCAGCGCAAGCACCTGTACGAGTTCGTGATCACGCTGCGGTACCAGTTCCGGGTCGGGCGGCACGACGCCTTCACCTGGCGGGTCAACTTCTGCACCAGGGACTCGGAGCAGGCCGACGGCCTGGGCCTGCCCGGCCACCACGGCTGCGGGAACAAGCGGATTAGCGTCAGAACTCCCTATCTCGGATAGTCCGGTCCGGTCGGTGCCGATATCGGCGCAGCCGGAGTAATATCAGCCGCAGATCCCGATTCCTTCCTGTGGATCTGGCCCCGCCCGGTTTGCGCGCCAGGCGGGGTCGCGGTTTCTGGGGCGATTTCCGTCGGCCAGTCTGGTGGCGTTGCACCGGCAAAACGGGATTGATCTCTCAAATCAATCATTACGGTGGCATTGGTTCCTATGCCAACGCGCCGACGGGATCGCGGGTCCCAAGGTTGCCGACGAGGATGGCATGGCGGTGTTCGCGGCCATCATGGGCTGGGTGTTCCCGCTGCGGAGCTGGCGGGCGCAGCAGGGGCAGGAGGGCGGCGAGGACTCGGTCGACTCGAAGGTGTGGCAGGACAACTTCGAGCGGTTCGGTCCGCAGGTCGTCGGACGGACGATGTTCGACTACGGATACTCAAGCTGGGGCGAGACGCCGCCGTTCCACGCCCCCGTGTTCGTGCTGACCCACCGCGGACAGGACCGGATCGAGAAGAAGGGCGGGACCAGCTACACGTTCGTCACCGGCGGCATCAGGGAAGCGGCGGAGCAGGCCCGTGCCGTGGCCGACGGCAAGGACGTGCTGCTGGCGGGCGGCGTCAGCATCGGCCAGCAGGCCCTGGACGCCGGGCTGGTCGACGAGGTCGTGCTGCACGTGGTGCCCAGGCTTGTCGGCCGGGGCGTCCGGCTATTCGGCCCGGAGCGCGCGGAGCTGAACTGCACCGAGATCATCCAGGGCGAGGGCGCCGTGCACCTGACCTACGAGGTCGGCGGCCGCTCCTGACCGTGCCGCCGCCGGCGGGCGGCATCCACGACCATGCCTCGTGGCCGCCGTGACTGATGAGGCTGATGTAGGGATCCAGTGAAGATGTCATTTCCGCGCAGCCTTGTTGTCATCTGGGCGGCTGAATGCTGATGCCGATGTGCGGTGAAGTTGTCATTTCCCTCATTGCGGAGCGGCTGGCGCGTGCTGTTCCCTGATGACGGCCTGCGCTCTCGGAAGCCCTGCAGCGCGGTCAGGGGGAGTCGGTCTGCTCGCTCGCGCGCCTGTGGCCGCCTTGCGGGAAGCAGGGTTGCCTGCCCTGGTCGCCCGGCTGGCGTGCCGGCGCTGAGCCAGTAAGGCGGCGGGGCGGTGACCAGGCCGCAGCCGGTGAGCAGCTCGTAAAGATAGCGGCGGTGGGCTGCGGGAAGCCGCTCCAGCGTGCCGCCGGACCGGCAGGCTCGAAGGCGATCCAGCTATTGCGTGCCTACTGCATCTTCTGTATATAGTGTGCATGTACAGTTGAGGGCTAACGGGGACGGTGCCGTGCGGGTTGTCTTGTCCAACAGTTCTCAATCGCCGCTCTACGAGCAGATCAAAGAGCAGATCGGCGCGGCCATCCTGTCCGGCGAGCTCGCGGATGGCGATGCCCTGCCCTCGGTGCGGGCGCTCGCACGCGACCTGCGCATCAGCGTCATCACGACGACCCGCGCGTATACCGAGCTGGCCGCCGAGGGCTTCATCACAACGGTCCCGGGCAAGGGCGCGTTCGTTCAGCCGCTGGACTCGGAGCTAGTGCGCGAACAGCGCGTGCGCCAGGTCGAGGCGGGGCTGCAGGCGGCCCTGGACGCGGCCCGGCTGGCCGGCCTGGGCCGCGACGAGCTCGTCGAGCTCCTCGACACGCTGATCCAGGCAGAACTGCAGGAACCGATTTAAGCGACGCTTCCACTCACGCGATGAGGAGAGATTTCACCGTGGATCCAGACCTTGCCTTCGCCCTGCGGGGCGTGAGCGCCACAGTCGGCCAGTTCCACTTGCGGGACGTCAGCTTCTCGCTTCCGCTGGGCTATGTCATGGGGTTCATCGGGGCCAACGGCGCGGGCAAGACGACGACCATCCGGTGCCTGCTCGGGATGCAGCAATTCGAGCGGGGCGAGATCGAGGTGCTCGGCCATCCGGTTCCGGGGCCGGTCGGCCTGCGGCAGGACGTCGGGGTGGTCCTTGACCACACGTACCTGGTGGGCGACTGGCGGCTGAGCGAAGTCGAACGAGCGGTACGGCCGTTCTACGACCGCTGGGACAGCACCCGGTACCACGATCTGCTCGGCGAGTTCGGACTGGAGCCGCGGGCCAAGGTCAAGGACCTGTCCCGCGGCATGGCCGTGAAGCTGACGATCGCCCTGGCGCTGTCGCACCAGGCGCGGCTGCTCGTCTTCGACGAGCCGACCAGCGGCCTGGACCCGTCGGCCCGGGACGAGCTCATCGGCATCCTCGGCGACTTCCTCATCGACGAGGGACACAGCGTCCTGTTCTCCACCCACATCACCTCGGACCTGGAGCGCATCGGCGACTACCTGACGCTCATCCACGGCGGCCAGATCGTCTGCACCGGGACCAAGGAACAGGTTCTGGACTCCTACCGGATCGCGCGGGGCGGTCCGGACGACCTGACCGGCACCATCGGGGCCAGGATCATCGGCGCCCGGCGCACCCCGGCCGGCGTCCAGGCCCTGGTGCCCGCCGAGGACGCCAGGCTGCTCGACCCGCGGGTTCTCATCGAGGCGCCCACTCTCGAGGAGATCGCGGTCCACATCGGGGCGCGGGAAGCGAAGAACTCTCTGACGGGGGTTTCCGCAAGAGGCGCGGGCCCGGCGCCGCAGCGCAGCGCCGCGGTGCCGGACGCCCACGGCTCGACCTTGACCGGGGGTGCCTCGTGACCTCACTGGCCCGCGTGACCATGCTGGACCTGCGCACGGTCGCGCCCTACCGCTTGCAGCTGCTTGGGTTCCCCCTGCTGATGATGGCAGGGTTTTTCGGCAAGCCGGAGGGCATCGTCCCCGCACTGGCCCTGCTGTCCGCGTCACCGGCGGCCGCGTATCCTTTCATGATCTCCGATCGGGCGGACCTCGACACGCTCTACGCGGTTCTGCCCCTCACCCGGCGGTCACTGCTGCTCGGGCGCTACGTGTGGGCGCTGGCGACCTTCGTGACCGCGGCCGGCGTCGGGATTCCGGTGTGTCTTCTCCTCGCGCGGCTGGAGAATCTGTCGTTCGGCGGGTACGCGCTCACGGCGATCGTGGCGGTTTCCTGGGCGCTGTTCGCCCTCAACATCTCGATCCAGTTCCCCTTGTTCGTCCGGTTCGGATACACGCGGGCAGGCATGGTCGGCACGACAATAACGCTCACCGTGGTCACGGTCACGGTCACGGTCGCCGTCCTCCACGCGCACGTGAACCTCAAGCCGGGCCTGGTGTGGCTGATCCTCGCCGCCGCCATCGGCGTGGTCCTGTTCTGCGCATCCGCCGCCGCCGCCATCGGCCTCGATCCCCGACGCGTGCGCCGCCCGATCGCGGAGTGACATACCCGCCACCACTCCGTCGCCTGCCCAGCCGCTGCGAGGTATCCCACACAATTTCCACGATCCGCGTGGTCTTCGCCGGGGCCTGGGCGGCGGCGGGGTCCGGGCCGGCAGCGTGAAGCCGGGCGAGTTCGTCGCGGTAGGCGTCGGCCTGCTGCTCGGCGCGCTCAGCGCGGGCACGGAAGTCGCCGCGCAGTTCCTCGCGCTCACCGGCGGCGTCAGAGCGGGCCTGGACGAGCACCTGGGCGGCGTCGGCCCGCACCCGCTCGGTTTCGGCCGCGGCGGCCTGCGCGGCGGCCCCGGCATCCGCTGCCATTTGCGGGCCTCGTCGCGGTCGGCCGTGGCGGCACGCACCTTCGCGTCGGTGCGTGCCCGGGCGATGGC
>Ga0134128_10011310_pt1 | contig 10675 bp, 13 predicted proteins | sample KB31754_FD_96462 | JGI IMG/M metagenome (GOLD analysis project Ga0134128, IMG submission 96462) | Terrestrial soil microbial communities with excess Nitrogen fertilizer from Kellogg Biological Station, Michigan, USA - KB3-175-4 | ecosystem: Environmental > Terrestrial > Soil > Unclassified ...
TTCACCGTTGCCGCAGTCACCGATTGGCTGGATGGTTACCTTGCGAGAGTGCTTCGGCAAACTTCAGCCTTCGGAGCATTTCTTGATCCCGTGGCGGATAAACTGATGGTCGCGGCGGCACTGATCGTCCTGGTTTACTTGAGCAGGCTCGATGCCCTGATTGCATTCATCATAATCGGCCGTGAAATCACTATCTCTGCGCTGAGGGAATGGATGGCGCAAATCGGCAAGGGCAAGAATCTTGCAGTCTCTTTTCTGGGGAAATTGAAAACCACGTCGCAAATGGCAGCTATTCCCCTGCTGTTGTATCACGATAAAATTGGTGAGGAATTCAACCCGCAGGTGGTGGGGACATGGCTCATCTATCTGGCCGCCATCCTCACGCTGTGGTCAATGGTATATTATCTGAAGGCGGCAATTCCTCAGGCGGTAAAGCATGGATAAAGCCATTTCGACCAACCGCTTCCGCTGCCCTTTCTTGACAAAGACGGCGGCATCCTTATAATGCCAGATTGTTTTTTTGCGGGAATAGCTCAGTGGTAGAGCACAACCTTGCCAAGGTTGGGGTCGCGAGTTCGAGCCTCGTTTCCCGCTCCAGTTACTGGGAAAATGGATCTGTTCGCATTGGGCAGGTAGTAGTGTTTCGCGCCTCATGCTGAAATCCGTTTTCCCTTTTTAGTTTTTTACACCTGCACTGCAACGGTGCAACGCGACCTATCCGGTCGCGCAGTAATAGGCGGGGTGGCAGAGTGGTCATGCAGCGGCCTGCAAAGCCGTCTACGCCGGTTCGATTCCGACCCCCGCCTCCAAGTTGTCATATAAAGACATTCAATAAAGTTTAAAAACCCAATAAATACCGGCTTATATCCCGCCTTTAGTGCGTAAAGAAGTTCAATAGGATTCTATTGAATTCAATCTCAAGCCGTGGTAACTTCAGTGGTAACAAATTTACCACGATGAAAAATTACCACGATAAGGGGAGTTACCACGAATGGCTACCAAGGATGCGGAATACAGGAACGCCACCAGCAACGGGGCAAGCGTTCGCAAGCTACACGATGGCGATGGTCTTTACTTATGGGTGTACCAGGACGGCCGCAAGTACTGGCGGATGCGCTACTGGCAGGCAGGCAAGGAGAAATCGCTATCCCTTGGGGTCTATCAGGCGCGACATGGGGACGCTGTCAAAGTCAGCTTAAGCGCTGCGCGCGAGAAGCGCAACGAACTGCGCAAGCAACTGCAAGCTGACCTTGACCCTTCTGCCGAGCGTAAGGCAGCAAACCTCAGAAAGAAACTAGCTGCTGAAAACTCATTTGAGGCCGTTGCACGAGAGTGGCACTCTAAGCAACTGCACACCTGGGCGCCGCGTCATGGCATTGCTGTAAATCGGCATCTGGAAAACAATATTTTCCCAACCCTTGGCAAACGCCCCATCGGCGACATTGAAGCGCCCGAACTGCTCCAAGCTCTTCGTCAGATAGAGGCCCGTGGCTCGTACGATCTAGCTCACAGGGTACTGCAGGTATGCGGGCAAGTGTTTCGCTATGGCGTAGCGACCGGACGCTGCAGCCGCAATCTGTCTACCGACTTGCGCGGTGCATTGACTCCACACAAGATGCAGCACCAAGCCGCTGTCCGTCCCGAGGAATTACCCGACCTGTTACGTGCAATTGCCCAGTATGACGAAACGGGGGACAAACAGACCCGCCTTGCCCTGCAACTGCTGGCACAAACTTTCGTTCGGACCAATGAACTTATAGGGGCGGAATGGGTGGAGTTCGATTTGAAAAACGCCTTATGGATTATTCCCGCGGGGCGCATGAAGATGAAGGCCGAGCATGTAGTCCCGCTGTCCCGCCAGGCGCTGGCGATACTTGCCGAACTCAAAGAGATATCCAGCGGCAGCCGCTTCGTGTTCCCTGGCCGCAATCGTGACAAGCCGATTAGCAATAATACAATGCTATTTGCCCTGTACCGGTTGGGTTACAAAGGCAAGATGACGGGCCATGGCTTCCGGGCAGTGGCTTCAACCATCCTCAACGAGACCGGTTTCAATCCGGACGTGATCGAGCGCCAGCTTGCCCATTGTGAGCGAAACGAGGTAAGGGGCGCGTACAACCGGGCTGAATACCTGCCCGAGCGCAAGCGGATGATGCAGCACTGGGCGGATTATCTCGACGGGTTGATACGGGGAGCGGATGTGTTGCCGCTGCATGGTAGAGCTGCGTAGCCTTGTTATGGGTTGAGGCGAGGAGGATCGCTGCATGAGCATTCCGAGGATCACAACCTGTTGACATCCGGATTTATCCGGGCAATACTGTTACCGCTCTCTGCAAATTCAGAGGCCGAGTTTGACAGCTCGGGAAACAAGGCGGACAACCGCCACCAAGCGGTTTTTTTACGTCCGTAGCACCTGATATTCCCTTTACGGGTGGCTCGTGTGGGGAGCTTCGTGCTCGCCGGTCCCTTGTTCCGGTCTGTCAACCCGCACGAGTCTGCCCACCCGTTTGACAGCGGGAGGCGGAAAAACTTAAACCGCTTAACAAGGAGAAGCATTATGCCTAAATCCATTGGCACGTCCGCGCCAACAAAAGTAAATTCCGTTTATCTCGAAGCAACCTACTCCCCAGTTGACCGAAAGCTGCGATTTTTCACACCGGCTCCCGACTTAGATGTCAGCGAGAAACTATTTAACCGTTTGATGAAAGCCGGGTTCAGATGGGACAACAAGCATTATGTATTTGTGGCTCCATTTCAGCGATCTGCGGTCGAGCTTTTGATCAAGTTGCGTGGAAAGATTGGGGACGAACGACTGGCCTAGTGCCTGCCGGCAAGGGGCTTCGGCCTCTTGCCAGTAGATATAAACGGAAGGGCGATGCTAAAAATGACCAACGGCTACGTCACAATTCGGAAATTCTGCGAGCTGACAGGGTATACGGAGGAAGCCGTAAACACCAAGATCAAACGCGGCGTGTGGCTTGAGAACCGCGTATGGCGAAAGGCCCCGGATGGGCATCGTTTAATCAGTATGGAGGGATTTTGGCAATGGGTAGATACCGGGACGGTGAACAAGAAAGAGGATGGCGAAACGGAATCCGAGAAGCGCCAAGCAACTCGTACGAAATCACCTTTACCTCTCGATCGGCAAGCGACAAGTCCCGGGAGCAATAGCGCGGCTTTATCTATCGGGGGCCCAACTGCCAGGAAACGGAAAAATTAACGAGGATAAGGCGCCGCCGTTAAAGGACGCTTCGCCTGAGCCAAAGGCCGCGCCAGATCTGCTCGATAATGAGGACTTTATAAAGGCCTGTGAGCGTTTTCCACCATTACGTAAGCTCAGATGCGATCTGGAGCACATCGAGGAAACAAAACGCGGCCGGGGTGATTTGGATGAAACTCTGAAGGTAATTTTTGAATTCCTGTCCCATATTCCGACTATGCGCCAAGACAGGAAGCTTGACGATCTACCATTACGGCGCATCCGAGATCTCATGTTTGCTTTGGCTGATCTCGACGAAGGGAAAGCCCCTGCACTGTTCCGGGCGGGGAAAGCCAAAAACAATAATGCCCAGACCGGGGAAGGGCTTGCTTACGATCACATAATTGCTGTTCGCCATTACCTAATATATGACCGGAAGGTTAGCAAGCTCAACCAGAAAGAGGCGCACAACTTCATCTCTCAAGCGCTGAGAGAACGAGGTCTCAACTGGGTAACGCCCGATAATATCGATAACTGGCAACACCATCACGCTAAAGAATCCAGCCGAAAGGCGAGGCGCCCTGACGCACGGAATCAGCAGCCAGACTCCGACAAATCCCTTGATATTTACTTTGACCAGATCGCCGATCTTTTGAGGCATCAAGCCGGTCGAGGGAGAAAGCCCCCCTCGTAACTCCCTCAATAACTGCATAAGCTCTCTTTGTACTTATTTAAACAAGGAGAAATCGCAATGCATCAACTGCCAAGTACAGGCTATCTCAGGCTTTGCCAGATTATTGGCAATCCCAAAGCACAGCCGCCAATTCCCGCATTAATTCCTGTATCAAGATCAACCTGGCTAAACGGTGTGAAGTCGGGGCGCTTTCCACAGCCCGTGCGCACTCTCGGCAACAGGATTATCGCTTGGAAAATTTCGGACGTTCGCGAGCTCATCGACAGCGACTCACCCAGTGAAGGCCAGCAATGATTGCCGGCGGATTGCATAAATCGCCTGCAAAAGTCCAATATCTGGACGCATGGTGGCTCAACGATCGTATGGAATACGAGAGGCTCAAGCGTACTGATCCGGCTGCGGCTCAAGCGCTCTGGGGTGCCAATGACGCGAACAATCGCGCTTTGGGACTCAAAGCCGCCGAGGCTGCGGAGAAAGAGAACGCCGCCAAGTCGAAGATGGAAGCGCTTTGGAATAACTCTCCGCCCGTCCATCCCGATCACCCTTACCTGAAGAAGCTTGGAATCAAGCCGTGCGGTGCCAGGCTGCACAATGGCCGCCTTGTCATTCGCATGCGCGACGATGCTGGCAATATCGATTCGCTGGTTTTCATTGATGGGGAAAGCGGCAAGGAAACAATCAAACCGATTGGCTCTTCCAGTGGATTCTTCATGATCGGGGATATGGCCGATACGGATGAAATGTACATTGCCATGAGTTTTACATCGGGAGCGATCATCCATGCGGCCACTGGCGGACTGGTAATGGTGATGAATAACCCTAACCTGATCTATGACATGGCGTGGCATGCAAGAATGGAATATAACCCGCTAAACCTGATTCTATGCCCAGAACCGTTGGTCGATGATGTGAATACGCTTTTACTTTTGCGGGAGGCGGCATGTGCTGCGGATGCGGAAGCAGGCGGAGAGATAGTGGATGCGATGCTGGCAATTCTTCCGGAAGGGGTGAATTCATATTGCGAGCTTGCCCAGCACTACGGACTGAAGGCAGTATTGAGTTGCGTTGGGCAACCAGTTTCACTCAGCGGAAACTGGCGCTCGGGCTGCGAAGACCCCGCCACACCCGAATCCTGGAGTGGCTTCCAGCAACTTGTTGCATCTTGGCGGGCGAGAGCGTCCAAACTCGCCATTCCCCAGGAGGAAACCCGACCAGATCGCCAACCACGGCGCTATCCATTGCTTACAGCGGCTGCGCTATCAGAAACACCCCTGGCACAGTACCGCGTGAAAAATGTGCTCCCACGCGAAGGCATCGCCGCCATATTCGGCCCGCCCGGCGTTGCCAAATCTTTCTTGGCGCTTGACCTTGCCTTCGCTGTTTCCGACAGTAGAGCATGGTCCGGCTATCGAGTTGCACAATGCGACGTTCTTTACCTTTGTCTCGAAGGCCAGGGCGGGTTAGCGCAGCGGGTCCAAGCTTACCGGGAGCGTCATGGGCAAGATACCGGCAAGCAGATACGATTTATTACCGCCCCATTTTCGCTTCTTTATCACGATGATGTAAACGCGCTGGTTGATACTATAAAAGACGCGGGGATTCGTGGCGGCGTCATCATGATTGATACGTTGAGCGCCGCCTCAGCGGGCGCGGATGAAAACTCGAGTGTGGATATGGGGCGGATTTTGGAAGCCCTCAAGCGCATTCGTGAAGAATGCGGAGGACTCGTAATTCTTGTACATCATAGCGGGAAAGATGCTACCAAAGGCCTCCGCGGACATAGTAGCCTGCTAGCCGCGTTAGATGCAGTGATGGAGGTACGGCGTGATGACGATCGGCGATCGTGGCGCCTGGCAAAATCGAAAGATGGGCTAGACGGTGAAGAGCACGCTTTCCGGCTCTCCATTGTTGAGCTGGATACAGATGACGATGGCGACCCGATAACCTCATGCGCGATTGAGCCGGAAGAGCGCGCAGCTGATTCTGTCCGGCGGGTAAAACTGCCCAAAGGGGGAAATCAAAAAACCGTCTATGACGTCGCAGGGGAGCTACTTCGAAAAAGTATCCACTTTGGCAAGGGTGGAGCACCGGCAGAGCGACCCTGCATCCGCTTGGATGATTTGATCGCCGCTTGTAGGGGGCGCCTGGCGGTTGAGGAGGATCGAATTCCCGAGCGAGTGAGGCTTGCAGTCACCGGATTAATAAACAACGGTTGCATCATATTACGGGAGGACTGGTTACGAGACCCCTGAATTTCTATTTTCCCCATTTTTCCCCATTTTGCTAATTTATGGGGTCTTGTGGGGAGCCCAAACTTCCCCATTTTTCCCCACTCCCCCTATAAGGGGAGGGGAAATGGGGAATGGGGAAACAGATGGGTTTCTGTGCGATGAGTTGGCGGGTATGATCGAGCACCACGGCAATATTTCCCAATAATTTTTTCTAACTTTGGTCGAACCTGTTTTCTTTCAGTCATTGGCATGGATGAATTAGATATCGGGAGTTTTTGGCGCCGGGGAGGCAAGGCTTTTACCGATGACTTTGTGTCGATCGATGTGCGGAAGTTGGCGCGAGAATATCGCCTTCGCCCGAAAAACGAAGCCTGTATCCTTGCCGGCAATGTAACGGCGGATCTGGAATGGCGATCTTTCCACCTGGGCGGGTACCGCGTCTATTTCCGCTGCCCGCGGTGCCTGGGGCGCTGTTGCGTTCTTTACCGCCATCCAGCGGGAAAAAAGCCTTCCGACCGGTACGGGTGCAAGAAATGCCTGAACTTGGCTCATCCTATTGAGAATGAGGGCGAGCACGAACGCGCGTTCCGGCGGTTTAAACGAGCCTATGAGCGCCGAGGTAGTGAAGACCCAAGCCAGCCGGAAGGAAAGCCCCTATGGATGCGCTGGCCCACATGGAAGCGGTTAAACGATCAATTCGCCGCGACTGTCATGGGCCGCCTTGAGTACGACGAAAAGATGACCGAGCGGCTGAGGAGGCTGTATAAGGCCTAGGCCGGCCACAAGCGCGCTGGATAGGTTATGGTTCCTTTCCGCTTTCGCTCGAGCTGGAGTTCGAGTTCGCGGCCTCGGCTCGCATCTCGTCCACCAGTTTCTTGATGTGATTCAGAACGGCCATTTCCACCGCCAAGTCGAAAACCTGTTTCCTCTTCTCTGGCGTCAATTTGGCGAGTGCTGGGAATTTCGAGGCATCCAAGTTCTTCCTCCGATGTGTGTTTCAGCGACGATACCATCATTCGGGAAGGCATTATGGGCGAATTTAAAAATGGCGATCTCGTCATCACGCCGGCGGGACGCATTGCCAAGGTAAACAGGTTTTGGGAAGAGTCCAGGCGTGACGATTGCCCGCGCGTTGACCTGACATATGCTGATAACGGCGAGCCGGTCCGGCTTTCCCCATCATTGCTGAAACTGTACGCGGGTGAGCAGCCCGGGCGACGCCGGCGCGAACGTAAAGAGCGCACCGACATAGCAATGAAACCTAAGCGGATTTCTGTACACCTGGACAATGCGCCTATACCGGAGCTTAATACTGTCGAGCAGCTGCTGCTGATGGATGGCTGCATGAAAATTCAAATTCAAGGGCAAGCTGGCGGGTTGGCCAGCAGCAAGAAAAGAGGGACGCTGCACTGAGACAATCCTCGTCCGGTCCAGTGGGCAGCTGCAGCGGTCAAGGTTTCTATGGATAAACTTTATTCTTTGCGGTTAAATGGTGTTTCGACTTGCATATAAAAAAGGAAAAACAAGTGCGTCGCTACATACTGACTTTGCCGCTTATCCTAACCCTATTGGGATGTGCCACAACCAACGGATACCAGCAGTTTTATACACCTCATGTTGATGTACTGACCCTCACGGATGTTCAGTTACTCAAGAAAGGGGAAGACCCGGTTATCTACTCATCAAACAATCTGGAACGCGATATAAGAATTCTGATGTCCAAAGGCTACGCTGCCATTGGTGAATCATCATTCAATGGTTCACTGCAGGGAGAAGGTGGCGCAGTGGATCAAGCTAAACGCGTTGGCGCTTCAGTAGTTTTGATCAGCTCGACTTATACCAATACCCAAACCACGACTGTTCCGATGTTTTTGCCAAACAATTCTACGACGTACGGATCAGGAACTGTTTATGGTTATGGCGGCACTGCCTCCTATTACGGCTCAAGCACCAGTTATGGAACAGCTGTGGTTCCAATTACATCGCAGCAGCAACGTTTCAATCAAACAGCGGTGTATTTCGTAAAGTCGACTAAGCGGCCGAGGTTTGGCATTCAGTTAGTCGACATGACTCCCGAGCTTAGAGCATCACTGCAACGTAATGCTGGCGCTCTTGTATACGTGGCCTTGGAAAACTCGCCCGCGTTCTACGCAAATATTCTTCCCGGCGATGTCCTTATTCGTGTGGATGGGATAGATGTTCGCAATGTAGAGCATGCGCTTGCATTATTACGAAATGCAGAACCACTGAACGGAGAAAGTCAGCTCGTAATTCTCCGGAATGCAAAAGAGAAGGCTATCAAGGTTCAGCTTGGCGTAAATCAATAATTCTCGACTTATGAGATACACCCCCCGATTAAATCCCAAAAATTGAAAAATTTTGGAGCGAAGGTTTGATGAAGGTTGAGCGCGCGCGTTGGGAGGTGGGGGAGTGGGGACCGACCACCGTGGTGATTCAGGTGCTTGCGCGCGGGCCCAGCCATCGTTTGGAGGGAAAGCAATTCAGTATTACTTTGTAGATGGGTGCGGAGCGGACCTTTCACACGCTCAAGGGCATCACAGGATGGCGCTATAATTGATTTAAATCCGCCGGGCAATCAAGAGCATCAAGTACGGCAGATATATGCGTCTGCCTGCGCGAAAGGCAGGCTAAAGCCGCGTTCCACTTCGATAGCAGTTATGGCAAAGGCATTGCCGCCCAGGCTCGCCGTCTCATTCCGTATTTTGTTCAACATGTCGCGCTTCGCTTCCGGTTTGCTGGAGTAGAAGAGTACGCCATGAGCCTCAACCATGCCGCTGAACTTGCAGCCTTCCATTACTGCATGCCTTATCTCGCGTACCTGCATTCCCTCCTCTGTAATTGGGGCGGCACAGCCGGTCAAAAGCAAGAGAGCAAATAGCCCGATCTTATTCATGGGGAGGTCCTGTAAGCGGTGAAGTTGTAGTGTGGCCGGAATATTTCAATCTCCAGTCGGGGCAGAGTAGGTAGGTCCTTTTAAGCGATATTCGAGTTAAGCGGCAGGGGTGAGCCCTTTGCCAGTGCCTTAGGGCTGCTACCGAACAGACCATCAAGCCCTCCTCGATGCACGATATTCGCCTTCGCCACGGCATCGGCAATGCTCCCGATTCCGTTAAGCGCGGCCCCGGCCGTATATCCAGGAACGCCCGCAAGGTTGGCATCATCAAGTTCCATAGGCAGGATACCTGTCGATCGTGCCGATTCGCTGTTCAGCAAGCCGACATTCTCGCCAAGACGATTCAGGCCGATTTTGTTATCCAGGTTAAGACGGCCAAGTGAGGATACCTGCGCCATGTTCTGGGCGTAATCCTTGCCTTGCTGAAGCGCACCCACCAACTGCCGCGACATGGAATCCCTGACCTCTTGCGGGGTTGAACCGTCCGCAAGGTATTCAGTCGCCGTGTTTGTGGTCGGTGTCATGTATTGCGTCAACTGATCCGCGAGGCTTTTCTGTTTTTGTTCCTGTACTTGCGGGGTAAATTGCGGCGTGGCCTTGTTTATTTCGGCGGCGCGTCGCTGATCAATATCATGCTGGCGCGCGGCTTCAGCAGCTTGCGCGGTAGCCTGTTTTTTCCTGATCGAGCTTTGCGCGCTCATGTTCGCCACCGTGCCGCCGACCGAGGCCATGGCGGAAGCGATGGCCGCAGCGATTAAAAACTCTTCACCAAACATAACAATCCCCTCCCGTTCCGATGGCGCTACGATGGGGCGCCGTATATCGTAAGTTACACCTCACCTTTTATTATATCAATCCATATAAACAAATAGTTATGCAACATAACCAGTCTTTCACGCATAATCCACTTGTTTGCGATGTGCGTTGCCAATAACAAGAGATTGTTACAATCCGATTATGGCAACCAGGACAACGACCACGATCCGACTACCCCCAGCCATACGTGAGCGCCTGGACAGATACCTGAAACGCTCCCGGCTATCCCTTAATCAGCTTGTCGCCGCAGCCATTACTGAGTACCTGGACCGTCATGAGCAGCTGCGAAAGAATAGCGGCCTCCTGAAAATGGACGAGATCGACGCCCGCCTTTTGGAGGAAGTTTTGCGGAAAGAGGGTCACGACGAGTAAATTAACTAACCCCTTGTTGAATTTACCAACAGTCAGCGCAAGCCGAGAGAGGCTGTAGCCTGCCTAATGGCTATGTCGTATAAGCGTCAAACTTGGCAGGCCGAGGCATGGGTATTGTCGTACTAATCGTGGTAACAAACGTGGTAACTATGGATGTGCTTGTGGGTGAAACATAGCAATGATGCTGGTTAGAGCGAATAATATGAATGAGACCCCCCCTCCATAGACCCATCCAACCAAATCCAACGACGTCCATAAGCCCGCGTAACTGCGGGTTTTTATTGCTTTGTTTATCCGGCAAGGGGTAATGTTGTCCAACACCATCCGACTTGAGAAATAGTCAAATGTTGTGTATGGGAGCTTAATCAGGCGGCGACTCTTTGATGATTTTCTGCTTTCGTTATGACTCCGTCTTTAAACTGGATGCCCGCAATGAGCTTGGCGATCAA
>Ga0134128_10011311_pt1 | contig 10674 bp, 14 predicted proteins | sample KB31754_FD_96462 | JGI IMG/M metagenome (GOLD analysis project Ga0134128, IMG submission 96462) | Terrestrial soil microbial communities with excess Nitrogen fertilizer from Kellogg Biological Station, Michigan, USA - KB3-175-4 | ecosystem: Environmental > Terrestrial > Soil > Unclassified ...
AGTCGAGTCAAACGCATGGTTGAGCCTCTAGGGTGTGCCGGGCTGTCTTAAAAGCGAGTAGTACGCGGGCACATTGCGGAAAGTGCCCCCCGGAATTCCGATCTTGATGATGACTTCGCGCTGTTCGGTCTGATAGCTCGCGGCGTTCATCGTGTTCACAGTCGAGTTGAGCGTGATAGTGCCGCTTTGTGCCGGAGTGACGACGGTTGAAGTAACGACGTTGATGTTGTTCGTCGTGTCCCACACCTCATACGAAAGTGAGGTCGGAGTATAGGGATTGCCGTTGATATCTAGGCATTCCCATGGGGCGTAACACTCCGAGCCGTTGATGATTGCGATAGGAGTGCTCATTGTTCCACCTGAAAGCTATCCTGAGCCTGCACGACATTTAGCGAATCGCTTGCCTGAAGGATGCTGAGTAAATCCTGTGCCTGAATAACACTCAAAGTCTCCCTTCCCCCCTCGACGATGCGGTAGATGCTGATCGCGGCCAGAGCCATTCCAGTGCAGGCCGAAATTCCATGTATTGAACCTACGATGAGATTCGAGATTGTCCCGAGGGCTGGCGAGGAGGTGACGGCAAGTCCGGATGCTTTGAGTTCACCGATGAGGGTTCCGAGCGCTGCGCTTGAACCTGTAGCGAGTGCTGCAAGCGCCCCGGTTGCGTGGACGGCCGAATAGGCTGCCCCGCTTGATATAGCACGGGCTGAGAGGTTGCCCATGCCGCCGAGAGTGCCTTTGGATGGCGAGGACGATGATGCCCTGCCGGCAGCGCTTATCCGTCCAGTGATGGTCGAATACGCGGCGGATGTCCCAAACGCACGCCCTGCTCCCGTTTGTACGCCGAGGATCGCCGCAAAGGCGGCCGATGATCCCAAGGCCCGACCTGTGATCGAGCCGGAAGAAAACGCAGTGAGGGTACCAAGTGCAGGAGCGGATGAGGATGCACGCCCCGAAATCTCCCCCATTGCTCCAAGGGCCGCATACGCAGGCGATGTGGCATCCGCCCGGCCGGTAAGCGTTCCAGAGCCGATGACGGCGCTGAAGGCAATACCGGCCGATGTGGCGCGCGCTGAAAGCGCTCCTGCGCCAATGAGACCCGCCGATGCCGGGGAATGTCCGCTTGACCGTCCCGAGAGCGCGGCCGATCCAGTCAGGGCGCTGCTGGCTGTAGAACTTCCTGCGGAACGCCCGGAAAGCGATCCGTAGCCCGTGAGTTGTCCCCTGGCTGGAGAGCTTGCCGAGCCTTCTCCCTTGAGGCTTGCCGATCCCGAAATCGCGCTTCTCGCCGCACCGGCGGCCGTGGAAAGTCCGGAAAGAAGTCCGCTTGCGCCGATAGCGCCACGGGCTGAAGAGACTGAAAGCGCTCGCCCCATCCCTGCCAAGGACGGCGGAACGTAATTTGACAACCGACGCGCAAGGAATGCCTGCTGAACATCAGGGCTTACGCCGGGTCCGCGGAGCCTGCGCCAAGTCTGTGCGGCGCCTCCCGTGGTTTGGAACTGCCCCATGAGCACGTTCGAGTTCGCGCTACCGATCTGGCAGAGGGCAAACCCGTAGGTCGTTGAGGTTGAAAGACCGCTGATCGATTTCGAAGGGTTCGTGCCTGATACCGCCCCATTCCCTGAGAATGCCGCCGCAGCGCCGGAACTGTTCTGTCCGGCAATAATCTGGGAAGCACTCACTCCCAAGATGTTGTCGATCGTATCGACTACGACGTACAGCGTGCCGCTTGAGGTATCCGTCGTGCAGCCTATGCTCTGCGTGGTGCCGCTGACGGTGCCGGAAGGAGTCGCCGAAGTGAGCGAGGGTCCGGCGGCGGCGCCAGCGACGCACATGAAGCCGCCGCTCGTTGAATTCGAGGCGATGCTCGTGATCGTGAACGTGTAAGTCTGCGCTCCACCACCCGAGTACGGGTAGAGGCAGCAGATGTCCGCGTTCTCGATCTCATCGTGATCGACTTCGCCGGTGTAGGTATCGTATTGCCAGAAGGCGCCCGAAGGGGCGGTGACGGCCTTACCTGGGCCTTCGGCAAGCCCGATATGGGCAATCGTAAATCCCGGAGGACTGCCGGGAGTCGGGGTCGCAAACGCCGTAAAACTCGTGACGCTAGAGACGTTCTGTCCGTTGTTCGAAAGAGAACTGTCGAACCCCGCGAGCGTCGCGTTCGAGAAATCAAAGAAGTGCCATGAAAGCGTCGAGGCCGTCCCGCCTCCGGCAATATGTACGATGAGGTTCGGGTTTGGCGTCGCGTTCGCGAGATACCAGAATTGCGCCCCACCAATCCCTGTTCCATCATTCGACCAGGTGTTTCCTTCGCTGTCGGTGATCGTCGTCGCGTGTAACTGCGGATCGTCAGAGGCAATAACCCGCAGATTCCCGATGGCCGGGCATTGCAGGTTATAGGTGCCAGAAGTCGGGTAGTGAAGCGTCGCGAAATGATCGACCTTGTTGACCCGGAACTTTCCCGCAGGTGCAGTTCCCGAGGCGACCGAGATCGGTACTGCGACCGCGAGGCTGTTCCATCCGTCCCCGCTATCGCTCGCCGAGGTGATCGCCGGATTGATGGCGGCGGCGGTTTCCTGGATGTACCCCTGGCACGCCTTCGTCATCGAATCGGCAGCGTTGGCCCACCCGATGTCCGCATTCAGAAGTACGGCCGATCCGCCTGCGGCGATGCTCGTAGTCTCGTGGGCCGGGGTCTGAACGGACTTCGCGAAGTACGACCAGATGAAGTTGCCGCCGTTGGCATCATTGTTGGTCGGCGTGAAACTGCCGGCGCCTATGGTCGTGCTGTTGGCGACCGCTGAGGAGCCGCTTACCCCTCCTGAGGTGGCAACGCCAAAGACTTCGCTGATGACGGACTGAAACACCGTCACATTGGCCGAGAACGTGACGGTGATGACTTCCTGGGCGGTAGCGGCGGCGGATACGCTGTTGGTGAGTCCGCCTGACCACGTCACCGAAGTCGAGCCGTTCGTGAAGCTGCAAGACCTCACTTCTCCGTCAGAGAACTCGACCGCAGTCGTGCCAGTGCCACCGGTCCATGAGGAGGCGAGCGTCGCGCTCGTCGCTCCAGAGCCGACGCCGGCTGAAAAGACGATCCCAACCGCGTTCTGCAGGACGTAGATCCTGCTGTCCAGGAACCCCGCCCCTGGAAGCGCGCTCACCGCCGGGGAGCCCAAGCTCCCGTTGACGATACCGCTGACACTCGTGACCGTCGCTCCACCGTCGCAGGTGAAGGCGAGAAATACCGTATTGCCTGGACCGCTCGGCGCGGGCAGCGGCAGCTTATAGGCGTTGCCCGACTGCGCCCGACTGAAAGGGTTCCCACCTCCACCCTTGTGCTGGTAGAGGATCGGAATCGTCAGCGGTCCGCTGCTGACGGCGAAAGAGCTCGTCAGTACGACCGAGTCGCCCGTGCTCGCGTGCTGAACGAGCGCGTATCCGTACGTTGTACCCGCCGCGAGTCCCGCTATCGGGACGAAGGGACTCACCGTCGAGACAGCTTTATTCCCCGAGAACGCGGCTGCCGAGCCAGTGTTGTTCTCCCCTGCCTCGACCTGCGCGACTGTAATCCCTGAGATGTTCGCAACGGTATCGACCACCGCATAGAGCGTCCCGCTCGTCGTGTTGGTCGTGCAGGAAAGGTTCTGATCCGCCGGATACACCAACTGGTGCGGCTGCGGATTGGAAATGATCGGGGCCGGCAGTCCTTCCTTGAACAGCACCGCGACGGTTAATGATTTACTCGCGATCGTCCCATAGGTCGCCGCAAGCGCAGAGGTCGCGGTATAGCGGAGCGATTCCGTGAGTCCGCCAACGGTGGCTCCGCTCGCCCAGGTTATTCCTGAAGTGAAGCCGGAACCTGCTGTAGTTACGGCATGAGAGCCTGTGCCGGCCGAAATTCCAGAAATCAATCCGGGCTGGGTCGAAGGGGTACAGCTTCCGCTCGTCGGAACGCCGGTCGAGACGAACGAGCCATGAAACCCAGGCGAGCCAGCGCTATCGTAACCGGCGGTGCCCCCGATCTCCCTGAGGACGATGTCCTCGGAGTTCCCGGCCGTCAAGCTGTTCCATGTGACGGTGGTCGACCCGGAAGCTACGGAATCAGCCGTCGCATCGCGAAGCGCCTGATTGTCCGTCGTGTCATAGACGGTCGAGCGCGTGGTGTAGGCGTTGCCCTTGGAATCGGACGCCGTGCACGAGGCTCCTGCGCCGATGCCTTCGGTGGCCGCGGTGTGAATGGAGCTATTGGCGGTAACGGCCGATGCGAAGGCTTTGGAGATCGAAGTCGCGCCGGTATTGACCCCGGCGTCGATCTCTTGCAGAACCGAGACGGTCACGGCTCTACCGCGATGGGCGCATCCACGGCATCCGGATGCGCCGGGATGCCGAAAAGCTTAACCGACGGCGCACAGGACTGAATGGCGTGAAAGGTGAATCTCAGCCTCTCGTGCGCAGCGAACGCCCAGACTTCACGGTCAGGAATGCCCCCTGCACCGCTGTGGATGGTGGCGGTCTTGCGTTTCCAGCACGAGGCATCTCCAAAGGTAACACCGATGTCAAAGGCCCAGGAGACCCCGTCCGCGCTGCGCTCAATCTTTACCGCCAATACCTCGCCGGTCCCGGCAGCAGGCCAATCAGCCCCAGGATCAATATCGACTTCGAATCTGCCGAGCGCCATGCCGTGTGGATCACTCACATGGCAAGCGGTATCGCCCTTCGCAAGCGCCTTTAGGGGCAACTCCCAGAGCAACCTACGATGGGAAGCGACCACTACTCGACTCCTGCGCCATTATCACCAGGATCAGTCCACGAGGTGCCTGATAGTAGAACTACGACCTTCTGGGTCATGCCGTCGCATCACCCGATCAGCTCATAGTCCTCGCAAGTGAGCGAATCACTCGCCGAGCCGAGCGTCACTTGAAGGTCAACCACATTGGCGATGGTGGAGTCAAAGCCAGTAAGATCCCCCGGACATGCCATGATCTGAATCGGCGTCGTCGCACTCAGAGCCACGCTCGTGAAGCGTCCGGAGCCTTCGAGGGTGGCGCTCGTACCTGAGCCAACGGCCCGAACCGTAAGGTCAATCTCAATTACCCACGGGACATTCGTCTGGCTCGTGGCGAGCGTTCCTGAAGCCCCTCCAGCATAGACAGCGGTCGACCCCAACATGACCGACCACGCAATGGTTCCTGGGGATGAGGCGGCCGTCGTCAGAATCCCGCCGGCCCGGATCTTCAACTTCTGGCCGACGTATTCGAGGTACTGCGCAGGAAGGGTGAATTTCGCCTGCCCGTTGAGCACGCTCGACTGAGACGTGCTCGCAACGGCAGGGCCTGCCGCCTGAAGCGTGATGAGCGGCGCGTACCACTGGTTAAACGGCATGGTGTTAGCTCATGTAGGCGACAAGGGCGCCAGCGCCGAAATTCGGCGCAACCCCGTTCGAAACGATCAATGGAGTGGTCTGCTTGATGAGATATCCCGCCCCGACCGAAGTCGTGTTCACCGGATTCGCATTGCTCGCCGTGGTGGAGAGCGTCACCGCAATTCCGGTTACGGTGCCGACGTAATAGACCGTACCTTCTGTGATACCCGTCGGCAGGACGCCGGAGGCATCCGCGTAGACCGATACGCGGTCATTGACGGCAAGCGATGATCCTGGGACCGTGAGAGAGCCGGGCGAGGCATTCGTGCAGGTAAAGCCGTAAGGACCTGCCGGAGTTACTCCAACCGGGCCTGAGATGAGGAGCGTTCCGACACCGCTTGAGGCAAGACCGATGCCGAAGTGCGTGATCGTATCCCCAGTAGCCCCGCACTGAGGGAACGTCACGATGCCGGCGTTTGAGACATTGATCAAAGGCGCGGAGCCTGAAACCGTGAAACCAGCTGTCGTGCGAGCCACCGCCTCGCGGACGTAATTGGTATACGCCGTCTCGTTCGTCGTCTGGTTTCCGCCAGTTCCCGGGTCGGCATTGTGCAGACTGAAGTAGAAGTTCGTCGCGGGACTCACCCCGTTTTGCGCAATCGAGGTCCATGCGGTTGCGTTGTAGATGAGTTCGAGGATCGAGGTGATCGTGGCGCCGGTGTAGTTCGACATGGCAAAAGAATCCCCTGCGGCTTGCGCCGCACTTGAAAACTACGGAATGAATTAGAAGTTAACGAAGGCCGATTGGAGTCTCGGCTTTGCGAGCCCCGAGCCCCCAGCAGACGGCAAGACCAGCGCCCGGATCTACCTTCGAAAAAGGAATCAGATCACCCTGAAGAAGCCCAAGTCGCGCGAAGTTCCATGCGCCTAACTGCGAGCAGAAGAAGGATCCGCCGTTGCTGGTTTTGTCAGCGGCTCCGGTCGCAAAATCGAAAATGCCGACTTTGTTGTACGCATGATCGAGCACGGAGCGCAGATTCGTCTCTGAAGCTGTCGCCTGCTCTGGCGTACAGGGCACTTCGAGCCATAGGCACTCGTATCCACGGAGGTAGGTGATATCGCGAACCTGCACCCCGGGCGGCGCGCCACCAACGCGATCCGAGCGTGCGTCAATGACGTAGCGGCCACCGGGCAGAACCATGGCGACAAAATGCGACCATCCTCCCCCGCCCCACCAGGCAATGAGCCGGGACGGCAGATCCGGCCCCTTGACGAGCCCGACGGTGATCGAGGCTGTGCGCGCACTGGAGGGCGCAGGAGAGGCTACCGGGGCAGCCGGAGCGGTGGTGGCCGCAGGCGTTGCGACGGCGCTGGTGGCCTGAGATTTCGCCGGACGAGGTTTCTTCGTGGTCATACGACACCCTTGATACCGACCATCTGCTGGTCCCAGAACTCAAGCGTCTGTCCGAGCGGGGTGAGGCCGTTTGCCTCGCAGAATTCCTCGCTCACAAGCGCATAGCACTCATCGACGTTGGCCTTCCAGAAGGCCGTCGTCATGGCGTAGCCGGCATTGCCGTAGGAGATGATTTCCCGCAATCCGGGCCGGTAGCCGGCCGAGAGCACGCAGTGGCCTCCGATGACCGTCGTATCGCCCCCGGGCACGACATCGAGCGTCGAGCCGAGCGTGTCGAGCGTTTGCTGGGCGTAGGCCGGCACCGTGAAGCCGAGGTAGACGAGCCCAGACTCGTATGTCGCCCGGTTCAAGTCGTCCTCGTTCGTCGGGTCGAGCTCCACGAAGGCCGCGAGCTTCGGCAACCCACCGACGGGCGCAGCGGTCTGCACCAGGTAGGCGAGGAGCGATTGCAGGACCGTCCCTTGGTCAGTGCTCGGCTGCCCCTGGACGTACCCTTGGGTTTCGTACAGCGCCTCTATGGACGAATCCGGTTCCGTCAGGATCGGCTTCCCGGCCGCGACCGACCAGACTTGTAGCGCGTGGCCGTACCCGGCTTCCGCGCAGCATCCCAGCCGGTCGTTCAGCATGACCCCGAGATTCGCCGGCAGCCGATCCGTGTACGAGCAGACGGTCGGTACGGTGACTGGTGCCGCGCCCATCTTGAGCGCCGACCAGTGCGGGATTTCCGGGCGGAACGTCCGAGGAAGTCGCCCAAGTTTCACGGAGCGGTGCTCGCTGGCGCACATATCGCGCTGTAGATGGTCTTTCCGTTGACCTGCGTGGTGATGACCTGCCAGTGCCCGTGACACTTGTCGTTCGCCAGCTTCTGGGCCGGCGTGGCGCAGCCTGCGAGGGCCAGCACCGCGCCAAGGACGATAAGAGCGCGCATCGTTACGCCGCCTTCGCCGGAGCGCTGTAGCTCGAAATCTCGATGTTCGCGGCAGTGATGACGCCCTTCGAGATGTTCGAGATGACCGCTTCGACCGTGGCGCCAAGGAGCGGGATCAGCGCATTCACGTTCGCTGCGAGCTGAAGCTGCGCGAAACCGACGTTGAGAAGCTGTTGAAGCGATGCGGCAACGGCAGGGTCCATGCCGGGCTTGCTCAGCGCTGCGGTGGCCGCTGCGAGTGCCGCCGTCATATCGCCAGCAGCCACTTCGGCAAGCGCATTGCCCCATGTGAGCGCCGACTGCGCGCGCGGCAGAATCTTCTGCGCATCGCCGCCCTGGCCGGCGGAAATCTCAAAAGCAGCGGCGAGCTGCGCGGTGTACTGCTCGATCGGAACGAGATTGGGAATGCTCATGACTTTACCTTGCCGGTTCAACCGGCGTTCGTAGGGTTTGTGGGAACGAGATGTGAGGCAGTGAAAATACAGAGCACGGTGATGGATGACTCCGTGGTCGCATCGAGCGGCAGACCCGCGAAGTGCTTGAGCGATGCGCAAAGGAGCTGCGCAACCGCCCCACCCACCAATGCTCCGGCGGACTTGGAAGCGTCGAGTTTCATGGATTACCTCTACGGCGCTTGCCAGTCAGCGCCGGGTGGTGAGTAAGCGTATGGATCTGACGGCGCGATGGCGGTCAGAAGATCAAGAAAGCAACTGAGCGAGTAAAGACGCCCGCGCCACTCGTAGATGATGTCCGTGTGTAGTAGCGGCTTCTGGCACGCCTCGCATCGTCGGCCGCGAGGATCGCCGACGAAGAGGAGGTAGGCGGACATCTATTCTGCGCGAGCCCCGCGAGCCATCGGCGCGCCGGCGTCCTCCAATTCCGCCTGCAGAAGTGCGAGCGCTCGCCACGCGAGGCATGCGGAATGGCGAATGCGATAGACCGTTTTCTCTCCGGTCTCTAGATCCACGCATTCGACATCATCGAACTCGCCACGCTGCGACAAGTGTCGAAGGATGCAGTCGGCATGATCCATCGATTTCCCGCGGGCGTGGTGTAGCGGCTCGCCAGGATTGTGCTTCTCGTTTCCGACCCAGCTCACATTGGCGACTTCCGCCAGTGCGTCGGGGAAGTAGTCCAGCAGACCGCTCGCGAGCGGGAATCGTTTGCGCGCGGAGCTATCTGTTGGGAGCGGCATTGAAGAACCTTAGCCCGTTGAAATACCTGCGGATGATGTAGCTGCGGCAGAGCGAAATTACCGTGAACACGCAGCCGATACCGAATGCCTTTTCCGCCGTCAGCGTATGGAAGCCGAAGCGCGGGAGGATCAGCAAATTAGCGGTGAAGTTGATCGAGAAACCGACCAGGATATTTGCCGCCGCTTCGATGAAAGAGCCGAGGCGGCTCTGTCGCCCATCCCCCGTCTTCTTGTGTGATACCGTCATGCGGCGACGCTAACCCATGTCGTCTTGCCGCCAGAGCGAGACTCATCCGCCAACAGCGGAGCATCGAACGTGATTCCGTGATCGGGATGCGTCATCCAGAAGTTCTGAAGCGGTGCCTCGAAGCCGAAATTCCCCTGCGCCGCATACTCGTCGTAACCCTTAAGCGACCCATTACCACGCAGACGACTTGACAGCATCCTCTTGTGCCAGTGGCCGAAGCACATGACATCGTATTCCTGTCCGACAGCGACGTTGCGGGCGAGTTTCTTCTGCTCGCCCCTCGTGATGGGGCCAACCGGACCGATGATGGAATCTCCCGCGCGAAACTGATCGCCATGCGTGACTAAGTATCGAAGGCCGAACACGCGATAGAGTCCGTCCGCGCTATCTGGCACGTAGAACGTCACGCGCTTATCGCCCTCAAAAGCGATGGCAAGGAACTGGTAGAGCAGCCAATCGAATGAGGTGTGATGTCGATCCTTCGCCCAGGTCTTGCGGGTATCGCGGCCGTGGTTTCCAGTCACGCAGGGCACAAAGACATGACCGAACGTGTCGGCCAGCAGCCTCACCGCCGGCACGAGATGCCGGTATAGATCGAGCACCGTAGGCATGGTGTTGATCTCATTCGTCGCCTGCAATTCCTCGTGAATATTCCCCGAGATCATGTCCCCGAGCATCTGCACGACGATGCCGGGATATTGCATGTCTGGACTCACGATGCTCGCCAGCTTGATTGCTCCTCGAACGACGGTCTCTAGCCGCTTGCGTGCGGTAGCCAAACTGTACTGATTGACACCACCGATCTGCGACGGTTTTACGATCTCGCCCCAATGAAGGTCGCTCAACTGAAGCGTGGGGACCCCGGGCGTGCCAGCACGCTTGGGAGCGCAGACCCATGTCGGAAGGTCGAGCTCCGCTAAGGCTAGCTTGGTTGTGCCCACCCATTCGCGCAGCGCATCCGCGGTTGCTGCGTGGCTTTTGGCCTCTGCGAGTTCCGATTGCAGATTCGCAATGATCGTCTGCGGATCGTGCTCGGCCTTGAAGTCTTTGAGAGTCTTAGCCACGGATCACCTTCTTAGGCCGAGCCTTTTCAGCCACTTTCGCATCCGCGAACCATACCCTGATCGGGGCGCGTTCCCGCTTCAGCGCCGGCATTTCGACAATATGTGGAGCGAATGTATCGCGCAGATTCTTGATGTCGTTTACCGAGATACCGGCCAGCTTGAAGAAGTCGGATTCCGTTTCGTACTCTTCTGGTCCGACCTTAAGCATCTCCTCGAACGTGGCCTTGATCTTGTTCGTCGTGATGACGTCCCGGTCAAACTGCGCGCGGAAGTCCGCGAGCGTCTTACCGGCCTTTTTCGCGCTTGCCATACATTAATTGGCCTCTTTGCATTTGAACCAACTCGGCGGACGCTCTACCCATTTCACGCCATGCTCCCGAGCCGTAGCTCTGATAGCGACAGCCGGCCAGCCGGTCATGGTGAGAAGGTGGAAGTAGACGCCGCAGAATGTCGGG
>Ga0134128_10011312_pt1 | contig 10674 bp, 10 predicted proteins | sample KB31754_FD_96462 | JGI IMG/M metagenome (GOLD analysis project Ga0134128, IMG submission 96462) | Terrestrial soil microbial communities with excess Nitrogen fertilizer from Kellogg Biological Station, Michigan, USA - KB3-175-4 | ecosystem: Environmental > Terrestrial > Soil > Unclassified ...
AGACAGTGACGACATCGCGCAGCATCGCATGCGGATTGTGCTGCGCATGATGCGAGGCCGCGACCTTGATCCAGGCGAGCTGCTCGCTCGTCGTCCCGTACTCATGCATGTGCCGCATCGCGCACATGGCGTAGGTGTTGACCACGGTCGGCCCGTACGGCAGCTCGAACTGGGCCTCCGCGGCGGTAAGCCCGTCCGTCGCGACTGCCGTGCCGGTGCTGAAGCCTTCGGCGCGCGGCCGGCCGGCGAGCGTGATGAGTGCAACCCGGCATTTGCCCGCCGCGATTGCCTGCGTGGCATGTGCGACATGGACGAGATAAGAGGAGCCCCAGGATTCGGTGCTGTCGAGATAACGCAGCTTCAGTCCGAGATAGTCGATCATCGAGAACGGGCCGGTGCCGCGCGCGTCCCATCCCGCGACATCGCCGGCGCAGAAATACCCGTCGATATCGTCCTTGCTGAGACCGGCATCCTCGAGCGCGCCTTTCGCGACCTCGGCATGGAGCAGCGCCAGCGATTTGCCGTCGGCCTTGCGCGTCGGATGCTCGTAAATGCCCGCGATGTAGCCGGTTCCGGGGCGGCTCATCGTCTCAACCCTCGATCAGCGCCGAGATGGATCATAAGGGCCGAGGCCGGGGCGATAGCTCTTCTCGTCGATGAACTGACGGATACCCTCCTTGCGCCCTTCATTATCGAAGGAGTTCGCCGCTTCCTGCGCGCGGACGAGATAGTCCTCGGCGTTGTCGTAGCTCATCTCCTTGACGCGGCGGATCGCGTCCTTGGCCGCTTTCAGCGCGACCGGATTCTTCTTCATCAATATCCCCGCGATTTCCTTGACGCGTGTCTCGAGCTCCGCCAGCGGTACACTTTCATTGACGAGCTTCCACGCCGCCGCCTTCTTGCCGTCGATGAGCTCGCCGGTGAGAGCATGATACATCGCATCGCGCATGCTCATGAGATCGACGACCACCTTGGTCGCGCCGCCGCCCGGCAGGATGCCCCAGTTGATTTCGGAGAGTGCGAATTGAGCTTCGTCCGCGGCGATGGCCAGGTCGCAAGCGAAGAGCGGTCCGTAGCCGCCGCCGAAGCACCAGCCGTTCACCATCGCAATGGTGGGCTTCTGAAACCAGCGCAAGCGCCGCCACCAGCCATAGGCCTCGCGCTGCGCTCGGCGGGTCGCGCCCAGCCCCTGGGCTTCCGTTTCGCGGAAATATTCCTTGAGATCCATCCCCGCGGACCACGCCGCGCCTTCGCCCTTCAGGACGAGCACGCGCACGAGAGGATCGAATTCCAGCTGCTCCAGCAGCTCCGCCATGCGGCGGTTGAGGCTGGGATTCATCGCGTTACGCTTTTCCGGCCGATTGAAACTCAGCCAGGCGATCCCGTCCTCGACCTCGGCCATCGCGACTTTGGCTTGCTCGGTCATTTAATCTCCTCCCTAGACCATTGTCGTCTAGCTATCGCGCGAGAATAGCGCGTGTCCGACCCTGGCGTGTACTATTCGCTCTACACTTGGCCGGGAGCCGATGAAGGAGTGAGGGGGAGGAAATCATGCGGATTATCGGGGTGCTGGTGTTGCGCAAATTCCGCGCGCTGATTGCCGGCGCCCGAAAGTAGCGGCAGCCGATGATCAAGCCATGGGTATTCGCGTTCTCGCCGGAATTGGGCAATCCCGGCGAGGAGCCCGAGCCCCGGAACGTCTCATTGCTCTTGGCGCGTTATCTCGATCTCTAGGCCCGCGATGAAGCTCTCGGCTTCAAGGGTATATTTTTCGGCGAACATCATTTCGGCCGCTCCTATTCGGCGTCGCCGAATGCGCTGAACCTTATCTTCCGTTGCCTTTTTTGACGTCGTCGCCGCCGTAAAGCCCCATATGGGCGTTGCGGCCCTCTTTCCCGCGCGCAACCACAGCAGCCGCTTGTTGCGGCGTCGGATAGCGCGCCTCGATCTCCAAGCGATAATCGTCGGGATCGACGAAGAACCACGACACGTTCTCAGGTTCGTTGCCATGGCCGACCGGCCCCTCGACCGCGACGCCGCATGATTTAATGTGCTCGATCACGTCCTCGGCAGAGTCCGGCTCTGCCAAATAAGCGAAGTGGACGGCGTGCGGAAGTTCGGCCTTGGGAACATTAGGCGGGCGCTTGATGATCGAGAGCCCGAAATCGCCGATATAAAGTTTGATCAGCGGGTTTTTGGCAGTGTCGAGACGCCATTCCAATTTTGCCCCGAGGACCTTGGTGTAAAACTCGATGGTGCGATCGAGGTCATCCGAATAGAAACCGGAGTGACTCGCACCGGTGATGATTTTGCGTACTGCCGCGTTGTCCATGTGAGGGCCTCCGAGATGCAGCGCCCTGGGCTGCGATCCGGGATCGTAGACACCGCCAACGAGTGGGTCTACTCGGACGGCGGTGGCCCGAGGAGATCAGGTCTCGGCCGCAAGCGGCAGGTGAGGGCCTAGCCGAATAGTGCCCCTATCAAACGTTCGGCCGTTACGGGTTTCTGCATACAGGGCACATCTGCATAACCTGGCTCGATCGACCGTCGATCGTAGCCGGTCATGAACACCAGCGGCACGCTTTTTGAGCGCAGAGCGTCAACAATAGGGTACGCCATCGTGCCATGTAGATTGACGTCCAGCACCGCGCCGTCAATGCGTTCGCAGTTTTTAACGAGAGCAAGGGCGTCTCTCACCGTACCAACCGGGCCTATGATTTCGAAACCTCTCGTTTCGAGCATCTGCGCAATGGCGGTAGCGACCAAAAAATTGTCCTCGACGATCAGAATCTGACGACCAGCGCAGCCTTCTGCGTTTATCGTCATGCAACCATCTCCTCCGTGGGCTTCATCGAAAGGGGAAGGCTGATCAAGCAACGCAAGCCTTCGGCGCCAAGCTCGTAACTTGTCGTCGCCCCGATCGAATAACGCAGCGCCTCTTCGATCAGCATGCGGCCATAGCCGCCGCTTCTCCCAGGATCGGCCGCCCTCGGCAAGGGACTGATGCCGCGCTCGACCCACTCCAGCGCGAGGCACCGGTCGATTGACGTTCCCTCGATCCGCCAAGTCACCGATAGCCGGCCGATGTCGGAAGCAAGCGCACCATATTTGATGGCGTTGGTCAGCAACTCGTGGATCGCGAGCGACAGCATCTCCACGGCGCTCTTGCGCAGCGGCGCCTCGGGGCCACCAAACGAAATGCGATCGCCGGCAGCGTCCAATGCGAGCGCCTCCAGCTCCATGGCCACCACCGCACCAAGGGTAATCGGCTGGTTATCCGCGCGCGACAAGAGGCTCTGCACGCGTGACAGCGCGTCAAGACGACTGTTGAATTGGTCTTCGAACTCGCCGAGTGAGGCGACCGTGTGCAAGGTCTGGGTTGCGATCGATTGAACGACTGCCATCAGATTGCGGGTGCGGTGCTGCAGCTCGGCGACGAGAACACGCTGCATCTCGATCTGCTGCCGGGCTTCGGTAATGTCCTCCAGGAGACCGATCATGCGCACCGGTTTCTCATCTTGATAGATAAACCGGCCGTGAGCCCGAACCCAACGCAAGCTGCCGTCACCGCGAACGATCCGGTATTCGTTAGAGTAATCCTTGCGTTCGCGCCGCGCGCTCGCCGCCGCTGCATCCGCCGCTGCCAAATCCTCCGGATGCACGCGTGCCGCCCACGCGGCGCGGTCAGGCTTCATTTCGTCGGCCCGGTAACCGAGCAATCGATAGTTTTCCTCGTTCCAGAAATAGGTGCCCGTCCTGGCATCCCAATCCCACATCCCCATCCGGCTGCTCGCCACCGCCAGACGCGAACGTTCTTCGCTCTCGCGCAGCGCTATCTCGGCCTGTTTCGATTGTGTGATGTCCTGTGTGATGACGAGCCCTTCGAGGGCCTCTTCGTTTCTGAGAATGGGAATTGCTCGAACTCTAATCCACCGTTCCTCAGCGCCGACCGTCGTCAGTTTATCGGCCTCGGGCGGCACCTCGCCGCGAAGCGCGCGTGCGCTCGGATGTTCATTCGCTTCCAGGCGTCGTCCCGATGAGTCGAATAATTGCCACAGAGCCGGATCGTCGTGGGTCGGAATCGAATCATTGGTGAACTGTTGGAGCACGGGGTTGCGAAATATGAAGCGCCCCGCCTGATCGAAAAGCCCGACGCCGATCGGAAGAGCATTCAAAATAGCGGCGAGCCGCTCCTCGCTCTTGCGGAGGGTTTCTTCCGCTTTGAAACGCTCGAGAAAGTCGCCGCCCCGCCGTCGGTAGAGTTCGAGATGTTCGAGATCCGCGTCGCTCGGCCGGTGTGACGACCGGTAATGCAGCACCATGATTCCCTGCGGGACACCAAGCCTTCCGACCAGGGGCGCCGCGATGATGGCGCGGTAACCCGCTTTGCGGGCCGTCGCGCGGAATGGCGCATACGCTTCATCCGCTTCGATGTCCTCGATCACCGCGGGTATGCCGGAGCGCAATGCCCGGCCGCGGGAGTTGTCGTCAGCGTCGGAGGTCTCGAAGAAGGATTCGAGGATATCCTGGGTGAACCCTTGCTGAGCCGCGACGCGCGATAACTTGCCATCGCGATCGAGCAACTGGATGATGCCCATATCCGCGCCCAGCAATTCGATACTGCCTGAAATCATGATATCGAGGGCCTCGGAAACGCTCTGAGCCTGCAAGACCCTCAAGCCCGCCTCATAAAACTTGGCTGTCGCTTTTTTCTCGGCAGCGAGTTTGGCATTGCTATCTCGTAGCGCTTCGTCGGACTTGAAGCGTTCGATGAAATCGGCCGCCCGACGTTGGTAGAGATCGAGCCGCTGCATGTCCGTGTCGCTGGGCCGATGGGGTGAGCGAAAATACGTCGAGACGATCCCCAGCAAGGTTCCATAACGGCCGATCAAGGGGGCCGAAACGACAGCTCTAAAGCCCGAACCGCGCGCGGCGGAACGGTAGGGCGCAAAAGCCGTATCCAATTCGATATCTTCGACTACGGTGGGCTTACCTGAGCGCAACGTCCTTGCGAAAGCGGTCTGGTCCTCGACGGCGACGATGCGGGAATATTCCAGGAAATCTCGTTCGAAGCCGAGTTGAACCGCGACATTGAGCCTACCACTCTCGTTGAGGAGCTGAACGTCGCCCATGTCGGCGCCAAGCAGATCAATCGTAGCTGAAAGAACCTCGCCAAGCCCTTCACGCAGACTTTCCGCCTGCCGCAAGCGCCAACCCGCGTCGTGTAATCTGGCTAGGTCCTTAACTTCTTTGCGCAGCGCCTGAATTTCCCTGCGCAGCGCTTGCTCATTGTCGGCCTTTGCGGTCGTCGTCTCATTTGCGAAAATTGAACTTCTCCCAATCGCACCAGTTGTTTATCGCGGCACGCTCAGGTTCTGTCTTGGTCGCAGCGCCAAAGGGCCGCGTAGCCGTAAATGTGAACTTTGGGTTATGTTTTAGGCAATATTTAGGCAATCTCGGCACGCACGGGGCAAAATGCATGATGATCCGAGCTCATTTCGGCCTGCGCTCGTGATTCCAATTAAAGCTCAGACCGTCGGAATCGGGCTCGCAGTAGCCCTACGGGATGCTAAGCATGTGCGCGTCCGACATATGCATGCCGACAGGGCACCGGCTGTTGGATGTTTCCGAGCAATAAGGTTCCGCAGCCGAAGCACGCGCCGATTTGCCAGGCCACCGGCATTCGTCCTGCAAGCAGCACCGGGACGAACAGAGAAAGTAGGTTACGGTTGTAAGATACTTTGCGTGCGAAGTGATCGCCTGATGCAGCATCATCGCAACGGAAAAGAAGAAGTGTAGCGCGAACCGGCGCGCGTCAATTTCGTACCAATGTACGTGCGAATTCCTGCGTTGTTCCCGCACAGCTGTGCAAAGGCGCCGTTCGCCTGTAGCGACCTGCATTCACTTTAATTGGAAAGCTGGTGCTGCCGGAAAGGATTGAACTTTCGACCTCTCCCTTACCAAGGGAGTGCTCTACCACTGAGCTACGGCAGCACGCCGGACTTTGACCCCCGAGACCAACGGCGGCCGAAATACAAGATCGGCTTGCGGCTGGCAAGCCGAGCACCGAGCGCGGGCCCCCAGAGTTGCGCCGAAGATGCTTAATGACCGGGAAACGATCGGCTCGCCGCTCGTGGATGACAAAATGACGACGCGCGATCGTGGACCCCGCGGCCCGTCGGAAAAGAAACGTTGCTGCGCGCAAAAACCGCGACGCTCCGGCATAAATCGCCAGGGATGCACGTTCTCGATGCAGCTTAGAATCGATCATGGCCGACAGGATTTTTGTGATGACGAACGAGCCGAATTTGGAGGATCTGCTGCGCGACGACATCATGGCCCCGGTGTTGCGCAGTGCGCATGTGACGCCCGACGATCTCCGCCGTCAGCTCGTAGCGGCGGTGCGCGGCGCGGCGCGCGGCAAGGACCGCGACCGCGACGAGTGATCGCGCTTGACGCTGAGCGATTCGGCTCGCATCGTCCCGTCCGATGAGCGATCGGCAGAAAGAACAGCCGCGCCGCAGCGCGGACGGCGATCGCGCCGCCAAGGAGCGCGAGGCGCGGCTCGCGGCGGCGCTTCGGGCCAATCTGCACCGGCGCAAGGCGCAGGCCCGCGAACGCGACGCCGAGCCCGGTACGGACGGCTCGAAATCCTGACATAAGCCATTGATTTCCCGCAGACTTGAGCGCGGCCTCGCCTTCGATTACAACCCGCCAAGCCCGGTCGCGCCCCTAACCCCCGGGCCGTAGCCAAGTGACCTAGCCTATGGACAGAATTCGCATCCGCGGCGGGAAACCGCTCTCCGGAACCATTCCTATCGGCGGCGCCAAGAACGCGGCGCTGCCGCTGATGACGGCCGCGCTCTTGAGCGAAGAGCCGCTGACCTTGCGCCACGTGCCGGTGCTCGCCGACATCACGACGCTGTCGCATCTCCTCGTCCAGCATGGCGCGGCGGTGACGATGGTCGGCGCCCGGACGCCGCATGAGCATGGCCATGCGCTGAAGATCGATGCGCGCAACATCATCTCGACCACCGCGCCTTATGATCTGGTGCGGCGCATGCGCGCTTCGGTGCTGGTGCTCGGCCCGCTGCTCGCGCGCTGCGGCGAGGCGCGGGTATCGCTGCCCGGCGGCTGCGCCATCGGCACGCGGCCGGTCGATCTGCACATCAAAGGCATGGAAGCGCTTGGCGCCAAGATCGATCTTGAGCAGGGCTACATCCACGCCCAGGCGCCGCGGGGCCTCACAGGCGCCGAGTTTATCTTCCCGAAGGTCTCGGTCGGCGCGACCGAAAACCTGCTGATGGCGGCATCGCTCGCCGAGGGCGAGACCGTGCTGGTCAATGCGGCGCGCGAGCCCGAGATCGTCGATCTTGCCGCCTGCCTCAACGCCATGGGCGCCAGGATCAGCGGCGCGGGCAGCGACCGCATCATTGTGACCGGGGTCAAGAAGCTGCATGGCGCCGAGCACACGGTCGTGCCCGACCGGATCGAGACCGGCACTTATCTCATGGCCGCGGCGATCACGGGCGGCGCGGTCGAGCTCGCGGGGGCGCGCTACGACCTCGTCGCCGCCGTGGCGAACACGCTCGACGGCGCCGGCGTTGAGATCGCCGAAACCAATCGCGGCATCTCGGTCCGCCGCCGCAACGGCGAGCTCAAGGGCGTTGACGTCATGACCGAGCCGTTTCCCGGCTTCCCGACCGATCTGCAGGCGCAGATGATGGCGCTGATGAGCAAGGCGGAAGGCGCGTCGATGATCACCGAGACGATCTTCGAGAACCGCTTCATGCATGTGCCCGAGCTCTGCCGCATGGGCGCGAACATCAATGTGCATGGCGCTTCGGCGATGGTGCGCGGCGTGCCGCATCTGACCGGCGCCGAGGTGATGGCGACCGATCTGCGCGCGTCGGTGTCGCTGGTGCTCGCCGGACTCGCCGCCGAAGGGGAGACCATCGTCAACCGCATTTATCATTTGGATCGCGGCTATGAGCGGCTCGAGGAAAAGCTCGCGGCATGCGGCGCCGAGATCGAGCGGCTTACCGATGATTGAGGGGCCGTTGACGAGGAGCGCGCGATGGCGGGGCTGAAGCTGCGCGCGGCCGACGACGAAGATCTCGCGGTGATCTCGGCGATCCTCCAGGATTCGCTCGTCACCATTGGCGAGATGACCTATCTGCCTGATGAGCGGCGATTCGTCCTCGTGGCCAATCGCTTCAAATGGGAGCCGCACGCCGGCCCGGCGCAAGCCAAGGGAGAGCGCGTCCTCACCGGGCTTTGCATCGATGGCGTCAAAAATGTGCAGCGGCGCGGCTTCTCGCCGCGCGAGAGCGACCGCATCCTCTCGCTTCTGGCGCTCCATGCTGTAGGGGAGGGACCGGAGGCGGCGCTGATCCTCGATTTCGCGGGCGGCAGCTCGGTGCGGCTGGAAGTCGGCCAGATCCTGTGCCATCTAGATGATCTCGGCGAGCCCTGGCCGACGCGCTGGCGGCCGAAGCATCCGGTCGCGGATGCCGGCTGAGCGGCGGGATTTCTGCAAGGAGCATGTCCGTGCGCGGTAACGAAACGCTGGTCTTGGCGCTGCCCCGGGGTCGTATCCTCGAGGAGGTGAGCCCGCTGTTGCAGCGCGCCGGCATCGCGATCGAGCCGGATTTCGACGATCCGTCATCGCGCCAGCTCCGCTTCAAGACCAATCACGCCGGGCTCGATGTCATTCGCGTGCGCAGCTTCGATGTTGCGACCTTCGTCGCTTTCGGCGCGGCGCAGCTCGGGGTCGCCGGCAACGACGTGCTGATGGAATTCTCCTATCCCGAGATCTATGTGCCGCTCGACCTGAATATCGGGCACTGCCGCCTCGTCGTCGCCGCGCCGAAGGAAGATGCGCAGCGCGACGATCCTTCGCGCTGGAGCCATGTCCGCATCGCGACGAAATATCCGGAGATGACGCGGCGGCACTTCGCCCAGCGCGGCGTACAGGCCGAATGCATCGTCTTGAACGGCGCGATGGAGCTGGCGCCGAGCATGGGTCTCGCGCGCCAGATCGTCGACCTCGTCGCGACCGGCGGCACTTTGCGCGCCAATGGTCTCGTCGAGATCGAGCATATCGCCGACATCACCTCGCGCTTCATCGTCAACCGCACCGCGCTGAAGACGCGCGCGGCGGAGGTGAATGGCTGGATCGAGCGCTTCCGCGAGGCGGCCGATGCCGCTTGAGCTCGACAGCAGCGGCAAGGATTTCGCGGCGGCGTTCGCCAAATTCCTCGCCGCCAAACGCGAGCTCGCCGCCGATGTCGATGCCGCGGCGGCGGCGATCATCGAGGATGTGAGGACGCGTGGTGATGCGGCGCTGATCGAGCAGACGAAGCGCCTCGATAAGCTCGACCTCGCGCCGGCGACGCTCCGCGTAACCGCAGCCGAGATCGGGGCCGCGGTGAATCAATGTCAGCCGGCGGCGCTCGAGGCGCTGCGCTTCGCGAAGGCGCGGATCGAGGACTATCACAAGAAACAGCTGCCGGCCGATCTCGATTACACCGATGCGTCGGGAGTGAAGCTCGGCTGGCGCTATCGCCCGATCGACGCGGTTGGCCTCTACGTGCCGGGCGGCACCGCGGCCTATCCCTCCTCGGTGCTGATGAACGCGGTGCCGGCACAAGTCGCCGGCGTCGCGCGGTTGGTCATGGTGGTGCCAGCGCCCGGCGGCGTCCTCAACCCGCTGGTGCTCGCCGCGGCGCAGATTGCCGGCATCGGCGAGGTCTATCGCATCGGCGGTGCGCAGGCGGTTGCGGCGCTGGCTTACGGCACGGCGACGATCGCGCCGGTCGACAAGATCACCGGTCCCGGCAACGCCTATGTCGCGGCCGCCAAGCGCCGCGTCTTCGGAACGGTCGGCATCGACATGATCGCCGGCCCTTCCGAGGTGCTGGTGATCGCCGATCGCAACAACGATCCGCAATGGATCGCCGCCGATCTTTTGGCCCAGGCCGAGCACGATGCCGCGGCACAATCGATCCTCATCACCAACGATCGCGGTTTCGCGGGCGCGGTGCGCGAGGCGGTGACGCGCCAGCTCGCGCAGCTGCCGCGCGCCGCGATCGCCAAGGCGAGCTGGCAGGATCACGGCGCGATCATCCTGGTGAAAGACCTCGCGGAAGCGCCGGCGCTGGCCGACCGCATCGCGGCGGAGCATGTCGAGCTCGCGGTCGATCAGCCGGAAGCCCTCGCCGCGCGCATCACCCATGCCGGCGCCATCTTCCTCGGCCGCCACACGCCGGAAGCGGTCGGCGATTACGTCGCCGGCCCCAATCACGTGCTGCCGACCGCGCGCAGCGCGCGTTTTGCCTCGGGGCTGGGCGTCATGGATTTCATGAAGCGGACCTCGCTGCTGCGCTGCGATGCCGCGAGTCTCAAAGCGATCGGTCCGGCGGCGATCGCGCTCGCCGAAGCCGAAGGCCTCGATGCGCATGCGCGCTCGGTAAGCGTCAGACTCAACCTCGGCGACGGCTGAAGCATGGCGCGCGGTGACCAGCGTATCGCGCAAATCACGCTCGACGAACACACCGTCGTCCGCCGCAACCCCGATATCGAGCATGAGCGCCAGGTCGCGATCAGCGATCTGCTTGCCGACAATCACTTCGCGCCGGTGTCGGCGATCAAGGGTCCATTCCACGTTCATCT
>Ga0134128_10011313_pt1 | contig 10674 bp, 12 predicted proteins | sample KB31754_FD_96462 | JGI IMG/M metagenome (GOLD analysis project Ga0134128, IMG submission 96462) | Terrestrial soil microbial communities with excess Nitrogen fertilizer from Kellogg Biological Station, Michigan, USA - KB3-175-4 | ecosystem: Environmental > Terrestrial > Soil > Unclassified ...
CGGCGCCCGCACCGCGGTCACCTGCACCGCCGTCGACGGCTCCCCCGCCGGCCCCGGCCCCGCCGCCCTTGGCGGGCCTGCCCGGCATGCCGCCGGTCATCGACCCGCACAATGTGTACTCACAGGCCGGCGCCAACATGCTCTCCAGGGCCGTGCAGGGCGACAAGGCGCTGGTCTACGTCCCGCATGACGTCTCCGGGGACGTGTGGGTCATCGATCCGCGGACGTTTGCCGTGGTCGCCAAGCATCCGGCCGGGAAGCAGGTCCAGCACGTCGTGCCCTCGTACGACATGCGCACGCTCTACGCGGCGGACGACGTCGGCAACCACCTTCTGCCCTTCGACGCCCGCACGGGGTTACCAGGCAGGCCCGTCCCGGCGACTGCGCCCTACAACCTCTACTTCACCCCGGACGGACGGTTCGCGATCGTCGTCGCCGAAGCGCGGGCGGAACTTATCTGGTACGACCCCCACTCGTGGAAGCAGCTGGACGTCACCGCCCTGCCGGACTGCGCCGGGATCGACCATGCCGACTTTTCCGCCGATGGCCGCACCGCCGTCTTCACTGCGGAATTCTCCGGCCGGGCCGCGGTCATCGACGTCGCCAGCCACCGCCACGTGCGCACCATTGACATGCCCCACCGCAACACCGGCATGGGTCCGCAGGACATCAAGACCGCACCGGACGGTTCCGCCTACTACATCGCCGACTCCGATGAAGGCGGCCTGTGGGTCTTGGACGGGGCGGCGACGAAGGTGCTCAGGTTCATCCGCACCGGAAAGGGAGCCCACGGGCTCTATCTCTCCCGCGACGCGCAGCAGTTGTATGTCACCAACCGCCTCGAGGGCAGCGTCAGCGTCCTCGATGCCTACTCTGGCGCGCCCGTGACTAAGTGGAAGATCCCCGGCGGCGGGAGCCCGGACATGGGCAACGTCAGCGCTGACGGTTCGCGCCTGTGGCTGTCCGGGCGCTACGACGACGTTGTCTACGTCCTCTCCACCGCGGACGGAAAGCTGATCCGCAAGATCCCCGTGGGCCGCGAACCGCACGGATTGTGCGTCTGGCCGCAGCCCGGCCGGTACTCCCTCGGCCACACCGGCATCACCCGCTAAGGAGCCGGCACCATGACTGCCACACCGCACCACTTCACCCGCCATTTGGCAGACCCACGATGCCGGCGTGCCGCAGCCGGCATCGTCCTGCTCGTGTCCCTGGCCGCCTGCAGCGTGGGACCGGGCGCAGTGCCGGGGCCGGGGGTCACGTCTGGATCCCCGCCGGGGCCGGTCACTGCGGCGACGGGCACCGGATCGTCCGGAAGCACTTCGCCGGGAAGCCCGGCGGCGGCCCCGCCGACTGTTCCGGCACAGGCCCCCGCGACGACGTTCACTGCCACCATGCTGCCGTGGCGGCTGCCGCGCGCGCTTTCACGGGCCGTCGCGCTGCCTGACGGCAGGGACCTGCTGATCCTGGGCGGACTCACCGCCGCAGGCACGTCCTCGACCGAGATGTTGCGCATCAACCCTGCAACCGGGCAGGCGGCACCGGCCGGAACCCTGGCCCAGGCGGTGCACGACGCCGGCGGCGCGGTGCTGGGCTCGAGGTTCTTCGTCTTCGGAGGCGGCGGCGACACCGTCCTGGGAACCGTGCAGGCCTTCGCTCCCGGCCAGGACAGGGCCAGGGTTGTCGGCCGGCTGCCGCGGCCGCGGGCTGACCTGTCCGTAGCGGCCGGCAGCGACGGACGCATGGCCTACATCGTCGGAGGGTTCGACGGAACCAATCCGGACCCGGCGGTGCTGGACACCGCCGACGGCCTGAGTTTCAAGACCGTCGCCAATCTCCCCCAGCCCGTCAGGTATGCCGCCGTCGCCGTCCTGGGACAGTATCTCTGGGTCCTCGGCGGTGCCGTCGGGACGTCGCCGACCGCCGCCATCCAGCGCGTGGATCCGCGCACCGGAAGCGCAGCCGTCGTCGGCCGCCTTCCCGTGCCGCTTGACCATGCCGTGGCCGTGGTCCTGGACGGCAGCCTGCTGGTCATCGGCGGCATGGTCAACGGCAGGCCGAGTTCGACCATCTGGAGACTGGATCCGGACAACGGGACCGCCGCCCGGGCGGGGACCCTCCCCGAAGCGGTGTCAATTCCCGCCGCGGCCGTGCTCGGGGGGAACGCCTACGTGATGGGCGGGGAAGGGCTGACAACGCTCGACACCGTGGTGCGGATCACGCGCGCCGGGTGAGCAGCCGGCCCCTGCTCGTCCCGGGTAGGCCGGCACCCACAGCGTTGCACGGATCCGGATTGGGCGACCGCCTTCTCGACGAGCGCGCGAATCCCGGCGTCCGTCGCAGCATCCAGCGAGGTGATGGCCCACGCAACCGGGTGCATGTGGGCGCCCTCCTCGCGGGCGGGGTTCACGACTTCGCCAAGGCCGAACGCGATGAAGTCCTTGTCCGGTTTGATGTGGCAAATGTCCTCAGCCGTCCTTCACATGGAGCGGCAGTCGGTGTCCCCCAACGCCCTCCCGGCCGTGCTGCTCGCCGGCGGGGTTCAAATTGCGTTGGCGCGGCCGGCCCCTGACGGGGTTGATGCGCTTCGTCCCCGGCACCCGTCGGGCAATCGTCGTGGTGACAGTGGTGGCCGTTGCCGCCGGACCGAATGTGCCGGGCGTGGCTGGCGAGGGGGCCCCGAGCGGCGGGCTCCCTGGACTGACGCCCCTCCTGGCACCGCTGAACCCGGAAACCCTGCAGATGGCGTGGCCCCCGGCCATGAGCGTGGCATTCAGGGAGTTGTTGGAAAACCTACGGGCCGCCAGGCTGGTCGATGACATCACCGGCACGCGTTCGCACAGGACCCGGGAGTCGTGGGCCTTGGGCGTGGCCGACGGGAAGATCGGCCGGGTCACGAGCCGCATTTCGACGCCGGCCGCAGGGGTGCTGCCGTTGCTGATCCACACCGGCTTGGGCACGGCCCTTGGCAGCAGTGGCCGCCAGCCTAGGGGGCGTCCTTGTGTTCTTCGCTGTCGTCCCGGTGCGCCGGCTGCAGGCGGTGGCTGTCGTGGGCCTGCTGTGCCAGCCGCTCCGCGCGGCGCCCGCGCGATGCACCCATCATGAACACCACAATGCACACAACAGCCACCAGCCAGGCCGCCACGACAATGGCGATAACTTGCCACAGTGGCATCCGGTGGTCTCCTTGGGGAACAGGCCCTGGTGAACAGGCATTGTAATGGAACGCTGTGCTGCCCATCATACCGGTACCCGCTGGGAAGCCGTTGGACATCGGCCCGCGCCGCGTGCAAAAGCGCCCCGGACGCACGGGAGCCCGCCCTGACCTTCCATGCTGCATCGGACTACACTGGCCGCATGGACACGCCATCAGCCCCCGTCACTGTCACCGTCACCGGCGCCGCCGGCCAGATCGGCTACGCACTGCTGTTCCGGATTGCCTCCGGCGCCATGCTGGGCGCCGGCGTGCCGGTCAGGTTGCGGCTCCTGGAGATCCCCGCCGCCACCAAGGCAGCCGAGGGCACCGTCATGGAGCTGATGGACTGCGCCTTCCCACTGGTGGCCGCCCTGGACGTCTTCGACGATCCGGCAAAGGCGTTCGACGGCGCCAACATCGGCCTGCTGGTGGGCGCCAGGCCGCGCGGGCCCGGCATGGAACGGGCCGACCTCCTCTCGGCCAATGGCGGCATCTTCTCCGTTCAGGGGCAGGCCATCAATGACGGCGCCGCCGCCGACTTCAGGGCCGTGGTGGTGGGCAACCCCGCCAACACGAATGCGCTCATCGCCGCGTCGCACGCGCCGGACGTCCCGGCGTCGAGGTTTACGGCGATGACCCGGCTGGACCACAGTCGGGCCGTGGCCCAGCTGGCGGCCAAGACGGGCGCCGGCGTCGGCGGCGTCCGCAGGCTCGCCATCTGGGGCAACCACTCCGCATCCCAGTACCCGGACATCACCCACGCCACCGTGGACGGAGTCCCGGCCACAGATCTGGTGGGCCAGGCGTGGATCGCGGACGAGTTCATCCCGCGCGTGGCCCAACGCGGCGCCGAGGTCATCGCGGCGCGGGGCGCGTCGTCGGCGGCGTCCGCAGCCAACGCGGCCGTTGAGCACATGCGCCTGTGGGTCCAGGGGACGCCGGAGGGCGACTGGACCAGCATGGCCGTCCCGTCCGACGGTTCCTACGGCGTGCCCGAGGGGCTGGTGAGCTCCTTCCCCGTCACAACAGCCGGCGGCGAGTACACCATTGTGCAGGGGCTCGAGGTCGACGGGTTTTCCCGGGCCAGGATTGACGCCAGCGTGGCCGAGCTCGCCGGCGAAAGCGACGCAGTGGCGGGCCTGGGCCTGATCTAGCCGACGGCCAGGGCGCGCAGCTTCTCCAGGGACGTCCCCAGCCGTCCTTCGAGCCGCCAAAGTCGAAGGTGTCGGTGTCGAAGTGCTGGACGATTGTCATTTTCGTGGCGCCGCCGACGTCTTCGAAACTGACGGTGATGGAGCTGGCGAACGGGAACGTCTCGGTGGGCCCTTCACGCATTTCCAGGCTGTTCGGCGGGTCGATCCGGGTGAACGTGCCGGTCGCCGGGAATTCCGCGCTGCCGTCGTCCATGACCAGGGGGGCGACCATGCGCCGCCCACCCGCGCGTCGACGCCCTCGCCGGATGGTTGCTGGCTTTCAAGGGATTCGTTGGTCATGGCTTGGCCTTGCGTTGAAGTTCCCCCAAATGCCGCTCCAGCCGGTTCAGGCTTTCATCCCAATGCCGGCGGTATTTCTCCATGTAGGCGGCTTCCAGCACCTTCAGGTGCCGGGATATGGCCGGGAGCGAAATGCTGAATGGTTGGGCCAGCTGGCTGACCGTGGCCTCCCCTTCGTTGAGCCGGGCGAGTATTGCCCGCCGCGTGGGGTCGGCCAGCGCCCCGAAGATCAGGCACGGACAGGGCGGCGGCGTGCACCCGGTCCCGGACGTGCCGGCCTACGTCCTGCGGCCCTTGGCAAAGTAGGCGATCGGCCCGGCAAAGTTGATGAACGACGCCGCCACCCAGGCCTTCCTTGGGCCGTTGACTTCCTGCGGGGTGCGTCGGGCGAGGTCGCACAGCGCGGCAACCTGCAGGGCCACCTGCACCAGCCCAAGCACCACGAAGGCCCGCCTCCTGCGCGGGCTGAGGTCCTTCCACCGCTGTCCAGCTGTCATGGCACCCTTCCGTGGCGATTTCCGCGTGTTGATCCGGCCTGCGTCCCTGCCGTCGGCCCCAGTCTAATCCGGCGCGGCCCCGCGCGTCATGGACGGGCCGGTGTTTTCGAAAACCCAGGGCAGCGCTCTCATGTCCAGCCGGTGCCGGCCGCCGGGCGGGGCCGCGTCCCCGCCGGCCGGATAGGCCTCGTCCCCGGCCCACACGATCCCGGCGGGCCTCCCCGGGGAGGAGGGGCCGCCGTCGTCCGCCAGGAGGTGGCTGTTGTAGGAAAAGGGCGTGCCGGAGGCGGCCTGCGCCAGCGCCCGCGCCGCCGTGGCGAAGGCGCCCAGCTGGTGCAGGGTGACCCAGGTGGGGGGCACCAGCACCATCTGCCCGCGCGCGTGCCGGCCAAGCGCGTCGGCCGGGGCCAGCCAGGCAAAGGCCTCATGCTCGCCCGGATTCAAGACGACGCTCGACGACGGCGCCTCCGCGATCAGGAACCAGGTGCGGAAGCGCCGCGGGAGCCGCTGCATGGGCGTCCACAAGGAGAGGGCGGCCACGCGCCCAGGGTCCAGCAGCTGGCCCGTCTCCTCCGCCACCTCGCGCACCCCCGCGGTCCGAGCGGCCAGGGCGTCGGCCAGCGCGGCGCCGTCGGGGCCCACGCGGTCCTGCGGATCGACCTTTCCCCCCGGGAAAACCCACGCCCCGGCAAATGCGCTGCTGGTGCGGGGCCTCTCCAGCATCAGCACCTCGAGCCCGTCCGCGCCGTCGCGCAGGAGCACCACGGTGCAGGCGTCTTCCAACGGGGCCAGGGGAACATGTTCGTCCATGGTGCCAGCCTACCGGCGCGCCCGGGACCCGCCTTCCAGGATCCAAAATAGGGACGAAAGACCCTTTGCCAACCGCTATACACACGAGTAGCCTCCTATACATGAGTACAGCGCAAGACGATCTCACGGGGCGCGCACGGCTGCGCGACGCGGCCATCGAGGGCTTCGCGGCGCAGGGATTTGACGAATCCCTGCGCGCCATCGCGGCGCGCGCGGGGGTCAGCGCCGGCCTGGTCCGCCACCACTTTGGGTCCAAGGAAAATCTCCGGGCCGAGTGCGACGCCACGGTGCTGGAGCGCTACCGCAAACTCAAGGTTGACAGCATCAACGCCGAACCTTCCGTCATGTTCTCCCAGCTGCCCTCGTCCCGGGAAGGAGGCATCCTGATGGTCTACATCCTGCGCTCCGTCCGCGACGGTGGTGCGGCAGGACGCGCCTTTCTGGAAAACCTGGTGGCCGAGGGAATCGAGTTTTCCGCCGACGCCGTGGCCCGCGGGCTCGTGGTGCCCAGCCGGAACGAGGAGGCCCGCGTCCGCCACCTGGTCCGCCAGTCCGTGGGGGCACTGATCGTGCAGCTGGGCATGTGGCCGGACCTCGCACTCGACGACTTCGAGGGCGTCATGGAGCGGTTCTACGCGGAATCGATGCTGCCCACGCTCGAGCTCTACACGGAAGGCCTCTTCGCCGACCGCACCTACCTGGACCAGTACCTGGCCTTTGTGGCCGGCACCGAAACCACACCCGCGGCCCCCGCGGAGGAAACGTCATCGCACCACGGAAAGAGTAAGGAATAGTCATGTCCCCAGATATCCCCGCCATTGAAGTGTCCGGGCTGCGCAAGCGGTTTGGACAGGCCACCGCACTGGACGGCCTGGACCTCCGTGTCGACCAGGGCACCGTTGCGGGCTTCCTGGGACCGAACGGTTCCGGCAAGTCGACCACCATCCGCATCCTGCTGGGCCTGCTGAGGTCCGACGGCGGCAGCGCCACCCTGCTGGGCGGGGACCCCTGGCGCAACGCCGTGGAGCTCCACCGGCGCCTGGCCTACGTGCCGGGGGAGGTGAGCCTGTGGCCCAACCTCACCGGCGGGCAGGCCATCGACATCCTCTCCAGGCTGCGCGGCGGCGTGGACAACGCCAAGCGCGACGAGCTGCTGGAGCGGTTTGAACTGGACCCCACCAAGAAGGCGCGCAGCTATTCCAAGGGGAACCGGCAAAAGGTGGCGCTCGTGGCCGGCCTGGCGTCCAATGCCGAACTCCTGGTCCTGGACGAGCCGACGTCCGGCCTGGATCCGCTGATGGAGGAGGTGTTCACGGACTGCATCCGGGAGGTAAAGTCCCAGGGGCGGAGCGTGCTGCTTTCCAGCCACATTTTCGCCGAAGTCGAAAAGCTGTGCGACACCGTGACCATCATCCGGGAGGGCCAGACCGTTGAGTCGGGCCGGCTCGACGAGCTCCGGCACCTGCACCGCACCACCGTTTCCGTGGTGCTGGACCGTGACGCCTCCGTGCTGGCCTCAGTCCCGGGGGTCAACGACCTGGTGGCCGAAGGGTTGAAGGCCACCTTCACCGTGGGCGAGGCGGAGCTGGGCGGCGTGCTGGCCGCCCTTTCGGCCTATTCACCGCGCCAGCTGGTCTCCAGCCCGCCGTCACTGGAGGATCTGTTCCTGCGCCACTACGGCGGTGTCACCAAGGGCGCGGGGGCGGCCCCGGCGCAGGTGGCGGGTGCGCGATGAGCGTCGCAGCCCCCCGCCTCCACGCAGCCGCGGCACGGCCCGCCGCGGGCACTCTGGCCGGTTTTGGCCTGTCCGTGCGGTTCATCCTGCGCCGAAACTGGCTGCGCCTGCTCATCTGGGCAGCCGTGCTGGCCATCATGATCCCGATCGTCTACACCTCCCAGCAGGAGGCCTTTCCCACCCAGGCGTCCCGGAACGCCTACGCCAACGTGGCCAACATGCCGGCCATTGCGGCCATGACGGGCCTGCCCTACGCGGCCGGCAGCCTGGGCGGCATCCTGGTCATCAAGATCTGGATGACCCTCGCCGTCGCCCTGGGCCTCGCCTCGGTCTTCCTGGTGACCCGCAACGGCCGCGCCGACGAGGAGGCGGGCCGCACCGAACTGCTGCGCGGCTCCGCGCTGGGCCGGCACGCGTTCAGCCTGGCCAACTACGTGGTGGCGGGCGGCCTGAGTGTTGTGACGGGGCTGCTCATCTCGCTGCTCGCCTTGTCAGACGGGCTGCCCGCCGCCGGGTCGTGGGTGCTGGGCGGCTCGATCGCCGGCGTCGGGCTTGCGTTCGTGGGGATTGCCGCGCTGTGCGGGCAGGTGAGTTCCACGAGCCGCGGCGCCAATTCGCTGGGCGTGGCCGTGCTGGCCGTGTTCTACCTCATCCGGGCCATGGCTGACGTGAACGCCCATGACACCAACGTCACGGCCCTGAGCTGGCTCTCCCCGATCGGCTGGGGCCAGAACATGCGCTCCTACGCCCAGGACACCTGGTGGCCGTTCCTGGCCCTGCTTGCCCTGGCCGCCGCCGGCTCTGCCCTGGCCCTGCGCATAGAGACCCGCCGCGACCTGGGCCTGGGACTGCTGCCGGCACGCCGCGGGCCGGCGCGGGCCACCGCGTTCCTGTCCTCACCCCTCGGCCTGTCCCTGCGCCTGCAGCGTGCCACGCTCGTCTCGTGGCTGGCCGGGGCCGTCATCGCGGGGCTCTTCTTCGGCAGCGTGGCGAAGGCCATGACCACGGTCCTGGACCCGTCCAACACTTTCGCCAAGGCGTTTCTTGGCGGATCCCACGACATGCTCAACGGCATTCTGGGCACCTTCGTGCTCTTCAACGCCATGCTGGCCGGGGCGTTCGCGGTCCAGAGCCTTTCCGGCGCCCGCGCCGAGGAATCCGGCGGCAGGCTCGAGTCCCAGCTGGCCGGATCCCTGGCCCGGACCCGGTGGCTTGGCGCGCACGCAGCCGTGGCCGCGGTTGGTTCGGCCGTCATGCTGCTGCTGGGCGGCTGGCTCACCGGTGTCTCCTCCGACGGCGCCGCAACCGGTCCCGCCATGGCCTGGGCGTCGTTTGCCTACTGGCCGGCCGTCCTGCTGATGCTGGGCGTGCTGCTGTTCCTGCACGGCTACCTGCCGCGCCTTAGCGTGAGCCTGACGTGGGCGGTCTATGGCCTCTCCGTGGTGGTGGCCATGTTCGGGCCCCTGTTTTCCCTGTCCGAAAATGCCATCAAGGCCACGCCGTTCGGCGCCGTGCCCCGCATGCCGGCGGAGGACTTCGCCTTCCTGCCCCTGCTGGTGCTCACCGCCGTTGCCGTGGTCCTCGCCGCGTTCGGGATCCGGAGGTTCACCACCCGCGACATCGTGCCCGAATAGGGGCCCCGGCCGCCGTTCCTGCAGGCCGCCACCGGGGACGTCGGCGTGCGGGGCCGGCGGCGTGCCGGACAGGCGGCGTCGAACCACTGGGAACGGCAGACGACGGCACGCTGCACGGCTCCAACGCTGCTTCCACAGCGCAGCAGGCTTCGCACCATGGCAAACATCCTGCCGGTCAATGCGGTTGTCAGCAGGTTTGCGCCAACTTCTGCCTCGGGGATTCTGACGCGCCCCATGCCGGCCAACAGGCAGCCGGGTCATTTTCGACTGGGGACGGCATTGCCCTACCAGATGATCTCCCCGCGATGCACCCTGACGGGAGGGCTTTTCCGACGACGACGTGACGTAGCTCCGCAGAACCCGGTTCCGGGTCTGCGGCCCGGAGCCCAGCTTGCTTGCGCAATCCAGGACGCCAATGGTCATCCATCAGGTAATGGCTGCCCGCTTGCGATGTCCCGGTTCGGGGTTCGGATTGCGTTGGCCCAGATTCCCGCCAACGTGGCCTGCAGGCGCCCACCCAGTCCGATCCCGACTTGGCGCCGAACTTCCGGCTCCCACCATCCTGCCGACCTCGGCCGCATTTACTGTCTCCAGGACCGTCGTGGCCACAGATGTGACCCGGCTCCAAGGACGGGCATAGCCTGAAGGTGTCCGGTGCACCGGCAGCGGACGGGCGTGAGAAAGGATTTTCCATGGACGTGAACACCCTGGGCGGAGCCCTGGAGCGTGAGCACCGGCAGATCGACGGCGGGATTGAGGCCTACCTGAACAGCCTGGACGGGCCGGCGGACCCCGCGCCGCTGCTGGCGGCGCTCACCGGCCTGCGCCGCCACATCTATCTGGAGGAGCAGTTCCTGTTCCCGCCGCTGAAGGCGGCCGGGCTGATGGGCCCCATCTTTGTCATGCTGCGCGAGCACGGCCAGCTGTGGACATCCATGGACGCCGTGGAGCAGTTGCTGGCGGACGGCGCGGATCCGGACGCCCGGCGCGATGCCTGCACCGCGCTGCTGTCCCTGCTGGATGCCCACAATTCCAAGGAGGAACCCATCATCTACACGCAGGCCGACGCCATTTTGTCCGCAGAGGCGGGCAGCGCGCTGCAGGAATTCCTTGCCGGGGGCACGACGCCGGACGGCTGGGTGTGCAGCGGCGCCTCCCGTTAGCGCCGGCCCGCCACATTCGAGATGACGATCCCGCCGGGGCGCGGCACCGGACGGCCGACACCACGCGCCCAGGATGCCGAAACGGACTTTTGAGGCCGATATATCGGCCTCAAAAGTCCGTTTCGGCATCCGCTGACGATGGCCCC
>Ga0134128_10011316_pt1 | contig 10673 bp, 8 predicted proteins | sample KB31754_FD_96462 | JGI IMG/M metagenome (GOLD analysis project Ga0134128, IMG submission 96462) | Terrestrial soil microbial communities with excess Nitrogen fertilizer from Kellogg Biological Station, Michigan, USA - KB3-175-4 | ecosystem: Environmental > Terrestrial > Soil > Unclassified ...
CACTTATACCTGACTGCGACGACATAGCCCTGTTTAGCGATAAACGAACCAGGATCAACTGGACATTTTTCGTCGCTAATCAGGGCTAAGTGCGCGTAACCAGGGCTAAGTGAGTGTCGGCGGAGTGACGCGGGCGCTTTCCTGGGCCCTCGGCGCACTGGCCGGAACCTTGGGGCGACGTCAAACCCGACCCAGGGCTGGCTCCAGGTACCCCGACCCGGACGGCCAGGGCTGGCTCCAGGTAGCCCGACCCGGACGCCGGGCCAGGGCTGGCTCCAGGTACCACCACCAACCCGGACCAGGTCACCTGGGTCTTGACGAATTAGATAAACGTTTATTTAATTCCGCCATGGCCGGATTGCCGGAGTTGCCGCTACTCAGACCCGCGCGCGCTTGCTGCAGGCGGCCGCCGAGGTCTTCGCCGACCGCGGCTACGACGGCACGCGCGTCGCTGACATCGCCAGCGCGGCGGGGGTCTCGAACGGCGCCCTGTACGCCCACTTCGGATCGAAGGCGGAGTTGCTGGTTGCCGCGTTGCACACGCACGGCCGACGGTTGCTCTCCGAGATGCTCGCCGCCGACCCAGAACGCTCAGTCACCGAGATCCTCCTCCATATAGGCCAGGGCCTCCTGGAGCCGCGCGACCAACCCGGTTACCTGGTCATCGAGGCGCTCGTCGCAGCCCGACGCGACCAGGACGTGGCCAGCCCGATGCGCGACTATGTCGGCGAGCGGGCCGACTGGCTGGCCGGCCTGATCGAGCTTGCCCAGTCAGCCGGTGAGCTCGACCCGGCCCTGCACCCCGGCGCGCTGGCCCACTTCTGCCTGCTGCTGTCGATGGGCAGCGGCCTGGTGACCTCCGACCTGCACGCGGTCGACGAGACCGGCTGGTTCGCCCTGCTCACCCGCGTCATCGCCGGCCTGGCCCCCACCGATCCGAAGCCGCCGAAGCGACCAGGGCAGCCGAATCAGCCAAGACGGCCCAACCAGGAGCCCGCCGACAACCCAGGGGCAGCCCAATGAGATTGCAGATCGACCCCGAGCGGTGCCAGGGCCATGGCCGCTGCTACGACCTCGTCCCGGCGCTCTTCGGCGACGACGACGAGGGCTTCGGCAAGGTACTCGGCGACGGCACGGTCTCCGCCGACAACGAGCGCGACGCGCGCCTCGCCGTCGCCAACTGCCCCGAGCGAGCGATCGACCTCCTTCAGGAGTCCTGAAGAGACCGGAAGGGACCGAGGAGAACTGAGATGACCTACGACGAGCGCTTCCCCCGTGGCGTCCCCGAGGTCGATGGCGAGGATGAGCCCGGCGCGGTCCGCAGCGAGATCGTCGTCGGCCCGGTCTCGGACTGGGCCACCGACTTCTCGCATCTGGAACCAGAATGGGCCGCCGACCCCTACCCGATCCAAGATGACCTGCGCCAGCGCTGTCCGATCGCGCACACCGACCGGTTCGGCGGCGGCTGGCTGCCCCTTCGCTACTCCGATGTCGCGGCCATCGCCTACGACACCGACCGCTTCTCCTCGCGCGCCATCATCATGGGCAACGTCAGGCCGCCACTCGACCTGGCGCCGGTAGGCGGATCGCCGCCCATCTCCTCAGACCCGCCGTTCCACCACGACGCCCGCAAACTGCTGCTCCCGGCCTTCACCAAGACCGCGATCTCGCGGCAGGAGCCGTCCACCCGCGCGTTCTGCCATTCCCTGATCGACGCCTTCGAGGCCCGAGCCGGCCAAACCGGCCAAGGCAGCCAAGGCGGCCAAGACGGCTACATCGCCGACGCCGCCGCCGAATACGCCCAGCACATCCCCATGCGCGTGATCGCCGACATGCTCGGCTTCCCTCCCGAGGACGGACCGCAATTCGCCGAGTTCGTCGCGAGCGTCCTCGAAGGCGTTAACCTGCCGCCGGACGAACGCATCTCCCGGGTCAACGCGCTCTTCGACTACCTCATGACCCAGGTGCACGACCACCTGGACCACCCGCGCGATGACCTGACGACCTACCTGATCAACGCCGAACTCTACGGCCGCAAACTCGAAGCCTCGCACGTCGTGGGCACGATGGCGTTGCTGCTGATCGCCGGCATCGACACGACGTGGAGCGCGATCGGCGCGTCTTTGTGGCACCTGGCCAAGACCCCGGCCGACCGCCAGCGCCTGGTCGCCAACCCGGAGCTGCTGCCGACCGCGATGGAGGAATTCCTCCGCGCCTTCGCCCCGGTCACGATGGCGCGTCTGGTCAAGGACGACATGGAGTGGAACGGCGTCGACATGAAGGCCGAGGACTGGATCTTGCTGTCGTTCCCGGCCGCCAACCGCGACCCCGCCCACTTCGACCGGGCCGACCAGGTCGTCATCGACCGGGAGATCAACCGGCACGCCGCCTTCGGCCTCGGCATCCACCGCTGCGTCGGATCACACCTGGCCAGGATGGAGCTCCGGGTGGCCCTGGAAGTCTGGCTGGAGCGAATCCCCGAATTCCGCCTGGCCGACCCGGACCACGAAGCCGAGTCGGTCGTGTGGTCGACCGGCCAGATCCGGGGCCCGCGTTCGCTGCCACTATTCATCGGTGACTTAAAGGTCGCTAATTCCTGAACCTCCGTTTCCGGATCGTTGCCGTACGGATGCGAGACCGTCCACAACGTCGCTTGATGCTGGAATTAAGGAGGTATTCATGAGCAGACCAGGCGGGCGTCCGAAGTGGCAGAACGGGCTACTCGGGCTGACCGTCGTGCTGGCCATGGCGGTCCCTTTGCCGTTCAGCCACACGGCGAAATCGCAGGCCGCGTCCATCAGAACCGACACAGCTAGTTCGGGCCCGAGCAAGGCTCAGCGCATCAAGGTACTCACAGCGGCGCTGAAGCTGATGCACAAGAATTTCGCCAACCTCAGCCAGTTCACTCCAAGTGCCCAGGACGTCTTCGACTACCAGGTCGGCGACCTGTGGAAGCAGGGCATCGACGGCACCGGCACGACCGTCGCGGTGATGGAGGGCTGGAACGACCCGAAAATCGGCCAGATCATGGCCGGCTTCGACCAGCAACTGGGCCTGCCTAAGGCGCAGTTCAAGACCATCTACCCGACGGGCCTGCACAAGCTGCCGAAGAAATGCCCGCCCGGCATGGTCAAGCTGCAGAACTACGGCTCCTGCGATGGCTGGGCCGGCGAACTCGAACTTGACGTGGCGTCGGTCCACCTCATGGCGCCGTACGCGAAGATCCTGATCGTCGTCGCACCGCCGGACAGCGAGATCACCGACGACGCCGCCAGCCAGGTCGCGCCGCCTGAGTTCATGGAAGCGCTCGAGGTTCTGGCCAAGCAGCGCCTGGCCAACGTGGTCTCGATCAGCGACGGCACCGCCGAGAGCACCTACAGCCACGGCCTGCGGGAGATCTACGAACAGGAGGCCGGTGAGCTGACCGCCGCCAGGTTCGGCGTCCCCGTGGTCGTCGGCACCGGCGACTGCGACGCGGTCCAGCACCTCGCCGTCGGCCCGAGTAGTTGTAACCCCAATCTCGTCACCAAGAGCCGCGCCACCGCCGCCTGGGACGACTCCCCCTGGGTCACCGCCGTGGGCGGCACGATCCCGGCCTTCACCAGCACCGGCCAGCGAGCCGGCGACGATCCGGTGTGGAACCTCGGCCCGGAGGGACTCCCGTTCGGCGAGGGCGCCGGCTTCTCAGTGGCCTTCGGACGCCCGAGCTACATGAACGACGTCGCGAAGATCACTAAGTCCGGCGAGCGCTCCGTGCCCGACATTTCCCTGGACGGCTCGTCGGGCACCTCAGAATCAGGACCGCTGCTGGCCGGCATCCTCGCGCTCGCCACCCAGATCCACCACCGCCTGAACGTAGGCCCCGTCAACCCGCTCCTCTACTGCGTGCTCGGCCCGGCCGGGCTCAAGGACGGCATCGCCGATGTTGTCTCCGGCAACAACGACGTGATCAGGAACGGCAAGGTCGCCGTGAAGGGCTTCGCCGCCGCCAAGGGCTACGACATAGCCAGCGGCTGGGGCACCGTCCGCGCGAACACGTTCGCCCCCGCCCTGGCCAAGGCCGCGACCGCCGCCCACGACAACGCCGCCGCCCGGAGCGAGGCCGCGAAGGCCCTGCTCAGGCTCGTGCACCAGGTATCCCTCACCAAGACCGTCGTCAGCCCGAGCGGATCGACGAAGCTGACCGCCAGGGGCTTCCTGGCCGGCCACCCGGTCGTCCTGGCCATCGACGGTCACAAGATCGCGACCCTGAAGGCCAATAGCCAAGGCACGGTCACCTTCACGATCAAGCCAGCCGCCCTGCACCTAGGACGCGGCCGGCACATAATCAGCCTGGCCAGCATGCTGATCACCTCCACCGATTCCTTCAGAGTCAGCTAGAAAAATTTGCGCGGGCTCTCCGCCTAGCCTCCAGAGCCCGGTCCCCCACCGGGCCAGTCCGAAGTCACCGCGCGGGCGACTGACCTCAACCAGAGGCCGCCGGTGCCGACCTCTCTGCAACCCGCTAGAGCGGCGGCACCGATAAGCCGCGGATCAGGTCAGGGCGCATCTTCTTCATTACCGAGATCAGCGTCCTGGCCCGCGGGTCGGGCGCGACCCGGAGGAAGATGGCCAGCGTCCGATCGGTTGCCCAGCCGCAGGCGGTGAACTGGCCGGTGGTACCGATGCCCGCCGATCCGAGGCCGGTTACGCAGTCATAGCTGGTGTCGCCGGGGCCGCCCCTGACCCGCACATCCATCGAATTGATTAGCTGAGAACCCAGTCCCTTCAGCGCCCCCTGGATCACGCTCAACGTATTGTCGCGCTCCCGCAAATTGAAGCCCAGGTAAATAACTAGATCCGAGTTGTTAACCGGACCGTCACCCATCTGACCCAGGTAGATCGCCACATCGCTGCCCTCCGGAGGCAGATGAAAAGTGCTGGCGTAGAACTGACGAACCCCGTCGACCCTGTCCTGGTAACCGGGTTCAGTCTCGATCGCCCGATCCTGGGCTAGCCCGCCGGCCGTCTGCGGAGCCGGCGTAATCAGCCGGAGATCCCTGGTCGAACCCACCTTCGTGTCCGTGCCGGCCTGCCAGGCAGCCCAGGCCACGCTGGCGACGACCCCGCAGGCGACAACTCCGGCGATCAGCGAACGCCAATGACGAGAACCGCCGTCGGTCGGCGGCGCGACGGCGACGGGACCGCCCGGCGGAGGAGGCCACGTGACGTCGGTCAGATCGGGCGATTGAGCCTGGTCGTCATTGACCGGGCCGGTATTCGGTTCCATGCCCTGCTGCCTTTGTCAACACTTTATTGCGACAAGGCCTAATGATGTCAGCCAAGTTCTAGGCCCACAAGGCTGCGGACGCCGGCTTCTGGACGGACCAATCGCAACCCGAGCACACCCGTGACTGCCATGCGCAGGAACCGCCGTGCCGCTCGGGGCGGGCCACTTGCCACGGATTATAACGACTTACCACGGATTCTGGACAAATTTTATACGGATACGCGGCTTTTGCGAGTTAAGAATCCGTGGCAAGAGGTCGCGGTCCGTGGTAAGACAGCGCCAGCCGTGATAAGTGGTCACGATCAAGGAGTTTCGGCCCGCGTTTCTGGCGTTTGATGGCGGGTTAGTGCCCGAATTCTGGGCCGTTGGCTCAGCGGCTTTGCTTTAGGCCATGGAGGCGGACTTGAGTGCCCGGTAAAGGAGGCGCTCGTCGCCTAGGCGATGCTTCAGATCGCGTTCCAGTCCGCCGATCGGCACCAGGTTCTGGGGGGCACGCGGGTCCTTGTGGGCCACGCTCGCGAACGGCGGGAGGACCCTGGCGGTCGTATCGGCCAGCGCGGTCACGTGCTTGGGCTCGAGGTCGGGCGAGCATTCCAGCCGGACGACGCCGGACCAGGGCACGCCTTCGGTCCCCGGCAGTTGCAGGTACCAGGACGTGCGCTGCCAGGACGTGCCCATTCCAAAGGCCGGTGTTCGCTGGCCGGGCTTGAGCGCGCCGACCACGGCCGCCTGCTCCCCCGGCAGGTAGGAGGTGTGATGGGTCTTGATGTAGCCGACGGTCCGGTCCAGGTGAGCGCGGCCGCGCAGCGGGCCATCGACCACGAGCAGGTCATCGTCGCCGGGATGGGCCGCGCGGTAGGCGACGGCCAGTTGGACCTCGGCGAAGGCCAGGCGCTGCTGGAGGGCTAGCGAGAGCTTGTCCAGGCCCGCGCCCCCGGCCGGCCGGACGACGTACGTGCCCGCGCGGGTGACCAGGTCACCGGCGTCGCCCGCGCCGGTGAACAGGCCGCGTTCGACGACCACGTCCGCTACCCGGGCGGTGCCGTCGCAGACGACAAGGCCGGCGGCCAGGGACGCGGCGATTCCGGCGACCGGCTGGAAGCCGGCCAGGCTGGCGGAGCCAGCCTGGCCGGCCCCGTCGCTGAGTCCCATGGCGTGTACCCAGACCCGGGCATCGATTCGACGGACCCCGTCCAGGAACAAGATCTGGCCGGGCGGGACCAGTTTCGGATCGGGATCGATCGGCTGCCACTGGTCGGCCGGCACCTCGAAGTCCAGGTCAAGCTCGGCCGAGGACTCAGAAAGCCCGCCGGGCGAGTCGTTTTCCTCGGCGAACGCCTGGCCGTAGCCGGGATCCCAGGGATCGACCGTGAACGTCAGCCGGGCTGTGCCCGCAACTGGGATGGCGTGGACCGTCAAGTCACACCCTCCTTGCGCAGCGTCGACGTCGTCCCGGCCCGGCTAACCACGAACCGGACCGGGACACGCTCTGCCAAGGCTGGCACGTGGGTGATTATCCCGATCATGCGTTCGGAGTCGGACGACAGGCGCTCCAGGGTCGTGCCGACGACCTCCAGGGTGTCTTCGTCCAGCGTGCCGAACCCCTCGTCCAGGAACATCGAGTTCAGGTCCCGCATCCCGGCCGACAGCCCGATGACCTGGCGGGACAGCGCCAGAGCGAGTGCCAGCGAGGCCTGGAACGTCTCGCCGCCCGACAGCGTGTGCACCGGGCGGCGCGCGCCGGCATCGGCGTAGTCGATCACGACCAGTTCGTTGCGGTCGTCCCGGTCCAGCTGGTACTGGCCGCCGGACAGCTCCATCAGCGTCGCCGACGCCTCGATGACCAGCGAGTCGAGCGCCTCGCCGCACAGCCAGCGCTCGAACGACGAGGCGCGAAGCAGCTTGCCGAGCATCGCCGCGACGCGTTCTTCCTCGGTGTGGGTCTCGATCTGGCCGGTGAGCGCCAGCGCCTTGGCCCGGTTCGCGCGCACCAGGTCGAGTTGGTGCCTGGCTCGCTCAAGCTGCGCCGCCACGGCCGATTCGGCACGACCGGCGTCGGTCAGCTCGATCCCGTGCTGGCGAAGCCGCCCGGCTAGCTCTGACTCAAGTCCGGCCACTGTGCTGCGAGCGGCACCGGCGGCGTCTTCCAGTTCTGGCAGCCGGCTCCGGCGTTCAGCGGCCTGCTCACCCGCCCAGTCGACGAGCGACTTCCAGGCTCCTGCTAGGTCGGCTCCAGAGCCAGATCCAGCCCGGGCAACTGCCGGGGCACCCAGTTGCACGACCGAGTCTCTGGCCTGGTCGAGCACCTGCCAGGCCCGTCGTTCCTCCGTTTCGAGGCCGGTCCGCTCCCGTTCGGCCGCCGTCGACGCGGATCTGGCCGCCCGGACCGCCGCCGCCGCTTTTGCCAGCCGCTCATCGGCCACCGCGATTTCCTTGAGCAAACCCCGGACCTCGGCTTCACCCGGGGCATCGACGAGAACCGTCGCGGCCCGCTCCGCCAGCCTGGCGGTGTTCTCGACGTCGCCGGCCGCCGCCGCGTTGGCCTTCGCGGCCTGATCCGACGCGGCGCGTGCCCTCTTGCCGACCTTGATCGTCTCTTCGACCGCCGCCCGCGCCTGCGCCAGATCGCCCGGGATCGGATGCTCAGGCAGCTCGCAGACCCGCTGCAGGCATACCGGGCACGGCTCCCCTACCCGCAGGTCCTGCGCGACGGCAACGGCCGCGTGCGCGCGCTGCGCCGCCCCCAGCGCCGACTGGGCTTCCTCGTAGCCGACCTGGGCGGCCTTGAGCTCAGCTTCCGCCGCATCCAGGGTTACCTGGCGCTCGGCCAGCACCTTCTGCTGGCGGGCCAGCGACGCCGCCAGCTCGCGCTGCTGCTCGTGGGCGTCGCGCAGCCGCTCCAGTTTCGACTTGTCGGGCAGCTTCTCGCGAAAGGCGGCGGCCTCGACTTCCTTCGTCTCGGCCCGGTCGCGCTCGGCCTTCCGGCGGGCCAGCGCCTGGTCTGCGTCATCGATGCGCTGGGCCAACCCGGCGACTTCCGCCGGAGCGCGCGCCTGCGAGAGCAGCTCCGACTCGGCCCGGAGCGCCTGCGCCGACGCCGCCGCCTGGGCTGCCTGCTCGCCCGCCGCTCGCAACTTCTCCAGGAGGCTGGTCACCTCGGCGCCGACCAGGGTCAGGTTCTCCACCTTGGCCGCCGCCTTGGTTTCGGCGTCCTCGCTCGCGTCGGTCAGCTCGGCCAGCGACGCCCTGGCCATCGACGCCCGTTCGGCTGCGAGCTTGGCTCGGTCCCTGGCCTTCTGCCCAACCTGGTCGTAGACGCCGAACGCCAGCAGCTCGACCAGCAGGTTCTGGCGGTCGGCGGCCTTGGCGTGCAGGAACTCGGAAAACCGGCCTTGCGGCAGCAGGACCGACTGGGTGAAGTGTTCGTAGGTCAGTCCGAGTATCTGCTGCACGGCGGCCTTGACCTGCTCGGGGCCTTCGGCGATCGGCTCGACGCTGGCCTCGAGCAACTCGGCGAGCGGCGCCCCGGCCGGAATACCAGGATCGAGCAGCTCGATCCTGGCCTCCTTAGTGTTCACCTGGCCCCTGGCACTGCGCGCCAGTGCCCGTACCACCCCGTAGCGCTTGCCGGACGCCTCGAACACCAGGCACACCCGACAGGCGTTCGCCGCCGGGGCGAGCGCCTGCGCGATCACGTTCTCCCGGCCCCACCTCGGCACCGTGCCGTACAGCGCGAAGCACAGTCCGTCGATCACCGTGCTCTTGCCCGAGCCGGTCGGCCCGACCAGCGCGAAGAAATCCACGTCGGAGAAGTCAGCCTCGGCCGGCTCGCGGTAGGACCCGAAGCCGTCGAGCAGCAGTCGCACCGGTCGCATTACCTACCACCTGCCCCGACTGCCCCTGCCCCGACTGCCCCTGAGCCGACTGCCCCTGACCCGACTGCCCCTGACCCGACTGCACTGAGGTCGCCATCTTCAGTAACTTCATCAAGCAATCGGCTGAAAAACGACAAGACACGCGGGTCGGCCACGTTTTCCTCATCGAGAAAGATCGAGAACAGCTCCACCGGGCTACGTCCGGCGCGGCTGGCACGGTCCCCTTCCGAGCGCCCGCCCGGACGCGGCCGGTGCGCGTCATCCAGAGAGACTTCCAGCGCGTTCGGCAGCTTGTCCCTGACCAGGTCGCCAAGCCCGGCCCGGCTCGGCTCGGCCAGGATCACCCGCAAGTAGGCGTCCCCGGCACTCTCTGCTTCCTCGAAAACTTGGGCGAGCGTGCCGCGCAGGGTCTTCAGCTGCCTGGCGCCGGCAATCGGCACCGGCCTAGGGTCGGCCCGGACGCCGGGCCTGGCCTCGACGATCAGCGTCACCGGCTCGTTCGATTCCTCGCCGAAGTCGATCGGCAGCGGCGAACCCGAGTAGAAGATCGGGCACGGCCCGGGGATCTCCTGCTGCCGGTGCAGGTGCCCGAGCGCGACGTAGTGCGTCGACGCCGGGAACATCGACGCGGACAGCTCGTAGTCCAGGCTGGTCTGCACCTCGCGCTCGCCGCCGCCCCGGCGGCCGCCGAGCAGCGTGGCGTGCGCCATCACCAGGTTCACAGTGTCATCGGTGAAGTCAGCGGTCAGCGCCTCGAGGATCGCGCTGACCCGCTGGGAGTAGTCCAGCGTGTGCTCGGCGAACTCGTGCATGACGATCTCGGCCGCCCGCACCGCGAACCGGTGCGACAGGAACGGCAGCGCCGCGACCCTCGCCTCTTCCCCGCTGCGAGTCCGCAGCGTCAGGGTGCCGCCTCCCGCCGGGCTCTTGGGCAGGCCGAGCACATGCGGACCGAGTTGGCCGAGCACCGGCCGGTAGACCGAGTCCAGCAGCCCGGAGTTGTCATGGTTGCCAGCGATCACGACCACCTGGCGCCCGTCTTCGCGCAGCGCGAGCAGCGTACGCATGACGAGTCCCTGAGACTTGGCGGTCGGCGCCGAAGTCTCGAAGAGATCGCCGGCGACCAGCACCACGTCGACGTCCTCGTCCCTGGCCGTCTTGACGATGCTGCCCAGGACCGCGACGTGCTCGTCGTGCCGGTCCCGGCCCTTGAGCACCTTGCCGACATGCCAGTCACTGGTGTGCAGGATCTTCATTAGCCTGCGGACTCCTTCGCGGTTAACGACGACATTCAAGGCCCCGCAAAATTTAAAACCAAAGAGGTTTTGGTCTTATGGGTTTAAAAGGGCGGCGGATCATCATCATGGGCGCCTGGGATGGCAGCAAACGGATCAACCGGACGAGAAGGACCAGAATCATGTCCCGCCCACTCCCCCTTTTCGCTCGGGCGGGTGGCCCAGGCCGGGAACGGGAAGTCGACCGCGAGCGGCACAGGGATGTCCGGCTGCGCGATGAACATCGTGCCCGGC
>Ga0134128_10011317_pt1 | contig 10673 bp, 10 predicted proteins | sample KB31754_FD_96462 | JGI IMG/M metagenome (GOLD analysis project Ga0134128, IMG submission 96462) | Terrestrial soil microbial communities with excess Nitrogen fertilizer from Kellogg Biological Station, Michigan, USA - KB3-175-4 | ecosystem: Environmental > Terrestrial > Soil > Unclassified ...
ACCCGGAACGCCGCGTCCTGGCCGCGCACCCGCGAGGTCAGCGCAAAGCGCGATACAGACGACATCGAGGCCAGCGCCTCGCCCCGAAAACCCATGCTGGCGACGTGCTCGAGATCGTCGAAGCTGCCGATCTTGCTGGTCGCATGCGAGGCCACCGCCAGCGGCAGCTCGTCGACGTGGATGCCGCCACCGTCGTCGCGCACGCGGATCAGGCGCGCACCCCCGGCCTCGATATCCACCTCGATCCGCGTGGCGCCGGCATCGAGGCTGTTCTCGACCAGTTCCTTGACCACGGACGACGGCCGCTCGATGACTTCGCCGGCGGCGATCTGGTTGATGAGTTCGGGAGGAAGCAGGCGGATCGCGGACATCCGCGAACTTTAGCAGCGAACGGGTGACGCGCCGTCAGCTGGACGGAATCGTCAGCAACGCGCCGGCGCGCACGGTATTGCTGTTGATCTGGTTTGCGCTCTTCAGCGCGCCCACGCTGACCCCGTATTGCCGCGCAATGCTGCTCAGGCTTTCGCCGGGTCCGACCTTGTGCGTGTCCAAACGCGAGGGTGACTTGCCGATCGCGGCGGCCGCCGGGCCTGCGCCGCTGACGGAAGCGACGCGGGTGCCGTTGCGCTGCGCGGCCTGCGCCGCGAACCAGGTGCCAAGCGGCGGCGTCGACTCGAAATAGTTCTTCACGCCGCTCATCACCGCTTCGGCGAGCAGCTTCTGGTGGCCGGGATCGCGCAGCTTGTGCTCCTCCAGCGGATTGCTGATGAACGCGGTCTCGACCAGGATCGAGGGCACGTCGGGCGAACGCAGCACCACGAAGTTGGCGCGCTCGACGTAGCCGCGATGGGTCGGCCCCAGTTTCGCCAGTGCCTTGAGCACGTTGCCGGCAACCTCGTCGCTGGCCTGCATGGCCCAGCCCTGCTGCAAGTCCAGCAGCACCTTGGCCAGCCCGTCGTTCTTGTCGTCCAGGCTGACTCCGCCAATCAGGTCGGACCGGTTCTGCCCGTCGGCGAGCCAGCGGGCCGCCATGCTGGTCTTGCCGCGCGACGACAGCACCCACACCGACGAGCCCCTGGCGTCGTCGCTGGTGAAGGAGTCGGCGTGGATCGAGACGAACAGGTCGGCGTTGTTCTCGCGGGCAATCTCGTAGCGCTGCTTGAGCGGTATGAAATAGTCGCCGCTGCGGGTCAACACGGCCTTCATGCCCGGCTGGCGATTGATCTGCGCCGCCAGGTCGCGTGCCACCGCCAGGGTGACGTTCTTTTCCAGCGTGCCGCCAGGGCCGTGGGCGCCCTGATCCTTGCCGCCATGGCCTGCGTCGATCGCCACCACGACGGCGCGCTGGCCGTTGAGCATCGCCGCCGCCTGCTCGGCAGCGACTCGGCGGCTGTGGGTGGGATTGCTGTAGGACGAAGCCACCGGCAGCGACGGCGTGGCGACGCGTTCACCGGCGGCGTCCTTGCCCGGGTAGAGATCCAGCACCAGTCGATAATTCTCGCCGCCGGCCGGATTGAGCACGAAGCTCTTGAGCCTGCTGGACGGGTCGACGCTGGCGGTGAGCCGCAGGCTCTTGCCGCTGCGCGCCTGGCTCATGCCCCGGTACAACCCCTGCGCCGCAGGCGCTGAAAAATCAGCAGCGGCCTCGCTGTCGCTCAGCTCGACCACGATCTGGCCATCCTTCTGATCGATCTTGTATTGCAGCGGACCGCTCGCGTCGAACACCACGCGGGTGTACTCCGGACCGGCCCAGATCCGGGCATCCTTCACCTCGGCTGCCCGTGCCGCACCCATGGGAGCGCCCGCCACGATTGCAACGACGACAAGACCGGCCAAGTTGTTCAGGTAGCCCCTCATGAGCCGCATTGAAACGCAGTCATGGGTCGAATGCAATAGGGATTTTTCTTTTAATATCCATGGCCTGCGCATGATTTATCAGGCTGTATCAAGTTATTGGCCGCAAGTCGCGCATTCGGAACATATCTTTGCCGGAATGGCCGGATCGAGGAAATCTCAAGCAAAAATCGGCACTTGGCCATGTTCAAGACAGTTGCTGGAGCAACCTGCCACCCCGCGGCGTGAACGCGCGCAGCTGCGCCTGACGCCCCTCGTCGGCATAGTCGAGGCGAAGCTCGACATCCGCGGCCGGCAACGCGCCCGTGCCCCGCTCGGGCCACTCCACCAGCACCAGCGCGCTCGGGTCGGCCAGCGCGTCCAGGCCCAGCCATTCGAGCTCGCCCGGATCGGCGATGCGATACAGATCCAGGTGCCAGGCCGGCCGCTCCCGTGCCATGTAACCCTCCATCAAGCTGTAGGTAGGACTCTTCACCCGCTCTCCCACGCCCAAGGCGGTCAGCAGGGCACGCGCGAAGCTGGTCTTGCCGGCACCGAGCGGACCGTGCAGGTAGAACACGAGCCCGTCATCCAGCAACGCTGCCACGCGGTTCGCCAACGCCGCCGTCGCCGCGTCGTCGGGCAGCGGCCAGACCGGACTGCTTTCGATCTTCCCGCTCATGCCCCGGGCCCACCGCTTGCCAAGCCGTTGCCCAGCGCGCGCAATGGCAGCAGCAGGTCACTGGCCAGCAGACCGCGTTCACCCGCCTGCGCGGCCCGATCGCCGGCGCGGGCATGCAGGCCCACGCCCATGCAGGCAGCCTCCCACGCATCGCACCCCTGCGCCAGTAACGCAGCGATGACGCCGGTGAGCAGGTCACCCATGCCGCCGGAAGCCATGCCGGGATTTCCCCACGGACAGACGTCCAGACGTCCATCCGGATCGGCGACAAGACTGCCGGCGCCTTTCAGCACCACCACGGCGGCATGGCGACGCGCGAGCTCCCGTACGGCAACAAAGCGATCACGTTCGACCTCGGCCGTGGACACGCCGAGCAGGCGACCCGCCTCGCCGGGGTGCGGGGTCAGCACGGCGGGCGCCGAAAACGTCCGCGGCTCGCTCGCCAGCAGGTTCAGACCATCGGCGTCGAGCACCAGTGGCTTGCCGGTCTCCAGTGCAGTCAGCCACAACGCGTGGCCCCACGCGGACCGACCCAGTCCGGGTCCAAGTGCCAGCACGTCGGCACGCTCGAGCAACGGCTGCAGCGCCTGCGGTCCGTCGATGCCATGCGCCATCAGCTCCGGGCGGGCCGCGTTCAGCGCGAACACGTGCCCGGCGCGAGTCGCCACGCTGACCAGGCCCGCACCGGCGCGCAACGCCGCCGTGCCCGCCAGTTGCACGGCGCCGGCCATGCCGTGGTCGCCGCCGATCACCAGCACATGACCGTGGTCGCCCTTGTTGTCGTAGCGTGCACGCGGCGGCAGGTTTCCGGCGGGCAGCAGTCGCGCGTCCGGCAGCACATGGGGGTACGCCGTGGCCGGCACGCCCAGGGTCGCCAGCTCCAGCGCACCGACATGATCGGCCGCACGGCCGGTATGCAGCCCGCGCTTGTGCGCAATGAAGCTGACCGTGACATGCGCGCGAACTGCCGCGCCGGGACATTGCCCGCTGTCCGCGTTCAGACCGGAAGGAACATCCAGCGCCAGAACGGGTACGCCGCTGGCGTTGACGCGCCCGATCAGGCTCGTCGCAGCGGGATCCGGTTCGCGATCGAGGCCAATGCCGTACAGCGCATCCACGTGCAGCTCGGCTTCGGGCAGACGGTCGCGTGCCGCCCACGGATGCACCCGACCGCCACCCTCCGTCCATGCCGCGCGCGCGGCGACGGCATCCCCCCGGGAAGCGGGTGTCAAGGCCACCAGTTCGACGTGAAAACCGGCCTCGCGCGCCAGCACGCCGAGCAGGAAACCATCGCCACCATTGTTGCCCGGGCCGCAGTGAATGCAGATCCGGCGCAACTGCGGCCAGTGTCGTCGCAGGCTGTCCAGGGCGGCGCGGGCGGCACGTTGCATCAGCTCGACGCCGGAGATGTCCAGCGCCGCCAGCGCCGCGCGATCGATCTCGCGCATGCGCTCGACGGTATAGAGGTCGCGGCGGTGCTGGTGCTCGGACATGCGGTGGATTATAGGGCCAGGCTTACAATAGGCCGATGTCCATGGCCGCCCCATCCGACCCTCCCGACTACGCCGCCCTCGCGCGCGACATCAAGCGCTGGGCGATCGAACTGGGCTTCGCCGCGGCGGGCATCAGCGGCACCGAGCTGGGCGAAGACGAGCAGCACCTGCAGCGCTGGCTCGCCGGGAGCCATCATGGCGAGATGGAATACATGGCTCGCCACGGCACCCGACGCACCCGCCCGGCCGAGCTGGAACCCGGCACGCAACGGGTCATCTCGGTGCGCATGGATTACATCCCGCCCGGCACGGCGAATGCGTGGGAGGTGCTGGACGACGCCGAGGCCGCTTACGTGTCGCGTTACGCGCTGGGGCGCGATTACCACAAGCTGATGCGCAACCGCCTGCAGAAACTGGCCGGGCGCATCCACCACGTGGTCGGCGACTTCGGCTATCGCGCCTACGTGGACTCCGCGCCCGTGCTGGAAAAGGCACTGGCGCGCAATGCCGGCCTGGGCTGGATCGGCAAGCACACCGTGCTGATCAATCGACAAGCCGGCTCGTACTTCTTCCTGGGCGAGCTCTACACCGACCTGCCGCTGCCCGTGGACGAACCGGCCAGCGCGCACTGCGGAACGTGCACGCGCTGCATCGATATCTGCCCGACCCAGGCGATCCTCGGGCCGTACCGGCTCGATGCCAGGCGCTGCATTTCCTATCTCACGATCGAACTCAAGGGCAGCATTCCAGAGGATCTGCGGGCGCCGATGGGCAACCGCATCTTCGGCTGCGACGACTGCCAGCTGGCATGCCCCTGGAACAAGTTCGCTCAGCTCGCCACCGAGCCGGACTTCGCGCCACGACACAGCCTCGACGGCGCCAGGTTGATCGACCTGTTCGCCTGGACCGAGGAAGAATTCCTCAAGCGCACCGAAGGCATGGCCATCCGCCGCACCGGTCACGAAGGCTGGCTGCGCAACATCGCGGTGGCACTGGGCAACGCACCGCCTTCCGCAGCCGTGCTCGATGCACTCAATGCACGCGCCGATCACCCTTCGGCGACCGTGCGTGAGCATGTGGCATGGGCGCTGGCGCGCCAGCGGCGCTGACGCATCCGCTTTCGCGGAAACTCAGGCGGCGGCCATCTGTTTCGGAATGGCGCGATTGGTGTGGCTGATGCGGTTGCCTTCACCGGCGGCGATATACACGCAGGTCGGCTGGAATTGCTCCAGTTCCGCCTCGCTCAGCTGGGCGAAGGCGGCAATGATCACCACGTCGCCGGGCTTTGCCCGATGCGCGGCGCTGCCGTTCACCGAGATGATGCCCGAGCCCTCCTCGGCGCGCAGGGCATAGGTGACGAAGCGCTTGCCGTTGTTGACGTTCCACGCGTGGATTTGCTCGTACTCGCGGATACCCGAGGCATCCAGCAGCAACCCGTCGATCGCGATCGAGCCTTCGTAGTGAAGTTCGGCGTGGGTCACCGTGGCGCGGTGGATCTTGGCCTTGAGCATGTTCAGGTGCATGACGAATGTTCCCGCGGGGTGCTGCAAAGTCGCTGATTATCGAACCGATGGCGCTGCGCTGCAACATCAGCGGTGCGCAGGCAGGATATATGGACGCCTCAGTCGATCAGCAAGTTGTCGATCAGGCGGGTGTCACCAAGGCGCGCGGCAATCAGCGCAACCAGGCCGGCACGCTGGGCCGCGGCCGGCTCGGCCAGGTCCTCGGCGCGGCGTATGACTGCATAGTCCGGGGCAAAGCCGGCCCGGACCAGGCGCGCCTCCGCGACCTGTTCCAGCGCGTGCCAGGGATGCCCCTTGTCCAGCAGCTCGCGCATCTTCAGCAAGGTGTCGTGGATCAGCGGCGCCCGTGCGCGCTCGGCGGCGGACAGGTACTGGTTGCGCGAACTCAACGCCAGGCCGTCGTCGGCACGCAGGGTGGGCGCCGCGAGCACCTTCACCGGCAGCGACAGGTCACGCACCATGCGTTCTATCACCTTCAACTGCTGGAAATCCTTCTGGCCGAAGACAGCCAGATCCGGCTGCACCAGGTGGAACAGCTTGCACACGACCGTGGCCACGCCATCGAAATGGCCGGGCCGGTGCGCCCCTTCCAGCACCTCGGTGATCTGCGGCACGCGCAGGCTCACGCTGTGTCCTGCGCCGAACGGATAGATCGTGTCCACGTCGGGTGCAAACAGCAGGTCGCAGTCCTCATCGGCCAGCGCCGCCTGATCCTGCACCAGGGTGCGCGGATAGCGCTCGAAATCCTCGTTCGGGCCGAATTGCGTGGGGTTGACGAACACACTGGCGACCACCCGGTCCGCACGCTCTCGCGCCAGCCGGATCAGCGACTGATGACCGGCGTGCAGGTTGCCCATGGTCGGCACGAAGCCGACCGTCTGGCCCTTGCCGCGCCAGCCGCGAATCGCGGCGCGCAAGGCCGGGGCGTCTTGTACGGTTTGCATGGTGGGTGGACTCGCCAGCTGGGTTGAACCAGGATCAGTTGAAACAATGCTCCGGTGCCGGGAACGCGCCGCTGCGCACATCCTCGGCATACGCGGCGATCGCCGCACCGACAGAATCATGCCCGGCCAGGAAATCCTTGCTGAACTTGGGCCGCTTGCCGGGCGTGATGCCGAGCATGTCGTGGATCACCAGCACCTGACCATCGCAGTCCGGACCGGCACCGATGCCGATGACCGGGATGGCCAGTGCCTCGGTCACCCGCCGCCCCAGCGCCACCGGTACGCCTTCCATCACCAGCAATTCCGCACCGGCCGCCTGCACGGCCAGCGCATCAGCCAGCACGCGATCAGCGGCCGCCTGCTCGCGTCCCTGCACGCGGAAGCCGCCGAACCGATGTACCGACTGCGGGGTCAACCCCAGGTGCGCGCATACCGGAATCGCTCGGGCAGTCAGCGCCGCGATCGCGTCGAGGACGTGCGCGCCGCCACCCTCGATCTTCACCATTGCCGCCCCCGCTTCGCCGACCAGCCGGGCGCCGGCTTCCAGGGCGTGCGCCACGTCGCGGTCGGCCATGAACGGAAGGTCGGCCACCAGCAAGGTCGCCGAGAGTCCACGGGCAACTGCGGACGTGTGATAGACCATGTGCTCCAGCGTCACCGGCAGGGTGCTGGTGTGTCCCTGCACCACCATGCCCAGCGAATCGCCGACCAGGGCCACATCGACACCGGCCGCCTCCAGCTGCCACGCGAAACTGGCGTCGTAGGCGGTCAGCATGACGATGCGTTGCCCCTGTGCCTTCATTGCACGCAGGCCAGGCACGGTCACCGGCTTGCGGTCGGGGACACTCGCGTTTTGCACGTACACGGCACTTCCTGATCGGGTGGCTGGTCGCCGATTATGGCTCAAGCAGCCTCTCGCAGCCGGCAGGATCGATCCGGGCCAGCAGGTCCGCCACCGTGCCGAGCCCCGGCAGGGTCAACCCGGGCGCCACGTCGTTGAGGGGCAACAGCACGAAGGCCCGATCGGCCATGCGCGGATGCGGCAGGGTCAGCTCCGGCGAGTGGAGCCGCACGCCGTCCACATGCAGCACGTCCAGATCCAGTGTGCGCGGGCCGTTGCGCTCGGCGCGAACCCGGCCCGCCCGTTGTTCGATCGACAGCAAGGCCTGCAACAGCGCCCGGGGCGACAACGCCGTATCCAGTTCGACCGCTGCATTGACGAACGGCGGCTGCTGCAGCACTCCCCACGGCGGCGTCCGATAGAGCGCCGAACGCCGCAGCAGACGCGTTTCCGGCAAGCCGGCAAGCGCCGCGACGGCGTCGAGCACCTGTTGCCGGGGGTCGCCGAGGTTGCTGCCCAGTGCAACGTAGGCCAGCGTCACACGGAACCCGGTTTGTCGGCGCGCTTGCGACGACGCCGGCGCGGCCTTGGCGGCTTTTGTGCCGCCGATACCGGCGCCGGCTCGACCGCGACGGGGCCGCCTCCCGCAGGCAATGCCGCAGCGAGCACCTCCTGCGGCAACTGCTGGGCGTGCGCCCACCATTGACCCAGTTCGCGCATCGCGACGGATTCGTCGGCGCGCAGCAGCAGGAAATCGAACGCGGCGCGAAAACGCGGGTGGGCCATCAGGCGGAACACACGCTTGCGCTGGATCTGCTCGAACCGCGGCTGCAGCGACCAGATCTCCTCCATCGTGAAGGTGAACCGCCGCGGGATCGCCACCCGCTGGCACTGCTCGCCGACCACCTTGGTCGCCGCGCGTTCCCAGGCTTCGTTGCTGTCCTGGCCGCGCTCGATGGCCTGCTGAGCCAAGTCGCGCACCTCGCCCCACAGCAACACGGCGAACAGGAAGGCGGGGGTAACCGATTTGCCCTCGCCGATCCGCGCGTCGGTATTGGCCAGGCCCTGCTCGACCAGCGAACGCAGGGCGGCGTCGCCGCGCTTGAGCGCCCGCGCCGTGGCCGGGAACAGGAACTTCAGCAGTCCGCACTGCTCCAGCATGCGGAAACTCTTCAGGCCGTTGCCGCTGAGAAACATCTTCAGCGATTCATCGAACAGGCGGGCCGGCGCCGCATCCGCCAGCAAGGGGCCCAGCGATTCGAACGGCGCCATGGCGGCGGCGTCTATGCGCATGCCCAGCTTTGCCGCCAACCGGGCGGCCCGCAGCATGCGTACCGGGTCTTCGTGGTAACGCACTTCCGGGTTGCCGATCAATCGCAGCACGCGATCCTCGAGATCACGCATTCCACCAACATAGTCGCGTACGGAGAAGTCGCTGATGTCGTAGTACATCGCGTTGACGCGGAAGTCGCGGCGAATCGCGTCCTCCTCGATCGTGCCCCAGATGTTGTCGCGGACGATGCGGCCGTCGACGATATGCCGATCGCCTTCGCCACCTTCCTCGCCGGTGCCGCGAAAGGTCGCCACCTCGATGATCTCGGGTCCGAACACCACGTGCGCAAGCCGGAAACGGCGGCCGATCAGGCGGCAATTGCGAAACAGCTTCTTCACCTCGTCCGGCGTGGCGTTGGTGGCGACGTCGAAATCCTTCGGCTGGACCCCGAGCAGCAGGTCGCGCACGGCACCACCGACCAGATAGGCCGCATAACCGGCCTCGTTGAGCCGGTACAGCACCCGCAACGCCGCCTTGCTGATGTTCTTGCGCGAAATGATGTGCTGGTCGCGCGGAATGATCCGCAGCGCCGGGGCGGGGTCGGTCCGTGATTCGAGATTCAAGCGGTTGGAATCCTTGCGAGGCGAAGCCGCCTCGTGGTTGCCGTGGGTCACGATGCCGAGCATCGCCGATCGCCCCGCGTGACGGCAACAAGCGCATCCACGGGAGGTATCCCGAACGCTTCCAGCGGCGCCAACCGCGCGTTGCCGTCCGAAACAATTCCGCTATACTACCGCGCTTCGCAAGATAACGCTCCCTTCGTCTAGTGGCCCAGGACACCGCCCTCTCAAGGCGGGAACACGAGTTCGAGTCTCGTAGGGAGCGCCATTAGCTTTTGCAATCTTCCGTGATTGCTCCAGTCGTGCCGGTCAGCGCCAACGTGCAGTTCGGCGCCGCTGGCCGGATCAAAAGCGGCCATCCACGGCCGCACTTTTCACAAGTGCCAACGCGCTGATTCACCAGGCCGCCTGGCACATCTTTCACAAGCAGGCCAAAGCCGCCCATGACTTTCGTCGTCATCGACAACTGCATCAAGTGCAAGTACACCGATTGTGTCGAGGTGTGTCCGGTCGATGCCTTCCACGAAGGCCCCAATTTCCTGGTGATCGATCCGGACGAGTGCATCGACTGCACCTTGTGCGAACCGGAGTGCCCGATCAACGCGATTTACCCCGAAGACGATGTGCCGGCTGGCCAGGAGGCACTGGTGGCGCTGAATGCGGAACTGGCCAAGGGCTGGCCGGTAATCACCGAGCGCAAGGATGCTCCGGCCGACGCAAAGGATTGGGAAGGCAAGCCAGGCAAGCTCGAGCTGCTGCAGCGCTGATCGACGCCGCATGATTCCGGACAAAGGAAACGCCGCCCAAGGGCGGCGTTTCCTTTTGTCCATGCGTCCTGCTGCCGCGAGGAATCACTTCTTGCCGAGCTTCGATCTCAACGTATCGATCACGTGGGCCACCGCGGCCAGCGAATCGCTCTGCGCGCGAACTTCGCTGGCGTCGGCGCCACTGCTGGCGATGCTGATCTGCACCTGGTGCACGCCACCGCCGGTGGTGCTGGCGGCATCGCTCTTGTCGTGCCCGAACAGACGACTGAAGAAACCACGCTTCTTCTGCTTCACGTCGGCGCCGCTCACGCTGACCACGTAGGCATGCGTGGCATCGTCGTGGCTCACCATTTGCCCCAGGCCACCTGCGGCCAATACCTGGCCCACCCGCTGGTAGACGCTGTCGACACTGCCGGGGTGCACGAAACCATCGGAGATCTGGCCAGCCTGGCCGGGAACCCCGGCCACCGACGCCGTTGCGCCATTTGCCGTCGGCTGATTTGCCCCCGGCGGCGGTATCACCAGGGCATCGCTGGTGGACGGACGATCCAGGTTTGGCGGAATCTCCAGCGGCGACTCCTGCTGGGCTTTCTCCCAGGCGTTGTGCGAGCGAAACATGCTGCAACCGGTGAGCAGCAGGCCGCTGAGGGCCACCGCCGGCAAGGCCACGAGGAGCGAGGTTTTCTTCATTGAGTCA
>Ga0134128_10011318_pt1 | contig 10672 bp, 7 predicted proteins | sample KB31754_FD_96462 | JGI IMG/M metagenome (GOLD analysis project Ga0134128, IMG submission 96462) | Terrestrial soil microbial communities with excess Nitrogen fertilizer from Kellogg Biological Station, Michigan, USA - KB3-175-4 | ecosystem: Environmental > Terrestrial > Soil > Unclassified ...
CAGGAGCCTCGTCTCCCCACAGCACAATCGCGTCGGCGCGCGACGACTGAATCACCTTCAAGGCGCGAGCGAAATCCGTATCGCCCGGCATGTACTTCTGCTCGATCACGATCGGATGCCCCAGCCGACGCGAGGCATCGCGCAACTTGATCACCCCGAACCGTCCATACCGGTTGTTCACGCGCAGAATCGCCACCCGCTTCAATCCCAGTTCCGTGAAAATCCGGCGCGCCAGCGTCAGGCATTGCACGCGATCGTCCTGCAGATCGGTGAAATACCACGGTATATAGGTTTCCGGAATCGTCGGGTCGGTCGACGCCGAATTCACGATCGGAATCTCCGCACGCAGCGCAACGCGCAGAGCGATATGCGTCGACTCCGAACTGATCGACCCAAAGATCGCCCAGTCCTTATCGTCGTATACCATCTTGACCACTTCGTTCGACGCAGAGCCCCAGATCGTTGGATCGGTCGGGCGATCCTCCCCATACACCGCCTTCGCCTGCCAGTTGTCGTAGTCGTTGTGCAGCATCAGGCGGAACGGCTTGCCGCCGTACCCGCCGTGCGCGTTCCATTCCTCCACCGCTAGTTGTGCGCCATGCAACATGCGCAACCCGAACACCTGTTCCGGATTATGATCGATCGGTCCGAAGAATCCGATTCGAACCTCCGTGAAGTCCGCCAGCTCGGAAACGTCGCGGGCCGCTCCCGAGTAGATATTGGGATGAACGTAATTGAGATCGTAAGGCGCGGCGAACTTCGCGTAGGGGCTCAAGTCCGCGGGCTCGCCCGCATACGGTTCCACAAGGCGGTCGAGCGGCGGACCCGGCGGATGCGCACCGCACTCGCACTGGTGCGCATCCTGGGCCGCCACGCCTGTTACTGCGAAGGTAAATACCGCAGCCAACACCCATCTATTCCAGTTCACGGCCTTACTCCTCTTGTGACTGCTTGTCCGTCCGGAACATCGCAATGGCCTCAATCTCGATCAGCAATTCCGGCCGGCACAAATGCGCCTGAATTCCCGTCGACGCCGGCAGAGGATCCAGTCCCTGTTCCGCGAAAAACTTCGTGCGTTCTTCGTTGAACACGTCGTAGTCGCGGTCGATGTCGCGAAGGTAGCAACTCGTCCGCACGATGTCGTGCCACGTGCATCCCTCGCTTTCCAGCAGACCCGTAATGTTGTCGTACGTGCGCCGCAACTGCGCGCGAAAATCTCCGATGTGCACGCTCACTCCGTTTTCATCGATCGATGCCGTACCCGAAATCAGCAGAATGCTCAGCCCGCTCAAATCGATCCGCATCCCGCGCGAAAACGAGCTCGGCTTGGCATAGGCATAGGCCTCGTTCAATACTCCGTGATTGGTAATCGCGCGCTTCTTTACAGGCGCCTGCGCAATGGTCTCTAAAAGTTCGGCAAATGCACTCATGTTGTTTCCTCCTTATGGATGTTCGCGAATCCCGTGGCTCAATCCTTTTGCTGTTGCAACCCAAATATCGTCTCCCTGCACATCGAGACCCAGAACGTAATTGTGTGCGGGTGCTGTGGTGACCGGAACGCTCGTGACCTTGCCCTGCGCATCGCGCACCGTCATCTCCGGCGCTCCGTCTTTCAGCGACGGCCTGTATACTGCCCAGTTCACGCCGTCGAAATATGCCAGTCCCTTGTCGGTTCCGAACCACGCTCGATTTGCATCGAGCGCCTTCACGAAGTTAGTAAAGTTGGACGGCAACCCGCTGTCCTTCGTCAAAAAGTTATGCCAGTAGCGCCCGTCGTAACGGCTGTCGCCGAAATAGGTGGCAGCCCACACAATGTTGTCCACGTAGCTCACTGACGTGACGATCTCGTGGATGAGCCCCTGGTCCTTGAACAGCACCATCTCCGTTTCGCCATCTGGATCGTCATACTTGTCCCAGCGGCCAGTCTTCTGGTCGTACTCCAGTAGACCGCTGCCCCACACTGCGAAGTACACCTTCGTCGGCGTTGCGTTCACCCCGTACACCCAGATCTCGTTCATCGGTGTATTTCGCTCGTTGTAGAGCGACCACTGAGCGGTTCGCAGATCCAGACGGCACGCGCCCGCGGCCGTCGCCACCCACACGTTTTCTCCCTCAACCGAAACCCCATACACCACGTCATTGCTCAGACCCGAATTCAGTTGCGTGTACGTGTCAATTCGTCCGCCCGAAATGCGGCTCAGCCCGGCCATAGTTCCTGCCCACACATCTCCGGTCCGCTTGTCGAGCGCGAGCGACAGCACGGCCCGATGCGCCAGTCCGTCCAAAGTCGTATAGGTCTTCCACCTTCCGCCCTCGTACACCGCCAGACCATCTTCGGTTCCCGCCCACACGCGATCTCCATCCACCAGCACCGAAAACACGTGGTTGTCCGGCAGCCCATTCGCCGTCGTGAAATTCTCAAACCGGAAGTACGGCACAGCAACTACACCGCGCGCGGCCGAAACCGTGTTCGCCTTGGCCGCAACCGCCGCATGTTTTGCCGCCGGCGCCGCGTACATCAGTGACGCGGCAGCTACCAGGGTTGCAATCGCGCACAGCTTTTTCATCGCGTCCTCAGATATTCGATCAGGTCGTTTAATTCGTCTTTCGTGAGATCGTTCGTGCGCCCGTGCTTGTCTTCCGGGTTGAATACTGTCCAGATTTCTTCCAGTGTCTTTGCCGATCCATCGTGAAGATAGGGAGCGGTGAGGCCAACATTGATCAATTGCGGCGTATCCAGCAGGCCTGAATTGTCCGTCCGCTTGCCGGTTCCCACGTCGAACGATCTCTGGCTGGTCCCTTTCGGTCCGCTGTGACAGTAGGAACAGCGATTCCCCTCCGCGATGGCAATTCCAAACTTATCCGTCGAGCGATTGAACAATTGCTTGCCGCGATCTTGCGCCGGCATCAGGCTTCCATCCGCTTGCCGCCAGCGGTTCGGCCGCAACGGGAGATGCCGCACGTAAACCACCAGATCAGTCAAGGTAAGATCGTCATAATTTTCCGAGCGCCAGAAATACTTTTCGGTTCGTGGGCCGCATTCGGTCGGCAAGTTTGGATTCCCGCCATTCCACTTGAACGGCTCCGTGCCACGTATATCTTCGAGAAGCCGGTTGTCCACAATGTCGCGCCCGAACCCATCCGGCTCCAGATCCCATGTCAGTCCATCGAATGTCGAGTCGATATGGCAATTCGCACAGCCGATCTGTCCCTGGAACGAATACCGCGCCGTATAAAAAGTCTGCTCGCCATGCCGCAGCACCGTGATCACCTTCGGCCCTTCCAGCACAACCGTCCTCACCACGCGATTGGTGTGCGTATCGATCACGCTGATGGTGTCGTCCAGCCGATTCGCCACCAGCAGCCGGCTGCCGTCCGGCGTGAACGCAACCCCGCGTGGATCGCGTCCCACCGCGATCCGCGTCACCACGTAGTTCGCACTCGCTCCCAGGTCGCGCGCTGTCGATCCCGGATGGCGCCGCGCATACTGAACCAGCCGCGGAACATCAATGGCGGTCACAAACTCCGCGCCCTCGCTCGTCACGTACAGATGCGCCTTATCTGGCGAGATCGCCACACCGAAAGGCCGCACGGCATACCGCTCAAGTTCATCCAGCGGCACCTCCACGGTCCGGCCCACATCCGCCCCAAACAGGGTCAGCGTGTCTGCGAACGCTCCGCTGTGCTCCAGGTGGGCCAGTGGAACCAAGTTCTTCGGATGAAGCTGTGCCACCACGCCCAACTTGCCGTCGCGCGAAAACGCGATGTGAAATCCATGCGCCACATCCGCGAGCCGGATACGATCAACCACTGTGGCCTGTGCCGCATCTACCACCGTGATCTCTGCTTGCGGAGCCGCGCGATTGCCCTCGACCGTCGATTCGCGTGGCGGATTCGGATAGACATGCGTGACGTAAAGCCTGGCTCGGTCGGGCGACGCTGTGATGTAGCTTGCCCCCCGGCCCGCCGCCAGCCGCTTCAATTCCGCTCCGCTCGTCGCATCCAGCACGGCCACATCATTCGAAATCCGGTTCGCGACAAACACATACTTGCCCGCACGATCCGCCGCCACTCCTGACGGCTCGGCGGCCACTGTCCAGGTATGCGCCACCTTCAGCAGCCGCGTGTCGATCACCGACAACGTGTCATCCCACGTATTCGCGACATACAGTCGCCGCGCATCCGCTGAGAACGCGAGCCCACGCGGAATATGCCCCACCGGAATTCGCCTGATCATCTGAAACCCGCTATTCAGCACGCGAACTTCATCGCTGCCCTGGCACAAAACGAACAGCCGTGTTCCATCCGGCGAGTACAGCATCTCAACCGGCGACGCATATGTGAGGATCTCTCCCGACCGCGCCTTCTGCGTAGCAGCTTGAACCTTCCGCATCGAACAAACGGCCAGCCCCAGCACCGACAGGACGAATGTCCCAGCCGCCGCGACGCGTACCGTCTGAGAGCGCAGCAGAGACGTCACTTCGGCTCCTCCACCGTGATCACGCGATCCACCGCCGCTTTCTCCACAGTCTGCACCGTGCCGCTCGGCCACCGCACCACGATCTTGTCCACCACCGCCGCCGAACCCAGCCCGAAATGCACGCGATCGTCATCTTGCGACAGATATCCCGATCCGGCCACTCTCTCCGCCAGCCATTTCTTCGCGCCTGCGAAGACTTCAACCTTTGCGCCAATGCCGTCGCGATTGCTCTTCGTCCCTTTCAGCTTCACCGCAATCCAATGACCGGAATTCGCCGACGCGTTGTGCACCAGCGTTCCCTTGGCGCCCAGGGTCACCACGAACGCATCCATCTTGCCGTCGTTGTCGTAATCCGCAAAGCACGCGCCCCGTGCCGTGGTGCGCACGCTCAGCACCTGCCCAGCCTGCCGCGACACATCGTCGAACCGCGCGCTCCCCAGTCCCTTGAAGACCGTGTGCTCTTGCGGAATCAGGTGAATCAGGCCGCCGTGGAAGATCAGGATGTCGAGCAGTCCGTCGTTGTCGAAATCGTAGACGCCCGTTCCCCAACTGACGTACTGCGCGTTGGTCTGCGATACCCCGTTTGCCGCACCCTCGTCTTCAAATCCCCGCTTGCCCGCATTGCGCAAATATCGGTTGTAGTGACCGTCCGTCACCCACAGATCCAGCGCTCCGCGCTGCTCGAAATCCGCGAACACCGGCCCCATCGACGACGTCGATTCACCGTTCTGCCCAAATGCCGTTCCCGTATCGTTCGCAATCTCCTCGAACGTTCCGTCATGTTTGTTGTGGAACAGGAAGTTCTCCGTGCGGTCGTTTGCAACGTAAATATCGTCCCACCCATCCCCGTCGAAATCCGCTGCCGTCACGCCCATCGTGCGGCCAACAAAGCCGCTGAGCCCCGACTTCTCCGACACATCCGTAAACGTCCCGTTGCAATTGTTGTGGAACAGTTTGTTCGTCTCGCCCTCGTAATCGAGCGGTCCCGGATAGTTATCCGCCGCATAGAACGCGCGATACTTGGGATCGAACTTCACATATCTGCCCACAAACAAATCAACGCATCCATCCTTGTCGAAATCCAGCCAGGTCGACGCAATCGACCAGCCGTCCACTTTGATCCCGGCCTTTTCTGTCACATCGGTAAAATGCCCGTTGCCGTCGTTGTGATAGAGCACCGCCTTGCCGTACCCCGTCACCAGCAGATCGACAAATCCATCGTTGTCATAATCCGCCGCTGCCACCGCGATCGAATACAAATCCGGGTTGAGCCCCGACTTCTCCGTCACATCTGTAAATGTTCCGTCGCCGTTGTTGCGATACAGGTGGTTGTGCGGAAGCGGATTCGGCTTCTCCTTCAGCGGATAGGGATGCATCGCGTCATCGAGCGGCCTTCCGTTCGCGACGTAGAGATCGGGAAACCCGTCGTTGTTGTAGTCAAACCACACGCATCCCGCGCCCGTTCCCTCCAGCAGCGAACCAAGCTGGCGCGAACCAAAGCTATGCGTGAAATCGATGTCCGCCTTCTCCGTCGCATCCTCAAATCGAATGGACGCGGATGCGGGTGCGGATACGGGTGCCGCAGGTCCCTCGCTTTTGGAGACCGGGGATGAAATACCGCTCCCAACCTTCTCCCGCGCGTTCTGCGCCATTCCCAACTGGCTTCCAACCACCACAACTACTGCAAGTACTGCAAACAACTTCATCTCAACGGCTCCCCGCAATTCCTTCTTTGGCAGTACCCGTCACATCCGCGGCCGTCGTACTCCGCAGCAACACCGCAGGCACGCGATTCTCCGGGGCCCGCTCCGGCCCAGTGTGGCAGCCCACGCAGATCCGCTGCTCGCCCCTCCGCGCCCAGACCCAGCCATGCTCCTGACGCAGCACCTTCCCATTCGCATCCAGCAGCGCAAACCGAATCGGCCGATCCGCCGGCGTCTTCACAAAAAAAGATCCATCCGACTCCACCGGCGCCCGCCCAAGTTCCACTGCCTTGCCCGCCATGTCCATTGCCTCCACGCGCACCGCGGCCGGCGCAATCTTCAGGTCGCCGCCCCGCGATTCCCGCGCATCGAGCGCCAGCAAATTCGCGTAACCCCACTCGTGCAGCCCCGAAGGATGCCGATGCGGCCGAACGCGTTCCCTCATCAGTACCGGCTCCACCAGGTCTTCCTCGCGCTCGGCGTAGAGCATGCGTAACGTCTGCGCACCCGGCCGCAAGAACTGCAACGAAGAATGCGCGGCGCCTTTCGCGCGCGCGCTCACCAGCAACGCACCGTGGCCGGCATCCGCGAATCCCCCGATGTACTCAGCCGGGGGCGCCGCAACACGCGCTTCGGCCGCAAGCGCAGACGTAAACCTCCCGAGCGTTGCGCCCTCGGTAAACACAACATCGCCCGACGCCACTTGCTTTCCGCCCCAACGCGCCTTGCCGTGGTCGCAGCGGTACGACTCCACGCCCGATCCGTCCGAATACACCAGGTACATCTCCGGGCTTCCGTTCGTCCCCAGCGGATACGCCGATTCGAAAAGAATGCGCCCGTCCGCAAGCACATCCAAAGGCAAAGCGGAGCCGCTCACAAAACTCAGCGCAGACGCGCCCGCTCCATCCAGTTGCGCCGTCTCAAGCTCAAAGCCATGCGGTGTCCGCCGCGCATACACCATCCGCTCGTCCGGCAAATACATCGGACGCACAAGGTCCTCGACTCCGCCCATCACCTTGCGTGTGGAGTGATCCGCCAGCGTCAATTCCCAAATTGCCCACGATTCCGCAGCGTCCCTCTTGCCTGCGAACAACACTTTGTTCCCATCGAACGAAACATCCGCATCAGCGGTCGCCGCATATCCCTCCACCAGCGACTCCGCATGTCCGTTCCTCACCAGCACAAGATGCGCCCCCCGCGGAAACCTCTCCTCACCTCGCAGCGCGGCCAACTCGTCAAACGATGCCGCCGCCGTGGCGATCACCGGCACATGGAGCACCGGCGCGGTCTGCTGCCCGAATCCGCAGAGAAGCAGCACAACCACAACTCCGGCTGCGATCGCTGATCCAGCCCCAACTCCAGCACCGACTCCACCATGGAACCGTGTCATCCAACGGCCTCCATCAAGGCCGCATTTTCGTCTTCTCGCGGATGCACCAGCGCTTTGCGAAGGGCTATGTACGGAGCAAGCGAAGCCATCATCGCGTCGAACTCCGCGAAGCTCAGCGTCTGGTCCGCGTCGCTCCACGCCTTGTCGGGATTCGGATGCACCTCGACAATCACGCCGTCTGCCCCAGCCACCGCGGCCACCCGCGCCAGCGACGGCACCAGTTCACGAAGGCCCGCCGCATGGCTCGGGTCCCCGATCACCGGCAGATGCGAAACCTGCTTGAGCAGCGCGATCGCCGCCACATCGAACGTGTTCCGCGTCGCCGTCTCAAACGTGCGAATGCCGCGCTCGCACAAAATCACATAAGGATTTCCATTCTCCAGAATCACCTGCGCTGACCGCAGAAACTCCGCTACTGTCGCCACCATTCCACGTTTCAGCAGGATGGGCCGCCCGGAGCGGCCAACCGCCTCGAGCAGCGCATAGTTCTCCATGCTCCGCGAGCCGATCTGAAGAATGTCAGCGTACTCGGCCACCAGCGCGACGTCGTCTTCCGACATCACCTCGGTCACAACGGCAAGTCCCGTCTCCCGGCGCGCCTGGGCCAGCAACTTCAGCCCTTCCAGGCCAAGACCTTGAAATGCATAAGGAGAACTGCGCGGCTTGAATGCGCCTCCGCGAAGGATACGCGCGCCCGCGCGGCGCACATGATGGGCGGTCGCCATCAGCTGCAGCTCCGTCTCAACCGAGCACGGTCCAGCCATGGTAACGAACTCGTCGCCGCCGATCTCTATGTCCAGCGCCGGCACGATAGTCTGCTCATGCCGCGCGCTCTTCAGAACATCCGGGGACTCGGAAAAACGATCGTGCCAACTAACTCGCACGTCTTCCGCTCCATTCCGGGGAAGAAAGTTCAGCCTACGCGCCTCGCCCTCTGCCCGCCTCCATCCAAAGATTGAGGCGCATCAACCACTTGCAATCGCGCCACACTCTCCGGTTCTACCGGCGCAATCGACCGCCGTCTGTGACGAATGACCCTGATCTTCGTTGAAGAATGGCAAGGAACAAGCGGGGGCTAGAAGCTGACGGCGGACGGCTGCTTCCATCCAAACGCCGCATCCACAACAGCGGCAATGCCCAGCGCCGTCTCATCCTCAAACGGCCGCGCCGCAATCTGCACCCCGATCGGCAATCTTCCGCTCGACTGCCCCACCGGCACAACTGCCGCCGGTGCGGCCAGCGCGTTAAACCACTGCGTGTACCGCCACGCATCGAGATACTCGACCCGCTTCCCATCGACCATCCACGCTCGCTCGCCATGCCGGAAAGCCGGCACGCTCGCCACCGGGCACAGCAGCACCGGATACTCGCGCATCTCTTCGAGTATCTTCCCGCGCAGCATGTCCAGTTCCGCCCACGCATTCAGCAGTTCCGTCGCGCTCAGCGGCCGAGCCGCCTCCGCGAATCTCAGAAACTCCCGAAAAATCGGGCTCAGCTTCTCGCGCTTGCCGCGTATCGTCGGCTCATAGAACATCGCCCCGCACTGCACGAAGAACGTCCACCAAAGCTTGCGCAACTGCTCCAGCGTGGCCGGGCGAAACGGCTCCACGCGAAAGCCCGCATCGCGCAACGCCTCTGCCGCCGCATGCACCGCCGCGCGCGTCTCCACCGTCACCGGCGCAATGCCGTCGTCTTCAAAATATCCAATCTTCTGCGCCCGCAGTTCCTCCAGCGACGGCTTCAGTAGCGCCACCGGCGGGCTCGCAGGATCCACACCATCCGGCCCCGCCAGCGTACGGAACATCAATTCCACATCCGCCATCGTCCGCGCCATCGGCCCAATCGCTCCCAGAATCGAGAACGGCCCCACGCACGGCGGCAGATGCCCTCGCCCAGGAATCCTTCCCGGCGTCGGTTTCAGCGAGCAGATGCCCGTGAAATGCGCCGGTATGCGCACCGATCCGCCGCTGTCCGACCCCAGTCCAGCGGCCGACATCCCCGCGGCAATCGCCGACGATTCGCCCCCGCTCGACCCTCCCGGCGAGCGCTCCAAATCCCACGGATTTTTCGTTCGCCCGTGCAGCAGATTATCCGTCTCATACGCCATCAGGAATTCCGGGCAGTTCGTCGTCCCAAGAATCAGCGCACCCGCCGCGCGCAACCGCGCCACCACTTCCGCATCCTCACGCAGAACATCGCCCGCATTCAGCACGCTGCCGATCTCGCACTTGTAACCCGCCGCAGCAATCGACGACTTCACCGTCACCGGCAATCCATGCAGCGCGCCCCGCGACTCCTTCGCCGCATCCAATGCCCGCGCCTGCGCCCGCACCCGCTTCGCATCGAAATCCGCAAACGCATTCAGCCGCGGCTCGAGCCGCTCAATCTGCGCGATGTGCGCCTCGGCCAACTCCACAACACTCACGTCGCCCGCGCGCAGCAACTCCAACTGCCGCACCGCCGGCAACCACACCAACTCTTCTTCAGTTCTTCTCTGAGTCATTCCCAACGCACACTTGTCATCCCGAGCAAGTCGAGGGATCTGCGGTTGCATTTGCTGTTGCTCTTGCTCTTGCTATTGTTTTTGCTTTTGCCCTTGCCTTTCTTTCTGTCATCCCTGGCGCAGCCGAGGACCTGCTTTCCCCACGCCAGCCTCACTCCTTCCCAGCCCCTGCCTTCACACTCCCATCCTCCCTCGGCGTCGACACCAGATCCCGATAATCAAACCGATACGACCGCACCGGCGCACCCGAATCAAACCGATCGTTCCAGTTCAATTGATAGCTGAGTGCGCCATTATCGTCCGGAAAACTCTCCGTCTTCGCATACGGATACTTGCTCATGCCATGAAACGGCAACTGCGCCACGGTGAACGGCGACGCATCCCACCAGTCCATATCCTTCACATATCCGTTCGCATAAAAGAAGTAGTCGCGCTTCCATCCCTTCGGCAGCGCCGGCAATTTCGCCGCATCGAACTCCGCCGCAATCTCCTCGCCACTGCCGAAGATGACGTAGCGATCGTCGATCCCCTTCACCAGCTCCGTCACATCGCCGAACCGCGTGTAGTTCCCGCGCTGATGCTGGAAGGGCCCCGTC
>Ga0134128_10011320_pt1 | contig 10672 bp, 12 predicted proteins | sample KB31754_FD_96462 | JGI IMG/M metagenome (GOLD analysis project Ga0134128, IMG submission 96462) | Terrestrial soil microbial communities with excess Nitrogen fertilizer from Kellogg Biological Station, Michigan, USA - KB3-175-4 | ecosystem: Environmental > Terrestrial > Soil > Unclassified ...
CATCTCTTTTGACGATCATCGCAATGCCGTAAAATCGGCCGTGGTTGTGCAAGTGAAAGGTCCAGTAAACAAACTTATCACGAGCGTTAATCCTTAATATGGCAGATTTTCTTCAACATGTGATCAATGGCATCAGCCTTGGCAGTATCTATGCTCTCATCGCTCTTGGTTACACGATGGTGTATGGGATATTGCAGTTCATTAACTTTGCTCACTCTGACGTTTACATGGTGGGCGCGTTCATTGCGTATTTCGTGGCTCGCGCCGTGGGAATGACCGAGTCTCCAGGAATTGAAACTTTGGTGATTTTGCTCGGAGCTTCGATGGTCGGTTGCGCTCTGCTTGGAGTCGCCATTGAACGTTTGGCTTATCGTCCTTTGCGAAAAGCGCCGAAGATCAATATTTTGATCACAGCCATTGGAATGTCTTTGTTTCTTGAATATTTTGGCCAAGTTGTTTTCGGCGCTGATCCCAAAGTTTTTCCTTCAGTTTTGCAAGACTCGGTTCTTTTTCAAATGGGAACCGTGCCTTTGAAAAGTCTTGATATCGCCGTTCTTGGCGTCACCTTAGTCATGATGTTTGCACTGAATTTTTTGATCTATCACACGAAGATTGGTCGCGCCATGCGAGCCGTCAGCACCAATATGAACGTGGCCTCCCTCATGGGTGTGAATAATGATTTCATTATCTCTTTCACTTTCTTTGTTGGCTCGGCCTTAGCAGGAGCTGGCAGCGTGCTGGTCGGAATGAAATATCCAAAGATTGATCCGCTGATGGGAATGATGATTGGTCTTAAAGCTTTCGTCGCAGCCGTTCTGGGTGGCATTGGTAATATTCAGGGCGCAGTCCTTGGTGGATTGATCATGGGACTTTCTGAAGAGATGGTCGTCGGTTATTTTTCGTCAACCTATCGTGATGCTTTGGCGTTTGGAATCTTGATCGTGATTTTGATTTTCCGTCCGGCAGGTCTGCTTGGCAAATACACCGTGGAGAAAGTCTAAATGAAGACATTTCTGAACTCGGCCAAGGTGCCTTTGATTGCGTTTGTGGTTTTGTGGGTCTTGGGAATTTTCGTTAACTTTAGTTTTAATTCTTACATCCAACTGATCTTGATCTACATCATGATCAATATGATTTTGGCCATGAGCTTAAATCTTGTGAACGGTTACACTGGTCAGTTCTCTTTGGGTCATGCCGGATTTATGGCTTCGGGGGCTTACACCTCGGCTTATCTTTCGACCGTGATTCCAATGCCTGCAGGTGCCATGCAGCTTCCTTATTTTTTCGCTTTGGCTTTAGCTGGTGGCCTTGTTGCCTCTGTGGCGGGACTGCTTGTAGGTCTTCCGTCTTTGCGATTAAAAGGTGATTACCTGGCCATCGTGACTTTGGGTTTTGGTGAAATCATTCGTGTGACGTTGCTCAACACCGATGCTGTCGGTGGCGCGCGCGGCATGTATGGAATTGTTGGACCTACTGACTGGTCTTTGGCTGGCATTCCGATCAGTCGCTTTATGGGCGGATTTACTCATGCTTTAATTTGGGTGCTGGTTTGTTTCTTCACCATTTGGAGAATCATTCGCAGTGCTCACGGTCGCGCTTTCTTGAGCGTGCGTGAAGATGAGGTTGCTGCTGAGTCGATGGGGATTAATACGACTCGCGCGAAGGTTTTGGCTTTTGTGCTATCGAGCTTTTTTGCCGGAGTGGCCGGAGCGATCTTTGCTCATTATGCGAATTATCTCAATCCATCTTCGTTCACGTTTATGCGCAGTGTGGATGCGGTGATCATGGTGGTCTTGGGTGGTATGGGAAGTTTGTCGGGCTCGTTGCTGGCAGCAATTTTCATTACTGTGATTCCAGAAGCTCTTCGTCCCATTCAGGAGCTCACTGGTTATGATTTACGCATGGTGATTTATTCCTTGTCGTTGGTGTTGTTGATGATTCTTCGTCCACAAGGTTTGTTTGGAAAATATGAAATCACTGAGGCTCTGCCTTGGCTTCAGAAGTTTTTCAAAAAATCAAAAGCCACTGCCACGACGGATGGAGGTGCTTCGTGAGTACTCCTTTGTTAGAAGCACGCTCGATCACGATGCAATTTGGTGGTTTGAAAGCCGTTGATTCATTGCAATTTCAAATTCAAAAAGGCGAGCTGATGGGTCTTATCGGCCCGAACGGCGCTGGTAAAACAACGGTCTTTAATATGCTCACCGGTGTTTATCAACCCACTCAAGGTGATGTGATCTTTGATGGACAATCCATCAAAGGCAAAAAACCTTGGCAAGTTTCGCATTTGGGGATGACTCGAACATTTCAAAATATTCGTTTATTTAAAGAGCTGAGTGTTTTGGAAAATGTTTTGGTCGCATCCAATCAGCAAATTGAATACGGATTTTTTTCTCCTCTGTTGAAAACCAAAAAGTTTTTGGATCAAGAGGTTGCTCTTCGCAAAGAAGCACTTGAGCTGTTGCGGATTTTTCATTTGGAAGGCAAAGCCAATGATGAAGCCAGTTCTTTGCCTTATGGCGAACAGCGCAAGCTTGAAATCATTCGAGCACTGGCAACCAAACCAAAACTGATTTGCTTGGATGAGCCTGCAGCCGGAATGAATCACAATGAAACTCATGCGCTGATGGAAACGATTGCGAAAATTCGCAAAGACTTCAGTCTCACAGTCCTGCTGATCGAACACGACATGAAGTTGGTCATGGGAATTTGCGAACGCATCGTGGTCTTGGATCATGGTGTTAAAATCGAAGAAGGAACTCCTGAGAAAATTCAGGCTTCGAAAAAAGTGATCGAAGCTTACCTCGGCACAGATGAAGATCTGCAAGGCAGCTCCTCAACAACGGGAGGCCACTAATGTCGATGCTGGATGTGAAAGATCTCCATGTGTATTACGGATCAATCCACGCGCTGAAAGGCATGACTTTTCATGTGAACCAAGGCGAGATCGTTTCTTTGATTGGCGCCAATGGCGCGGGTAAGACGACCACTCTGCGAGCGATCTCAGGCATTGTTGACAGCAAAGGTGATATTTTGCTGGAATCCAAATCGCTGAAAGCTGTGAAGGCTTATCAACGCGTTTCCTTGGGCTTGGCTCAATCACCAGAAGGTCGCGGTGTGTTTCCGCAGATGACAGTGCTGGAAAATCTCGAGATGGGTGCTTATCACCGCAAAGACAAAGCAGAAATTAAAAGCGATCTTGAAATGTGTTTTGGTCTCTTTCCTCGTTTGAAAGAACGGATCAAGCAAATTTCTGGCACCATGTCTGGTGGTGAACAACAAATGCTGGCGATCTCGCGAGCGCTGATGGCTAAGCCAAAAATTTTGCTTTTGGATGAGCCCAGTCTGGGGCTTGCGCCGTTGATCGTGACGCAAATTTTTGAAATCATTAAAAAATTGAACTCGCAAGGCATGACGATTTTGCTGGTGGAGCAAAATGCCCGCATGGCTTTGAAAGTTTCTCACCGTGCTTACGTGATCGAAACTGGCAAAGTGATCATGGAAGGTCGCGGGCTTGATTTGCTCAATGATGATAGCGTGCGAAGAAGTTATCTCGGAGTTTAAATATCATGAGAAAAGTTTCTGACTATATTGAGTTTCTGAGAGCGCTGAAGGCCTCAGTGATTCAAGAGTCGAGCTTTTCTTGCGAGCCTTTGCTAGAAGCTATTTTTCGAAATCCTCGTCTGATTATTGTTCCGAACCACGCCACTCCGCTGAGCTGGATTGCTGTAATGTGTGAACTTGCGGATCAAGCTGTCCTTGCTGGCGCCGGTGACTTTACTCCTCGGGCGGTGGCAGATCGTTGGTTTTACACCAACCCACTGACCAAGGCCGTTGCGGAGTATCTCACTCAATCGGATCATCCCATGAACTCTGATGAGCTGATTGAAAGTTTTAAAAATGCCGAGCGCGAAGCTTTGGTTATTTTTCCTGAAGGCGCGAATAGTTTTTTTGGCAATGTGAATGAGATTCAGCCTTTTCGTTCCTCGAAATTTATTGAGATCTCGATTCGCTGCCAAGCGCCTTTGCTTTTGACAGTCCACAAAGGCACTGAAGGTTGGAGTGTGCCTTTGCAAATTCCGCAGGAAATTGGTCAAGCGATCCTGCCTTATTCCAAATTTTTTGGTGAGAAGTTGCAGCAAGCTCAGGCTTTTAATTGGCCACTTTGGCCGCAAAAAATTCAGAAGTTTTCCATGAACTGCAAATTGTATGTGCCACCTTTGTATGAAAGCGATCTCGCGGCGGATCCTCTCGCGCGGCGCGAGCAGCTGGCACATGAGGCCGAGGGAATTCGTCAGATCATGGAAGAGATGCGCGAAAATCTCTGATTCTTCATTCCTATTGTCTCATTTTGAAACACGCCTGACTTTCGTCTCAAGTTTGGAATACAGATACCGATAGATCTCTCATGGATCTTCGCCGACTGAAAATAAATCGATGGACACGACAGCTAGGTTTGGCTTCAATTGCAGTCCTGCTTCTTGGCTATCAAAATTGTTCAAAGACTCAATTCAGCAGCCCTCAAACCGAGGCTTTTGCTTCGCTCTCAACGGGCGCGAACGATCTGATGTTGACGGTGACAGTGGCGACTCCGAAAAATATTGGCGTCGGCGATTTGCAATTGACAGGATTTGATCTTAGCAAAGTGAATTTCTTTTTGCTGGATGGCAATGGGAACAAAGTCAATTCCCTGTCGAACGATTTCAGCAGCATCACTCTCACCAGCACCAGCGGACAAAATACTTATCAGTATTTGACTCGCACATTGAATGCTCGAACTTTTAGTTTTTTAGTAAATGATGTCTATGGCAACTCGGCAAAAATACAAATCACTTTTTCACCAGAAAATCCGTTGCTGGCTTTCAAGCCGGCTTTAGCTGTGAGAAATACGAACTGTTTGTTTTGTCACTCTTCTGTTGAAGGCAACGTCATCACTGACATGGCTTTTAACTCGGGCAAGCAAGGAACATTTCTTGGTGATCCTGCCGGTGGTTCTGGAGAATATTTATTTGGTAATTTTTCTTGGCAAGCGGAAACTGGCCTCAGTAACAACACGATTCAAGGCACGATCTATATGCCTCGCCGAGAAATTGCGACCAGCTCGCAAAATTTGGCGTCGGCGGGCATCAAAGCAGGCATGAGCAATATGCCGATCTTGCCGTATTTTACCAATGCAACCAATGCACCAAACACGCCGATTTATTTGAATACTGTGCCACTGAGTTTTCAGTATATTGCTCAATATGCGAATGCGGCTTTAAATTATCGCACGCCTGATTATTTGGCGTTTCTGAAAACTCCTTATGCGAATACTCCAGCTGATCCTTCTTTGACGGCAAATTCACCGATTCGCGAAGTCAAAGACGTCGTTATTCAAGCACCGACAGCGGCACAGCTTCAGCAAACTTTTGGTGCGACCAACACTTATGTTTACATCAAGCAAAGTGATGATGGCTATGATCTGACGAACTTTGCTAAAATGGGCAATTATTACGGAAACAGTGCTGGAAACTGGATGCAATGTGATGGCGACTTGTATGTCGATGGCGTGGTGTTTTTGAATAATCTCAAACTGCGCACCAAGTATGGTTGCCGCATCTATGCGACTCATTCGGTTTTCATTCAAGCGCCTGTGGGCTCTGCCGCTCGTGATGGAATCACTTACGATACGACTGTTTCAAATTTACCTTACCTTGAAATCACCAGCGCCAATGCGGTAATCATGGGAGTCGGAGCACTGACGGGAACTGCCAATTGCGTCGAAAAAGGAGTGACTTATACAGACAAACTCGTCTGCCGCTCGAATGACGAGCGCACTCTCAACACTCCGACTCTTGTTGGGAGTGGTGCCATGGCCGATTATGCAATGCTTGGTGGCGCGATGCTTGATGTGGGCAATGGTGCAGCCAATACTGACCCAAGCCGAGCTGTGAGCTTATCGCATGTGTTAATTAATGCTCCGCTGGTACACTCTCGATTTGCTGGTGACTTTCAAGGAGTGATCATTGCCCAGCACATGGTAGGTGCACTCGGAAAATTTTCTTATCACTACGACAATACTTTTTCAAAAGTTCCAATTCTGCCGCAGATCTCCAGCAGTTGGTTTTTCCAAATGTCTGATTGTGCGACTTACGATCCAACAACCGGAGCGATGACTTCGGATCAGTCCAACGCCGTCAGCGGCCAACCTAAATACCGAACTTGCTTTTAGGTACGCCGAGGATAACAGCATGAAGATTTTAACAACAGTGACGAATGAATCTGAAGCTCAGATGATTGTCGCGTCTCTCAAGTCAGCGGGTATCGCCGCCGAATCTCAAGGTGCTAAAGATTATGCCTCTATCATTGTTGGTAGCGATCAAGGTCGCTACCAAATTTTCGTTGATGAAAATGATTTTGAGAGCGCAGAAAAATTCCTGCAGAGTATGCAGCGATCTCATCTCTCGATTGCCGATGAAGAGCCGGCCACTCCTAATTATTTCAAAAGAGCCGCCATCATGGCGACACTGGCAATGGTCATGCTACCGATTGTTTTCAATATTGTCTCTTTGATGAGCGCCCGAAAATATTGGGCACATTCAACGAAAGATTCTGAAGCCAAGTTCAAATTAGTTTTGCTTTTTTTATTCCAACTGCCAAGTCTCGGCTCCGCTTATCTTCTGTGGCTGACTTTTTCCTCGGGACACTAAGATTCATTTTATTTGCAGTCGGCGATGTTGCGTTGGGGAAGTTCTTGCCCCTCAGAATGAGTAAAGTGTTGTCCCCGAATCATCGTATCGACTTGTTCGGTAAGACTGACAATACAAACATTTCCGTAAGGCATTTTTTTGACAGTCTCGACAACACGAACAGAGATCACATCAGTCCCACTTCCATTTTTCAAAATATCGGGCACCGTCAAAGGTGGCTGATTGTTATCTTCAACCACTCGCATACAAGGAGAGTTCTCTCCGACGTTTCGATGATCAAGAATCGTAATGGCGGCAAGTTCAGGAACCAAGACTTTCAAAGTTGGCTCCGAATACCCCGCCGTCGAAAATTTCACAGTGGATGTGTTAAGATCAACATGAATAGCAGTAGTCTTATCGCTGATCACCTGAGTGATCGTCGAATCAGCAAAAGCCTGAAGACTGGCAAGCAAAGTCAAAACAGTGAATATAAATTTCATAAATCCCCCTATAACTAGAGGATTAGCCTTTATTTCGTATAAAGTAAATTTGACATTCAATTATATATTATATAGGTAATAGCCTATGTCATTTCGAATATCTGACCTTAAAAATTTTATTGAAACAGCTCATTGCTCAACAATGAGTGAGGCCGCGCGCAAACTTGAAATCACTCAGCCAGCACTTTCTGAATCCATCAAACGCCTTGAAGAGGATCTCGGGGAGGTTCTTTTCTATCGATCGCGATCCGGGATCAGTCTGACTTCGACAGGAGAGAGTGTTCTGGAAAAAGCGAAGATTGCCATGTCGTCTTTGCTGGATGTGGAATCATTTAAGGCTGGCGACTCTTCATTCAAAGGAAGATTTATCACCATTGGTTGTCATCCCGTCGTTGGCTCTTATTTTTTGCCACGGGCACTCAAAGCCCTTGAGAAAAAAGCTCCTGACTATCGGGTGGATCTCAAACATGGTCTCTCGCGAGTCATTCAGGCGGAGATTCAAAAGGGGCTTATAGATATTGGCATCGTCATCAATCCTATTTTTGTTCCGGATTTGATTGTCAAAAAAGTCTCTCAAGATAATGTTTGTCTGTGGTCTTCAAAAAAAGGACCGATCGGAAATAAACTCATCTGCAATTTGGATTTGTTTCAAACACAATCCATTCTAAGAAAATGGAAAGAGGCTCCAGCGGACATCATCAATACGGACAGTCTCGAGTTGATTGTCAGACTTGTTGATAACCAAGTGGGCTATGGGATCATTCCCGAAAGAGCGGTTCATTTATTCAATGCAGATCTTAAAAAACAAAAAGATCTTCCATCATTTAAAGATGAAATTTGTCTCGTCTACAGACCAGAATTTGGTAAAAATGAATTTGAGCAAGCTGTGATAGAATCATTAAAATTTGCGATGGCTTGAATTACAAATTGCCAATGCACTTATAGGTCGCTCTTGCATCAATTCTGGCAATCATAGTGTCACTGTAGGGTTTTATACCACAGCTGCGATAGAAAGTGAAAGTTGAGACTCTCGTTGCAATTCCCCAACATGCTGTTTGCGCATGAGCATCAGCATCGGCCTCTGCTTCGACATCATGCTCAAATGGAGTTTCGCAGCTGTCCACGCTTCTTAAGAAAGTGCCTGTGAACGATTTTATAGGGAATTCGAGATCATCTGACGTCATACTGATGTCGTCAGTAGTCGTATTATCTAAAGAATTATAAACCAAATTCTCATTCACTGGCCCAACTGTCTTTTGTGTCGTTTGGTCTTTTAAATACTTAGCTTCAACAATGTTAGCCTCAGCAATTTGAAAGAAAAGGACCACTATCATTAAGAGGAAAAGTGACGTGTGTTTCATAAATTCAATCTCCTTGTATGAAACAAATATAAGCTTAAAAAAAGATTGATAAAAGCTACTTATATCTAATATATGTTAGTTAATGAGCATTGATCGAATTCGTTATTTTGCCGCCGTCGTTGAAACTCGAAACCTTCGAAAGGCCGCCGAGATGGTTGGCATCTCGCCGCCCTCGATGTCGAAGGCTATTTCAGTTCTTGAAGATGAGCTTGGTTACAAACTTCTTCATCCTGAAGGACGCGGCATTGGAATCACGCCAAAAGGATTAGAAATCTACCGTCTCTCAACGTCGCTGCTTGATGAGCACAAGCGTTTTTACGAGGGAATTCGAGATATGGAGCATCGCCCTCAGTATTTGCGAATGGCGACATTCGAAGTGTTTAGTTCCTATTTCATTTCAGCGTTTCTAAAAATGGAAAATGATCTTGAATTACTTCTACTTGAAAAGACACCAGGTGGGATCGAAGACGCAATCCTTGCAGGCATCGTGGATGTCGGAATCACATTTATTCCAGCTCCAAGTCAGTCTCTCGAGTATGTGGAGATTGGCTCATTTACCATTGGAATTTTTGGATTAAAAAAATGGGACCAAGAATCCTTTGAGTCTTGGCCTTTTGCCATTCCAACAACTGAGTTGCGAATCCATTCTTCGGATATAGATGCCATTGATATGTGGCCGAGATCAGCTCCAAGCCGACACATCAAATATCGATTTGAACTTTTAGAAACAGCACTTCAAACATCACGCGAAGGGCTTTCCGTTCTTCATTGTCCGTCATTCATCGTCGATCTTCACAATATGGCTCTGAAATCTTCATATCAGCTCTTACCCCTCAAGCAACCCCCACGTTACAAGCAACAAAAGCCAACAACGGTTTACCTCGTCTTTCGCAAAGGCACTGACATTGGGTCTTTAGAAGGAAAGCTTGCAAAATTCATGCGGTCGTTAAAGTAACTTTTAGCTTTCGCCGAATTCTTTTTTAAATTCTGACAGCGGGTCTTTGTCATGAACGAGGCGATCCCAATTTTCCTGAATCCATGGAAGATTGAGATAAATCATAGGCACAGGAAACATTCCATGAAATGGGCCAAGCTCCCACTGCATCACCGATTGATGACTGTTGCGATAGAACATCAACGTGTTGCCAACGATAAATTTTTCGCTTTTGACTCGCTCATGATCATTGTTTTCGTTGATATCAAATTGAAATGACAGATCGACATTGGTGATTTGGCGCGCACCCAAGTAGGGCTTGTAATTCTGCTGACACACACGCTTGAGTAAATCCATCACATAGAGTTCAAGATAAGGCTGGTGCCCTTGAATCAAAATTTTGTGCCAGTCGCATTTTCCGGTGTCCAACAACACAATTCGAGCATTAACTGTGCCATCAATTTTATGCCGGGCTAAAATTCCCGGATACGACAAGTTATAGTCGACTCGTTCATAGATCACTTGAAAGAGATTGGTGTCAGCGACGCGGGCAAATGTTCCGGCACCCGATCCCCACTCTGAGCGTGAATCATCTTTTAAAGGATCTGCGGCGTAAGTATCGCCGCCAGAATTGATCGCTGAGGGAGCAAATTGATAATGCGGCAAGTACTTTCCAAAACCAGCCGAAGATCCACCGATTTTGTGATCACCTGACGTCGATGCGGTATGTGCTGAGTGTTCGGTCACAACTCGAGCTCGATTTGTTGTCGGTAAAATTTCGATGGAAACTGTTTCAGTTTTATTTTCTTGTTTGTGCAGAAAGAAAAGCAGAGCAAAAAAAATGGCGTGAACCGCCAATGAAATGAAAATAAATCGATTGCCCTTCAACTGCATACTTCAGAAATATCGTCTCAGCTTTTTCCTGGCAAGAACTCGGTACGCCGTACCGCTGCGCCGGAGGTGCACCTTTGGCGCAACCGGAAGCAATGAGTCGCAGAACAGGACCTGGCACTCTTTAATTCAGAAGCTCCGGTGGTGAACCGGAGCTTCTAGACATGGAGTTATTTACGATTAGCGTTTCAGTTGGATCACTTCTTCGAGCAACTGATCTGTTGTTGTGATTGTTTTTGCGTTGGCTTGGAATCCGCGCTGATTTTGGATCAGGTTCACGAATTCTTGGGCCAAGTCGACCGTTGAACGCTCGAGGGA
>Ga0134128_10011321_pt1 | contig 10671 bp, 7 predicted proteins | sample KB31754_FD_96462 | JGI IMG/M metagenome (GOLD analysis project Ga0134128, IMG submission 96462) | Terrestrial soil microbial communities with excess Nitrogen fertilizer from Kellogg Biological Station, Michigan, USA - KB3-175-4 | ecosystem: Environmental > Terrestrial > Soil > Unclassified ...
ACCGTCGCCGATCGGCGAAAGCAGATATTGAACCAAGTCCATCGTCGTCCCCCCACATCCGTCGAGAGATGCACCGGCAACGTTAAACCCGCTTTGTGGCCAAATCAGATCGGCTCATCCGCAGGTATAATGAGGCTGAGGAGACACCCGACAGGCAGAGCCCCGGCATTATCATCGGCGGCCCGGTGTCGGTGCCGAGATAGGTCGGTTTACCGCCTCAAGATCGGACTTATGCTTGGCGTGCTTCCCAATTCAGAAGGGCCAACATGCCGAAAGTTTCAGTTGGAGCAAATCTGGTCGACACTACCTACCTCAGATGGCCGTCATCGATTGCAAAGAGGCGCCAACGCTAATCTACCATATCCGTATCTTCGATCAGCTTTAGAAACCCACCTGTTGAAACCTTCGCTTTACAAATTTCCGCAGATTGCCCTGATGCTGACGAACTCCCCTTTGTGAACGGGTTGATCCGGCGCGCGTGGTCCAGTTGGGTCACGAGCGTCGATTTAGTCCGGCGCCGAGCATGTCGGGGTTACCCTGACAGCCGGCGTCGGGACAAGTGCCGGGAATAGTCGAAGGACAACCAACAGCAATTGGTCTGTCGCGAGGAGCTGTTGGCAAGGGCACATTGAGCGGCTCTTGAACGGCAGGGCATAGTCCGGTTCGGGTCATTTGGGCTCGGGTCGAGGCAGCAAGAAGTCCGGCCATGTCCGCTTCGATGCCGAAAGCGAGAACTCCGCCACGACCTCGTGGCGGGTTGAGGCCGCCCGAGGCGAACTGCACATTCACCGATCGCCCGACGGGCAGATTCTGCATTTGCACCATGCGCAAATTGCCCGTCGTGCCAATCTGTCGCATGCGCCTTCGCTTGCCCCGTCGGGCAAATCACAACCATGTTCTCGCGCATCCCGCCTCGACAGGAGGGGCGTTACGGCCGATCGTCACGAAACGTGAGGCGGGATGCGATGGACGCGAAGGTAACGCGCGACGAGCGTTGCCGACGCGTACGGCGAAGTCGTGTGGTCCTGGCGCGCCAAGGCAGGCGTCAAGTTGGCGATGATGCGCGAGCGCATCGCGCCGGTGACGGTGGCAAACGCTGGTTCACCGGGGAGAGTACGAAATAAGCCGTAAACCACTGCGCAGGGAAGGCCGGGCTGATCCCGCCTGTACCTGTGGTCAACGCGCACCTCGCGCAACCTTTTCGCGCGGGGGCCCCGGGTGCAGCGGCCACCCGGCCTTCCCTGCCCCCTCCGTTCCGGAGGGACAAGGACATGCAAGACTCGGGCGCGAGGAGCGCCGCGAGAAAGAATCTGCATTCTCAAAAGCTGTTTTAAAAATGAATCCCGAAAAAACTCCCTCGCCTCGTCATTGCGAGGGACACCTAGGCAGAGCCGTCCCGTGGGTTGGCGTAGCGAGCGTAGGCGCAAACAACACCCCATCATTCCCAGCCCGACCGTCCGCGATGGGTTTCGCTCACGCCCGGCCCGTCCTACAAGCTGACGCTTGTCGGCGCTCAACAGGTCAGCCGGCGCAACAGACCCAACCATCCCATCCCCTCGCCGCGCAAAGCCGCGTTCTTCCCTTCAATATGCATGCCTAGAAAAAGCAAGAGCTTCCTTTCTCGCCTTCGGCTCTGGCGGGACGCGCGTTGGGTGCGAGGCAAGCTGGCGAGAGCGCCGCGGGCGGTCCGGATCGCTGGCGTCGGTGCGATGCTTCTCGCGGCATTCTCCCTGACCAACCTCGTCTATCACGTGGTCCACAAGCCGACCGAACTGTTCTTCTTCGTCGGCCACAGGCTAGACAAGGAGCCCAGCGAGACGTGGCGGCAGTACGGACCGCTCTTTCGCACCTATTCCACAAGCACGATCACGCCCGAATTGCTGGCCGCGCTGGCGCAGGTCGAGAGCAGCGGCAATCCGGTGGCGCGCACCTACTGGCGCTGGCAATGGAGCTTGAATCCCTTCGCGGTCTACCAGCCGGCCTCGAGCGCCGTCGGCCTGTACCAGCTGACCGACGGAGCTTATGCCGAGGCGGCGCGCTACTGTATCCGCCAGCACACCGTCGTCGATGCCAGCTGCGGGTTCACCAGCCTCTATATCCGCGTGATCCCGAGCCATGCCATCGAGCTGGCATCCGTGTATCTGGACCGCAATGTCGCTGATGTCCTCGCCCGCGCGGGCGATGTGACCGCAAGCCCCCAGCAGAAGCAGAATCTGGCCGCCTTCATCCATCTCTGCGGCGCAGGTCCCGCCCGGGCCTTCGTGCACCGTAGCTTTCGGATGAGGGCCGGCGAGCGCTGCGGCGATCAACTCGTCGCAGCCTATGTTGCCAGGGTCAATGCCATGAAACGCCAGTTCCTGCGCCTTGCCGCCGACGACGGGAATTAGGGCCAAAGGACCGGAGCGTAGATTTACCAAGCGTCATCAGCCATTCTGTTCGACGTGCGGCGGGTTACGCTTCCGCCTTCGCTCGTCGAGCTACGGCGGTCATGCCGCTAACCCGCCCTACCCGTTGCTGTCGCCTTCGAGCTGCACACCGTCTATATTGCACTGATGTCGTCCAGATTCTCCCTATCGGCTGCCATTCTCCTATCGCTGCTGCCAGCCGTTGCCTTCACCGCCCCCGTGCACAAGCGACACCTCCATCACTGGCATGGCTATGGCTTCCTGCCCGGCTATCATCAGCCGCCCAACGTCCACGTTCCGGTTTTTGGCGAGAAGGGAGCCGTCCGCTCGACGCCGTACGACGCCCCGGAGTACTGGTGGAACGGCGAGTGGCGCTATTTCGGCCGACCCGGCTTTTATCGCGGGCGCTACAATGGCGGCAGTTTCGGTCCGTGCTGGAGCTGGACGCCCATCGGGCGGGCATGGAATTGCGGGTAGCAGCGGACGGCCGCCGCTGTTGCCCGATCGGTGCAAGACTACTCATCAAGGGGATACGTGATGTCTGTCGACACGCAAGCCGCCACTGAACGCCTCATGCGCTTCCTCGCTGTCGAGGGCGTGACCGGAAAGGAAGCCGCGATCGGGCGCGAGCTCACTGCTGCGCTGGAGCAAAGTGGCGTGCCGGCGGATGCGATCCGCCTCGACGACGCCAACACACGCATTCCCGTGCCGACGGAGACCGGCAACCTCATCGTCGACCTGCCCGGGCGCGGCGCGATGCACAACCAGCCGCGGATCATGTTCATGACCCACATGGACACCGTGCCGCTGTGCGCGGGAGCCAAGCCGAAGCTTGCCCGCCGCAAGATCGTCAACGAGGCGAAGACCGCGCTTGGCGGCGACAACCGCTGCGGCTGCGGCGTTCTGGTTACCCTGGCCGCCGAGCTGGCGAAGCAGAAGCTTGATCATCCGCCGATCACGCTCCTGTTCTGCGTGCGGGAGGAGAGCGGGCTGTGGGGTGCGCGCCACGTCAAGACTGAAGAGCTCGGCTCTCCGGTCATGGCCTTCAACTACGACGGCGGCGCTGCCTCCAATGTCACCATCGGCGCCGTCGGCGCGGATCGCTGGCAGGTCGAGATTTTCGGCCGTGCCTCGCATGCCGGCGTCGCACCGGAGCGCGGGATCAGTTCGACCATGATCCTTGCGCTTGCGCTCGCCGACGTGAAGGCCGGCGGCTGGTTCGGCAAGGTGGTGAAGGGCAAGCGGCAGGGCACGAGCAATGTCGGCCCCGTCACAGGCGGCGACGGACGGCCGGCGGGAGACGCCACCAACGTCGTCACCGACTATGTGCACGTGCGCGGCGAAAGCCGCAGCCACGATGCGAAGTTCTTCAAGGAGATCACCAAAGCCTATAAGGCGGCGTTCGAGAAGGCCGCGAAACGCGTCAAGAACAGCGAAGGCAAGTCAGGCCGTGTCAAGTTCAAGGCCGAGACCGACTATTATCCGTTCCGCATGAAGGAGAGCCTGCCGGTGGTCAAACGCGCGGTCGCGGCCGTGTCCGCCATCGACGGCACGCCGGCCATCCGCGCCGCGAGTGGCGGGCTCGACGCGAACTGGATGGTCCGCCACGGTGTTCCGACCGTCACCTTCGGCGCAGGGCAGAACGAGCCGCACACGATCGACGAGTGGATCAATCTCGACGAGTACGACCGCGCGTGTGCGCTCGCGCTACAGCTTGCCACGATGCGGTGAGCCCGATGAGGTAAGCGCCCTTGCCCGAAAAGCGAATCCGGCCCGAAATGGCATCACGCCTGTTACCGCGCATTCGCCGGCGCGTGCACCGGCCAGAGGTCGGCGCGCCAGCGCAGCGCGATTGCCACCATCGAGATGAGCCCCGCTCCCGCATAGAGCGTGCCGGTCGCGGAAAAGCCGATGAGATCGATCAGGCTGCCCGCCGCGAGCAAGCCGAGCGGCAGGCCGTATATCACCATCATGCGCACGCCCATCACGCGACCACGGAGATGCGCGCTTGCCGTACGGATCAGGATCACGGCCGCCGAAATCATCGACATGCTCTGCGCCATGCCGGCCAGCACAAGGCAGGCCATCGCCACCGGCATGGTCCTGATCTCAACGAACACCAGCAGCATCGCGTACCAGGCAAGCGTCGCGCCGATCAAAAGCCGCGCGATCGGCAGGCCGCGGACCAGACTGAGCGTGATCGAACCGATCAGCGAGCCCACCGCAAAGCTAGCCGAGAGATAGCCGAGGCCGGTCTGATCGGTGTGAAAGATTTCGCGCGCGACGTAAGGCAGCAGTCCGTTGGTCAGGGGAAATGCGGTGAGATTGGCTAAAAACGCGACGCAGAGCGCAGCGCGCATTCCCGGGCCGCTCCAGGCATGGACGATGCCCTCCTTCAGGTCCCGCAGCAGGGCCGAACCGGGTGTACCCTTCGAATGACCAACCGCACCGAAGGACTTTGCCGGCCGGGCCAGGCAAAGCATCAAGACAGCAGCCGTGAGATAGAGACATGCGATCGCCACATACACGAAGCCGATGCCCAGCACGGTTAACAATCCGGCACCGGTCAACGCACCGGCGATGCGTGCGCTATCCTGCGTCGTGCGTGACAGACTGATCGCGCCCACCAGTTGCTCGGCCGGCATGATGTCGGCGAGCAGCGCACCGCGCACGCCGAGATCCGACGGGCGGATCAGGCCCATGATCGCGACAATGATCATGACATTGAGCGGAGCCAGATGGCCGGTCAGCGCCAACGTCATGATGGTCGCTGCGAGTGCCGTATAGGCAAAGCGCATCGCGGCCAGAAGATCTCGGTGACCCATGCGGTCCCCGATCATGCCAAACACCGGCGCGATCAGTGTCCCGACATACTGCAAGGATGCGAATATGGTGAGCAACAGCACCGAGCCGGTCTCGACCATGATGTACCAGCCAAGAACCAGCGTCTCGACCTCGAACGCCCGGGAGGGGGGCAGAGCGGAGGGCCATTGAAAGCGATAGCTGCGGATGTGGCATGGCTTGAGCGCGGAAATCCGCGCGGTTCGGCTCAAGACGCGATGACGCGTTTCACGGCGTTCCCTGCCCTTTTTCTTTGGTTTTTTTGGGTCTTTTAGAAGGCTCCCTATTCAAGCAGCGTAGCGCCGACGATCCCGGTGTCAATTCATATCGCAAGCTGGTGTCGCCGAACTCGAAGGCCCCTTCGACATCGGCCGTACCACTCGCTTACTTCACGACCTCCAACGAAGCGCGTCCATCGCGTGGGCCATCAGAATGCCGATACTCAGAATGATCAAAGTCCCTGCCAGAGCCGAGGCCATATACCGTCTCCTTTGCGCGGCCCCGTTAAAGGGGCGAGCGGTTGCACAGTCAAAACGATTCAGAACCACGAATGTCGATACCCGGCGGCTGGTGCGTTCGGGTCACAGCGGCCCGCCCGCAACAGCCGGAACGCCCCCGGGACCAAAAGAAAACGGCCCCAGCGTGGGGGCTGAGAACGAGCTGGGACCGTTCAAGAGCGGGCGGCACAGGGGAGGATGCAAGTGGCCCGCGGTCCTTTATGTGCGTTCGGACGCCCGCCCTCCCAAGGGTCAGCGGCTTCACGATCAGTCACATTGGCGAGATGATCGCATGCCCGCCCAAGGCTTGGCGCACAGACCCTCGCGAAGGGGTCCTATCCTCCGCCTGCGCCAGGAGGATCATTTCTGCAAAACCGAAAATGACGCGCCCAAGCGGCATAATGAGGCAATAGCGCGATACCGGCGCCCATTCCTAAGGCCTTTCCCGCGCAAAGTTATCCCCTGCGAAGGTGACCAACGCCGCTGTCACTAGTCGACAGCGGCTCAACCGCTTGGATACATGAGGTCTCCGGGCTGGGGGTTCGTCATGCGTAATTGGAAGGCTGAGCTGGACGCGTTATTTGCCGACACCACGGCATTTGCACAGCGGTCCAGGGCAAAACCCGAGCAGGCCGCTCCACACCCGCGCGAAATTGTCGCAAAAGCCGCTTTTCCACCGGTCGCACGGGGATCGGAATATGAAGAAATCAGAAAGCGGGTGCTAAGCTTTCGGGCGCACCAGCAGAGGTTCATTCGGGAGCGGGAGGAGTATGCCGCTTCCATGTTGCGCAAAATGCGAGCGGTCAGCTCGGCCTCGCACTAGCGCCAGCAGCACTGGTCATCGCCCTCCGGTAACCGGTTCAACTTCACTATTCATCGTCGCGCGACAGCCGTTGGCGCTGTCATGCCTCGACCGAGGATTTGGTTTGGCGATCCGAGGGGTCTACCCACTTGGGCCGCTATCAGCCCAATGTTCTCGCTCAGCTTCTGAATGTTGGTGCGCTCGTTCATGGCGCCCGGTGAAACTTTGTGTCTCGAGATTTGTTTCCTCAGCGCGAGACACGACTAATTGTTTTCAGGATAATTGATGAGTTAGTAGGACGTGCTATGTAGGCACGTCCTACTAACGGAGCCCTATTCAGGAGAAAAGAGTGGCCAAAGCTACGAAGAAACGACCGGCACGCAAGCCATACACTGCTGCTGATGTCAAGTTGCTGAAGCAGCATTCGAAGGCGAGAACGCCTGTTGTAAAGATTTCCAAGCAGATGAAGCGATCGGTGGGATCGCTGAGGCAAAAAGCCTTGGATCTTGGAATTGGTCTCGGCCATCAGCGATGATGATGATCATGGGCAGCCGGCGGCTTTCTTCGATCAATTAGCTGCCGAAAGAGCTCGACCATGCCGCGCCGGCTGAAATCAATGACGACCTCGTGGTGCTTCATGCCCTTGGCGCCCTTTACCAGACCTAGATTTCTCAAGAGACAATAGTGGCCGTCGCTCATCCGGGCCAATCGGCGGTCTTTGAAAATCCCTAAGGGACGCATCGATTCGACCTGATTTTGCGACCGGCTTCGGTCCCCCGCCATTCACCAAAGCTGTGAATGTGATTTTGGCGCAACTGGGGAATCGTGAAGATCGTCATATGAAGATCCGTCACGGCCGCAAAGAAGACGGACGCTTGGGGGCTGGCACGACCAGTTCAAATCTGAGAGCCGCCCCAAGGGTTACGGGGGCGGCTCTTTTTCTGCCTTTACAGCTTTGGCGCATCTTCCTGTTCTGTGCGCCTAACCGGCAGCCACCGTGCCCGGGGATCGATGCTCGCGCCCTACGACTGAATTCCTATTCCGTTAGGGCTCCTTGAGGGCCAAGCTTGAGCCATCGATTCGGGCGGGGGCAGATCGATGACGAACAGCCCAAGATACTCGTCTGCAGCAATCCGAGAGGCTTGGGAGAAGGAAGCAAAACGGCTTTGGGACAGACGGACGCACGGCCGAGGTGTCGCCCTGCTGATCGTGGAAATGCTGGCGCTACCGGCCGGCTTGATGCCGAATAGCGCAAGGCCACTCACGTTCGAATTTTGGCGAGACCAGAACAAGATCCGCGGACGTTTCATCGGGGCTGATCCCGGCATTGGCGTCGTGGTCGCCAAACTTGGCGAGGATGGGCTTCCACTACCCAAATAACGGAATCTCCAGCGCCGCCGGGCAAGAACTGTACTAGAGGTAGCGTAACGGCGGCGTACAGCGTAATACCGTGCCCCAGTGTGACCGGGCGCAGTCAAGTGGGCGCCGAGACTGTGAATAGGTACGCGCGACTCCCCGACAGCGTCCAAGATGCCCCCGGTACACCGACAACGCGGCGGCACGCTGCTTCCTCATCTCTGGTCATCCAACTTGGATACCGTTCCCGAGCGAAGTACGTCTCAATCGCGATGTTGTGCAGCGCGGTTCGGCGTTGTGCGTCGCGAGACTCCCTTCTTGCTTTTGTCTCGGCAATTCCCTCCCATCTAGGTAGAGGGCGAGCGAATACCTGTATCCGCAATGCTCCAAGGAGGGGCCCGACGCGCGGGGACGCTCGTCGGGCTTCTTATGCGTTGGGGGTTCCTACGGTGAAGAGAAAGAGCCGGAAATGAAAACAATACTGGTTCCGATCCTGGATGGTTCGGCCACAAGATCCGCACTGGAAACGGCAGTTACGCTGGCGCAGCGTACCCAAGCCTATATTGAAGGCTTTGTATTCAGGTTCGGAATTCCTCATTACGCCGCCGCCGAGTTGGTCATTCCATTTGCGGAATATGGAGCAAAAGCTGAAGAGGAAGCTGAGGAACTTCGGCGCTTATTTGAGACCGTCATGGAGGAGCATGGCATTCCGCCTGCCGCCACGGCTTCCAGTTCACCGTGCTTCGGCTGGCTGACAGCAGCGCCGAATGGTGAGGACTTTCTCGGAAGTTATGGGCGCGCCTTTGACGTCACCGTGCTCAGTCGACCCGACGACGAGGCCATCGGTCCTCTTAATCGTGTGATCGAGGCCGCGCTCTTCGAAAGCGGTAAACCCGTTCTGCTAGCACCGCCGCAGCCTCCCAAGCGGATCGCGACCAGCATCATGATCCATTGGAATGGCAGCACTGAGCAGGCTCGTGCAAACGCTTTTGCCATCCCGTTACTTCACTTGGCGAGCCGAGTAACCGTGTTGAATGTGATCGGCGGACAAGACGTGCCGGGGCCGTCGGTCAATGAGATCATTAGGCAGCTGCGTTATAGTGGGATTGTGGCCGAACGCATGGACGCAGAGCTGAAGGGGCGCAGCACGGGTGAAGCGGTGCTGGATGCGGCAAGAGCACAGGGATGCGATCTGTTGGTCAAAGGCGCTTTTACCCGGAACAGGCTTCGACAAATGGTGTTCGGTGGCGCGACCAGCCACATCATGAAGCACGCAAATCTGCCCGTGCTAATGGCCCACTAGAGACGCACGCCGTGCGGAGTTAAGTAACAGAAGGTCAAACGGCCAGTTTCGAGACAACGGAATGCAGCGCGAAGCTGAACCTTGCTCTCTGCAGCCCAGAGATCAATCGAAAGCCCATCATATGTTATGATCGACGGTGATGATGCACCGCTTCAACCTTTGAGTGGTCCCACCTCCCCCAGCAACATCGGACGGCCCCGCGGCGAACTAAATCGGAGCAACTAAACGATTGCGCTCGGCGTTGTGTTCGCACTTGTGCCGCTGCCGCCGGCCATGAACTGCGCCGCGCCGCCTCGGGTTCATAGTGCACCTCGATCACTAGTGATCCGAGGAAATCGCGTTTGGCGAGGCAATAATGCTTGCGATCGTACGTGTCTTAGCCGCTTTGGTGCTGCTCGATATCGGTTTTGCCCATGCGCGCGACGACGGCCGCTACGCCAACTCACCGATGAAACCCTGGTTCGAAAGCCTGCACAACAAGGACGGTATCCAATGCTGTGCCGTCGCGGATGGGATGGCGCTCTCAGACGTCGATTGGGATACCCAAGATGGCCACTATCGCGTGCGGCTCGACGGGCAATGGGTGGTCGTTCCGGACGATAGGGTCATCACTCAGCCAAACCGGATCGGTCGGCCGATCGTTTGGCCGCAATATCTCAACGGTAAGCCCATCGTCCGCTGCTTTATGCCAGGGACCATGACCTAAGATCGCGTGCGGCCGCCACCACCGTCCTTTTGGCCTCCACGATCATGAGCCCTGTCATTGCGTCAAACGCTGCTCGCCGCAGCGCTCAGTACTCGCCGGGCGAGCTCTCTGGCCGTGCTGCAACGCACTTCGCTCTTGCAGCCGCGAACAGCAGCAACTTGAGCAAGTGCATGCACGCGCTCTCGTTGAGCTTTGTTCTTGTCAAACGGGTTCCGTCGGATCAGAGTTCAAGACACCGGCGCGCATTAATGCCGGTTCAATTCGAACGATTATGGGGCGGAAACCATGAATAGATATTCTATTGCGTGCGCCACATTGTTCAGCCTGGGCTACACGCTCTCACCATTAAGTCATGCGCAAGAAATCGCCAACCCGGATCAGTGGTCTCCTTCGCGCGCGGCGAAGATTTCTCCGGTCACTCAAGATCAGCTCAACACAGCAGACAAGAACACAACCAATTTTCTGCTGACCAACGGCAATTACGCTCAGACGCGCTTTTACCCCGCCAAGCAGATCAACCGCGACAATGTGAAGAAGCTGCACGTCGCGTGGATCTTCCAGACCCAGGTGAAGGAATCCCTGGAAACGTCGCCCATTATCGTCGACGGAGTGATGTACGTGACAACATCGTTCAGCCACGTCTACGCGATCGACGCCAAGACGGGCGAACAGCTCTGGCACTATAGTCACAAGATGGGGCCTATAACGACCTACTGCTGCGGTCCCAACAATCGCGGCGTCCAGGTTCTGGGTGACAAGGT
>Ga0134128_10011322_pt1 | contig 10670 bp, 9 predicted proteins | sample KB31754_FD_96462 | JGI IMG/M metagenome (GOLD analysis project Ga0134128, IMG submission 96462) | Terrestrial soil microbial communities with excess Nitrogen fertilizer from Kellogg Biological Station, Michigan, USA - KB3-175-4 | ecosystem: Environmental > Terrestrial > Soil > Unclassified ...
ACGGCGCCCGCGATGATCGGCGCGACGCTTTGCGGCGCGGCCACGGTGACCAGGCCCGCGCCGGAGCGCAGCGCCGCGCGCGCGCAAAGGATCGCGGCGCCCGGCATGCCGCGCGAGCCGGCGACGATGAGCGCGTGCCCGTAGACGCCCTTGTGGTCCTCGGGAGCGCGCTCCACGAGGCCTTCGCGCAGCTCCGCCTTGGTCAGCGCCTTGATGGTCATGTCCGGATTGTACCGATTCCGGTCAGGCTTCGGGGACGAGAAGCTTCTTCCAGCTCTCGGGGATGTCCGTGCGCGGGTGAGGGATCAGGCTGCCCATCAGCGTCCAGCGCGGCTTCTCCGGGCGGATCTTGAGCGGCATGCCCGCCTCGTCGGGGAGCTTGTCGGCCTTTTTAAGGTTGCACGGCCGGCAGGACGTGACGACGTTGTCCCAGACGTGAGGACCGCCGCGCGAGCGCGGCAGCACGTGATCGAGGTCCAGCTCGTCGGTCGGCTTCTTCTTGCCGCAGTACGAGCACCGGTGCCGGTCGCGGGCGAAGACGTTGTGCCGCGTGAAGGCGACCTCGCGGTGCGGGATGCGGTCGTAGCGCACGAGGCGGATCACCTCGGGCACCGCGAAGCTCGTATTGGTCGAGCGCACGAACTTGGCGCCGGCCACGACCCAGTTGGACGACGCCGCGACCCAAGCCTGGAAGTCGTACGGGATCATCTCGTCGTCGAGCGCCTCGGCCAGGCCCATGTAGACGAGCGTGACCGCGCGCTGCCAGTCCGCGACGGCGACCGCGCGGAAGCTCTTGTTGAGCACAAGGGTCCTGGCCATATCGTTTTATAGGGTAACAGGCCGGAAGACGGAAAGCAACGTCCGGAGGCCTCGCGACCCCTTGGGTAAAAAACCGGCAAAATAGGACCTTGGGCCCATACCCGGGACGCCGTGGGAGTGTTACGCTGAGAAGCGATGAGACTCCCGGCCTTCGCCGCCCTCCTGCTCGCCTCGCTGGCCTCCGCGCCGGCGCGGGCCGCGACGCCGGCCCAGGACTCGGCGCGCCGGCTCGCGGCGATCCTGCGCGCCAACGCCCCGGCGATCAGGCTCTCCACGCAAGCCCCGCTGCTCGGCGGCCAGCTCAACGCCTTGGCCGCGAACCTCAAGTCTCTCGTCGAGGAAAAGTCGGTGACGGCCGAGGCGGCGAGGCCCGTCGCCGAGGAGACGAACGCGCTGCTCGCCGAGCTCAAGCGCGGGCCGTTCGACGGCCGCTCCGTCGCGGACAAGGCGGAGAAGATCTCCTGCGACGTGCAGTCCCTGTTCTCGAGCGAACATGCTCCCGGGCGAGCCGCCGGTCGCGTTCCCGAGGCTTCGCCGAGCAACCAGCCGCCGCCGGAGTCCTCCGAGATGGCGGCTCTGCGGAGTCACGCCAGCCGGATGGCTTCGCTGATGAGCGGCGCGAGTTTCGACGGCGGAGCGCCGGAGGCGCCCGTGACGCCCTTGGCGCCGGCGTCCGCTCCTCTGACCCGCCCGCGGCAGGTCGCCCGCGAGGCCAAGCCGTCCTACAGCGCCCAGACCTCCTCTTATCAGGCCGCGCTGAACCCCTTTCTGAAGGCCGAGCACCGGCGCGCCATCGGCACGGACGGCCTCGCGGGCTCCGACACCCAGAAGGCCGTCGCGTTCTTCCAGGGCAAAAAAGGCCTTCCCGAAACCGGAGTCATCGACGGCGGCACCGAGAAGGCCATCCTCGCGGATTTCCAAGAGCGCCGCCGTCTTCCCGTGACCGGCGCCCTCGACACGACGACCGCGAAGGCGCTCCGCACCCGCCGCATGATCGCCGCGGCGAAGGAGCCCGTCTACTTCGAGGGCAGCCGAGGCGACTTCGAGCCGAAGAGCGGCGCGCAGACGATCAAGAACGCCCTCGCGACCGTCTACACTCCGTATCTCGTCAAGACGAGGAAGCAGCGGAAGATGGAAGGCCCGCCGATCGACCATCACGACCAGGCCGTGTGCACGCTCGAGCGCTATCTCGCCGGGACATGCCCCTACGTCTCGGTCGCCGTCGATCCGCGCCTGAACGTCCCCAACGGCACGCCGCTCTTGATCCCCGAGATATCGCGACTGGCGGGGAGGACCGTTCATTTCCGCATCGTCGACACCGGCTCCAAGAAGCGCTTCAAGGGCATGAGCCACGTCGACGTCGCCACCGACTCCAACCAGCACTCGGGCTACGGCCAGCTCATCAGCGGCCGCCGCTTCACCCTCATACTCCCCGAGGGGCTGCGCCCAGCGGCATTTTAGGGTCAGACCTTTAGTTAATTTAGTTATTTCTCAATAACTAAAATATCTAAAGGCCTGACCCCAACTTAGAGGCGGACGGCGAAGGCGACGGCGTGGTCGCGGCCGTGGGAGAGAGACAGCTTGAGGTCCTTGACCGCCTTGCCGCGGATCGTGACCGTGGGGCGGCCGCCGGAGTCGCGCGAGACCGAGATGGCGGTGAGCGGGATGTCGGCCTTGCCCAGCGTCTTGTACACCGCCTCCTTGGCCGCGAAGCGCACGGCGAAGTGCGGCCAGGGGTTCTTCTTGGCCTTGCAGTAGGCGATCTCGCTCGCGCTGAAGACGCGCTTGAGGAAGCGGGGATTGCGCCGCGCGAACTCGCGCACCCGCGAGATCTCGACGAGATCGACCCCGACCTCCATCACTCGACCGTGACGGACTTCGCGAGGTTGCGCGGCTGGTCCACGTCGCAGCCGCGCAGGTCGGAGATGTGGTAGGCGAGCAGCTGCAGCGGGATGATGTCGACGATCGGGGAGAGGATCTCGGGCACCGGGGGCAGGCGCAGGACGTTCTCGACGTCCTTGAACTCGCCGACGCCCTCCGTCGCCACGACGATGAGCTGCGCGCCGCGCGCCTTGACCTCCTCGAGGCTCGACATCGTCTTGTCGAGCACGTGGGACTTGGTCGCGAGCACGACGACCGGCATCTCCGTGTCGATCAGCGCGATCGGACCGTGCTTGAGCTCGCCCGCCGCGTAGCCCTCCGCGTGGATGTAGGAGATCTCCTTGAGCTTCAGCGCCGCCTCGAGGGCGATCGGGTAGTTCACGTAGCGGCCGATGAAGAGGAAGTGCTCCTTCTTGGCGAACTTGCGCGCGATCGCCAGGACCTGCTTGTCGAGCTTGAGCGCGGCGCGGATCCAGCCGGGGACCTTGATGAGGTCCTCGACGAAGGCGCGGCCCTGCGACTCGTTCATCGTCCCGCGTCCCATGGCCGCGTGCAGCACGAGGATCGCCAGCGACGTCAGCTGGCCGATGAAGGCCTTGGTCGAGGCGACGCCGAGCTCCGGCCCGCAGTGCGTGTACAGCGTCCAGTCGGCCGTGCGCGTCAGAGCGGAGCCCACGGTGTTGCAGATCGCGAGGATCTTCGCGCCCTTTTCCTTGGCCTGCTTGACGGCGGCCAAGGTGTCGGCGGTCTCGCCGGACTGGCTGATCGCGATGACGAGGTCGTCCTTGCCGATCGTCGTCTCGCGGTAGCGGAACTCCGAGGCCGTCTCGACCCTCGTGGGAACGCCCACGAGGGTCTCGAACCAATATTGCCCCACGAGGCAGGCGTGATAGGCGGTGCCGCAGGCGATCATGTGGACCGAGCGCACCTTCTTGAGGATGTCGGCGTTCATGCCGCAGTCGCGCTCGAGCACGCCCTTGAGCGGGAACAGGCGGCCGCGCAGCGTGTCCTCGCAGGAGGTCGGCTGCTCGTGGATCTCCTTGAGCATGAAGTGGCGGTAGCCGCCCTTCTCGGCCATCGTGCGGTCCCACGAGATCGTGATCGGCGCCTTCTCGACCTTCTTGCCCGCGAGGTTGAAGAAGGAGACGCCGTCGTGCTTCATGACCGCCATCTCGCCGTCCTCGAGGAACACGGCCTTGCGCGTGTGCGAGAGGAAGGCCGGGATGTCCGAGGCCAGGAACGTCTCGCCCTCGCCGAGGCCGATGATCAGCGGCGAGGCCGTCTTGGCCGCGATGATCACGTTGGGGGCCTTGGCCCAGAGAACGGCGATCGCGTAGGCCCCCTTCACCTCGGCGAGCGCCCGGCGGACGGCCTCGAAGAGAAGAGGCTCGTTGAGGTCGTGCTTGGGCGCCGAGCCCGGAGGCTGCAGCGTCTTGAGCTTCTCGGCGATCAGGTGCGCGATGACCTCGGTGTCGGTTTCCGACTCGAACTTGCCGCCGGCCGCGACGAGCCGGTCCTTGAGGTCGAGGTAGTTCTCGATGATCCCGTTGTGGATCACCGCGATCATCCCCGTCGGGTCCGTGTGCGGGTGCGCGTTCTCGTGAGACGGCTTGCCGTGCGTCGCCCAGCGCGTGTGCCCGAGAGCCGCCGTGCCGGCGAGCGGGCTCTCCGCCAGCAGCTTCTCGAGGTTCGTCAGCTTGCCCGGCGCGCGCCTGCGCCCGATGCCGCCGTCCACGATGGACGCCAGCCCCGAGGAGTCGTAGCCGCGGTACTCAAGCCGCTTGAGCCCCTCCATGAGGAGAGGGACCGCCTGCTTGGGCCCGATGTAGCCGACGATTCCGCACATGTCCGCGAGCTCCTTAGTCGATCAGGCGGCGCATCTCGCCGACGGCGCTCTTGAAGCCGACGAAGACCGAGCGCGCGACGATCGAGTAGCCGATGTTCAGCGCGCTCATGTGCGGGATGCGCGCGATGGGCGCCACGTTGTGGTAGTCGAGACCGTGGCCCGCGTGCGCCGTGAGCCCCATCTCCCACGCCATGTACGTCGCGAGCTCGAGGCGCTCGATCTGCGCCTTCTGCCCGGGCTTGGTCGTCGCGGCCGAGTAGTCGCTCGTGTCGAACTCGACCACGTCCGCGCCGAGGTTGCGCGCCGCGCGCACGCTCGGCGCCTCCGGGGCGATGAACATGCTGACCTCGAGGCCGGCCTTCTTGAGCCGCTTCGTCGTCTTCTCGAGGCTCTTGAAGTTCTTGACCACGTCGAGGCCGCCCTCGGTGGAGACCTCGCCGGGGCGCTCGGGCACCAGGCACACGGACGTCGGCCGGGCCTTGAGGACGACCTCGACGATCTTGGCGTCGTCGGCGAGCTCGACGTGCGTCTCGCCCTTCAGCCGGCAGAGCTTGACGAGGTCGTCGTCCTGGATGTGCCGGCGGTCGCGCCGCAGGTGGCAGACGATGAGGTCCGCGCCGGACTGGCGCGCGACCTGGGCCGCGGCGATCGGATCGGGGTCCATGTCCTTGCGCGCCTGGCGCAGGGTGGCGACGTGATCGATGTTGACGCCCAGCTTGATGCGCTGTTCCTTCATGAATGAGCCTCCTCGGTCTGGCCCGTCTCGGACAAATAGGTCTTCGCGATGGCGCCCGCGATCTTGGCGTTCTCCGGCTTGCTCGGCCCCTCGACGAGCACGCGCAGGACCGGCTCCGTGCCGGAGTAGCGCACGAACACGCGGCCCCGGCCCGTCAGCCCTCTGCCGGCGCGGCCGATCTCGGCCTGCGTCCGCTTGAGCCCCTCGAGCGCGGGCTTGTGCCGGACGTGGAGGGCGAGCAGGGTCTGCGGCGTCGGCGGATAGAGCTTGCGCAGGGCGCTCATGGGCTTTCCGGATTCCCGCCAGGCGGCGAGCGTCTGCAGGGCCGTCAGCATTCCGTCGCCCGTCGGCGCGAAGTCTCGAAACACGACGTGTCCCGAGTTCTCTCCCCCCAGGCTCAACCCTTCCCGTTCGATGGCCTCCGTGACGTGACGGTCTCCCACCGGCGTCGTCACGACTTCGACGCCCTTGCCGTTGAGGTAACGGATCAACCCGTAGTTGGACATGACCGTGAGCGCCACTTTCCCCCCGCGCAGGCCGCCGCGCGCGAGCAGCCGCGCCGCGGCCGCGCCGATCACCGCGTCGCCGTCGAGCAGCGCGCCGCGCTCGTCGCAGACGAGCGCGCGGTCGGCGTCCCCGTCGAAGGCCACGCCCGCGTCGGCGCGGCGGCGCCGCACCTCGCGGCCCATGTTGTCGGCGGCCAGCGCGCCGCAGCCCTTGTTGATGTTCTTCCCGTTCGGCTTCACTCCGACCGCGAACACCGTCGCGCCGAAGCTCTCGAACAGCTTCGGCGCGAAGGCCGAGGCCGCGCCGTGCGCGCAATCGACGACGAGCCGCACGCCCGAGAGGTCGAGCGTGGCCGGGAACGCGCTTCGCAGGAAGTCGGCGTACTCCGCCGCGTGCGCGCTCCCGTCGACGAGCTTCGCCGAGCCGCGCGCCTTGGGCAGGGCCGCGGCGTCCGCGACCGCGTCCTCGATGCGGCGCTCGAGCGCGGGAGCCATCTTGAAGCCGAGCGCGTCGAAGAACTTGATGCCGTTGTACTCGGCGGGGTTGTGGCTGGCCGAGACGACGACGCCGCCGAAGCAGCCCAGGCGCGGCGCCAGGAACGAGACGCCGGGCGTCGGGATCACGCCGAGGTCCAGCGTCTCCACGCCGGCCGCGGCGAAGCCGCGCGCGAGCGAGCGCGCGAGCGCCGGGCCCGAGCCGCGCGTGTCGCGGCCGAGCGCAATGCGCGGGCGCGCGCCGTTGGGCGCCGCGCCGGCGAGCTTCATCAATTCGAGCGCGCCGTGGCAGGCGATGAGCTCGACCGTCTCCGGCAGCAGAGGCGCCTGGCCCGGGATCCCGCGCACGCCGTCGGTGCCGAAGAGCCGGCTCATCGCGCCCCCGCCGCGGCGGCGAAAGTCGCGAGCGCCCGCCGCGTTGCGGCGACGTCATGCACGCGGAGCACTTCGACGCCGGCCAAACCGCCCCAGAGCGCCAGCGCCAGCGAGCCCGGCAGGCGGTCCTCGGGGCCGTCGTCGGGCGAGACCTTCGAGAGGAAGGACTTGCGCGAGACGCCGAGCAGGACCGGCGCCAGCGAGGCGAGCTCGCCGGCGTGCTTGATCAGCGCCAGGTTCTGCTCCGCCGTCTTGCCGAACCCGATCCCCGGGTCGATCCACGCGCGCGAGCGGTCGCCGCCGGCCGCCGCGAAGGCGTCGAGCCGCTCCGCCAGGAACTCGCGGACCTCGCCCACGACGTCGCCGTAGCGCGGGTCCTTCTGCATCGTCTTAGGGCTGTCGCCGAGCATGTGCATGAGGACCACGCGCTCCGCGCGCGCCGCGACGCGCGCCATGTCCTTGTCGCCGCGCAAGGCCGTCACGTCGTTGACGATGCGCGCGCCCGCGTCGAGCGCCTCGGCCGCGACGCGCGCCTTGTCGGTGTCGACGGAGATCGGTGTCTTCGCCTTTTTCGCCAGAGCCGCGATCACGGGGAGAACCCGCGCGCGCTCCTCCTCGAGAGGGACGGGGTCGGAGCCGGGACGCGTGGACTGCCCGCCGACGTCGAGGAAGTCCGCGCCCTCCTCGACGAGGCGCAGGCCGCGCTCGACGGCCGCGTCCGTCGACGCGGTCCGGGACCCGGGATAGAACGAGTCGGGCGTGACGTTGACCACGCCCATCAGCCGCGGGGACCGGAAGCGGAGCGGCGCGCTCGGCGCCGCCGCCTCAGGCGCGAGCGGCCGTGAGGATCGCATCGATTTCCTCGCCGTTGAGGACTTCGCGGTCGAAGAGCTTCTGCGCCAGGTCGTCGAGGATCTTCTTGTTGGCGGTCAGCAGCGAGCGCGCCTTGGCCTGCGCGTCGGTGACGATGCGCTTGACCTCCTCGTCGACGAGCTGGGCCGTGCTCTCGGAGTAGCCCGCCCCCTTGTTCATGTCGCGGCCCAGGAACATCTCTTGGTCGGGCTTCTTCAACGAGAGCGGCCCGACTTTGTCGCTCATGCCGAACTCGGTCACCATGCGCGTCGCGTAGGCGGTCGCCTTGGACAGGTCGTCGGACGCGCCGGTCGTGATCTCCGAGAAGGTCAGCTCCTCGGCCGCGCGTCCGCCGAGCAGGATCGCCAGGCGGTTGAGGATGTCGGCGCGCGAGGTCAGGTACTTGTCGTCGAGCGGCAGCTGCAGCGTGTAGCCCAGCGCCATGCCGCGCGAGATGATGGAGACCTTGTGCACCGGGTCGGTGCCCGGGATCAGCTTGGCCACGAGCGTGTGCCCCGACTCGTGGTAGGCGATGATCTTCTTCTCCTTCTCCGACATCAGGCTGTTGCGCTTCTGCGGGCCCGCCATCACGCGCTCGATCGCCTCTTCCAGGTCGACGAGCTCGACGGCCTCCTTGTTCTTGCGCGCGGCGAGCAGGGCGGCCTCGTTGATCACGTTGGCCAGGTCGGCGCCGGCGAAGCCCGGCGTGCGGCGCGCGACGACCGCGAGGTCGGCGCCCGGCGCCATCTTCACGTTCTTGGAGTGGACCTTCAGGATCTCCTCGCGGCCCTTCATGTCGGGCACGGGCACGCCGATCTGGCGGTCGAAGCGTCCCGGGCGCAGCAGCGCCGGGTCGATGACGTCCGGCCGGTTCGTCGCGGCGATCAGGATGATGCCCTGGTTCTGCTCGAAGCCGTCGAGCTCGATGAGCAGCTGGTTCAGCGTCTGCTCGCGCTCGTCATGGCCGCCGCCGATGCCGGCGAAGCGGTGCCGGCCGACCGCGTCGAGCTCGTCGATGAAGATCACGGCCGGCGCGGCCTTCTTGGCCTGCTCGAACAGGTCGCGCACGCGGCTGGCGCCGACGCCGACGAACATCTCGACGAACTCGGAGGCGGAGGCCGCGAAGAACGGGACCCCGGCCTCGCCGGCGACGGCGCGCGCGAGCAGGGTCTTGCCGGTTCCGGGAGGCCCGAAGAGCAGCACGCCGCGGGGCATCTTGCCGCCGAGCTTCTGGAACTTCTCGGGGTGCTTGAGGAACTCGACGATCTCGCTGAGCTCCTCCTTGGACTCGTCGCAGCCGGCGACGTCGGCGAAGACGGTCTTCTTCTTCTTCTCGTCGACCATCTTGGCCTTCGAGCGCCCGAAGGACAGCGCCTGCTTGCCCCCGACCTGCACCTGGCGGATCACGAAGAACCACCAGAGCACGAAGAAGAGCAGGATGCCGCCGACGTTGAGCAGCAGGCCCGACATCCAGGAGCGGTCCGGCTCGCCCTGGAAGTTGGCGACCTTGTGCTGCTCGAGCTCCGAGACGAGGTTCGGGTCGTTGAGCGGCAGGGTGTGGAAGCTCTGCAGCGCGCCCTTCTCGTCGCGGTACTCGCCGTGGATCAGGTCCGGGCGCACGCGCAGCTCGGTGATCTGCCCCGCGCGCAGGTGGTCCTTGAACTCCGAGTAGGGGATCTCCTTCTCGACGGGCACGGTCGTCTTCACGCTGTTGAACAGCATGAGCATCATGAGGAGGCCGAAGCCCCACATGAGCATCGTCTTGAGATTCTTGTTGTCCATCAAATTTTCCTCGTGAGCACGCCGACGTACGGCAGCTGGCGGTAGCGCTCGTCGTAGTCGAGGCCGAAGCCCACCACGAACTCGTTGGCGATCTGGAAGCCCGTGTACTTGGGCTGGAACGGCGTCTTGCGGCACTCGGGCTTGTCGAGCAGCGTGCAGACCTCGAGCGAGCGCGGCTTGCGCGCGCGCAGGGTCTCGGTCAGCGAGGAGAGCGTGAGCCCCGTGTCCACGATGTCCTCGACGAGCAGCACGTCGCGGCCCTCCGGGTTCTCGCGCAGGTCGAGCATCACGCGGATCGTCCCCGTCGACGCGGTCCCGGCGTAGGAGGAGACCGCCACGAAGTCCACGTGGACGTCGACGTCCGAGCCGATCGCGCGGAGCAGGTCGGCCAGGAAGATCACGCTGCCCTTGAGGACGCCGACCACCAGCAGGCGGCGGCCGTCGTAGTCGCGCGTGATGCGGGCGCCCAGCTCCCGGATGCGGTCCCGGAGGACCGATTCGGAGAGCAGGACCTTCGTGACGTCGGGATGGACGGCGGCGTCGATGGCCATCGAACGGCCAGGATAGCTTTTCCGCGTGCGCCTTATCAAGGAAGGGGTCCGGGCGCCCGCCCCTCGCCTGGACGGGACCCCGTTCGTCTGCTACAATGCCCCCGCGATGGCACCTCCCGCGGAGCATCCTTTCTCCATCCTCGTCGTCGACGACGAGGCCGACAACCGCACCATTCTCAAGTCCCAGCTGGAGAAGGTCCCCCATTCCTCGCTGACGGTCGACGTCGCGGCCGACGGCGACGAGGCGCTCAAGAAGCTCCGCGAGGGGCTGTTCGATCTCGTCTTCCTCGACTACCGCCTGCCGACCGGCGACGGGCTGGAGGTCCTCGACAAGATACGCCAGCACCACCCGAAGACGGCGGTCGTGATGACGACCGCGGCGGGCTCCGAGCAGATCGCGGTCGCGGCCATGAAGAAGGGCGCGATGGACTACATGTCGCACAAGGACCTGCGCGCCGCGGACCTGGGACAGCTGCTGCGCCGCGTCGCCGAGATCCGCGACCTGGTGAACCAGAACATGGAGCTGCGCCAGGTCAACCAGATGAAGAACGAGTTCATCGCCAACGTCTCGCACGAGCTGCGCACGCCGCTGACCGTCGTCATCGGCTACGCGAACACGCTGCACGACGGCAGCCTCGGGCCGATGACCGAGCCGCAGCAGAAGGCGCTGGTCGCCATCGTCGAGCGCGCCGAGGGCCTGCTGCAGACGCTCAACAACATCCTGCGCATCCGCGAGGTCCACGAGGGCCATAAGCCGCTGCTGCTCAAGCCGATCGACCTGAAGGCGCTCGCCGAGGCCCAGCTCGCGCGCGCCGCCAAGGACATCC
>Ga0134128_10011325_pt1 | contig 10669 bp, 12 predicted proteins | sample KB31754_FD_96462 | JGI IMG/M metagenome (GOLD analysis project Ga0134128, IMG submission 96462) | Terrestrial soil microbial communities with excess Nitrogen fertilizer from Kellogg Biological Station, Michigan, USA - KB3-175-4 | ecosystem: Environmental > Terrestrial > Soil > Unclassified ...
CGGGAACGGTGCCTTCGGCGCGGTGGGCCCGTAGACCAGCGCGTCGCGCACACCGGTCCACGGCGGCACCGGCGCGGGCGCGGCGAACCGGTGCTCCCCGAACGGCGCGGCCGCGTACGGGATGCCCAGGAACACCGCGACCCCGTCGTCGACCCGCCCCCGCACCCGCCCGTCCCGGGTCGCGACCACAGCGCGCCGAGATGCGCGTCGTGGAGCGCCCACCACGTGAGGTACGCGAGCGAGGCGAGGACGACCCACAGCGCGACGCGCTTCACCCACTCGCGGACGAAGCCGATCGGCCCCACGAGCGCGAGGATCGTCGCCGCGGCGGCGGCCGCGAGCTTCCACGCCCAGAGGGGGCCGTGCACGAGCGCCCGCGCCGCGGTGGCGATGACGAGCACCTCGAAGATCGTCCAGCCGAGGTTCTGGACGACGTTGAGCCCGGTGGGGAGGTACGAGCCCGCGCGTCCGAGCGGCGCGCGGAGCAGCACCATCGCCGGCACGCCTGCCTCGGCGCCGATCGCGGCCGCGCAGCCGAGGAGCGCGTTGCCGAAGATCCCGCCGACGAGGATCGCGAGCAGCGCCTTCGGCAGCGAGAGGCCGGGGACGAGGAACGCGCCGGCGACGAGGACGAGCAGGCTGAGGCCGAGGCTGCTCCAGAGCAGACCGCTCTCCAGGCCGCCGAGCGTCCGCAGCCGCTCGGGAACCGGCGTGATTCCCCAGGACGGCGCTTTCTCCTGAATCGCTCCTCCCTTCGCCGGCATGACCCGGATCAGGTTCGACGGGTTTGATCTCAGCCGCGCCGCGCGCGGCACCCCGGATGTCCGAGTGTACGGACCGCGGGGCCCGGGAAGGACGCGCTTCGTGGCCGAGCTGCTGACGAACCCGCGCGAGTTGCTTGCGGCGCGCCTGCGTCAGATGCTCTGGATCGAGTTGCAGCTGTCCGAGAACGTGCTGCCGGACCTGCGCGGGCAGGCGCACGCTCCCGACCTGCAGTGGGCCTTCGAGCGGCACATCCTCGAGACCGAAGGCCATGTCGAGGCGGTGCGCGAAGTCCTGCACGAGCTCGAGGTCCCCGCGGATCCGGAGGAGAGCCCGGCGTTCGAGGGACTGGTCGCCGAGCACGAGCGGCTCGTGAAGCAGGTCCTCGAGGAGGATCATCTGCTCAACGACCTCGTGCACGCCCAGGCGGCGGCGGCGACCGAGCACGTGGAGACGGCGGCCTACCAGTCGCTCGCGAGCCTGGCCGAGACGATGGGCGAGGAGACGATCGCGATCCGGCTGCGTGAGCTGATGGAGCAGGAGCAGCTGGCGCTCGAGCAGGTCGAGCGGGCGACTGCGAAGCTGCTCGCGGAGAAGGTCGAGAGCGAGCGGATCTAGCCGGCTTGCGCCGGCGCGCGGGCGTCCTCGGGCGCGATCCCGTCGCGCAGCCAGCGGGCGTCGCTCGCGATCTGCTCCTCGGGATCGTCGCCGAGGTGTCCCGCGGAAGTCTCGACCGCCACGATGCAGCCCGGCACGTTCGCCGCGAGCCAGTCGCCGTGCGCGGGTGGCACGAGCACGTCGGTGAGGCCGTAGCGGATCAGGACCGGCACGGCGACCGCGCCGACGTCGAAGCCCCACGGCTTCAGGAAGGCCAGGTCGTCGTCGACCCAGCCTCCGACACCGTTCGCCGCCTGCTCGGTGGTCGACTCGCGGATGAGCTGCATGACCTCGGGACGGGCCAGCTGGGCCCGGTCGGACTCGCTCAGGTCGTAGTCGTCGAGGAGGGTGGACGGATCGACCGCGACGCGTTCCTCCGCCTCCCGCTGCAAGTCCTCGAGGTACGGCGTGAGCACCTCTTCTCCCGCCATGGCCTGCCGTTCCTCCTTGACGTTCTCCTCGTCCATCCCCGCGAGCCATTCGTCCTCGTCCAGACCCGGAGGGCCGAACGGGGCCACGCCGACGGAACACACGGCGCGCACGACGCGGTCGGGAAGAAGCGCGGCGCACGCGAGCACGTGCGGGCCGCCCCCCGAGCCACCCGTCACCCCGAACCGGTCGAGGCCGAGCTCGTCGGCGAGCGCCGCCACGTCGGCCGCCTCGTCCGCCACCGAGCGTCCGTGGTGGCGATCCGACCTCCCGTAGCCGGCGCGGTCGTGCGTGATCATGTGGACGCCCGCGCGGGCGTAGACCTCCTCGTCGGGCCAGCGGTTGAAGCGGCAACCCGGCGTGCCGTGGAGGCTGAGGATCGGGAAGCCGTCGGGATCGCCGGACGTCGCATACGCGAGCGTGCGTCCGTCGGGGGTTTCGAGAGTGCGCAGCCGTTCTCCCATCCGGCCGAGCATACGTGCCCCGGGCCTACTGCTCTACATGCGACTGACGCCACGGCCAGCCGAGCAGGACGAGCCCCGCGACGACGCAGAGAGCGCCGACGACCGCCCAGAACGTGCTGCCTGTCATCGACGATCCCGTGACGAGGTCGGTTCCTTGCCCGATCCAGACGGCGCCCGTCAGGAAGAGGACGACTCCCACCACACGCCGGGCGATGATCACGATCGCGCCTCCTCTCGAGTCGAAGCTTCGCCTCCGAGTACGCCCCAGCCGCGCCGGCGGTTTGCCGCGGGAGGCGACGAGTTCTCTCGAGACTGCGAGTCTGCAACAACGTACGGACTCGCAGGCGCGTACAACTTCTCGTCCGCAGCGGTCGCTGCTAGGAGGCACGTTGAAACTTCTGCTCACGTCAGGCGGCGTCACCAACCCGAGCATCCGGTCGGCGCTCGTGCAGCTTCTCGGCAAGCCCGTCGCCGAGTGCAACGCCCTCTGTGTTCCCACGGCGCAGTGGGGTCATCCGATGTGCGGCCCCCAATCGGTGCGGGGCTTCGTGGCCGCCGAGCCCGACTTCCGGCACTTCTCCGGCCTCGGCTGGGCGTCGCTGGGTGTCCTCGAGCTCACGGCGCTGCCGACCATCGGCCGGGAGCGGTGGGTCCCGTGGGTCCGGGACGCCGACGCGCTCCTGGTGGACGGCGGCGACGCGACATACCTGTGCCACTGGATGCGGGAGTCCGGGCTGGCCGATCTGCTGCCCTCGCTGCCGGACAAGGTCTGGGTGGGGGTGAGCGCCGGGAGCATGGTGATGACGCCCCGGATCGGGTCGTCCTTCGTCGAGTGGCCGTCGGCGCCGGACGACCGCACCCTGGGCGTCGTCGGCTTCTCGATCTTCCCGCACCTGGAAGCGTTCCCGACGAACACGCTGGCCGACGCAGAGCGGTGGGCCGCCGGCATCGACGGCCCGGCATACGCGATCGACGAGCAGACCGCCATCGAGGTCGTCGACGGCTCGGTCGAGGTGGTCTCCGAAGGGCAATGGACGAAGTTCGGCCCGGTCTAGCCGCTTGACGGAGCTTCGTGGTGCTAGCAATAATGGCGCTATGACCGTGCGTGCCTTGCGACTGCCGTTCTCGCTCGATCCGCTCATGGGTGAAGCGAGACGCCGCGCGCGGCGAAGGCGGTTGGTCGTCTCCGCCGCCCTTGCGCTGGGCGCAATGGCTACCGGCGCCGCGATCCTTGCCCTTCGCCCTGAAGGAGGTCCTCCGTCCCCGCCCGGCTCGTCGGGGAGCGTCGCGACACATGGCCATCCGGGCGTGTTCGCTGCGAGGCGGGTTCGAACGGTGTTCGCTCGGCATGGGCTGCGTCCGACGGTGGTCTTCGACACTCGCACCGCGAGCGCGGCCGAGATCGACCGCATCGCGCCGCTGCGGGGCAAGGATCGCGCAGCACGCCTGGCGGCGAAGCTGGCGCGCAGACAGTTGCGCCTGGCGTTGGCACGGGGTGCGGCGCATCCGCTGACCTGGCTGGTCTATCCGTCCGTCGGCACGGAGATCCTCGTGTGGGGGAGACTCGTCGATGCGAAGACCGACGCCCGGAACCGCAAACGCTTACTCGCGAAGGTGCTGGCGAAGGAGAAGGCGGCCAGTGTCGGGCACCGGGTCATTGGCGGACCGCCACGTCTGGAACGCGTTGCCAACACCGTCATCTTCACCGCCCGGTTCCCCGGAGGCGAGCCGCCCCGGCTGAGAGCCGCTCTCTCCGCGCTCGTAAGGACGAGCTGAGCGGTCAAACCGCTCGGCCGGGAATGCCGAGCCGTCGCGCCACGTTCGAGGCGTCATGGCATTCCACATCGTGCAAGCGAACGATCTGGAGTGGGACGAGTACACCCGTTACCCGGGACGCCATCGCGCGACCCTCACCGACGGCGCCGGGCTCCGGCACACCCGAGCGAACCTGATCCGCCACGAGGCCGGCGCGATCGGGCCGCGACACATGGAGAAGACGCAGGACGAGACGTTCGTGCCCGTGCGCGGCACGCTCACGATGTATCTCGGGGAGCCGCCGACGCGACACGAGGTTCCGGTGGGCGCGGTGGTGCACGTCGAGGCCGGCACCGCTCAGCAGATGGTGAACGAGACCGACGAAGAGATCCTCGTCTTCGTCTACGGGGCGCCGCCGGAGCGGACAGGCGCCGACGTGATCGACAGCGCCGTCTGAGACGGGATCAGGCCCGGCCGTAACGCGCCGCGCGCGCGGCTGCCGGGGGCGCGACCCCCGCGTCGACGAGCCGCTGTCGCGCTTCGCTCTCCCGCAACACCATGAGCAGCACCCAGACGAGTGCGGGCAACATCGTGAACGCGCTCTCGACGAGCATCACGCCGCCGCCCGCCTTCTGGTCGGCGAGGTGGCCCAGGCCCCACATCGGCGCGTCGCGCGTGTACGGCGCGTAGTAGACGTGGCTCGACCAGATGAAGACCTGGGAGAGGACGAGCATCACGAGCCACATCCCGAGGACGTAGGGGATCTTCCACGGGGCCGTGAACCACGCAGGCCCGGGCAGCGGCTCGACGAGGGCGGCCCACATCAGCATCCCGAGGGTGACGAAGAGCACGTGCTGGAGCGCATGGATCGCGTCGTGCCGCAGCGCCGCGTCGAAGAGCACAGGCAGGTGCCAGACGACGAAGTTGGCGGCCCATAGCGGCAGCGCGACGAGTGGATGCGCGAGCACCCGCAGCCGGTGGACGAGGCGGACGCGCAGCAGCGGCCGCAGCAGCCGGCCGTCGAGCCCGAGCACGAGCAGCAGCGCCGCGACGTCTCCGAGCAGCAGGTGCTGGAGCATGTGCACCGAGAAGAGCCGCTCCTCGCCGATCGTGTCGATCGGCGACGCGAGCGCGACGAAAAGCGTCAGCAGGCCGGCCGCGAAGGCGACACGGCGCGGCCGCGGCACGGGCCGGCCGCGCCGCGCGAGCGTTCTCGCGCGCCGCCAGTAGAGCGCGCCGGCGAGCGCGAGGATCGAGAGCTCGAGCGGGTCGAGGTTCCAGTCGTTCATCCGGTGGTCACGGTTTTTCGGTCGACGCCCTCGGGTACCCGTTTTCCGACTTGATCACGTCTCGGGGGACGAAGCCGCGCAGGGGATTCGCGGGAGCTGCGTTGGTGCTCCTCCTGCTGACGCTCGCGGGCTGCGGGGGCACGCAGAACACGCTCAATCCCCACAGCCACCCCGCGCGGGACATCGCGAATCTCTTCTGGGTGATGATGGCCGTCTCGTTCGGCGGCCTCGCGCTCATCACGGGCCTGCTCGTGTTCGCCTGGTTTCGGCGTGGGCGCCGCGGCCTCGGCGGTGGCGACGCCGACGACCCGCATCCAGGGGAGCGGCCCAGCTGGTTCGTCGTCGTCGGGATGGGCGTCGTGTTCCCGCTCGTCGTGATCGTCGCGCTCTTCATCGTGGCCAACGGGGCAATCATCAACGTCACCCAGGCCCCGGCGGCGTCCAGCACGGCCCTGACCGTCGACGCCGTCGGCCATCAGTGGTACTGGGCGTTCCGCTATCCGGGGACGAAGGCGGTCACGGCCGGCGAGCTGCACATTCCCGTCCGCACGCGCGTCAACCTCGTCGCGACGACCGCCGACGTCATCCACAGCTTCTGGGTGCCGGAGCTGAACCGCAAGGTCGACACGATCCCGGACCGGCGGAACCGGATCCTCCTCTATGCGAACCGGCCCGGCGTCTTCCGTGGGCAGTGCGCCGAGTACTGCGGGCTGCAACACGCGCACATGGGCATGCTCGTGATCGTCCAGTCGAAGGCGCAGTTCCGGACGTGGCTGAGGAAGCAGTCCGCGCCGGCTACGGCTCCGACGACGGCCCTCGCGCGGAGCGGCGAGCAGGCCTTCGCCGACGGCCCCTGCGCGAGTTGTCACACGATCCGCGGCACGAGCGCGCGCGGCTTCGTCGGGCCGGACCTCACGCACCTCGCGAGCCGCACGACGCTCGCCGGCGTGACCATCCCGAACAGCAGGGACTACCTCGCCCGCTGGATCGTCGACTCCCAGCACTTCAAGCCGGGGAACCAGATGCCCGACTTCCACCTGTCGCAGGGTCGGTTGCGAGCGCTAGTCGCCTACCTCGAGGGGCTCAAATAGCGACGACGGTCCCTCCGCCGCCCGCGCCCGCCGAGGAGATCCTCGGGCGGCTCGAGCGCATGTGGCAGTCCCGCCCGGGCGTGCTCGGGTGGGTGATGACGACGGACCACAAGCGGATCGGCCTTCTCTACTTCTGGACGACGCTCGTGCTCTTCGGGGCCGGCGGCGCCGAGGCGCTGATCATCCGGACGCAGCTGATCCAGCCGAACCAGCACCTCGTCGGCCCGTCCACCTACGACCAGCTCTTCACGATGCACGGGATCACGATGATCTTCTTCTTCATCATCCCGATGACGACGGGCGCGTTCGGGAACTACCTGCTGCCGCTGATGCTCGGCGCGCGGGACATGGCCTTCCCGCGCATGAACGCGCTGAGCTTCTGGATCTTCCTCGCCTCGGGGATCTTCATCTACACGAGCCTCTTCCTCGGCATCGCACCGAACGCCGGCTGGTTCAACTACGTGCCGCTCTCGAACGCGAAGTTCGACCCCGGGCACGCGATCGACTTCTACTGCCTCGGGATCACCTTCAACGGGATCTCCTCGAGCCTCACGGCGGCGAACTTCATCGTGACGATCCTCAAGATGCGCGCGCCCGGGATGTCGTTCAACCGGATGCCGCTCTTCTGCTTCGCCTTCCTCGCGGCGTCGTGGGGACTCCTGTTCGCACTGCCCTCGCTGACCGCGGACACGATCTTCCTCTTCCTCGACCGCAACGTCGGCACCCACTTCTTCGACGTCGCGAAGGGAGGCTCGACGCTGCTCTGGCAGCACCTGTTCTGGATCTTCGGCCACCCCGAGGTCTACATCCTCATCGTGCCCGCGTTCGGGATCGCGACGGAGATCATCCCGGCCTTCACGCAGCGGCGGGTCGTCGCCTTCCCGCTGGTCGCCGTTGCCGAGCTCCTCGTCGTCTTCATCGGCTTCGGCGTCTGGGCGCACCACATGTTCGCCACCGGGATGCCCACCGTCACCGTCGTCTTCTTCGCCGCGGCCACCGGCGTCGTCGTGATCCCGAGCACGATCCAGGTGTTCGCCTGGTGCATGACGTTCGTCACCGGCAACGCGCGCTTCAAGACGCCGCTGCTCTTCATCGCCGGCTTCATCTTCATGTTCGTCGCCGGCGGGCTGACCGGGATCATGTTCCTGGCGGTGCCGTTCGACCAGCAGGTGACGGACACCTACTTCGTCATCGCCCACTTCCACTACATCATCTTCGGCGCCGCGGTCTTCCCGATCTTCGGCGGCATGTACTTCTGGTTCCCGAAGGTCACGGGGAAGCTCTACTTCGAGCTGCCCGGCCAGATCAGCTTCTGGCTCATCTTCCTCGGCACGAACCTGCTCTTCTTCCCGATGCACATCGTCGGGCTCGACGGGATGCCGCGGCGCAACTACACGTATCCGTCCGGCCTCGGCTGGGGGCCGGAGAACCTCGCGGAGTCGATCGGCTCGTACATCACGACGGTCGGGATCGTCGTGCTGCTGGCCAACCTCGTCGTGAGCTACTTCCGCGGTCTGCCCGCGGGGCCGGATCCCTGGCACGGCGCGACGCTCGAGTGGACGATCCCGTCGCCGCCGCCCGACTACAACTTCGCCGTCATCCCGAAGGTCTCGAGTGCGTACGCGAACTGGGACTACGCCGACCGGGAGGAGGACAGGCGCAAGCTCGCCGAGGGAGTGATGGTGCTCGAGCAGGGGCACGAGCAGCCCGTGAGCTCGCCCGTCGACGGCTGGTGGGCCGAGATCGTCGAGATGCCGCACGACTCGCCGTGGCCGATCGTCCTCGCCCTCGCGATGTCGATCGTGTTCGTCCTCCTGCTCCTGCACCTCTGGATGGGCTTCTGCTTCGCCCTGGCCGGGATCGTGCTCGCGCTGCTGGGCTGGCACGGCGAGGAGCCGCAGGAGAGCGGGGCCTGACGATGGCCGACTACGTCGCAGGCGGGGTTCCGGAACCGCTCGTCCCGCGGACGACGGACGCGCGCAACGCGGGCGAGGCCACGGTCCTCGCAGGGCGCCGGCTCGGCCCGAGCGTCGCCTTCTGGGGGATGGCGATGGTCATAGCGAGCGAGGTCACGCTCTTCGGCACCTTCGTCGGAACGTACTACTACCTCCGCTTCAACACGCCCCACTGGCCGCCGGTTGGCACGCCCGAGCCGCGGGTGGTGGTACCGCTGATCATGGTCGGGATCCTCGCCACGACGAGCCTGCCGATGCAGTTCGCCGCGGGAGCCGCGCGGCGCGGTGGGCTCTGGACCGCGCGCCTGTTCCTCGTCTGGGCGCTCGTCGTCCAGTGCGGCTACCTCGTCTACGAGATCCATGACTACGTCGACCAGCTGCACCGTTCCGTCCCGCAGGACAACGCGTACAGCTCGATCTACTACACGCTCCTCGGCGCCGACCACGTGCATGTCGCGATCGGGATCCTCCTCGTCGTCTGGCTGCTCTGGAAGCTGGCCCGCGGCCTGACGATGTACCGCCTCAACGCTGTGCAGGTCGTCGCCTTCTACTGGCACGCCGTCAACCTCCTCACCCTGATCGTGATCGGGGTCCTCCTGAGCGCGACGATATGAGCACTGCCCGCGACATCGTCCCCGCCCGGCGCGAGACCCTCGTCGCGCCATCGCTCGACGACCGCGTCGGTCGCTTCACGCTCCGTCAGCTCAGCGTCGTCCAGTGGATCGGCGTCATGGTCGCGCCGCTCGCGTGGACCGCGCAGCATGTCGTCGGCTACGGCGTCGGTGAGGCGCGCTGCAGCGTGGGCGGCCTGCGCTGGGGAATCGGCTACGACACGTGGCAGCTCGCGATCCTCGCCGCCGCGGCGCTGCTGGTCCTCGTCTCCGAGGCCGCCGCCGTGGCGGTCTTCCTCGCGACGCGCGAGACGAACTACGGCGACGGGCCGCCCGGCGACGGGCGCTGGGGCGGCGTCGTCCCGTACACCCGGCTCCACTTCTTCGCCACCGCCGCGATGGTGGCGAACGTCCTCTTCCTCGCCGCGATCCTGATGGACGGGTTCGCGTCCGTCTTCGACTCCCTATGCGTGCAGTCCTGACGCTCGCCGCCGTCGCGGCCGCCGCGCTCCTCGTCACCGGCCCGGCCGGAGCCGCGCCGGGCACGCCGAAGGACCCCCTCGCCGCCTACGGCTTCCACCTCTACGGCCAGTACTGCCTCGCCTGCCACGGCACGAACGCCGCCGGACGCTACAAGCAGCCGTCATCCGCCAGCGGCGCCGGGCCCGGCCGCTCGCAGGGGCAGCAGGGCGGCATCGGCCCGTCGCTGCAGGGCGTCGGCGCGCTCGCGGCGGACTTCTACCTCCGCACCGGCTACATGCCGCTCCGTCACCTCGGCCTGCAGCCGCGCCGCCGGCGCGTCTTCCTCAGCGAGCACCAGATCCGGGCGATCGTCGCGTACGTCGCGAGCTTCGGCGGCCCGCCGATCCCGACGCCGCGACCCGATCTCGGCAACCTCTCGCAGGGCCAGGCGTTGTTCACGGAGCACTGCGCCGGCTGCCACCAGGTCCTCGGACAGGGCGGCTATGTCACGGGCGCGCTGCCGCCGGCGCTCGTGCTCGCGACGCCGCGCCAGGTCGCGCAGGCCGTGCGGATCGGGCCGTACGTCATGCCGAAGTTCTCGACGCGCTCGATCAGCGACCGGCAGCTCGACTCCATCGTCCGCTATGTCGAGTTCACGAAGAACCCGACGCGACCGGGCGGCTGGGGCCTCGGCTACATCGGCCCGGTCCCGGAGGGGCTCGTCACGTGGTTCCTCGCGATCCCCGCGCTGCTCGTGCTCTGCCTGATCCTGGGGAGGAGGTTGCGTTCTTGAGTCGGGTCCGCAACGCGATCGTGTCGGGGCTCGTCCTCCTGGTCGGTCGCCGGCGGCGCCGCCGGCCGAGGGAGGAGGACACGCGGATGGTGCCGTCGCTGCCGCCGGACCCCGCGGCCGAGCTCGCAGTCCTCGCGCTGCTCGGGCTCTCGTCGCTCTCGGCGCTCGGCTTCATCCTCATCTACGCCTTCCTGGACTCCACGCCGCTCCTCGGCGTGACGATCGGGCTCGCGTTCCTCTTCCTCGCGGCGGCGCTCGTCGTGGTCGGCCTCAGGCTCGTGCCGACGGAGGAGGTCGCCGAGGAGTACCCGCCGCACGAGCACCCCGGCGAGCAGCAGGTGATTGCAGAGGTGTTGGACGAGAGCGGCACGCGCTTCACCCGGGCGCGTCTCTTCAAGCTC
>Ga0134128_10011326_pt1 | contig 10668 bp, 12 predicted proteins | sample KB31754_FD_96462 | JGI IMG/M metagenome (GOLD analysis project Ga0134128, IMG submission 96462) | Terrestrial soil microbial communities with excess Nitrogen fertilizer from Kellogg Biological Station, Michigan, USA - KB3-175-4 | ecosystem: Environmental > Terrestrial > Soil > Unclassified ...
CCTCTCTTTGGCGCGGGTTGAGCTGGTCAAGAAGGTTCATCAAAAAATCGGGTGATCGGAGGACAGTGCCGCCTGAACGGCCGAAACTTTTAAACCCATAAAATGCCGCGAATCTTTGTAAACGCCGTGATGGGCTGTCATCCTGAGCGAGCCAGAGGGAGCCTGCGACCGAGGGCGAGTTGAAGGATCCCGAGGATTTTTCATTCGCCCATGCTGCATCAGGGAGTTCTCACGATACAGGCGACGCGTGCTCCGATATCGGAGATCTCGGCGATTATCACTGCACCTCCCGATCACCCGATCACCCGATCGCGGCGATCACCCGATGTCGAGCACTCCTCGCATTGGCACATCTCTCTCAGATAATCCCACGAGTAAATCCCGCTCGAATGTCCATCATTCCAGATGATGTTCAGCGCATACCGCCCCACGGGCTTCACCTCTTTGGGCTTGGGCGGCTCCTTGAACATGGGCAGCAGCGTGGCCGGCTTTTTCTCCGGCTCGCCCGGCTTGCGGCTCTGCTGCTCCCGCTCCTCGTTGCAGGTGGCGCAGGGGCAGGCATCGCGCAGCCACTGGAAGCTGTAATGCGTCCGGTGCCCGTCATCCCATTCAATGTCCATGCCGGTTCCGGTGGTTACGTTCACCTTTACCGACTTTGGATTCGCTGCTGCCATAAGTTTCAGTATATAGGCGCGGAAGCGTGCTGCAGAGCAGCACCCAGCACACACGGAAAGGATTTGCAGCATTTTTTTGTGTCCGCGGCATTCTCCACAACATCGAATCACACGACCCCGAATGCTGTACCATTTTTCCTGCAAGGAAGAGAGCCAATGCCCATCAACGAACTTCTGCTTGCCGAATTTGAAGAAGAAGCCAGGAAGACGCGCGCCACGCTGGAGCGCGTTCCCGCTAAACCAGAATTCGCTCCCCATGCCAAATCAATGCCGCTGGGTAAACTGGCTCCCCATGTGGCCCAGCTTGGCGGATTTGGCGTGAGCGTTCTGACCACTCCCCAGATCGATTTTGCCACCGGGAGTTACAAACCCTTGCCGTTTGAGTCTGCGGAGCAGCTCGTGCGTGCTTTCGACGAAGGCTGCGCCAACGTGCGCAAAGCGCTCAGAGAGACTCCGGACGACGCCTGGCAACAAAATTGGAAATTGCTGATCAACGGAAAGCCGATCTTCGACGGTACGCGCTTCCTAGCCTATCGCCAGATGTTTCTCAATCATCTGGTGCATCACCGCGCCCAGTTGGGTGTCTATCTGCGGCTGAACGGCGCGCCGGTGCCGGCAACTTACGGCCCTTCGGCGGATGAAACTCTGGGCTTTTGATTCCCGCGGACAAGGAACCGATCACCGCAACTGTTTACTGCAGGCCGGCTCTCTCCACCAAACACCTGATATCAAGGTGGTCACTGTTGCTGTACTCTGACCACCTTGAAATTCCTTGATAGTTCCGCTCCGCGCGTTCCCGGCCTCGATCTGATGCGCGGCATCGCCATCGTCTGGGTGATGCTGTTTCATTTCCGCTACGCTCATCTGCCAGAGGTCTTCTATTGGCCGGCCCGCTACGGATGGATGGGAGTGGATCTGTTTTTTGTTCTCAGCGGATATTTGATCGGGTCGCAGCTCATGCGGCCGTACCTGAAGGGCAGCACGTTGTCTCTGCGGGGCTTTTACTTTCGTCGCGCATTCCGCATCCTGCCCGCCTACCTCGCTGTTCTGGCGCTCTACTTCACGGTGCCCGGATTCCGCGAAGCGCCTGGTCTCTCGCCTGCCTGGCAGTTCCTCACGTTCACGGAAAACTTCCGCATCAACTATGCGGTTGATCAGGCGTTTTCTCACGTCTGGTCGTTATGTGTGGAGGAGCACTTCTATCTCGTTCTGCCGCTGCTGGTTTTGGTTCTCATGCGCAAACCGCGCTTCGGCAAGGCCCTGGCGGTGATCTTGGCGATTCTGGCCTTCGGTGTAGCGATCCGCGGCTACATCTATGTGCACCAGCTCAGGCCCTTGCTGCTTGCCGGCGACGATGGCTTTTACCTGCGTTATACGGAAGCAATTTATTATCCCACCTACACGCGCCTCGACGGCCTGCTCGCCGGAGTGGTGCTGGCCTGCCTCAAAACTTTCCGGCCGCTCTGGTGGGAGAAGATGATGTCCAGCGGTTACCTGCTGCTCCTCTCTGGACTCCTCAGTTGCGGTTGCGCCATGTGGCTTTTCCTCGACCGCTTCGGGCTTTCCGGCACCGTAGTCGGGTTCCCTCTCATGTCCCTTGGACTCGGTCTCCTGGTCGCCTCAAGCATCAGCCCCCAGATTGTGGGAGGGCTTGAATCCGTGCTGCCGGGCGCCTGGGGTAAGCAGCTTCGGTCATACTCAGCGCGGAGCTTCAGCGTCATGGCAACGCTTGCTTACTCGCTCTACCTTACTCATAAAGAAATCGGCCACCTCTGCCGGGAGCATTTCGGCCAATATGTGCAGGCCGGCGGCTGGTCCGCTTTTGCCGTCATTTTCAGCGCCAGCATCATTGCCGCAACTCTGCTCTATTGGACCGTGGAGCGCCCCTTCCTGCGCCTGCGCGAACGGCTCACCGCGCGCCCATTTGATCAGGGATCGACGCAATCGGCCGTTGCATCCTAGGCCCGATTACGCGCGATGTCGGCGATCCCGGCGATCCCCTGTCCCTCTTCCCAAAACTCCCGCCCCGGCGAGATAATATCTGCTTAGCAGGTTCTTGAATCACTTCCACCCTGGAGTCCACGACCCTCTTGACCAAAAGTTAACCGCCAAGTACAACTTTTCGGATCAAAAATTCGTCTGCTGTCGGGCCCGGGGCTCGCCGCTAAGGAGGCGCTTTGAAGGTTTACGAAGGCAAGGATATCCGCAATCTTGTTGTCATTGGGCACTCCCATTCCGGAAAGACTTCCCTGGTTTCAGCCATGCTGTACACCGGCGGCGCCAGCAGCAAGCTGGGCCGCGTGGACGACGGCTCTACGGTCACCGACTACGACGAAGAAGCCATTGCCCGCCAGATGACTGTCTCGGCCGGAATCGCGCCGGTGGAGTGGCACAACTGCAAGATCAACCTGCTGGATACTCCCGGTTTCACACTCTTTGCGCACGAGGCCAAAGTCGCCATGAGCGCTGCCGAAGCGGCCATGGTGGTGGTGGACGGCGTGTCCGGCGTGGAGGTGGTAACGGAAAAGGTCTGGCAGTACGCAGAAGAGATCAACCTGCCGCGCGTGATCGTGGTAAGCCGCATGGATCGCGAGCGCGCCAACCATGAAACGGCTCTGGAGAGCCTGCGCGCCGCCTTCGGCCGCCAGGTTGTCCCCGTTCAGCTCCCCATCGGCAAAGAGAAAGACCTGAAAGGCGTGATCGACCTGGTCACCATGAAAGCGTACACGTACGACTTGGGTGGCAATGGCAAAGGCAAGGAAGGCGCCATCCCCGGCGATCTGCAATCTGCTGCCCAGGAGGCCCACGAGAAGCTGGTGGAGATTGTGGCCGAAGGGAAAGACGAGCTGATGGAGGAGTTCTTCGACAAGGGCACCATCTCTGAAGAGCACCTGATTCCCGCGCTGCATGAAGCGATTCGCGACGACAAGATTTTCCCGGTGCTGTTTGCCTCAGGCCTTGGGAATATCGGCACTGATCATCTGCTGGATTTCGTGGTTGATTACTGTCCCACTGCAGCCGAGCATGCCGCCGTCCATGCCGCGCCTGATGCGAGCGGCAACGGCCATGGCTCCGAACGCAAAGTGACCGATGCTGAACCCGCTTCCGTTTACGTATTCAAGACGGCTAACGATCCCTTTGCCGGACGCATTACTTACTTCAAAGTTTTTTCCGGCGTGGTGAAGAATGACGCGACGTTGCAGAATTTCAATCGCTCCAGCTCGGAAAAGCTTTCGCACTTGTCATTGCCGCAGGGCAAGAACCTGATCCCGGTACCTGAACTGCACGCGGGTGATATCGGCGCCATAGCCAAGTTGAAAGACACCCTCACCGGCGACACGCTGGGCGACAAGGCCAACCCCATTCAGTATCCCGGTGCTACGCTGCCCGAACCGGCCATCACCTTTGCGATCGAGCCCAAGAGCCGCAATGATGAAGACAAACTTTCTAACGGTCTGCACAAGCTGATGGAAGAAGACCAGATGGTCCGCTTCTTTCGCGACGAGCAGACAAAGGAATTTCTGATCGCCGGCACCGGCCAGCAGCACATTGAAGTCATCGTCTCCAAGCTCAAGAAGCGCTACCACACGGAAGTGAACCTTAAGGCGCCCAAGGTCCCGTATCGCGAAACCATTCGCGGCAAAGCCGATGTGCAGGGCCGCCACAAAAAGCAGAGCGGCGGCCACGGCCAGTACGGCGACTGCAAAATCAAGATGGAACCCATGGAGCGCGGCAAGGGCTTCGAGTTCGTCAACGACATTTTTGGCGGCGCCATCCCCAAGAACTTTATTCCAGCTGTGGAAAAGGGGATTGTCGAGGCCGCGCAGCGCGGTTATCTGGCGGGATTCCCCGTGGTCGATTTCCGCGTGATCCTTTATGACGGCAGCTACCACGATGTGGACTCAAACGAGCTCTCGTTCAAGACCGCCGGCCGCATCGCGTTCAAAAAAGCCATGGAGCAGGCCAAGCCCACGCTGCTCGAACCCATTATGAAAGTGGAAATCACGATCCCCGACGAGTTTGCCGGCAGCATCATGGGCGACCTCAACTCCCGCCGCGGACGCATTCAGGGCATGGAAAATAAAGGCGGCAAGACCATAGTGAAGGCTGAAGTCCCCATGGCGGAAATGCTCACCTATGGCGCCGAACTCACATCCATGACGCAGGCCCGCGGCAGCTTCAACATGGAGCTCTCTCACTACGACTACGTCCCCTCCGTCAACCAGGAGAAGATCATCACGCAGTTCAAGGCGGAGAGAGGCGAGGTGGTGGAGGTGGAGGAGTAGCCGCGAATAACGCGAATCAACACGAATCAAAAAGAGAGCCGCCCGGAACAGGCGGCTCAATTTGCTTTATTAGCGTAAATTCGCGGCTGACAGGCTACTCTGCTTTCGCTTCCTGCTGCGGATTGCTGATGGCGATGGTCTCGCCCACGTCGCCCACCTTGAAGCGGGCAAAGCGCCGCACAGAGATGTTCTCGCCCAGCTTGCCAATCTTGCTCGCGATGAGCTGGTGCACGGTGATTCCGGGCTCCTTCACGAATGGCTGATCGAGCAGGCACACTTCCTCGTAGAACTTCGCCATCTTGCCTTCCACGATCTTTTCCACCACCTGTGGCGGTTTCCCGGTCGCGGCCGCCTGCGCACGGTAAATGTCTTTCTCTTTCTCGAAAGCCTCAGGCGTCACATCTTCCTTGCGGACGAACTTGGGGTCCGCCGCCGCGATGTGCATGGCGATGTCCTTGATCAGGTCCTTGAAGTCGTCGGTGCGCGCAACGAAGTCGCTTTCGCAGTTCACTTCCACCAGCACGCCGATCTTGCCGCCGGCGTGGATGTAGCTGGCCACCGAGCCCTCGCTGGTCACGCGCGCGGCCTTCTTGGCCGCGGTGGAAAGACCCTTTTTCCGCAGCCACACCAGCGCCTGTTCGACGTCGCCTTTGCTTTCGGCCAACGCGTTCTTGCAGTCCATCATGGGAGCGCCGCTGCGCTCGCGGAGCTCTTTCACCTGGGCAGCTGAAATGTTCGGCTTCTTTCCGTCGTTTTCCCCGGGGGCTGCGGTCGTGCTCATAGTTCCTTCCGTTTTCATGAAATCCTCTATAAATCCTTTATACAAAACTTACCCCGCGAAAAGTTTGTTTCGCGGGGACAAATAGATGTTGTTTGCGAAACTCTGGTTTGGAGGACTTAACCTCACTGTCCTTTTGCGACTGCGTCCACTGCCGGCGTCTCGGTTTCGGGGGCCGTCTCCGATTCCGGCGCCTTGCGCATCTTTCCGCCGAGCACTTCTTCCATATTCAGCTCTTCTTCTTCCATCAGATCGGCGGAAGTGGGAACGTGCTTAGTCTCAGCCTGAGGCTGCTCGATGGCGCTGGCAATTTCTTCCTGCTGCTTGTCGGACGCGGCCTGCGCGCCTTCAGCAATGGAATCAGCGACCTTGGATGCAAACAGCCGGATCGCGCGCAACGCGTCATCGTTGCCCGGGATCACCCAGTCGACTTCCGTGGGATCGCAGTTCGTATCCACCACCGCGACCACTGGAATGCCCAGCTTGCGGGCTTCCTTCACCGCAATGGCTTCCTTGTTCGAGTCGATGACAAAAATGAGATCAGGCAGCCGGCTCATGCTCTTGATGCCGGCCAGATTCGCCTGCAGGTGCTTGCGCTCGCGCTCCAGCTTGATAACTTCTTTTTTCGGCAGCAGCTCGTAGCGGCCATCCGTGGCCATTTCGTCGAGATCCTTGAGCCGCTTCACGGATTTCTGTACTGTCACCCAGTTGGTGAGCAGTCCGCCCAGCCAGCGGTTATTCACGTAGAACATGCCGCAGCGCTGCGCTTCTTCGGCAATGGCGTCCTGCGCCTGCCGCTTGGTGCCGACAAAGAGGACCGTCTTGCCCTCGGCGGCCGAGTCCTGCACGAACTTGCTCGCGTCCTTGAACATCTTGAGCGTTTTCTGCAGGTCGATGATGTAAATCCCGTTGCGCTCACCAAAGATGAACTCCTTCATCTTGGGATTCCAGCGCTTGGTCTGGTGCCCGAAGTGAACACCTGCTTCGAGCAACTCCTTCATGGTGATGTTAGCCAAAAGACCTCCTTATTGAATTGCATCCTCCGCGGCAACTTGCCCGCTCGGGATTGATTCCCCTGTCCGCTCCCGGCTCAGCGGGAGGGAAGATTTTGTCCCGGTTCACTGCCGCTCTTTCCGCCTTCGGGACCGCAGGCGGGGAGCGAACCCCAAACTTTCACCAAATACAGGACAGCATCATGCCGCCCCACAAAACCCTATTATCGCTTGCTGAACTGGAAGCGCTTACGAGCACCCTTCTGCCCGTACTTCTTGCGCTCTTTGCCGCGAGCGTCACGGGAGAGAAAGCCTTCCACCTTCAGCTTCTTGCGCAATTCAACATTGAATTCCAGCAGGGCGCGGGCAATGCCCATCTTCAAAGCCCCAGCCTGGCCATTGATGCCGCCGCCATCCACGTTGGCATGGATATCAAACGTAGACGTGGTCTCGCTCACCACCAGCGGCTGCCGAATCTCGGACCGTTGAGCGTCGGTAAGAAAATACTTGTCGAACTCGCGGTCGTTCACTGTGAACTTGCCGCTCCCGGGCCGCAGAAAAACTCGGGCCACGCTCGATTTGCGACGTCCGGTGCCGTAATACTGAACTTGTTCAGCCATCTTCTTGTTATGACTCCTGTCCCGCTTTGGGACTGAAAATTCCTCTTTTCGCGTTACCGGGTGGCCAGCGCCAGCGGCTCAGGCTTCTGTGCCTGATGAATGTGCTTGTCGCCTTTATAGACCTTCAGCTTTTTGCCCATGGCGCGCCCCAGCTTGCTCTTGGGCAGCATGCCCAGGATCGCTTCCTGCACCACCTGCTCCGGCTTGCGCTGAAAGCGCTTGCGGAACTCTTCTTCACGCAGACCGCCGGGAAATCCGGTGTAGTGGCGATAGACCTTCTGTTCGGCCTTCATGCCGGTCACGCGCACTTTCTCTGCATTGATGACGATCACGTGATCGCCGGTGTCCAAAAACGGCGTGTATTGCGGGTTCTCTTTTCCGGACAGGATGCGCGCCACCTGTGACGCCAGCCGGCCCAGAGTCAGCCCCGAACCGTCCACAACGTGCCATTTGCGCGCAATTTCCTGCCCGCTTGGAAAACGGGTAACCATGCCTCAAACTCCTGAGAATATAACGACTTAAGAAAGACCGCTCGATTGACGCCGCTTACTACTTCCTGAATGGAAGACACCAGGCGGGCTACTGCAGAGCAGTGAAGTTTAAAGGATACTTAAATCAGCGCACTTGTGTCAACGCTGCCCGTATCCCACCGGTCACTAGTGTACCACTTAGGAACGCCCTCGTACCACGGCAGGCGACGGCCTTGAGTCACAGGAATTTTGCTCTTGCGCCTCGTGCAATCGGGGCTAAACTGCATCTCGTTAAGCCCCATGAAGACTGCCGCTTTTCTCACGCTTGTGCTCAGTGCGCTCTGTTCAACCCTGGTTGCCGCGGACGGAGACTTAGGAACCGCTTTGACCAGGCAATACAAGGATCAGGTCCTGATCCTGCGCCATCCCGCGCATGGCGAGTGGCTGAAATTCGATTCTTCGGGCGGACGCCTCCCACCCGGTGAGGAAACGCCCTGGACTGTCGATGGGGCCATTGTGGTCGATGATGTCCAGGTCACTTCGAAAACGCTCACGATCAAGGGGAAGCGGCGCTGGTACGCGTTTGATCCGCGGCGCCAACGTCTGCTACCAGCGAAAACCAAATGGAAAGATAAAGTCAAAATAGAAGTCGAGTTGGGCGCCCCCCTAAGAGATCCCGCAGAGGCAACCGCAATCATTGACAGCGTCTTCGTAAGAAATGAGCAGGAATTGATTGCCGAGGCGCCTGAATACTGGCGCCCTTTTCTGGCAAAGCACTACGGGCACGGAGATGTTGTCAAATCCTTGGAGGAAACAAGAGCATCAGAAATCGCGCGCCTTCAAGTGGTCAAACTCGACACAAAGATCATCAAACCGCCACAACCGGTGTTTACGCCGGGACCTGACCTCATGGATCCGCAGACACGCTCGATTCCTGATATCGCAGACTATACGATTCGCGGCGTCGTGGTCCTCGATGCAATTATCGACCAAAACGGGAAGGTATTACTCCCGGACATCCGTCGTCCTATGGGCCTGGGCTTGGACGAAAAGGCCATCGCCGCTGTGCAGAAATGGAAATTCAAACCCGCCACTCGCAACGGCAAACCGGTCGCGGTTGAGATGGGCCTGGAAATTCAGTTCAACATCAACTGAAGTCACAGCCGGTTCGTAACCGTGTGTTGTCGTCCCACATCCCCGCGCATTCCGCTTTCATCAGAGATTTGCATGGGACGAAAGATGGTCGTTTTGGCGGTGCTCCTTTCGGCATCAGTCTTGTTGGCCCAGTCGAACTTGACCAGCCTCAACCAAGAGTACAAGGGCAGGATTCTTACTCTGCGCCATTCCTTTCGCTCAAATTCGCAGAACTATGACGCAAGAGGCAATCCCATTAAGCCCGGCAAAGAAGGCCCATGGACACTCTATGGCCAGCTTCAGATCGCCGAAATCAAGTTTAATAAGGATGAATTGGAGATCCGCGGCAGGCGCATCGGCCTACTGAACGAAAATGGCTCTCTCTCCGATTACGGTGTGGGCAAGAGTCCGCTGTACTTGCCTGATCCGATTGGCAGCGTCGCCACTATTCGTATCCAGAGGTCGCCCGGTGCAACTCCCGAATCGGTAATGGGAAAAGTGTTCGCCTTTACTGAGCAGGACCTTCTCGCTGCAGTTCCTGACCTGTGGAAAGATTATGTCCGCAGCAGGGTAGATCCAAGCAGCCACGGTGGGCAGTGGGAATTCACCCCAGGACAGGCTAAAGAGAAACGATTCTCAGAGCTGTCGCGCGCCGCGCATCCGGGGGCTGGCCATAACGCGCCTGGTATCACTCCACCCAAGCCAAAGTACACGCCGGAGCCGGACTATGGCGGGCAGATTGGTCGAGCTCTGGTACACGGTACCGATATATTCGTAGCTACTATCGATGAAAACGGCCGCGTGACGGCGCCTGCAATCATCAGCCCCATCGGTCTGGGTGTGGACGAAAGTGCCGCAGAGACGATCGTCAAGAGGTGGAAATTCGAACCGGGGCAATTGAACGGTAAACGCGTACCCACCAACATGACGCTTGAGGTCGAATACAGGCGGGACAGATAAAAACGCCCGGACGCAGTTCAGCCCGGGCGCAAGGTGCGTTTGTACTATGCCGCTCTTCTCTTTGAGCCGCCTCCCCGGCTTCCGCTCGCCGATTTCTTCCCCGATCGGCCGCGCCCACCACTGCCAGCCGTCTCTCTGCTCACCAGCTTGTTGAAATTGCTCCTCTCGCCGCGCGCCGTTTTTTCCTGTACCAGCAGCGCGAGCCTGCGTTCGTCGAACTTCTGGAACCACTCGTCCCACTCAATGCGCTCCAGCGAGTCGCCTCCGCTATAGCCGGGAAAATCGAGACGGATCATGCCAATGTCTTCACTGCCGCCAGTCCCGCGCACGCAGGCCGGGCTCGCGTCGCGCTCTTCCGCCCAACGGCGAATCTCTTCATGATCAGTCAGCGGCCGGCTGCTCGCCTTCGACTTCGAAGACGCTCCGCGAGAACTCGGGTTGCGGCTGCTCCTTGAGGATGTGGCTGAACGACTTGACCTCGCCGATGTCGCTCTGGACCTGCTTGTTGCGCTCGCTGACCGGCTGCCGGCCGATTTTGACCGGCTGGAACTTGTGCTCCGCGTGCTTCCTCTGCGGCTCCCGCGTGAACTTGTTTTTGACCTCGAACTTGCTGAACGCGAACTGCTCTTGCTTCTGCTGCTGCGTCCTGATCTTGATGGCATAGCTGTTCCTCCCTTGCACTCCTGTCTTTGCGATGGCGCGCCGTTGTCCTCAGGATGCCAGCCCTTGAGTGCTCACGCGGCTACAAGCCGAG
>Ga0134128_10011328_pt1 | contig 10668 bp, 8 predicted proteins | sample KB31754_FD_96462 | JGI IMG/M metagenome (GOLD analysis project Ga0134128, IMG submission 96462) | Terrestrial soil microbial communities with excess Nitrogen fertilizer from Kellogg Biological Station, Michigan, USA - KB3-175-4 | ecosystem: Environmental > Terrestrial > Soil > Unclassified ...
GGATTGATGAAAGCGTGGCCGAAGCGGTTCAGTACGATCCCCGCGATGTCTCGCTTCGCTTCGAAGCCTGAAGCCTGAAACATTTCGGAGAGCTGCTCGCGAATCTGCCGCTCGTATTGGACAAATGGAGTGTTGAGAAGTTCCATGCGGCCACGGTGCTCCTGCTCAAATATGGGAAGACCGGGTTTTGCGAAATCGATAAAGAAGGTGAGAACGGTTGGGTGGTCCGGGCCGGCAACGGGTGAATCGACGCCAAACTTGGCGCACTTGCGGATATTCACATAACGAGCAAAACCATCGAACCATTGTGCGCTCGAAAGGCCCATGTTGTAAAGAAAACGCCAATTGCGGACAGCCACGTTGGCGGTCATGTAAGGCGCGTAATAGAACTGATTGTAAGCAGAGCGGCGATTCTCATCGAGATCGCGGACCACGTGTTTCGTGACCCATCCACCACCGGCCATCACAACTGTTTTGGCTTTGACACCGTAGAGGCGGCCATCTCGAATGTAAGTGATGGAAACCAGCTCCGACTTGTTTGGCTCGCCGATGTGCTCGACGCGAACGGCGGTCGAGTTCACGCGCAGACGGACGCGCTGGCTGGCGGCATCGAGTGCTCCGAAGTTCACCGGATTTTTCCAGACCGCTTCCATTGTTTTCGGACCCTCGATGGCGTTTGGGATCATGGTCTTCACCAGCAGGCGAGTCATACCTGAGTTGCCGCCGGGAAACATCTGGATTCCAGACTTCATGCTGTCATCGACGGTAGGAATAGTTTTCGACCATTCGTAATACAGGAACGCCGAGAGAACATCTGGCCCCATACCGAATCCGCCGCCGGTTTCATTGGTAGCGAAGAGGCGGGCGCTGTCGCGGGTGACACCATAGGTGCGGACCAAGTAATCCTCGTACGTCATCGAGTCGAGTTCGCGCGAGATGGGATCTCCGGGATAATCGTAGACGAGCGGACGCTCGACGGGCTTATCGTGATGCAGCGCGAGCAGGTCCCGGCGGGTCCGCTCCGAAAAGGGAGTGCCTTCGAGATTCTTGTCCCAGGGGTCGACAACCCAGATGCCGGGCGTTTTTCCGTACTTGGCGCCGAAGTAGAACCCGAGTGCGGGCTTGTCATGGATGCTGCCTTGGCCGTAGGGACTGCGTGGGAGCTGAATTTCGGGCTTAGGTCCATCCCAATCCTGGTAGGACCGAAACTGACTCCACTCGAGGCCCATGCCGTCGTACACGGTTTCGAGAAAGCTGTTGGGATAAGGCGGTTGGAAATGAACGGAAGCCTGCGGCGCGTAGAGGCGATGGCCATCGACTAAGAATTCGTTACGCTTGGCGACTCCGCCAAAGATACGGGCGTTATCGAGGATGAGGCAATTGCGATTGGCGCTTGCTCTTTGATGGAAAAAGAAACCGGCGGACAAACCGGAAAGGCCGCCGCCCACTACCACACAATCGTAGACTTCGTTGATTTCAATGATGTTCGACGGGAGCGCGTTATAGATGCCATCGCGAACGGCGTGGGCATTTGCAATAACTTCTTCCGTGTTACCGGCCGAACTACCGTAATCCCCTTCGCCAGCGTAGCCGTTCCACCCCGGGACAGGCGTTTGCGATTCTTGCGCAGCCGCCAGGGGCGATACAGCGGAAGCTGTTAGGGCCACTCCCGAAGCGAGCAAAACGCCATCGAGGAAATCGCGCCGAGTGATGGATTCCGTGACGCCAAGAATGCTATCGAGATGTGGACACCGGCCGGGCACAGCAGTCCTTTCCTGACATTGAACTGAAAACTGTCGTCATGTGAATGTTGCTTGTCGATCTAAAGGTTATATCAGTTCAAGGTTGGACGCATTAAGAGAACAGTGAGCACCACGACAGGTGCTACGCCCGATTGTTCGGGGTCGCTCGAAGGTAAACACATCGCAGCATCCGATCGCATCGAAGTAGTACACTGTGAGCTGCTGTTTCACAGGTGTGTGTCTTGTGATGAAGCTGCGTGACGGCTAGGGAGGCCCGGCACAGATGGTTCATCTTCGGTTCAAACGGTCACTTCCGCTCGCGAACGTAGCTCGGGGTCTTGCTGCAATCATCTTGGCCGCCGTGATAAGCGGATCAGCGACAAGTCAGACTGGCTCCTCTGCCGGCGTGCCCCGTCGTACCGAAATTCTCTTCCTCGGCACCGCTGGCGGACCGCCTTTGCGTGTCGACCGCTCCGAGCCTTCCACTCTGCTGATCGTGGACGGCCGTCCATATCTAATTGACTGCGGCATCGGAACGATGCGCCGCATGCTCGAAGCCCACATCGCGTCCGAAGATGTCAGGACAATTTTCCTTACCCATCTTCACGCGGACCACGATCTCGGCCTCGCTGATGTAATGGGCAATGATTTCTTCAGGTTGAATACCGCCGGCTCCGCGCAAACAATCGACGTTTACGGACCGCCGCAAACCAAAGACTTGGTGGACGCCGGCTTCCGCTACATTACGTTTGGGTTCACTGCATTCGCGGCAGAGCCGGGCGCTATAAGGGCAGGCCTTAGGGATGGCCAACTCAGAAATCCGTTCGTGGCGCATGAAATTCAACGCGACGGCCTCGTCTATAAGGACGAAATCATTCAAGTCACAGCCGCCGAGAATACCCATTACGCGCTGATGCCCACGCAATCGCGCCGGCAGATAAGGTCGTATTCATACCGGATCGAAACACCACATGGTGTCATTGTCTTTACCGGAGATACCGGCCCAAGCGATCTGGTAGCTCAACTGTCGAAGGGGGCTGACGTGCTGGTTACCGAGGTCCAGGATCTCGACGAAATCAACAACTTCGTGAATGGGTTCGCGGAGAAAAATCGTTGGCCGCCCGAACGCGCGGCCGCAATGATGGAGCACATGCGCAGGGAGCATATTGACGAAGCAGAAGTCGGAAATATGGCCACTAAGGCGCAGGTCAAATCAGTGGTGCTCTATCATTACAGTCCGCTCAATACGGCAGCTTACGTCGCCAAGGTGAAACAACATTTCTCTGGTCCGGTGTTTGCTCCCGCTGACTTGGATCGCTATTGCATCCGCCAGCCGGATAAGAGTTCAGACGACAATAGCACTGTTCTCGACGGATGCGAAAGCTTCGTGCAATCGCGAAGGTAATCGGTTCTTAGCGAACTCCGAGAGGTCAAACTTCAGGAGTGCGGATTTCGGCTGTTCGAGACCCTGCAGCTTCAAGACAGTTTTCGGATTGCGTTTACGTTTGTCCTTGGCCATTCCAACAGTTTGCGCCGCCGCCGCACTCTGGGGCGTTTAGCCGACAGCTCAAAGCGCAGCATTAGTCCGCATAAGTCGCCCACCGTTTACTGACGTAAGCAAACGGGGCACAATTCCGCTGACGCATACTTAGTCTGATTATGCCGAACAAAATGAACACTTGCGGTAATGCTATGCCAACACTGGCAAAATCTGATGCGGCATAGCAACCCGTGGCATTCTTTCATCTTCGCGGCTGTCAACCCGGCCCCCACCGTCCTGGGCCGGTCTCGGATAAATTCGAAAATGGACACTCGGGAATTTGCAACCCGCGAAAACGCTTGAACGATTGGTCCCGTAATTGCGAAGTAAAGCTTTGCGCGTTCTCGCAACATAAGAATAGCTTGTTTCCTTTGTAGTAGCCGAAGATCAATGCGCCAAAAGTTTTTGGGCTCGGAGGGTAACCTGATCGTGTACGAGGGAACGAACACATACACGCAGACTTCTCTGATGGACATTCGGCCGGGTCTAGCGTTGACTATCGATCACTTCCTGCTGAAGCGGCGGAAGCACCATGCATGCCGCTGGTTTCGGTACCGCTGGTAACCACAACGATGCCAGTTTCCGTTACGTAGTGAAGGGCGCGGTCCTGTTCGAGGTCGTAGCCAATATTCACGTCGCCCCTCAATGTGACGTTCTCATCGAGAATCGCCCGGCGAATCTTGCATTGCGGCCCGATAATGCAATTGTCGAAAATGATAGAGTTTTCGACAACCGCCCCGCTGCGGACCTGGACACCTCGCCCGAGTACTGAGCCACGAACTATGCCTCCCGAGAGAACACATCCACCCGAAATGATCGAACCTATTGCTTGAGCTGGACAACCCTCCTCATCGAAGCTGAATTTCGCGCTCGGGTCAGGATAGCTGGCCGTTCGTATGGGCCAGCGCCGGTTATAAAGATTCAGGGAAGGTACGAGCCCACAGAGATCCATGTGCGCCTCGTAGTACGCTTCAAGAGTTCCCACGTCTCTCCAATAAGCAGGGACATCCGCCGCCTCTCCGGGAATAGCATTCGCCTGATAATCGTAGGCGTACATAGCAGCTCGTCCGAGCAAAGAAGGTAGAATGTCGCGCCCAAAATCGTGCCTGCTATCCGATCGCAGAGCGTCAGCCTCCAACTCCCGCAGCAACGTGCGAGCTGAGAAAATATAATTGCCCATTGAGGCGTACACGCTGTGTGGTTCACCAGGAATAGTGGGCGCTTGTGCCGTTTTCTCATGAAAGCCGAGAATGGCACCATCCGCCGCAGCCTCAAGGACTCCAAATTCCGCTGCAAGATGGGCTGAAACAGGGATGGCTGCGACGCTTACATCTGCATGCATTCGCTCGTGAAAGTCAACCATGTCACGCACGTTCATGCGATAGATATGGTCAGCGCCAAAGATCCCTATCAAATGCTCGTCGAGATCTTCAATGAGGTTTAGATTTTGGAATATTGCGTCAGCCGTGCCTGTATACCATGTCTCGTCAGCTGAACGCATCTGGGCTGGCACCGGGATGATGAATTGATCTTTCAGTAAACCACCGAATTGCCAGCCGTCACGGAGATGCCGTAGCAGCGACTGGCTCTTAAACTGGACCAGCACATAGATGGAATAAATGCTTGAATTGATGAGATTGCTTAGAACGAAATCAATGATTCGATATTTTCCGCCGAAGGGGACGGCTGGCTTGGCGCGGTCTTGTGTCAGCGGAAACAGACGGTTTCCCCTGCCTCCGGCAAGGACAAATGTGACTACGTGACGTGGCATTTTGCTCATTGTTCTTCTCCCTGGAGAAAGCTGCAACAAGTTTCGGTTAAGCGGTTCGATGCTACTGGGCTTGCGCGCATAGAAAGCAACATGACGACCCGCGCACAGGAAAGTAGCATGTCACTTGCGCACGGACGCAATCAAAAAGCGACTCCACGGGCCCCCGGATACCGGGATTCTCGTCTAATAATGCGGCGTTCAAGCGAGTCTTCTTCTTGGACCAACACTGCAAGAAATCTTGTGCTCAAGTGAGACTCTCGCGTGTCTCGCCCACAATTCCGTTCCGTTCGGATGAATTCCTGGATTGGAAGAGATCGTCGCTCCAAAGAAGTGTGTAACCGCGGCTCATCTTATTTCGTTCGAACTTTACCCAGACGGTCATATTAAACGCTCCACATCCATTGCAACCGAAAAAAGCGAAAGTGACAGTAATTGCAGCGCCAGGGTAGTACCCAACAAAGCAGCGTACGGTCGATGAAATTTCTCCGTGATCTTTTCGCGTTTGCCGAACCACAGGAGGGGCAAGGCCCCACGCTGAACTTCAGGGGCATAGCACCTGCTTTCCGTCGAATCCAAAGAACGAGGGGGAATTGGTGGGTCCGGCTGCTTAAGCATAACAGTGAACGTGCATCGCGTGCCGATATCGCCTGGGGCACCGGCGACAATAATAATTCAGCATCCCAACAAACGAGTTTGCCCAGTCTTGAGCAGGTAGCGACCGATTGCGACCGCCGGAGCATTCGGCTACTTCGGGTGCTCTTTGGGACACCACGTCGTAAATCATGTCGGGCGCCTGCTGCGGCTTTTGCCGGTCTTTCTCCGCAACCCAGGCTTCCTGGCAGAAGTTTTCTTTTCCGGCTCTCGTCGCTTGTTGATGGATAACGGAACGAAATTGAGCGGGTCTCTGAGGCTCTGTAGCTCCCGGTAATAGTAAAGCGGAGAAGGGCGTTTTCCGTCGAATCTGAGGCTTTTCAGAAAGGCCGTTTCGGGCTCGGTGATGCCGGCGCTGAGCTTGGCATCGTCGAGGAACGCCTCCAGACCTGGCTCTGTTTCGAAAGCGGGCTCGGGTTCCGCTTCCCGAAATTCGAGCTTTTTTAGGTGCTTTCGCGTCAACCTGGGGTTCAGTACGATCTCCATCCCGAAGTTCTCGAATTCGATGTCCCAGCTTTCGATGAGCGGGTCGAGAAACGAAATGCAGTTTTCAACCGAGACGTGAAAAACATCTGTATCCAGGAATTCAAGAATTAAGACCCGTGTTTCTTCGTAGCTTCGCTTGCCAACTCGGGCTACGCGATGAATCCACTTTTCGTCTTCAAGCTCTTCTTTCGCCACTCGTTTGGCTACGTCAAGAAGCCTTTGAGTAACGAAGCGTTCGAACTCGCCGAACGGTTCCCGCTCGAAGATATTATTGATCTGTTTCTTCTTCGTGGCTACGCATTTCCGAAGAATGAGCTGACGGAATTCCTGAAACAAAGGGCGCGGCGGATCCAGAACTTTCCGCCTGAGTTCTTCGCGCCGCTGAGTGTCGGCTAATCTTGCCAGCTCTTTGCCTGGAACTTTCAAAACCTTGGCAATTTTGTCGTAGATGTCCGTCCGATCCGGGGCGGGCGGCGTTTTCTTCTTAGCCAGCAGCTGCGAGATGTAGGACTCGGTCACGTCGGCAGCTACCGCCAACTCGCGCTGCCCAATAGCCAGTTCATCCAGGCGGTGTCGAATTACAGAGGCAATGTCCACGTGGCTTCCTTTCTCCACTTAACCGCAGGCGATTAAGCACCCTTTTAGTTTAACGCTAATTTAGCTTGACAAACCAAGTTGCTTCACCTATTATAGTTAACACCTGAGCACTTCCGCCCACTCTCCTGATCGCTGAGCTAAGTCAGTCATCAGGACCCCTCTCTTAGCCAACACAACAACCCAGGAGGTTGCGATGCTCAACCTTGCAAACTGCCATCTTCAACGTGGTTTCAGTCGAGGGCGATATTTCAAGCGGCTGGGCGCCAGGGCGCGATTTGCTTGTTCCCGAGGGCCTGGAAACTTCTGCTTCTCATGGCGCAGCCGGCATACGAGGGTGAGTTACTCTCTTCCGCAGACAAAAACGTTGTATAGCCAATTGGAGGCTTCAGCATGAATATCCGACCACTTCACGACCGGATTGTTATGAAACGCATCGAAGCGAGTGATAGCACTGCCGGGGGGCTCTTCATCCCGGACAGCGCAAAAGAGAAGCCGCAGGAAGGCAAAGTTGTCGCGGTGTCCAGAGGCAACCGCCTGGAAAATGGGAACCTAATGCCGCTGGATGTGGCAGTGGGCGACCACATTCTTTATGGCAAATATACCGGCAACGAAATCAAACTGACCGGCGAGGAATATCTGATCGTGCGCGAAGACGAAGTGCTCGGCGTATTAGAAGGCGCCGAAGAGCCTGCAACGAAGGTTGCGTAGGCGGAAGAGGAGACCATATGGCAGCGAAAAAGATTATCTACAGTGAGAATTCCCGTCAAGCGATTCTGCGTGGCGTCAATCAGCTGGCCGATGCCGTGAAGGTGACGTTGGGGCCGAAGGGCCGGAACGTAGTCATCGAAAAAAAGTTCGGCGGTCCGACGATTACCAAAGACGGCGTGACGGTGGCGAAAGAGATCGAACTGCTAGATCCTCTCGAGAACATGGGCGCGCAACTCGTTCGCGAAGTAGCTTCAAAGACGAGCGATATTGCGGGCGATGGCACGACGACTGCCACAATCCTGGCCCAAACGATTTTCCGTGAGGGCGTGAAATCGATCGCGGCGGGAGCGAATCCGATGGCGCTGAAGCGCGGCATTGAAAGCGCGGTCGAGGCAATCGTCGAAGAGCTGAAAAAAATATCTTCCCCAGTCGAGGGTGGCGACAAAATTGCCCAAGTCGGGACTATTTCGTCCAACGGCGATGCGACCGTCGGAAACACGATTGCAGAAGCGATGCAAAAGGTGGGCAAGAATGGCGTCATCACCGTCGAAGAATCAAAGACGATGTCGACTGAACTCAGCACCGTTGATGGCATGCAGTTTGACCGCGGCTATCTATCACCGTACTTCGTAACGGATGCGGACCGGATGGAAGCTGTTCTCGAAGATCCTTACCTGCTGATTCATGAGAAGAAGATCTCCAATATGAAGGAGTTGCTGCCATTGCTCGAGTTAGTCGCCCGGGCGGGAAAACCGCTGCTGGTGATTTCCGAAGACGTGGAGGGCGAGGCTCTGGCCACACTGGTGGTCAACAAGTTGCGCGGAACGTTAAATGTTTGCGCAGTGAAAGCTCCTGGTTTCGGTGATCGGCGTAAGGCGATGCTAGAGGACATAGCAATCCTCACCGGTGGTAAAGCGATAGCGGAGGAGACTGGCATCCGGCTTGAAAAGCTGGGCCTCGATGATCTTGGCCGCGCGAAACGCGTGACGGTAGACAAGGAGAACACGACCATAATTGACGGCGCAGGTGGCCAGAATGCTGTTCAGGGTCGCATCAAGCAGTTGGGCACTCAGATCGAGGAGACCACCTCGGATTACGATCGCGAAAGGCTCCAAGAGCGGCTGGCCAGGCTAGCGGGTGGAGTGGCAGTGATTAAGGTCGGCGCGGCGACCGAGATGGAGATGAAAGAGAAGAAAGCTCGAGTCGAGGATGCGTTGCATGCGACGCGAGCGGCCGTGGAAGAGGGCATTGTGCCTGGCGGTGGAGTGGCGTTGCTGCGGGCGGCCAGCGTTCTCGATGCGCTGACGTTTGAGGGCGATGAAAAAATTGGCGTCGCGATTGTCAAGCGCGCTTGTGAGGAGCCAACCCGCCAGATTGCCAATAATGCCGGACAGGAAGGCGCCGTCGTCATCGAGAATATTCGCTCACAGAGCGACGCCAACTACGGCTTCAATGCAGCTGCTGCGCAATATGAAAATTTAGTCAAAGCGGGAGTAATCGATCCGACCAAGGTAACGCGCTCGGCGCTGCAGAATGCCAGCTCGATCGCATCCCTGATGCTGACGACGGAAGCCATGGTCTGTGAACCCCGTCAGGACAAATACACTGCTTCACCTAGTCCGCAGTATGGCTCGGAATTCGACGCGTAGGACTCTGCCATTTTGGTTTGTGTTGCACCGCGTTGTGATTTCGCTCGCGGCCTCAAACGCAACCGCTTCTTTATATTCCCGATCGATGAGCGATCGGGAATCTCAGAGGTTTTACTCACCACGGAATCTATGATCGAGTGTCGTCTCGGTTGAGGCACACTCCTCAAAGGAGCACTCCAATGAAAAGAGCTCGGCTGATCACGAAGCTGCCGTTCTTGCTTCTGCTTTTCTCGCCCTTACTAGGCGGGGCCGACCTTTCGACGTATCGCGGGTTCCAATTTGGAATGAGTCTGGATGCAGCCGTGAAGCATTCGGGAATGAATGCATCTGAAGTGACAATGATCCATCAACGTCCAGCTCGAATTCAAGAGCTGACTTGGAATCCTGAGCGGTTTTCCGGTGCTTCCGGAGATACGGATCCGGTAGAACAGGTTGTGTTCAGCTTCTACAATGGCCAGCTATTTCGGATCGTCGTCAATTATGATAACCAGAAGACGGTGGGCCTGAGCACCGAGGATATCACGGAGGCGTTCTCGAGGCGATACGGCCTTGCCACGCATCCGGCGGGAGAGACTCTGTTCCCATCAGCCGTCTCTAGTGAAGGCGTGACGGTCGTGGCTTGCTGGGCAGATGCGGAGTACTCATTCAATCTTGCCCAGTCTCCTTATGGTTCTAGTTTTGAACTAATTGCATTTTCTAAACACCTCAATGCCTTAGCTGATGCGGCTATTGCTACGGGGATTCAAATAGATGCGCAAGAAACTCCTGAGCGGCAAAAAGCAGAAGAACAGAATGCTCAAAGCAAGTTAGACAAGACCCGGCTCGCAAACAAGCCGCATTTCCGCCCCTAAAGCAACCAAAGCCTGAATTTTCGGAGATCGTGAAAAGACAATGACAGACAGAATTCGGGTGGGCACGATGCTCATCGAAGATGGTACCCTACCCTGGTACCCATATGCCGGCAACACTGGTCGTCGATACCGAGCACTATTCAGCAGGTTGGTCGTCGATCATGGGATGCACCAGCGTGCAACTAGGCAAGGAAATCGAAAATGCCGGCTGGACATTTTTTTACATGGCTGGCGAGATTCGCACAAGCGGCTTCGGCTTCAGCGATCAGTCCCGGACAGCTCGTGCTATGACACACGTGATCCATTCTGTGAGGCGGGAGCATTGCAACTGTTTGGAGATTACTCAAATGAAACGGCGATCATTTCTGGGTTTGTCCTACACGAGCCTGGTCGCTCACGCCAGACACATTCAAAAAAGTCGAAGCTTTCACAATTTTCCCAAGATGCCGGGCAAAACTCCGTTTAGTTCCCGCGAGTCGCTACACAAGCAACCTGCTACGGTTCGGAGCAAGTCCTTGTTCGCCGGCGAAGCCCTCCAGACTTGGGAAAACGAAGGTGGGTCACGCGCCTGAGTTGAAGCGCTCAGCTCCTTGGCGTGTTGGCCCGTCAGGTGCTCCCGCCCTTTCCACTTAGCGCACTGCAGTAAGAAAACGTTGCCAAATGTCCCATAGCA
>Ga0134128_10011330_pt1 | contig 10668 bp, 6 predicted proteins | sample KB31754_FD_96462 | JGI IMG/M metagenome (GOLD analysis project Ga0134128, IMG submission 96462) | Terrestrial soil microbial communities with excess Nitrogen fertilizer from Kellogg Biological Station, Michigan, USA - KB3-175-4 | ecosystem: Environmental > Terrestrial > Soil > Unclassified ...
CGGCCAATACCACTTACCGGTACTGGACATTCAACGGAAAAGTTCCCGGGCCAATGATCCGTGTCCGGCAAGGCGATACCGTCGAGGTCACCCTTCACAATGATCCCAGCAGCCGCATGGCCCACTCGATTGATTTTCATGCGGCTCTTGGCCCGGGCGGCGGGGCCGCTCTTTCGCAAACCATCCCGGGACAGTCGAAGACGTTTACGTTCCAGGCCGCGACTCCGGGTTTGTTCGTGTATCACTGCGGCACACCGATGATTGCGGAACACATGGCCAATGGCATGTATGGCCTGATCCTGGTAGAGCCGGCAAACGGGCTCCCGCACGTGGACCATGAGTATTACGTAATGCAGGGAGAAATCTACACCTCCGGACCGAAAGGCACGGAAGGGTTGCAGCCCTTTAGCGCGGCAAAGCTGATGGAGGAAAGACCCGAATATTCCATCTTTAACGGAGCAGTTGATGCGCTTACCACCGGATACCCCATGCTGGCCAAGGTGGGCGAAACCATCCGCGTGTTTTTCGGCAATGCCGGCCCGAACCAGACAGCGTCGAGCCACGTTGTGGGCCAGATATTCGCTCGCGTTTATCAACTGGGATCGCTGACTTCGCCTCCCTTGGAGGACGCGCAAACTGTAGGTGTGCCTCCGGGCGCGGCAGCCATTCTGGAATTGAAGGCAAAAAATCCGGGAAAATTCGCTTTGATGGACCACGCCATTTCCCGAATGGCAAAAGGAAACATGGCCATTTTTGACGTGACCGGCCCCGAAAACGCGTCTTTAATGCACGCCGGACCAACAAGTCCGCAAGCGCAACAAGCCCGGGTCAGCGGAATCACTCCGGCTGACGACAAAAGCAATACCGAGAGCAGCGATGCCGGGAGCATGCCAATGCCGGGAGGCAGCAATACTGTTCAGGCCGGCAATATGGAGATGCCGGGGATGATGCACATGCAGAGTCACGATAGTGCCATGCCGGCTCCCTCCAATAGGCAATCCGCAGAGGGATCGAAAGCGCCCGGCACGGCGGAGGTCTCGTTCAACGGCTGCCTTATCCTCACCCCTGAAGGCAGGGCGATGCTGAACGTGTTCCAGTCCCGCAAAGTCTATCGCCTCGAGGCGCAACCGCTCCTGTTCTCGCAAAACGCAAACCGCATGGTGCATGTTACCGGATACCTCGGCAGCGTACTGGCAGTGGAAGACCCGCGTGTACCGAGCTTCGTGGTAAGCAGGCTTGATCCTATTGTTCCGAACTGCAGCGGAAAAATCACCAGCGCGCAGATTCAACAGGCGGTGATGAAACAAACGGCGGTCACGCAGGGCGTCGTGAATATGGGCGATTTGAGCTTCACTCCGCAGACCATCGTAGTGAATTCAGGACAGAGAGTGGTTTGGAGAAATACGTCGTCGGTCACTCATAACGTGATCGGCGATCCAAGCCAGGCGGTCAATAGAGTGGACGTTAAGTTGCCGTCCGGCAGCCGCCCCTTCGGGTCCGGATACCTGCAGCCCGGGCAATCATTCAGCCGCGTGTTTGACGTTCCCGGCACCTACCAATACGTGTGCACGTTACACGAAAACCTCGGGATGAAGGGCGTGATCATCGTCAAAGCTCAACAAATATTGCGGGCGGAAAAATAAATTGCGGGCAGAAATAAGAGGAGTGGAGCGAAAGCTCCACCCCTCTTATTTCTTGCGTAGAACCACTAGTCAATCCTGAAACTAGTTCGTGTGCAGGTCCACAAGTGTAACGTGTTGAGTGTCTTTTACCTTGTCACTGTCGAGCGGTTTTAATTTCTGAATTTCGTAAGAACCCTGTTCCGGCACAACGGCAATCAGGCGGCCATGGCCCTTCATGAATCCGGTGGCGATTTCCACCCGAATATAGTATTTCTCGCCCGCCTTAAGATCGAGCGCGATCCCAGCCTGCTTGTCATTGGAATGGAACAAGTATTTGCCCGGCGCGAGTGTGACCACGAAATACCGGCCGTTTTCCATCCGGGCGAGTTCCGTATCGTCACAATATACCGAGGGGGAGAGCGCCTTTCCCACAAACTGCTTATAACGGTAGACATAAACCGTGGCCGGGGAATTGGTGCTTTGCGAGGCCGCACTCACTTCGGCTGACGGTGTTCCCTGCGCAAGCGCCACTGAAACTAACAGCATGGCGCATGCAACAGCATAGCCAAAACGCGATTTCATTCATTTTCTCCTTAAAAACAACTGAATGAGAAATAGCAGCGGGCGCCATTCAACAAAAGATTACCGAAGTCATTTCTAAACGGCGGGGGCACACTTAGGTCACCTTTGTGAATCTTCAGATTCTGGCGTTATTTCGTCAACTGTGGCAGGTCGCCCCTGACAAAGTACAAAGAAATGAGAAAACAGCAGAGTAGATTTCCTCATCCCAGTTAAGTCACACACCGGTGAGGGGTTGTGCGCCAGTGCTTGATCGTCAAAACGAGCCCCCAAAAAGGCTATTCCAAAAGAGGAGTGTGGTCATGTCCCAAATTCTATCTACAAGATCGGCGCGCTGTTGCTCCGCATTATTGAGCGTAGGCGCTCTCGTAGTGCTGCTCTTAGCAGGCACCAATGCTATGGCAGCCGATGTCAATTCCCTTTTCCAGCAGGCACGAGTCACTGCCAGGCAACTGGACAGAGATGCCGCTACGCTTGAGAGCTATACGAAATCCAATATGGCATGGAAGACCCATAGCGCTCAAATTACAGAGATCAAAGAGCACATCAACAAAGCGGGATCCATATTGTCCCAGTTGCATGCGACGCGCGAAGACGCGAAGCCGTGGCAACAGGATGGCATTGACGCGATTACCCCGACACTCAAGGAGTTGGCTTCTAATACAGAGGCCGCCATCAATCACTTAAATGACAATCCTAAGCGGCTGAAGGATCCCGACTACCTGCAATACGTTAGGTCAAATGCAGCGTTGGCGCACGAATTGGCTACCGCTCTGGACAATATCGTTGAGTTTGAAAACACGAAGACCAAGATGGATCAGTTGGAAACAAAATTGGGAAAGTAATAACTGCTGTTTATGGCGTTCCCTGCCCTATCCACATCTCACCGGTTTTGTGAGATGCGGGATAGGGATTAATCACAATAACTTTGTCCGGATCTCGCGGCGAGATCTGGGCCACATGTCAGCCTTAATCCTGAAACGCAAACTACTGTGCGGTAGCTCGAGACCGCTAGCGCGCTCGCGCCGCCCATGCGCGCAAAATCTCCTGGAAGTCAGGGTCTGATTGAAAAGGCTGGAATTCCGGAGAATTGAGCGCGGCAACATCGTGATAGCCGTCTGATGATGCCTGCTTTAGTTCCACGAGCATGTGCTTTTTGTCTGAAGTGATTGCATATACACGTGCGCGCTGGACGTAAGCCCAGCCGGGATTGTCCGATCCGGACACTGCCAAATCGAAGAACAGAAGTGCAATGTCATATTTCTTTTGGGCTATGGCGAACTGGCCTCCCTCAAATGCTTCTACTACCAATCCGCTCAATGCGCGGCGAGTAGGAATTAAGTGCGAATCCTTCTCCGCGCCCTTGCCCTGCGTTTGCCGCAATAATGCTGCAAGGTTACTTCGCAACGCCATAAAATCTTCAGGCGATAGGTTGCCTGCGGCGAGATACTGCATTTGCTGGGATGGTCGCGAGATAATTCGGCGCTGGTCCTCAGCAACAGCCGTTTCTTGTTTGCGGGCGTTCTTGAGACGTTTGTCGGGGGCGAGGTCTTTAATCTCCTTTTCTGCGGCCGCGATGCTGGTCAAACCGGAAAAATCTTTAACCGTGAACTGATACTCACGGAATGCCTCCAGGAAATCGTTTTGCGCCAGCAGCCGGTTGGCTCTCTGCATTGCGGCATCAAAGAGTTCTTTAACTCGCGCGTTGTCTGCGTTCAAGGAGCCGGCGCGTATGGCTTGCAGGTCCATCCAGTTCAGAGCTTCCTGCCAGACCTCCGGAGGCGCCCACCCATGCGCCCCTTCGAAGGGACGAATCCGAAACTGCATTCCGCTTTCTTCGAGTTCGCTGCGCAGATCGTAAAATTCCAGAAAATTAAAATCAGCGTCGCCGACGGCGGCGAAGTACGCGAACTTAAGTGCAGCGGAGGGTTTCATCCCGGGAGGAAACCCGGCAGCATTGGCAATCACGCCTGCGACACAACCGTTGCAGGAGATCGCAAATGCCACCGCGAGACGCGCGCCTCCCGACATTCCGGCAAAGTAGCGGCGGCGCTCATTGATGGAGAACCTTTGTTGCGTATCGTCCCAAATTGCCCGCAGCGCCTGGGTTGAAACTGCTTCTTCTCCATTGCGCGAGTTGTTGGAAGCAACAACGATATAGCCGGATTTTTCAGCGGCCTCGCGGATAGCGTCAACCGCAATTTCTCCGCGCGCGCCCGGATCAAATGCGTAGATGATAGGCCAGCTTTTGTCAGGCGAATATGTAGACGGCAAGTAGAGCGCATAACTCTGCTGTGGATTGCCGGTACAAATAATTTTGGGAATCACTGTGCCTGAAGGGAGATGCCTGGTGTCTTGTGCATCAGCAAAGCCAAAGCAAAGAAGACAAAACGTGACGGCCAAGATTTTTCCCATGTTTAACCATAGATGGCGCCGCCCCCGTAAAGCAACCTCAATGCCCTCGTCATCCTCTTTGCTCAAGGCGGAGAGATGTTTTGTTGCTCGTCATTCTCCTAATTGTTGATTGCGCAAGAACTTTCCTTCCCAGAATCAACAATCCGGCCAAGAGAGGACCGGTGCATTTCCCTGAACAATGGAAATGGAGCAGCTTTCGTTTTTATCTGTATGGAGAGCCGGGATTGGTGAAGATTAACGACACAAATATTTTACTGATGAAGATTCACTCGGATGTTACGTAGCTTCTTCTTAGTTCCGAGGTCTCGCAAAAATGGCGAGGCGCCTCGGGCATCCGCATTTTCTCACAGGTGGATAGATCGACTCTTCACTAGCGCGCCAAACTTGCCTGTAACGTCTTTGGCAACTCGTCTCCGCGGAAATATTTTCCGGCAGAAGCTTTCATCTCCGGCATGGCGATGTAGGGCTTGCTGTAGTCGTTGGCGGCATTCCAGAAGAGGAAACCGATGCCGCCTTTTTCCTTGGCGGTGAGGACCTGGATTTTTATGTACTCCGGCGAATACGTCTTGGTGCGCCAGTGGAAGGCCTGAAGCCAGGGGCGAATGGTTACGCCGCTGCCTGCCGTAATTTTTACGAAGCGGTCCATGGACTCGCCGATAAAGTGTGCCGGCTCATCTCCGGGATGCGCGATTCCATCCATGCCAAAAAAGTGCGAAGGATAAATCATGGGCGAAATTACGTCGCTATACTTCGCCATGTTCACAATGTCCTGACCGGTATGCGAAATATCTACGGGGCGTTGCCAGGCCATTACACCGAACACATCGAGAGATAAAAGAACGCCCGTCGGGTGGATTTGGGCATAGGCATTCTTCAGGAAATTCGTAATTACATCCGAACGGTGCCAGGTAGGATGCTCAGTTTGAAAAAGGAACGTTGCATCTTTCTGGTCGCCTTCCGCCGGGAAGCGCACATAGTCGAACTGCACTTCATCTACACCGGCTTCGGCGGCTTTCTTGGCTAGAGCAATGTCATATTCCTGAACTTTGGGCTGCGAAGGATCGGTCCAAACCAACTTGCCGTTTTCCTTCCAGGGTAAACCCGTTTTATGTGATTTCACAGCCAGCTCGGGATGGGCTTTCACCAACCGCTCATCGCGGAAGATGGCCACGCGGGCAATGGCGTGCAGGTTCTGCGAATGCAGGAAGGCAACGAACTTCGGCAGATCGTAAAAATCTACGCGGTGCGGTCCCAGCAAAGGATGTTCGAACGGAATATTTACGCTGCCGTCGCTATCTTTAATATCAAAAACAACCGCGTTGCCGCCGACCTCGCGCCAATGCTTAATAATGCTGATTCCATGGTCGCTTGCTGCCATCAAACCCGTGAGGTAGATAGCGCGCACTTCGAAATCCTTAGGCACTGGAATAGTTTTGGCCGTGACCGGAGCGGTCAACATTCCGGGAATGGTGACCTGCTGCCCACCTTTAAAAAATGTGCCCTGATAATTGCCGTTCGCCTGGCGAATCGCTGCGGCCAACTCTGAAGAAGTTAAATAAGAAGTCTGCGGCAGAAAATGCCGCGACACTCCGATCACGCTCTCTCCGCGTTTGGCTGTGTAAATTTCAGTTCCTGAAAGCTTGCCAGCCGGAAGCGAAGCAGCTTGCGAGGAAGCTGTGGAAATCGTAGCGCTGGCAGCGTTCATTAAATGCGCGGATTTGGGCTTTTCCGAAGCCGTTGCGGGAACTGCAAATGCAAGATGCCACGCGAGATATCCTGCGCACAAAAAGCCGCCGAGAGCGATAAAAATCCAACGAAGACGGGTCAAAGGTTCTCCTATTATTGAACAAATCTGTGCTGCCATGCTAGCTTTCCATCAATCCGGGGTGCCAGTTACGTCAGGTCATTGCCGGATTGGAGTACTGGCTTCTTGGAGCCAAAGATGTTTCCAGCATGCGCAAAGAATTTCTCTTTACAGTATTTCCCGTGAATATGTAAGTAGCTCCTTATGGGCAGCAAGAGCATCTAACTTCTGTAGAAAGAGAACGATGGGCAGTAACCCCAGGATGGCGAGCCACTTGCACTTAGGTACGTGTTCCAAATGACAAGGGGAGATCAACCAGTCCCCCTGGCGCGGCAGGAGTTAGAGACTCGCTCCCCAGGAAGCCAGCGAGGCCCAGAAAGGGAATAAAAGGGCCAAAGACCCTATGAAAAACGTCCTTAATACCGTCCTCGACCCCAATCGCAGGGGTAATGATGCCAAAGAGTTTGATAACGCGCTTCGTCGCAGAATTGTGGGCCAGGACCAGGCCATCGAAAAAGTGGCCGAAATTTACCAGATGTTTCTGGCTGGTTTGAATCCTCCGGGGAGGCCTGTCGGCAATCTACTGTTCCTTGGGCCGACAGGGTCGGGAAAGACCCGGGTGGTTGAGTCAATTGCCGAGGCGCTTTTTGGCGATGCGCGCGCTTGCATAAAAATTGATTGCGCTGAGTTCCAGCACTCCCATGAGATCGCGAAATTGATTGGATCGCCCCCGGGCTACTTGGGACACCGCGAAACTCATCCCCTGCTTACCCAGGAAGCGCTAAACCAGTGGCACACCGACAAACTGAAGCTTTCCATTTTGCTGTTCGATGAAATTGAAAAAGCTTCCGACGCGCTGTGGCAATTACTCCTCGGAATTCTGGACAAAGCCACATTGACGCTGGGCGACAACCGCCGGGTTGATCTCTCACAATGCATCATCATTATGACCTCAAACCTGGGTGCCGGAGAGATGAGCACCATGGTGGACGGCGGCATGGGATTTGCCCAGAAGGTCATACAAATTGATGCTTCGCTTGACGAGAAAATCAACCGCACCGCGGTAGATGCAGCCCGGCGGAAATTCACGCCGGAGTTCATGAACCGCATAGATAAGGTCGTTGTCTTTCGCACCCTGCGGCCGGAGCACTTGCAACAGATTTTAGAAATTGAGTTGGGCATGGTGCAGCAGCGGATTTTGATGGCCTCCGCCGCCAACCAATTTGTTTTTAACTGCACAAACAAAGTAAAAAGCTTTTTGCTGCACGAGGGAACCGATCCGAAATATGGCGCGCGTCACCTGAAGCGCGCTATTGAGCGGCACCTGGTCTTTCCTTTGGCGAACCTGGTCGCAACCGGACAGGTAAAACTTGGGGACTTCATTCGCGTTGATATGAACCCCGAGGGCAAACTGATGTTTGTGAAGGAAGCCGAAGGCGCGATGGTGCCATCGTTGCTGGAACGTTACGGTGCTGCTGCGAACAGCGGGCCGCTTTCAGCGCGGGCAACACGCTCTATCCCGCTGCGCCGTGAGTTCGGCGCTACAGGCACGACCGACGGTAAATAAGTTAGAAGAAAAGCTGATTCGGCAAAAAATCTGAATTAGCAGAATAAAGGCTTGCACGCTAAAAACTGAGCGTGCAAGCCTTTTTAATTTCTACTTTTTGTTTATTCCGGACCGCTCGGATTCGATAACTTCAGTCAAGCAAAGACCACTTATCTTTCGGCAGTTCCTGCTTAATCATATCGGCCTTCTGGAAACCGTCTTTAATGACGGTTTGCTTCACGTTGTCTTTGGTCACCACAATGGAATCCAGCAGGATGGCCTGAATCTCCGCGGTGCCATTTGAAACTGTTCTGTGGGTGTCGAACTTTCCGCCCCGCGCCAAAGCCACTGCGGCCTCCGCCGCCCGGTCGGCGGCCAGCGAAATCGGCTTATAGACGGTCATGGTTTGGGACCCATCAAGGATCTTCACGATACCCGCGAGGTCTGCGTCTTGTCCGGAAACCAACACCTTACCGGCCAGATTATGCTCCTGCAACGCCTGGATTGCGCCTCCCGCAGTGCCATCATTGGCGGCGACAACGGCGGCAATATCGTTTCCATTGCTGGCGATGGCGGCAGTCATGTGCATGTAAGCCTCTGTCGGCGACCAGTCGGCGGACCAGCTATCAGCCACGATCTTGATGTCTCCACGTTCTACTAACGGCTTTAGAACGCTCATCTGGCCATCATGAGTAAGTTTGGCGTTAAGGTCATTGGGAGAGCCTTCGATCAGGACATAATTCCCTTTGGGAGCCCGTTGCACCAGCGAGGCTGCCTGGCGCGCGCCAATGGAAAAGCTGTCAAAACCCACAAATAAATCCACATCTTTGGTGTTGCGGATGAGCCGGTCATAGCAGAGGACAGGAACTTTTTTGGCCTTAGCGGCCTCAACAATTCGTGAAGCTGTATCGGTATTGTGGGCCACGATGACCAGCACTTGGATGCCGGAGCGCAGGAGTTTCTGCGATTGCTGATATTGAAGATCGGCATCGCCGCCTGCCGTTTCCACCAGAACGGTTGCCCCGAGTTCGCGGGCGCGTTTTTGGAACTCGGCAACGTCGGTTTGCCAACGCTCGATCTTTAACGATTCCAGTGAGTATCCGATTTTCAGTGGAGCATTGGCAGCATGGCTGGACTGCTGGGCAAAAAGCGGCGCTCCGGCTAAAAGAATGAGGCTAACTAAAATTGAAATTCTGCGAATGGCAAAGTGCATCAAATCCCCCAAGCGACAAAGAGCTGTGGCCGTTCACGGTGTTGAACCACGGATAAACCTGGAGCATTTTGAATGGCTTGGCAAACTATAATCAAGAATCGAACGTACTTAGCAGCGCACCAAGGTAACGCTGGATACGGGACTGCGTGGAAGATTCGTTCACTGGCCGCGAATGCGCCGGGCGCCAAATGGAATTTCTAGTGACGGAGAGGCAATGTGACACAGAGGACTTGGCGCGTAAAACTCCGGTCTCTCGCAGCAGTTGGAATCATTGTTGCGCTTGCGACGCTCTCTCAAGCGCGGGTGCAGCCGACCAGCGGATTTGACCTTTTTTCGCCCCAGGAGGAAATTCAGGCAGGGCGGCAGGCCGCGTCGCAGGTTGCGCGGCAACTCCCATTGCTTCCAGAATCCAGCGCGGTCACAAAATATATTCAGAAGCTCGGCCATGAATTGGCGTCCCACGCTCCGGGAGAAAAATGGCCTTACAGCTTTCGCGTGGTCAATCAAAAAGATATCAATGCCTTTGCGCTTCCGGGCGGGCCGATTTTCATCAACCTGGGAACGATACAAGCGGCCAACAATGAGGCGGAGCTGGCGGGCGTGCTCGCGCATGAGATTTCTCATGTGGTGCAGCGGCATGGCACGCGTGCCGCCAGTAAGCAAATGGCGGCGGCACTCCCCCTGGCGATTATCGGCAGCATGATGGGACGCAGCACTTTGTCACAGATGGCGCAACTTGGAATTTCATTTGGAGTAGGCTCTTACTTTTTGAAAAATTCGCGGGAATCGGAATCGGAGGCCGACCTGCTGGGGACCGACATTATGTATGACAGCGGCTTCAATCCCCATGCAATGGCCGATTTCTTTGCCAAGCTGGAAGGGCAGGATGGAACGCAAGGGTCGCTGGCGCAGTTCCTAAGCGATCATCCCAACCCAGGAAACCGGGCCAGCGCAGTATCGCAGGAAGTTTCGACCTTGCCAGCCAAAAAATACCGGTCAGACAGCGCCGATTTCCGGAAAATAAAAGAGCAGGTCGCGTCCCTCCACCCTATGACTGCAGAGCAAATCGCGGAGTGGCAGAAGGGCGCGGGCACAACCTCACAACCTGCTTCCTCCTCCGCCAATGGAATTGCTCCGAGCACCGCGCTGAAGACCTTCGAGCATGAAGACTACAAACTTTCTTATCCTGAAAATTGGCAGGTGGTAGGAGCGCAAAGCAAGGAAAGTAAGAGTTTTGCAGTCACGATTGCGCCAGCCAACGGGATTTCTAATGGCCAGATCACCTACGGAGTGGTCATAGACCGTTATGCGCTTCCCCCCAGCGCGAATCTGGAAGATGCGACCAACAAACTGATCCAATCGTTGAGTGAGGCGAATCCGGGGATGCGCGCCGCCGGGAGCGCCACAAACATTCGAGTGAATGGCGTCGAAGGGAAATCTGTGGATTTGATCGGCAACTCTCCCGCGAAAGCCTCAAACGGTAATTCCC
>Ga0134128_10011331_pt1 | contig 10667 bp, 7 predicted proteins | sample KB31754_FD_96462 | JGI IMG/M metagenome (GOLD analysis project Ga0134128, IMG submission 96462) | Terrestrial soil microbial communities with excess Nitrogen fertilizer from Kellogg Biological Station, Michigan, USA - KB3-175-4 | ecosystem: Environmental > Terrestrial > Soil > Unclassified ...
GATGCTCGGGCCGCGAATGGTCGTTGTGGTAGACCGCCGGCGCGGCGCCCGTGAGATGGCGCGCGGCGACGGCAAGACCGCCCTCGAACTGGTAGTAGTCGTCGCTGTCGAGCAGGTCGTGCTCGCGATTGTCCTGATTCTGCACGACCGCCTCGATGCCCGCGATGCGTTGGCGGAAGAGAGCGTGCTCGGCGACGCCCTCGCCGCCCGCGCCATAAGCATAGCCGCCCCAGGCGATATAGGCCTCGGCGAGATCACCTTCGTCGCGCCAGAGGCGCTCGTCGATGAGCGCCTGCAGCCCCGCCCCGTAGGCGCCGGGCTTGGAGCCGAAGACGCGATATCCCGCGCGGCGCTCGGCCTCTGCCGCCGGCACGCCCTGCGCATTGAGCTGGGCGCGGTCGGCGCGGAACCGCGCGGCGAGCGGATTCACCTCGGCCGGCTCGTCGAGCGCGGCCACGGCGCGCGCCGCGCTGTCGACGAGGGCGACGAGATTGGAGAAGGCGTCGCGGAAAAATCCCGAGACGCGCAAAGTGACGTCGACGCGCGGCCGGTCGAGCAGCGATGCCGGCAGGATCTCGAAGCCGGTGAGCCGGCCGCTCGTCGCATCCCATTGCGGGCGCACTCCCATCAGCGCCAGCGCCTGCGCGACATCGTCGCCGCCGGTACGCATATTGGCGGTACCCCAGGCCGAGAGCGCGAGGCGGCGCGGATAGGTGCCGTGCTCCTGCGCGTGGCGGGCGACGAGAAGCTGCGCCGATTTCCAGCCGAGCTGCCAGGCGGTCGGCGTCGGCACGGCGCGCGTGTCGAGCGAATAGAAGTTGCGCCCGGTCGGCAGCACCTCGGGCCGGCCGCGCGTCGGCGCACCGGAGGGCCCGGGCGCCACGAAGCGGCCGTCGAGCCCGGCGAGGAGCCCGGCAAGCTCCGCTTCGCCGCAGGCAACGACCGCCGGCCGAAGGCTGGTCTCTATCCAGCGCAGCACGGCGCGCGTGCGCGCCCAGCTGCGGCCAGGCGCGCGCGTGCCGGCCACGAGACGACGCGCCAGGTGCTCCAGCCGCTCCAGCGTGTCGCCGGTGCTGCGCCAGGTGCCGCCGCCCGCGAGCGCCTGCGGACGCCGGCCGGTCCAGGGCGCGCCCAGCTCGGCGCCGAGCGGATCGAAGTCGAGCTTCAAATCCTCGGCGAGCGCGCGGAGAAGCGAGGCCTGCTCGGGCGCGGAACCGCGCGAAGGGCGCGCCAGCGCCAGCAGGAGATCGATGAGCCGGTCGCCCTCGGGCGCGCGCCCGAAGACATGGAGCCCGTCGCGGATCTGCAGTTCCTTGAGCTCGCAGAGATAGGCATCGAGCTTGCCGAGCGCCGTTGCAGCGGCCTCGCCCTCGACGATGCCGCAATCGCGGTCGAGGCCGGTTGCGCGCAAAAGATCGAGGATCTGCCCGCGCAACGCCTCGAGGCGGCGCGGATCGCTGCCCGAGGCGGCGTAGTACTCGTCGACGAGACGTTCCAGCTCGGCGAGGCGGCCGTGGCTCTCGGCGCGCGTGAGCGGTGGCGTCAGATGGTCGATGATCACCGCCTGGGCGCGGCGCTTCGCCTGGCTGCCTTCGCCGGGATCGTTGACGATGAAGGGATAGAGATGCGGCAGCGGCCCCAGCGCCGCCTCGGGGAAGCATTCGGCCGAAAGCGCGATCGCCTTGCCCGGCAACCACTCGAGATTGCCGTGCTTGCCGAGATGCACCACGGCATGAGCGCGCACCCCGTCGCTGATCCAGGCGTAGAAGGCGAGATAGCCGTGCGGCGGCGGCAGATCGGGCGCGTGATAGCTCGATGCCGGATCGATGTTGTAGCCGCGCGAGGGCTGGATCGCGATCGCGACATTGCCGCAGCGTATCGCCGAAATGGCGAAGCTGCCGCAATCGAGCCGGCTCTCGCGGAAGAAGGGGTCGCGCTCCGGCGCGCCCCAGCGCTCGGTCACCTTGTCCTGGGCCGCGCGCGGCAGGCCCGCGAAAAAGGCGGCGTAGTCGCTGCGCGCGAAGCTCTCCTCCACCATGCGGCGATGCCCGGCCGGCGAATTGCCGGGCCCCATGAGGAGCCGGCGGATCAGCGCATCGCCGGTCTCGGGAATGTCCGTGACGCGATATCCCGCCGCCGCGAGCGCGCGCAGCGCCGAGACCGCGGATTCCGGCGTGTCGAGGCCGACGCCGTTTCCGATCCGGCCGTCGCGATGCGGATAGTTCGAGAGCACCAGGACGACGCGGCGCTCCGCCGGCGGCAGCAGCCGCAGGCGCACCCAGTTGCGCGCGAGCTCGGCAGCGAAGTCGACGCGGTCGGCAACCGGCGTGTAATCGACGAGATCGTATTCGGTCAGGGCATCGCGGCGCGCGGCGGATTTGAATGAAAGGGCGCGGGTGATGATGCGCCCGTCGATCTCGGGCAATGCCACGTTCATGGCGATGTCGCGCGCATCGAGGCCGCGCGTACCGCGGCGCCAGGCGCGTTCCTCGCCGCCGGCGAAAATCACCTGCAGGACCGGGCAGTCGGCCGCATCGAGCACGCCGGGGCGATGCGCTTCGCCCGGGGCCGAGACGGCGAAGCCGGTGCCGTTGAGCACGATGGCGGGCGGCGCCGCGGCGAGAATTTTGCCGAGGATCGCCGCCGATTGCGCATCCTTGAGCGAGAGCGCGAAGAGCGGCAGCGGATTGAACCCGCGCGCGGCGAGCGCCGCAATCAGCGCGTCGATCACCGCGAGATTTCCCGCCTGCACCAACGCACGATAGAAGACCAGCGCGGCCACCGGCGCATCCGCCCGCCACGTGGCGCGCAGCTCCTCGAGCCCGATGCCCTCGCGCTCCGGCCAGTAGAGACCGGCGCGCAGCAGCGGCGCCGGCTCGCGCCAATCCGCGTCGCGGCCGATCAGGCTCGCGGCATGGCGCAGGAACTGCCCGGCATTGCCGACGCCGCCTTCGGCGAGATAGCGCCAGAGGCGGTGCGCGGCACCACGCGGCACGGTCGAAAGCGCCGCCAGTGCGGCATCCGGCTGATCGTCGCCAGGCAGCAGCGCGAGCAGCACCCCCTGCTCGCGCGCGATCTCCGCCAGGCGATCGACGCCATAGCTCCAATAGGCGCGGCCGCCCAGCAGCCGCACGACGACGAGCCGCGCCTTCGCCAGCACGCTCTCGGCATAGCGATCGACGGAGTAGTGGTGGCCGAGGCGCAGCAGGCTGGCAAGCCGCAGGCTGGGCGTCCGCGACTCCTCCTCGACGAGGCGCCGTTGCGCCGCGGCCAGGCAGGCAAGCTCGCTGTCTGCCGCCGAGAGCACGACGATCTCGCCCGGCGTCTGGCCGAGATCGACGGCGGCGCTGCCATCGGCAATGGTACCCGGCTGAGCGGCGAGAAGATGCATCGTCGCTATGCCGTCAGCGCCGCGGCGATGGCGGCGCGGTCGATGCCCTTGCGACCGATGACGACGAGGCGCGTCCGCCGCTCCTCGCCGGCGCGCCAGGGCCGGTCGAAATAATGTTGCAGCCGGTCGCCGACCCCCTGCACCACCTGGCGGAATTCCTTGCCCGGCACATCGAGAAAGCCCTTGAGGCGCAGCACGTCATGCGTCGCAATGACGGCGCCGAGTCGAGACAGGAACCCGGCCGGATCGCCGACCGGCCCACGCGCCACGACGAAGCTCTCGAAATCCTCGTGGTCGTGCGTGCCTGCGAGATCGTGATGCGAGGGACGCGCCGCGAGATCTTCCTCGGCCGCCGCGGCAAGCCCGAGCAGCACGGCGGGCGGCACAGCGCCGCGCTCGGCCGCGACCAGCTTCACCGCCGGCCGGAGCTGCGCGCGGAGCGCCTCTGCCGTGGCGGTGAGCATGGCGGGCGCCAGCAGATCGGTCTTGTTGAGCACGACGAGATCGGCGCAGGCGAGCTGATCGCCGAACACTTCCTCGAGCGGATTGTCGTGATCGAGGGCAGGATCGGCCTGGCGCTGCGCGGCGAGCGCGGCCGGATCATCGGCAAAGCGCCCGGATGCGAGCGCCGCGGCGTCGATCACCGCGACGACGCCGTCCACCGTGGTGCGCGCCTTCACCTCGGGCCAGGCAAAAGCCTGCACCAGCGGTTTCGGCAGAGCGAGGCCGGAGGTCTCGATGACGATGTGCTCGGGCGGCTCGGGCCGCGCCAGCAGCCGTTCGATGGCCGGCAGGAAGTCATCGGCCACGGTGCAGCAAATGCAGCCATTGGCGAGCTCGATCACATCCTCGGCGCGACAGGTCGCGTCGCCGCAGCCGAGCAGGATCTCGCGATCGATGCCGAGCTCGCCGAACTCGTTGATCACGAGCGCGATGCGCCGCCCCTCGGCCCCGGCAAGGAGATGGCGGATGAGGCTGGTCTTGCCGGCGCCGAGGAAGCCGGTGACGATGGTGGCGGGAATGCGCCGCATCATGCGCCTCCCTTGAGCGTCATCGGCAGCCCGGCGGCGAGGAAGAAGACGCGCTCGGCGGCGGCAGCGACCGCCTGGTTGAGCCGGCCGGCTTCGTCGCGGAAGCGACGCGCCAGCGCGTTCTCCGGCACGATGCCGAGACCGACCTCGTTGGCGACAAAGACCACCGGGCCTTCAAGCCGCGGCAATGCCGCCAGCAGAGCGGCGGTCTCGCGCTCCGGCAGCCGTCCGGCTTCGAGCAGATTGGCAAGCCAGAGGGTCAGGCAATCGACGAGAACCGGCCGGTCGGAGCGGCTCTCGCGGCAGAGCACCTCGCTGACCGCGAGCGGCTCCTCGCGCGTCTCCCACCGCGCGCCGCGCCGCGCGCGATGCTGCCGGATACGCTCGGCCATCTCCCCATCGCGCGCCTCGCCGGTGGCGAGATAGAGCGCGGGCACGCCCGTCGCATCCACCAGCGCTTCGGCATAGCGGCTCTTGCCCGAGCGCGCGCCGCCTAAGACCAGGGTGACGCGCGGCAGGAGCTTCGGCGACGCGGCAGAAAGAAAGGGATCGGCTCGTTCCGGCAGGACGCTCCTCCGCCCGAGGATCATCGGTTGCAACAACGCAACGAGGAGGTCTCCTGGCTCGGGGTCGTCGACCGCGGCGCCTTCCCGGCCGGCTCGCGCCCGCCAGTGGCTCGTCTTTGCCACGATCTCGCCGCTTACAGTTGCGGGGGCAGCGCCGGCATCGCACCGGCTTCCCTGTCTCGTCGCAAGGCCGACGCTAGCACGCCGGGGGGCGCGACGGAAGACCGTCGCGAGTTTCTCAGCTGTCAGTCGTCGGATCTTCGCGCGAGGGCTCTCAGATACTGACGACTGAAGACCGAACACTGACGACTCCTCCGAGCTCTCACGACCTGGGCGCGAGGCCGGTAGGGGCACCCCTCAGCGCGCCTTCGAGCGGATCGAGAAAGATCGGCCTGTGGGCGCGAGTCGAAGGATGGAGGATGCCGACACCGCTTCGCCGAAAGGGCTGTTGCACCGCGGCATGCCCATTTTTTCGCCTGCCGCATCGACCGGCAGGGATTTGCCGAAAATTGCCGGCGAAATCCGCCGCTATCCGATTTATGTCATAAGCAAGTTCACCGCGCGCTCCCGTAGAATCGGAGAGGCGAGGATGGAGGCAGCGGATGTGCACGCTCCTCGACAGACTGTTCCTGAATTGCGGAACGCCGCCAACCGTCGACTATGCGCTGATCGCCGTCGGCGTCGCGATGCTGATCGTGTTCCTGGTAAGGCCGTGACGCCGGGCTGAGTGCGAGAGCGTCACTCGGGCGGGTGATTGACCACGGTCACGCGCCAGGAATGCGCGGATTCCGTGCCCGGAAAATGCTCGATGCGGGTGAGCGACAGATTGTCGATGGTGAGCGCCAGCGCCATTTCCGGCGCAAGGCCAAGCGCCAGCGCCAGCGCGGCGCGGATGGTGCCGCCATGCGTCACCGCGATGATGTCGCGGCCGGCATGCTCGCGCGAGAGCCGCTCGATCGCTGGATGGGCGCGCGCCAGCAAGTCGACGAAGCTCTCGCCGCCGGGCGGCGCGTGATGCGCGGGCGCCAGCCAGAAGCGCGGCCAGAGATTGCCGTTGCGCTGCGCCAGCTCGGCATAAGTCACGCCCTGCCACTCGCCGAAATGCTGCTCGATGAGGTCGGGCTCGACGATGACGCCGGGGCCGGGAATGGGATCGGGTCCAGGCAAGCCGGCCTGCACGATGCCGGCAGCGGTCATATGCGTGCGCCGGAGCGGGCTCGTCACCCACACCGCGTCTTTCGGCAAGCGCCGCGCGAGTGCGGCGAATCCGGCCTCGTTGCTGACGTCGCAGGGATGGTCGGTCTGACCGTAGCAGCGGCCGCCATTGACCGTGACCGGCGCATGACGTACCCACCACCAGCGCGTCACATCGCCCATGCCGCCGCCACCAGAACCATCACGGTTTCGCCGCTCTGCTCGATTGCGCCCAGCACATCGCCGGTGTAGCCGCCGATCTGGCGGCGTGCAAGGGCGATGCCGAGCACGGTCGAGAGCGCCGCCGCGGCCAGCGCGGTGAGGCCGGGCAGGAGATCGAGCGCGAAGAGCGCGATCAGCGCGGCAAAACCGGCGGCGCTCCAGGCGATCGCAGGCTCCGGCCGTCCGGCCTCGGCGCCGAGCCCGTCGGCGCGCGCCGGCGGCAGGGCGCGCAGCACCAAGGGAAGCACGCCGCGGCCCACCGCATGCGCGGCGATGAGTGCGCCGAGCACATGACCGCGCCCGCCGATCGCGGCGAGCCCGGCAGCGCGCAGCCCGATGCTGAAGAGAAGCGCGAGGACGCCGTAATTGCCGATCCGGCTGTCGCGCATGATGACGAGCTTCGCCTCGCGCTCGGCGCCGCCGCCGAAGCCGTCGGCCGTGTCGGCAAGCCCGTCCTCATGCAGCCCGCCGGTGATCAGCACGCCGGCGCCGAGCGCGATGAGCGCGGCAGCCGCCGGCGGCAGATGCAGCGCCAGAGCGATGGCATAGGCAATGCCCGCGGCGAGCCCGATGGCGGCGCCGACCAGCGGGAAGGCCCAGCTCGCCTCCGCCAGCGTGCGCTCGACGGCAGGCGGCGTCAGCGGCACCCGCGTCAGGAACTGCGCGGCGCGGCGGAAATCTTCCCACCAGGTGGCGGCCTCGCTCCAGCGCGGCGGCTCGGCTGACATGCCACTTGTCATAGCGCAAGCCGGCCCCCCTCACCAGGACGGTTTTCGCTTGGCGGGCCGGCGGCAATGGAGGACAGTGCGCCACCGGAATCGCTGGGGAATGCTGTCATGGCGGAGACGAAACCGCTCGCCACGCTCGACGAGATGCGCGCGCTGATTACGCATCTGCCCGGCCCCGATCTCGAGGCCGGAAGCGCGGCTGCGACGCGCGAGGCGCAGCTCACCAAGCCGGCCGGTGCGCTCGGACGGCTCGAGGAGCTGACGCAATGGATGGCGACCTGGCAGGGCAAGCACCCGCCGAGCGCCGGGCATCCGCGCACCGCCGTCTTCGCCGGCAATCACGGCGTCGCCGCGCGGGGCGTCTCGGCCTATCCCGCCTCGGTCACCGCGCAGATGGTGAAGAACTTCATCGATGGCGGCGCCGCGGTGAACCAGCTCTGCAAGACCGTCGATGCCGATCTCCGCATCTACGAGATGGCGCTGGACGAGCCGACGGCGGACTTCACCACCGGGCGGGCCATGAGCGAGGAGGACTGCGCGCTGGCGCTTGCCTACGGCATGATGGCGGTCGAGCCGGGCATCGACGTGCTGGCGCTGGGCGAGATGGGCATCGCCAATACCACCGCGGCGGCGGCGCTCTGCTGTGGCCTCTTCGGCGGCACCGCGGCGGATTGGGTCGGGCCGGGCACCGGCGTCGCCGGCGCCGCGCTCGAACGCAAGCTCGCCGCCGTGGATGAAGCCATGCGACGGCATCGCGGCGCGGCGCGCGACGGCTTCGACTGGCTTGCCCGGGTCGGCGGGCGCGAGCTCGCGGCGATCGCCGGGGCGATCATCGCGGCGCGACGCGCGCGGGTACCGGTGGTGCTCGACGGCTATGCCACGACCGCGGCGGCCGCCGTGCTCTTCGCTCTGGATCCGCGCGCGCTCGACCATTGCATCGTCGCACACTGCTCGGCCGAGCCCGGTCACGCGCGCCTCCTGGAGAAGCTCGGCAAGCGGCCGCTCCTCGATTTCGGCATGCGGCTGGGGGAGGCTTCGGGCGCGACGCTGGCGCTGCTGATCATCAAGGCCGCGCTCGCCTGTCACACCGGCATGGCGACCTTCGCCCAGGCCGGCGTGAGCGGAAAGGAATAGGCGCGTAAGCGGTCCTTGCTGCGTCAGCGATGTACATCATTGAGAATTTTTTCGCGCTACGTCATTGACGCAGCCGCGCGCCGACATCGCTCCAACGGCTCTTCCGCAGGATAGCACAGCACCCCTTGGCAAGCCGGCGCGTGTTGGCGAGTCGGCCGCCTAGATTGCGCCGGCAAAGCGCCCGGTCAGCTCGCGGCTCAGCGCCTGAAGCTTGCGGCGCGCCTCGGCGTCATAGGCCTGCGCATCGGCGCGCGCCTCTTTGAGCCCATTGAAATAGAGGCCGGTGCGGCCCGCGAGCGCCGGCGAGACAGCGAGGTTGAGGATCGCCTCGGCCCCCTCCTCGACGCTGCTCCAGGGCGTGACACCGGACTGGCGCACCATGGTCGTGTCCATGTAGGTCGCAGGATGCAGGCAGGTGGCGGTGACGCCGGAGCCTTCGAGCTCCCGCGCGAGGTCGAGGGTGAACATGATCTGGGCGAGCTTGCTCTGGCAATAGGCGCGCGTGCCGCTATAGCCGCGGGTCAGCATGACATCGCCGAAATCGATCTTCTGCTGGCCGGCCGAGGCGACGTTGACGATGCGCGAGGGCGCGCCGCGCCGCAGCAGCGGCAACAGCAGCCCGGTCAGCAGGAATCCCGCGAGGTAATTGACCGCAAAGCGCAGCTCATGGCCATCGGCGGTCGCCTGCCGCACGCCCGCGGCACCGCTGCTGCCGACGCCCGCATTGTTGATGAGGAGATCAAGCCGATCGGCCTTCGCCCAGACCGTCTCGGCAAGCTTTCGCGTCTCGGCGAGCGAAGCCAGATCGGCGGCGAGGAACTCGGCCCGGCCGCCGGCCTCCTCGATCGCCGCGACGACCTCGCCGCCGCGCCGCCGGTCGCGGCCATGCACCAGCACGCGCGCGCCGGCTTCGCCGAGGCGGCGCGCCACCAGCCGCCCGACGCCATCCGTCGAGCCGGTGACCAGCACCGTTTTGCCGTCGAGCGACTGCATCGGTTCCTCCTTCGCTGCTGCCTCGGGCTTAAGATGAGGCGCCGCAGGCCGCACTGCCAGCCGGGCAGCACTCAGTCGCGCTCGGCCGGGGCGGCTGCGAGATCGAAGCTTCCGCCGGCGGCGGCCTCGGCCGGCGTGGTCCGCCGCAGCGTTGCACCCAGCAGCGCGGCCGCGATGGCAAAAAGCGCGCCGAGCAGGAAAGCGGCGTGATAGCCCCCGGTCAGCGCGGCGCTGAGGCTCTCGCCCGAGGCGCGCAGGCTCTCGCTGCGTGCAGCGGCGAGGCTCGCGAGAATAGCGAGGCCGAGCGCGCCACCCATCATGAAGGCGGTGTTGACGAGCCCGGAGGCCAGTCCCGATTCCTGGGGTGCGACCTCGCTCATCGCTGCGAGCAGCAGGGGGTTGAAGGCGATGCCCGCGCCGAGCCCGAGCAGGATCATGCTCGGCAGCACATCGGCGATGAAGCTGCCGTCGACCGGCGCGCGGGCAAAGAGCAGCAGTCCGCAGGCCGCAAGGAGGAGGCCGATGGCGAGCGGCCGTCGGATGCCAAAGCGCAGCACCAGCTTCGCCGAAAGACCGAGCGAGAACGCCCCCATGATCAGGTTCGCCGGCAGGAAGGCGAGGCCGACCTCGAGGGAGCTGTAGCCGAGCACGAGCTGAAGATAGAGCGCGGAGAGGAAGAACCAGGCGAAGAGCGCCGCGGCCCAGAGCACGCCCACCAGGTTCGCCGTGGAGAGGTTGCGCAGGCGGAAGATGCGCAGCGGCACCAGAGGAGAGCGGCTGCGCGCTTCGATCGCTAGGAACGCCGCCAGGAGAGCCAGCGCGGCAGCGAGCCGGGTGAGCGTCGGTACCGAGCTCCAGCCCGCCTCGTTGCCGTTGACGATCGCGTAGACGGCAAGCATGAGCGCGGCGGTGACCGTGACGGCGCCGCCGATGTCGAGCGGCGCGCCCCTGCGATCTCCGGCCGCCGCCGGCAGCAGCGAGAGCGACAGCGCCACGACGACGAGCCCGACCGGCACGTTGACGAGAAAGATCCAATGCCAGTCGAGCGCTTCAGTGAGCACGCCGCCGAGCAGCACGCCGATGCTGCCACCGCCTGCGGCGATGAAGCCGAAGACGCCCATGGCTTTGGCGCGATCGGCCTCCTCGGTGAAGAGGCTCATCATCAGCGAGAGCGCCACCGCCGCGACGATGGCACCGGCGAGCCCTTGAATACCACGGGCGGCGATCAGAAAGGATTGTGTCGTGGCGAGTCCGCAGGCGAGCGAGGCAGCGGTGAAGAGCGCGGTGCCGATGAGGAAGAGGCGCCGATAGCCGAAGAGATCGCCGAGCCGCCCTGCGAGCAGAAGGAAGCCGCCGAAGGTCACGAGATAGGCGTTGACGACCCAGGCGAGCGACGTGGCGGAGAATC
>Ga0134128_10011332_pt1 | contig 10666 bp, 11 predicted proteins | sample KB31754_FD_96462 | JGI IMG/M metagenome (GOLD analysis project Ga0134128, IMG submission 96462) | Terrestrial soil microbial communities with excess Nitrogen fertilizer from Kellogg Biological Station, Michigan, USA - KB3-175-4 | ecosystem: Environmental > Terrestrial > Soil > Unclassified ...
GGTGCGGCGTCCATCCGGGGAAATTGCTTACACGCGCGCCGGAAACTTTCAACTCGATCGCGATGGCAATGTAGTGACCTCAAGCGGAGACCCGATTGAGCCGCAAATCACAATACCACCGGAAGCTCAATCGGTCACGATCGCGGCGGACGGTACCGTCAGTTATTCCCAAACTGGGCAAACCGCCTCTCAAATCGCGGGGCAGATCCAGTTAGCCAATTTCGCGAATCCAGCCGGCCTGAATAGTCTTGGACAAAACCTATTCACGCCGACGGATGCCTCTGGCGACGCAACCGTTGGAAGCCCCGGCGGGCAGGAAGGACTCGGCACCTTAATGCAGGGTTATGTCGAAGGATCGAACGTGAGCGTGGTCTCTGAGTTTATCAACATGATCGTCAGCCAGCGGGCTTACGAAGCAAATTCCAAAGTCGTGAAGGCCGCGGATGAAATGTATCAGACGGTGAATAACATTACGCAATGATCAGACTTGCGATAGCTCTAGTGTTCCCTATCTGGGCCGCTGCGGCATGTATTCGTGTGGACGGCGACCGGATACTCGCCCAAGACCTTGTTGGACAAGTCCCATCTTTTCGGTCAATCCCTGGCGATACGCTCGTCGGGTTCACGCCGCTGCCGGGAGCTTCCCGAATACTGCCTGTTCGAGAGATGAATTCGTTCGCCGCACGGCACGGCCTTCGATCACCTGTCATATCTCAGGATCTTTGTATTGAGCGGGCCGGTGCACCGCTGTCGCGATCCGCATTGTTGGAGGCTATGAAAAAGGCGCTTGGCATCGAAGCTGCCCATATCGAGCTGCTAGATTATTCGAAATCCATTCTCCCGTCTGGCAACCTTGAGTTCTCTCGTGCAACTCTTTCGCCCCCGCCCGCTGACGATTCTTCGCGAGCAGTGGTCTGGCGAGGACGTGTCGTGTACGGAGATCATCAGAGCGCCTCGGTTTGGGCACGAGTGCGGATCTCAGTTTCAGCAACAGAGTACGTGGCGGCGAAAGACCTGATTCCCGGCGGCGCGATTGGGCGAGAGGATATTCGCGAGACGAGTGTCCGGGAATTCCCGAGCCATTTACCGCCGATTCAGAGCCTTCAAGACATTCTTGGGCACTCCGTACGACGAGCTCTGAAAACAGGAGAAATTTTGCGGCCCAGGATGCTGGTTTCTATGCCGGATGTCAATCGCGGCGACACTGTCACAGTCATCATTCAGTCAGGGACGGCTTGGCTTAAATTGGCTGCTCTGGCGCAGTCATCCGGGCGTACGGGAGAAATAATCTGTTTACAAAATCCAGAAAACCACCGGCTATTTCGAGGTACGGTCATCGGCAAAGGCCAAGCCTCCATTAACCAGACGCAAGGGAAAGAACATGTCAAGACTCCGCTGTAGAATCATACCGCTTGCGTTATCGCTCATCCCGTTTGTGTCTTCGGGTTATGCGCAGCAGCCGTCGGGCTCTTCTCCGGGTTCTATCTTCAACTCCGCCGGACGGTTCTCGGACCTTGGGCGCGATCTGCGCGCAAATCAAGTTCATGATCTTGTTACGGTCCTCGTCAGCGACCAGTTGGCCGCCACTTCCCAGGGGACTACCAACACCGGCCGCAAGTCCAGCGTGAAAAATTCGATTGCGGCGCTCGCAGGTCAATTGAGCCCTGCTGGGCCATGGGCGAACCTTGCAAATATCGCAAACGATCAACAATTACAGGGGCAAGGCACAACCAGCCGCCAGAGCGCGCTCACAACGAGTATCACGGCTGAGGTTTTGTCGGTTCTTCCCAGCGGGAATCTCACTATCCAAGCTCAGAAAGAGGTGTGGGTAAATTCCGAACGGCAGGTGATCACTCTGAACGGAGTGATTCGGCCGGAAGACCTGAATGCCATAAACCAGATTCCATCAAATCGAGTTGCCGGTTTACAAATTCACGTGAATGGGAAGGGAGTTGTTGGAGATGCCGTTCGCCGCCCGAACTTCCTGTATAGGCTGCTTCTGGGTCTGCTCCCATTCTGAAGTGCAGACGTGGTGCGGCAAAGGATTTTCTCATGCATCTTTTAACTTCTCTGAGCAACAAAGGCAGAATAGGCTTGTCCGTCGTGTCGGATTACGCGGTCCCAGCGAACGCGCCCAAAAAAGAGGTCGATGTGAAACAGTTTGTGGCCGAGCTCGCTGCGCATGTCGTACCTTTTGTAATTCTTATCCTCCTCTCCGCCGTTCTGGTCTGCGCCTCGCCAACTCCGAGCCGCCTCAAGGATTTGGTCACGATCGAAGGCGTGCGGGACAACCAGTTGGTCGGCTACGGTTTGGTCGTCGGACTGAACGGAACGGGCGACAAAAACACTACAATCTTTTCCACCCAGACGCTCACGAATCTTTTGTCTCGGATGGGAGTCAATGTGCCCCCGGCCGCTGTTCTGGTGCGGAATACGGCATCCGTCCTGGTGACCGCCGATCTTCCGCCATTTGCCCAACCCGGTACCCGTTTAGATGTGACGGTTGCGGCTATTGGTGACGCCAAAAATCTCCAGGGAGGCCTCTTGATTCTGACTCCTTTACGCGGTGCGGACGGACAAGTCTATGCGACGGCGCAAGGCTCCGTAGTGACTGGCGGTTTCGTGGCCGGAGGCGGCGGAAATACGCAGACGGTAAACCATCCCACTGCGGGGCTTGTGCCTAGCGGCGGAATCATCGAACGCGAAGCGCCGTCAATCGAGCCGGGTGGCCGAATTAAGCTCCAGTTGCGGCGCGCCGATTTCACCACGGCGGCTCGGATCGCTCAAAGAATTAACCAGAGCTTCTCTGCGGGAGCATCCCCGGTCGCCCGCTGCGAAAACTCCGCCCTCGTCGACGTTGAGGCGCCACCGTCCTATCGCTCCCGGATCGTTGAATTTATCGCTGCGATCGAAGCGCTTCCTGTCGAATCCGATCGGCCCGCCAAGATTGTTGTCAATGAGCGCACTGGAACCATCGTGTTCGGAAACGATGTCCGAATTGCCCCCGTCTCGATTCTTCACGGAGCGCTTACAGTTGAGATTCAGACAAGCTATCAGGTTTCACAGCCGGCTCCGTTCTCCTCGGGACAGACCACGGTGACGCCGCAGGTGTCTGTCGCCGCAAAGGAAGACAAGGCTCACAATGTCGTGCTTCAGCAGGGAGCAAGCGTGGAAGATCTCGTCCGCGCCCTCTCGGCGATTGGTTCTACTCCTCGAGACATTATCGCGATCCTAGAGGATCTACGCGCGGCAGGAGCGCTTGAGGCAGAACTCGAAGTTATTTAGCAAATTATTGGAGTGGAATTCATGAAGCCACTTGTGAATCACGTCATTGTCAACGCACTCCCTCACCGCTGCCGTACTCGCGCGCAGAGCGAGGACGCAAAGCCCGCGTCGAGTTCGGATTCAAAGAATGACAAAGCCCTCAAGGACGCGGCGTCGCAGTTTGAGGCCCTTCTCATCGGCCAGTTGCTCAAATCGGTGTCGTCAAGCGGCGATGGCTCCGGCTGGGGGCTAGAAGGAGAGGACGACGATGCAAATTCAACATTGACAGAATTAAGCCAGGAGCAATTCTCCCGTGCTCTTGCGTCAAGCGGGGGACTCGGACTCGCTCAAATGGCCGTGAAGAATCTCGATAAATCCGTCAGCGTAAATCCACATTCCAAAGCTATGGAATCCCAGCCGCCGATACCCGCTTCTTAGCCGGGGCATTCCGTCAACCCGCGTAACACACTCGCGCAGGAGACCCGGTCTCTACGGCAAAATCCTCATTAAGGTCAAATGTCAGATCCGTCTCGTGCCGCCGGGTGTTTTTTTCGGACTCGCTGTTAACCTTTGTTCCACAGGCGCACCACGCTTCCAGCAAGGTCGATAGCAGGTTTTCCGCCTCGGCTATCGGCTCGTCTATCTGCCGGAAATTGGCGTCCATCAACAACCGCTGGACGTAGTCGTATAGGCGGGCCAGATTGCCGCTGATTTCCCCGCCATGCTCATGATCGAGAGAGGTCGCTAGTTCGCTGAGAATGCTTAGTGCCTTCGTGATCGATCTGGACCGCCCCGCGATGTCGCCCTTCCAGAGGCACTCGCGCGCTGTTCGTATCGAATCGAGCGCTGCCCGATAGAGGATCTGTACAAGCTGGATTGGATCCGCGCTCATCACTTGCGCTTCGAGATAATTCTGATAGCCGTTTTGTCGCACGCATTTCTCCGTTATTCGCTGCGTTTAGGCGCTTTCGCGCCCCACACTCTTCTTATCGGCTCCCGCAGCCTGTTTTTTCGCCTCTTCCGCCAAGCGCAGCACATAATCGGCCGGTATCTGCAAAACAACTTCCTGAGTCTTGCGATTCACAACTCGCACGATCGTTTCCTGAAGATCATTGTCTCGCACGAATCTCAGCTCGTTCCCGCTTCCAAAATACGACGACGCGTTGAGAGTGCGAACCGCTTGAACAATGCGCGGGCTACGCGAGTCAGAAACGCCTCCGCTGGCGAAATTTAAAGAAATAGGTGAAATCTCCATCACGCGCTCCCCCTTGTTCGTGACAATCCGGAAGTAACCTTATCGGATGAAGAAAGAAATGTATGAATTAGTCCAGCATTCAGGCAGGGTTATTCAGTCCAGGTTCAATACTTTTTGAATGGTGCCGCGTTCGTTTTCGATTTTTTGCTGCAGCAGAGTGATGGCATAGATCAATTGTTCGGGCCGCGGAGGGCAGCCGGGTACATACACGTCCACCGGAATCACTTGGTTTACCGGCACTAACGCGTAATTGCTGAATACACCAGTGGACGTCGCGCATGCACCCATCGAGATAACCCACTTCGGTTCGGGCATCTGCTCGTACAAACGCCGAATCACGGGAGCCATCTTGTTTGAAACCCGACCCGCAATAATCATGAGATCGGATTGCCGCGGCGATCCACGCATTACTTCCGCGCCGAACCGCGAGATGTCGTATCGCGACCCAATCATCGACATCATTTCGATCGCGCAGCACGCGAGACCAAAGCTCATGGGCCAAATAGAATTCTTACGGGCCCAATTGATAGCCTTATCTAAGGTGGTTGTGATCAATCCTTCAGTGAGCGCGTTGTCGGGCTCCTGGTCGATCCGCGCAAAAAGCGCGGGCGGCAGACTGATCTGAAACTTGTTCTCTACGTCCACGCTCTCATTATTGCATGGAGAAAACGCCTTCGAATGATGCCAACTGACCCGGCGCACTACACATGGCGGCCCGCGTGCAGCTATGAACAGGCGCTTGACCGCACCTCCCGCGCATATGGTATCGAGCCGGAATATTGGGATATTTGGGGACACCATCACGTCGCGTCCGAAGCGATTCGCAAGTCCATCCTGGCCTCGCTAGGCGTAAACACCGGAAACCTGGAAACGCTCGATAACGCTACCTCTTCACAAGCCTTGGCTGATTGGGCCGGGCTACTGCCGCCAACGATTGTGATTAGCGAGCGCGAATTCGCCGGCTCCGGTGTTCCAATTTCAGTGCCTGCCTCCCTCGCGATTGGATGCGCCAGCTTCGTCCTCAAATGGGAGGACGGCGCATCGTCCTCGATTTCCGTGGATCTCGAACAGCTTCCCGTTTCTGGGGAAGCGATCTTCAAATCGCGGCGCTTCATTAGAAAACGCGTTAACTTCCCCGACGCTCCGCGGCTCGGGTATCATACACTGTCCGTTCGCCTTGCCTCGGCTGACGGCACATTGCAGGCTCAGACACGACTTACCATTGCACCGGATCGCACCTATCAACCGGATTGGCTGCGGGCGGGAGGACGTACCGCTGGAATAGGGATCAGCTTATATGGTCTGCGCTCCGAGCGTAACTGGGGCTGCGGCGACACGACGGACCTTGAAGGGTTTTGCGATTGGGCGGTCGCCCTTGGCGTGGATTTCATCGCATTAAACCCGCTGCATGCTATTCCGAATCGCCAGCCTTATAACACAAGCCCTTATCTGCCAAATTGCGCCTTTTACCGGAATCTGATTTATCTAGATATCGAGCGAATTGAAGGATTCCAGAGCTCACGAGCCGTGCAGCGACTGCTTCGACAACCCGGCATTCAATCCGAAATCGCCACTCTTCGCGCTACGGACACGGTCGAGTATGAACGCGTTCAGCATATCAAGCTTCTCTTCCTGAAGCTTTTATTCCGTGAATTTCTGCGCGAATGGAAACGTGATTCCCCAAGATCCTGCGCCTTCACGGATTACGTCGCCGCTGAAGGCGATCTCCTCGAAAAATATGCTCTCCATGAGGCGCTTTGGCAAACAATCCATCAACGGAACAAGACGATTTGGAACTGGCATTCCTGGCCCGAGCCGTTCCGCGATCCCGATTCGCCCCAAACCCGTTCCTTCGCGCTCGCGCATCCGAACCGAATTCTCTTCTTCAAGTACATTCAATGGCAGTTGGATCTCCAACTAACGCACGCTCATAAACACGCACTCGATTGCGGCATGCGGATCGGGCTTTACCACGACCTCGCACTGGCCACAGATCGTTTTGGCGCCGATCTGTGGACCCATCGCACCTTCTACGCTTCCGGTGCCCGTGTCGGTGCACCACCGGATGATTTCTCCCCAAATGGTCAGGACTGGGGATTTCCGCCGCCTAATTCCAAGCAACATTTCCAAGATGGCTACCGCCTCTTTGCCGATTCCATCCGACAGGCGTCACGGCACGGCGGGGCCTTGCGTATCGACCATGTGATGCGCTTCTTCCGCCTCTACTGGATTCCCGAAGGCCTGGATGCCGCAAACGGCGCCTATGTCCGCGATCATTACGAAGACCTCATTCGCGTACTTGCGCTTGAGAGCGTCCGCAATCGCACAATCGTTATCGGGGAGGACCTCGGCACAGTGCCGGATTTTGTCCGTGAAACTCTCGATGCTTTCGGAATCTTCAGCTACCGCCTGTTCTATTTTGAGCAGGACGCCAACAAGCAGTTCCGCCTGCCAAATGTATATCCGCGCCAAGCGTTGGTCTCAGCTGCAACGCATGATCTTCCGACTCTCGCCGGTTTTTGGCGCAACCGCGATATTGAGGCCCGCCGAGCGGCCGGCCTTCTTCCCGGCGGTCCAGCATATGACGGCGCTCTAGCCGATCGTACCCGCGAAAAGCAAAAAATTCTCGACCTTCTTTTCTGCCTCGATCTTGTGCCTGGTTCTTTGCCGCACGATGCGGCGCAAATTCCGGAGCTCACCGGCGAACTCCACTCGGCTATTGTCGGATTTCTGGCTTCCACGCCCAGCCAGCTATTGCTATTAAATCAGGAGGATCTTTTTAAAGACGTGGATCAGCAGAATTTGCCTGGTAGTACATCGGAATATCCCAACTGGCGCCACAAGATGAGATTTTTCATTGAGGAGCTTGGCCAACAACCTGCGAGCGATTTTGCCGCAATGTTTGAATACTGGCTACAGCGGAGCGGCCGACGGCCAACTCACATGAAGTAGTCCTTTACCTTCTCGAACAGACCTTTTTCCTGGGGTTGGTTGTCTTGCGGCAACATTTCCTGCAATTGCTCGAATAGTTTTCGCTGCTCGCGGCTGAGCTTCGCGGGAATCTTCACCTGGACCGTTACATAAAGATCACCGCGCCCATGTCCCTGTAGTTTGGGGACTCCGTGATTCCGCAGCCGGACTCGTGCCCCACTCTGCGTACCTTCAGGGATTTTGATTGTCTGGGGACCGTCCAAAGTCTCCAGCACGATTTCGGCCCCTAGCGTCGCCTGCGCGACGTTTAGAGGAAGCGTACAGTGCAGATTCTCGCCTTGCCGCTCGAAAATCGGATGCTCCCGGACGCGCAACGCAACAAAAAGGTCACCCGGAGGCCCTCCGTTTACTCCCGGTTGTCCCTCCTGCGGAAGCCGTAACCGAGTCCCGTTGTCCACGCCAGCGGGAATGTTCACCTTCAACTTACGCTCGTTACGCGTATAGCCTTCGCCCCGGCACTGCGTGCAAGGACGGCGAACGATCTTGCCACGTCCACTGCACTGCGGGCAAGTCCGCCGGATTGACAGGAATCCCTGCTGATAGATTGCTTCGCCGCGTCCCTGGCAAACCGGACACGTTACCAATCCATCGTTTTTCTCAGCACCCGTACCTCCACATCGCGAACAGGCTTCGAGCCGCGGTACCTGGATATCCGCGCTCAAACCGCGCATGGCATCTTCGAAGCCAATTTCGAGATCGTATTGCAGGTCGTCTCCGCGTTGCGCCCGATTTCGCCCGCGTCCTCTTCCTCCGAACAAATCACCGAATCCGAACAGATCGCCGAGGATATCGCTGAAATCCGTAAAAGATGACGGATCAAATCCCTGCGCGGCACCGGCGACACCTTGATGGCCATATCGGTCATACGCGGTCCGCTTCTGCGGATCGCTCAATACGGCGTAGGCTTCGGCCGCTTCTTTGAACTTCTCCTCCGCATTCTTGTCCTCCGGATTCCGATCCGGATGGTAGCTCATCGCCAGCTTGCGGTAGGCGCCCTTGAGCGCCTGTTCATCGGCGTCCCGCCCAACGCCGAGCACCTCGTAATAATCTCGCTTCGCCACGTTCATGATTTCCGCACCGCAACTTTTACCATCGCGGGCCGCAACATCTTTCCGCGAAAATTATACCCTCGTTGATATTCGTCCAGAATCGCGTGGTCCTCGTGTTCGTCGCTTTCCACCATTTCCACCGCATGGTGTATATGGGGGTCGAATGTCTCTCCAGCCGACGCAATCGGTTCCAAGCCCAGTTTCTTCATCGCGTCGAATAGACGTTGGTAAATCAGCTCCATCCCGCGCGCATATTCCTTATCGACGGACTCCGTCTTGAGCGCACGCTCGAAGTCATCCAGTATAGGCAGCAGCGCTCGGACGGTCTCCGCATTCGCAAACTCGAGAATTTCGCCTTTTTCCCGTTCCACGCGCCGGCGAAAATTTTCAAATTCCGCTTGCAGCCTGAGAATCCGATCCTGCAGGCCGGCCTTTTCGGCGGCTAAGAGATCGCGTTCCGCGACAACCGCTTGCAATCTGGAGGCGCTGCCGGTTTCCGCGTCTTCGGCCGCGCCGCGCGACTCTTCACCGGGTTCGGCGGCGGATTTCATCTGTTCCATATCCATTATTTTACGAGCTAAACGGGAATAGGCATCCAACGCGCGCTATGACGGAATACTTTGGATTGCGTCGCCAAGGTGGCGAACCGCCGTCATCGCTCGTTGATAATTCATACGCATCGGGCCAAGTACCGCGATTTTCGCGGACAAACCGCCGGCCAGTGGAATGGCGAGACCGATTAGCGATAGTTCACCCATGCTGGGGTGCGCGTCACCGAGGCCCACCTGTACTGCTACTTCTCCATCAACCTCAACAAGAAAGCGATCGAGCAGATGCAAAATCTTCTTCTTCTCTTCAAGAGCACGGAATAACTCTCGCATCCGTTCGCGCGTCAGGTGCAAATCAAGACCCACAAGATTGCTCGCGCCTTCGAGATGAATCTCGGGCGAGAATCCCACATCCAGCAGACCTTTCGCGTACAGCACGGTGAGGCGACGCAAAATAGCGTCATACGCGGCACTCTCCTGCTCCAGCCTTCGCTTAAGTTCCGTGTGGATCGAGGGTAACGGCCATCCAGCAAAATTTCGGTTCAGGTAGTTGCGGATCGAAATCAGGTCGTCCTGCGCGAAGCCATCCTCCAGAACTACCACCCGGTTCCGCACCATGCCGTCGCGCGTGATGAGCACGACCAACACGCGCCGGTCCGCTAGTTCCACCAGTTCGATACGGTCCAGGCTCTGAGCCAACGCTGGGATTGCAACGGCGATCCCGATGCCAGACGTGATCTCAGTCAGTAAATGCGATGAACGCTCCACCCGTGCTTCGAGTGAACCGAGCCGTCTTAACTCTTCCCGCAGCCGCTCAAATTCCGAGTTAAGAATCTTCGCGCGGGCAAGCGACTGTACATAAGTCCTGTATGCCTTCGCGGTGGGAACACGCCCAGCCGACGTGTGGGGCTGCGATAAAAACCCCTGTTCGTACAAATCCGCCATGACATTACGCACCGACGCGGCGCTGAGGGATCTACGAAGCCGCCGCGAGATGATGCGCGAAGAAACCGGTTCTCCACTCTCGATGTACGATTGCACGATCAAGTGCAGGATCTCATCATGACGCGAGGGCGAGGATTGCCTGAACTCCGATATCGACATCGCTGATATACACAAACCCTTATCCGTTATTGTAACGGTGCGGTTTTCACGGGGTCAACAAGGGGCGAGCTGTTCCACTCTGCTATCCAACCAGTTATACAATAGCGATTTCGCCTCAGGAGGAGAATTGCGGAAAGTCATTGTTTGGCTGCTGCGCGTTTATAGCTATCTGTTCCATCTGTTGCTCTCGCTCTTTCTTGTTGGCATCGCGATTGTTAGCCTTGCCAGCCGGCCTCAAACGCTGAAACTCGGTATGCTGCCGTGGACTGGCCCCGGCCTTTCCTGGTGGGTGCTCGGCCTCGGTATTGTCGGATTGATATGCATCTTTCTTGCCGTCACAGGCATTGTCCGCTTTCTTTTTCCATTGTGGACGCTGCTCATTTTCATCCTCATGCTGCGCGGCTTTTTCCTGTCGCCATTCACGTTCAGCGGCGCCGCTCAGTTCCGGGGTGCTA
>Ga0134128_10011334_pt1 | contig 10665 bp, 7 predicted proteins | sample KB31754_FD_96462 | JGI IMG/M metagenome (GOLD analysis project Ga0134128, IMG submission 96462) | Terrestrial soil microbial communities with excess Nitrogen fertilizer from Kellogg Biological Station, Michigan, USA - KB3-175-4 | ecosystem: Environmental > Terrestrial > Soil > Unclassified ...
CATTTTCTCTATAAAAAAGCAAATGAATAAGCTTTTTGCCCGACGCCAAACGGCAGGTTTGCCGCATCTGGTCGAGGGCGTGCCAAATGGCAGGAATGATGCAAAGAATTCCGATCGCTCGGGTCAAGGGGAGAAAAAAACCGAATATGCAGGCAAGCCAGTAGTTCCGCTTGAAAAGGAAATAGAAGAAAATAGCTATTAACAATAAAAATAATGATTCGGTATATATGAAATTGAAAAATATGGCTCCTGGAAATGCGAGTATAAGAATGAGCGACCGATCGGCGATCAGGCTGCCGTAACTTTCGGAAACAAAACGGTAAAGGACGTATAAACCAATGAGTGAAAAAATATTTGCGAGCAGGAGCCCAAATAGCACTTGATGACCGGGCAATATCCGGTCGCATAGGCGAATAACCATCGGCCAAAGCGGATAAAAGGCGCAGCAGAAGCTTCCTTTTTTATAACCCTCAGTGGCTAAATATAGATACGAAGCTGAATCCCACGTGCCAAAATAGGATTCCAGCGTTACGGGTCCCGGGGGCCAATGGAAAGATGTTCCATGCTTTTGAACGTTAAACGACGGCACTAGCCATATTAAGAGGAAGATAAAAAAGAAAAGAATGAATTTATATGCAACCAGCGGAATCAAAACGCTCTTTTTTCGACCTATCGAATGTGCATCTGAAACATCGAGCTTCGAAATTATAGTATCTAATCTCACAATCTGGTAGTTACATTTAAATGTTACTTACCAGCAGTGATATATTCTTTTTTGCGCGAGGATGATAGGAAGAAACAAGTAAAGCCACCGATACACAACCAACTGGCAACTGCAACCAATATTTTATTGATTTCAGGGTCGGGAATATGAACCCATGCGGTGAATCTCCCGAGGCAGGGGCATCCACGTGAAAAATGGGCCGTCTCAAATACAACGCGGTAAAGCAGAAATTCCGTGCCTATGACCGCCACCAGGAGGTGGGCAAATGGTTTCTGTTTGAAAATTATAATGACAGCCACAACGGCTAGCTCGAGGAGCCCGACCAGGACCAATACCCAACGAGTGGTCAATCCCAACACCGGATCGGTCTCGTTTAGAATAGGGACCGGCACAATGGCACTGATCACTTTGGTGATTCCAGTGAAAGTAAGAATGATTGCGCTCGAAATCCAGAATGCGCGTAATAATTTAGCTTGCATCGTTGTTAGGAAAGTTGGTGAGGACCGCTGGCGATCCCCACCAATATGCTAGGAATGTTAAGAGCAGTTCACACCTACTGGAGGACAAGCACCGGTGGGCTGACCCGACGCTGCGGGGGCGACAGCACCTTGGGACTGATGATCCACTCCGTTGACAGTGCACGTGTAAGTGCAGGTCTGCGAAGTGGTGGTCTTGCAAGTTGTTCCCCCCGGGCATCCTGACACACATTGACTCCAAGTTCCGCTCGAATTACTGGGAGTTCCTTTTTGGCCTGCGTAAGTGCAGGTGGATTGAGTCCCATAGCAACCAAGGCTCGAAACCACCTGACAATTGGTTGATGCCAGTGCCGACAATGCGACGCCGCACACCAAAACAGCTATGGCACTTACTGTTGATATACGTTTTTTCATAACTCCTTTGTTTGTTTGTTTTTGTTTTCGTTTTTTCCACAGCTAGGCCAGATCACAAAATGGTATAGCTTGTAGAAACTGTCCCTTGAGCGCAAAACGGTATCCTTCCATAAACTCAAAGCCGATCTTCATTGTTAGAAAAGGTGTCAAGGAAAGGCTAAAGAGTACAATAGCCAGATTTTTAAAGACACTATTACCCCCCCCCAAGGCCCACCATCTCGTGGCGGAGGGGAGGTGGAAATCGCATTGTTTGAGATTAAGCACACTCAAATGGTATTAGCAGCTATACTATCCCTCAAATTTCGTTTCGTTTAAAAATGCGAGCGCACAATCAAATTGATCCATTTCGAAATCCATTAGATCACGCTCGAATTGAAAACCGGGTGTCGGTGAGAGCCTCCGACGATCCTCACAGACATGCCAAGAATCTTAGCAACTCCCACCTGCAGGAGGACAACTACCGGTCGGCTGTCCCGACGCCGCAGGGGCAACAGAACCTGTGACCTGATGATCCACTCCGTTGACAGTGCACGTGTAGGTGCAGGTCTGCGAAGAGACGGCGGTCTTGCAAGCTGTTCCTCCCGGGCATCCTGTGGTGCATTCATTCCAAGTTCCGCTTGAGTTACTCGGAGTTCCTTTTTGGCCCCCAAAGGTGCAAGTGGATTGAGCCCCATAGCAACCAAGGCTTGAGACCACGTAACAAGACGTTGACGCCAGCGCTGACAATGCCACGCCGCACGTCAAAACAGCAATAGCACTTATTTTTGATATACGCTTTTTCATAATTCCCTTTGTTTACTTGTTTTTGTTCTGTTTGCGTTGCTGCAGCCAATAGAGAATGAGGGGGCTTAAAAACATCAAAGCAATAAAGTAATAAACGCCTTTGGTAATCTGGCGGGCTTGATCAGCGGCGAAAGAGTCAGCCAGTCTAAAATGCTGCCCTTGTTGGCTATAATATAAATATTTGTTGGAAACTACTATTTGGGCCACAAGATTGTTCGTCGCAATGTGATCGGGTATGCTGAACTGGCTTTCTGGAAGCGGCGCCGCGGCTGCCTCCAACGAATAGATTTTGAATATTGAAATAAGATTCGTTTCTCCATCCTGGGCCATGAGAGAAACAATGCGGCTCGGCAGAAATGGCAGAGACAAGGAACCATCATAATAGTAGCGGTAAGTCCATACCTGGCTTATTTCATTAGGTGTTTTAAGGTCATGCGCCTCGACTGTCATCATTGTCGCTCTTCCCTGGCTATCCCTCGAAAGTTTGCCATTGACCCAAATGCCCTGATTCGCATTAGTAACTAAAAATCCGTCCCCCGCCCATTGAACTGACCCAACTGGAATAAGATGGCACCCCATATTGAGCATGTCCGCGGCGTGCGACTGCAAAGTTAGATCACGCAGTGCCGTAAGTGAATTACGTTCTTCTTCTTTTCGCCCGGCATCAGTCCAAAGATATAAGTTGCCACCCATCCTCCGCGAGAATTTTTTCTCATAATTCGCCAGGATTGAAGAGTATTTCTCAAGATCCGCTGCTTCGCCGGAGATTGCCAAATTTGAGTAGGATTGCGCAAAAAAGACCGCATTTGTCTGCCAGCGCAATTCATCCAGAAAGAAATCCATTGAGTTTGTCGTTTTTGGATCTCTAGGAACTTCCTGGCTGTAAACCAGGTTTGCTATCGGAGGCGGATCGTGAATGAATTGTTTAAATTGATCGGCGGGCTCGCCCGTGGTGGGCCTCTGCTCGGCCAAGCTGGAGCTAAAACTTGATTGAACGAGCAAAGTCGAAACAGTCAGAGATAAAAGCCAGGCGGTTCTCATTAGTTAATGATTATTCAGTTCGGGACGAGTTGTTCCGAGAGAATGGCGGAGTAATAAGAGGCGAGCGAATGGAACGAGGTCTATTTGACCCCTGCCCAGAAGTCTTTTTCCACAGCGCCATCTGTGTGTTCGATCCCATAATCCTTTTTTCCCACGTACGGGCCAACTTGACGTTCGCTCCGTGATAGTGAAACTCTGTTAGACTTCTGCTATTCTCCACAAAGACTGAATAAGGTCAAGTGATTTTTATAAAAAGTTATTCACTTACAAGATACGAAGTCCACAGGCCAGCCAAAACGCTATCTAAAGATTCGCATGGGATCCGCGAGCGCAAACAGTTTTTGTTGTAATTCAATAACTTATGTTAAATAGACAGGGATGCAATCGCCACCTAGAGGTGTTTTGTCAAATGCTTTGCCATCATTGGCAATCCTTGCGTCGACCGGACAAAGATCAGCATGTGGGTGATGTTTTCAATGTTAGCAATCTGCGCGCTGCTTTGCAACGTGAAAACCTTTGATATGGAATATAATGGGACGCGAAGCCTTATTGGTTTAAGATCTTACTTGATCCAAGCAATGGATTTCCTCACGATCAATCGCGTTCTTAGATGCGTCGCACTGTACCCGCGGGAAATAGCTATTGACAGAATCTCTGTTGCTTGTAGAAGGTATAAGTGGTTCGGGTGATCAACGGGATACTCAGTTTCAGTTCGCAAAGATGCCGCGGGGTGTCAACTTTGACGCGGCCAATAGCCATTCTGACGTTTGCGGAAATGGAGAAATGGGAATCTACCACTCGAAATGGCGCTCCAAGCGAGGAGGACGACAAGGCGGCAATATGAAAATCAACAGGGATGTTGTGGTTTGGCCAACTCTGAAGCGTTACATTCGTTTCGGCGTTGTTGGTGCAACTGGAATCGCGGTGGACATGGCAGTGCTGTTCATTCTGTCAGATCCAAGGATGCTCGCGATAAACCTTTCTTTGGGCAAGGTGCTGGCTGCGGAGATCGCATTGATCAGCAACTTTATCTGGAATGAACTGTGGACCTTTGGCGACATTTCGGCCGCTCAAAACCGGTGGCGCGATCGCTTGCAGCGTTTGGTGAAATTCAATTTGATTTGCGTTGCCGGCATTGGCCTTAGTCTTGTGTTGTTGAATATCCAAGTGCGATTAATTGCCGTGAATGTCTACCTGGGCAACTTGATTGCAATCCTTATCGTGAGCGTGTGGAATTTCGGGATGAATCTCAAATTCGGATGGAACAAAACGGCGAACATAGGTTTCTTCGAAAAAGCAGAGCTTCAAAGCGTGTTCACTACGGAGATAGACCGAGCCGGAACTGAACAATGTCCCCCCAGCCCTGACGGATTTCAAATTTTCATAAAATGACGCCGGACAACGCTTCTTGGAGTTCGCGGCTGAAACGAGTCAGATGTCGCTGGCTTCCCAGTCCTACTGCCCTAAGGGTCCCCAACAAAAGTCGTCGGTTTGAGCCGAAGCGGACCATGCTTTATACAAGCCAGAATACATCGACATCTGGATGGGCATCTGTTAATACAGATGCACGGGTTCTTCTATGGATGGCGAAGCGATGACAAACGCGCGGCGGCGCTGGTGGTTTGACGGGGTGATTGCGCTTTATTTGGCGTCGATGCTCACGTTACTTACGCTCTCCGACGTCGGTCGCTGGTATTCCGCCAATCCCGTGCTGCGGTGGCAAACGGACGCATTCCTCCATGGGCATTTGGCGCTTAGTGCTTCACCGTACAGCTTGCAGCACGATTTAGCCTGGGATCATGGCGTGCAGCAAGTTTGGGGGTTGGGAGTGCCGGCCTTTCGCTTTCCCTTTGAATTGATCGCCCGTGTTTTCGGACTCCAAGCGTTTCCGGACCGTCTCATATTTCTCATCGCGTGCACACTCTGCTACTGGTTTGTGATTCGGACATTCACTACGCTGCAATGCAAGACGGATTCTTCCGGCACGACCGCTGATAATTGGAAAAGGATGCGCGTTCCCTGGGTGCTGGGAGTGCTCTTCTGGGCTCCGCCCTTCGTCTATCTGTTGCGCGTCCGCTCGGAGGTCTATGAGGAGGTTATTGCTTATGGCTATCTTTACTCGTTGGTTTTGTTTGCCGGATTTCTGCGAGCGGTACGAAGCCCGACGGCTGCCAAGTTGTTATTGCTTGCTTTATGGTCAGGCCTAGGCGCATGGGTCCGTCCGACCTTATTGTTCTATGGTGTTGTGACAGTCGGGTTGGCATGTGTTATCGCCTGGCGAGCGCGGATGCGTGTCGCCGTGCTCGCCGGCATCCTGCTGGTGTTCTTCCTTTGCGGAGCAGGGTTGGGATGTACTAATATACTGCGGTTCGGCGGATTTTTCGAGTTTGGCCATTCGCTCAATCTCGAAACCGGCGTCTCCTGGGACACTTGGAACACTTATTCGCTCAAATTCGATTACCCCTTTCGCCGGGAGCCTTTTCTCTCAGCCGCGCGGGATGAATTAGGAACACTGTTCTTTAATCGAAAGCTGAATGGAATGGATTTCTATGCGCCAGATGCCGTTTGGGGCCAATCCGCGACTCTTCGCTGGCATGAGATGTACTTTCCAACCTTCAATGTGCTGTACCTCGCGTTACTGATTGGCAGCATCCTGATTTGGATAGCACATTTCGCGCGCCATTGCGTGGCGCGTGGCAGGTCGGCGCAAAGCCCGCAGCTTCCAGAAGCGATGGGCAGCGCGCGCTTGAAGTCTGCGTTCGCGGTTTGTGCAGTGCCGTGGGCGGCGCTTTCGTTTCTCCTGTTGTTCGGATTCTATCTCTGGTCTCCCAGTGTGTCTTCGCGATACAATGTTGACTTCCTCCCCGCCGTTATGGTTGGCATAAGCGCCCTCGTTTGGAATGCGTTCGAATTGGGTTATTTTAAGGCGAAGTGGCAAGCCCGCTGGTGTTTCGCCATCGCAGGAGTATGGATCGCCATTGCTATTTTCGTGGGCCGGATTCAATCGGGCTATTATTCCTATACGGTAAGGCTCGCCGAAATTCAATCCGCGGCAGCAGTTTCTCCGTCCTCACCCGGAACACCTCCCGAATTGCGACATTACGAACTCAGCAGCCCTGATTTGTCTGCCGATATTCCTTTCAACCGCGATGGCTGGAACCTGGGCGATGGAACCGTACAACCCGCAGTCACGCTCTTTGCTTCAGACCCGGAATGTGTCGTGCTTTCGGTTTTTAAGCCTGACGGGACGCCGATCACTTCGGGCGATATTGAGCCGATCCAGGCCAAGATCGGACTGGAGTATCTCGCGCGTGACTCAGTCCAACTCTGTTCAACCAACGCCACCATTGTGTTTCGCGGACCACGGAAGTCGCGATATCAGCGCGGGCTTCAGGTCTGTTTTCTGGGCTTTATCCGTCCCGAGGAACTTGGGCGAAAGTCACCCTCCGTCTGTTTATCGAGCGTTTCTTTTGCGCGAAGCAAGCTCCCCCTGGCAAAAAGATAACATTTACGAATTACGGTTGGGATTAAATGAAAAGACTCGCCGTCAATGGGTCAAAGCCGGCAGCAGCATGAACAGGATTGCAGTCATTGGAGCCGGACCCGCGGGGTTGACCGCGGCTTACCAGCTCACAAAAAGAATTGGGGACGTGGCGGTCTTTGAAGCCAGTTCGTGCGTTGGCGGCCTGGCGCGCTCGATGTCCTTGTGGAACCAGATCGTCGATCTGGGGCCGCATCGATTCTTCAGCCACGACCGGCGGGTCAACGAACTGTGGCTGGAGGTGGTGGGCCGGGACTACGCGATGGTCAAGCGGCAGACGAGGATTTTGTATGACGGCAAACTGTTCAAGTATCCGCTGGAAGGCCTGGATGTGCTCCAGAAACTTGGCGCATGGGAAGCCATGCGTTGTCTTTACAGCTACGCGCAAGAGTGGGGAAGTCCGACGCGGCTGGATGGCAGCTTTCAGAACTGGGTTTGCCAAAGATTTGGGCGGCGCCTCTTTGAAATCTTTTTCCAGAAATACAGTGAGAAACTCTGGGGCATTTCCTGCACCGAACTCGACGCGGACTTCGCCGCGCAGCGCATTAAAAAATTCTCGCTCTCAGTTGCCGTGAAGAGCGCCTTGTTTTATAACACCGGAAAAAACCACCGGACGCTGGCTGACGAGTTCGCGTATCCCACCGGCGGCACTGGCACTGTTTATCAACGCATGGCTGAAGCCGTCCAACAGCGCGGAGGACAAGTGCGCCTCAAAACACCGGTGCTGAAGGTCCTCACCGAAAACCGCAAAGTGATCGGTTTGAAAATGGCTTCGGGCGCCGTCGCCTGCGACCGGGTGATTTCCACCATGCCGCTGACTGTCATGGTGCTGCAATTGGATGGTGTTCCACCGGAGGTGACTGCTGCCTGCGCGCAACTCCAATTCCGAAATACAATTCTCGTGTACGTCGAGGTGCTGGACGGCAATCCCTGGCCCGACAATTGGATTTACGTTCACAGCCCGGACCTGCGCTTTGGACGAGTCACCAATTTTCGCAACTGGGTGCCGCAACTGTATGGTGGGAGCCCCCATGCCATTCTGGCGATGGAATATTGGTGCAATTCAGACGATGCATTGTGGCAGCAAGAGGATCACAGCTTGATCGCCCAGGCGCGCGAGGAGCTGGTTCGTTCGGGGCTGGTCAGTAGTGCGGAAAAGCTTGGCCGTGGCAGTGTGTTTCGCGTTCCCCGGGCCTACCCCGTGTATCGCCGCGGCTACCAACAGCATTTGAAAGTGATTCGGGAGTATCTCGCCACGATTGAAGGTCTGGATGTGATCGGGCGTTATGGCTCCTTCAAGTACAACAACCAGGATCACTCCATTCTCATGGGGCGGCTGGCGGCGGAGAATGTTTTGGACGGAAAGCATCACGATCTTTGGGCCATCAACACGGATTACGACGCCTACCAGGAAGCGTGCTCGATAACGGAAAGCGGACTCACATGACAAAGCTGATGAACCAAACCGCGCCGGACGAAGCTGTGGAGCCCACGCCGAGTGGCTTCGGGGTTCGCTCACGACGCTTGGTCCTTTGGTACCTTTCAGCCCTCATTGCCATTGGCTTTTGTGTCGGCACCGGTTTGATAAGCGGCTGGGGAATGTGGTACTCGTCAAGCACGCCGTACCGGCGCCAGACAGAAGCGCTGCTAAACGGGCGAATGGCGTTGTCCACGTCACCGATCGAGTTGGAGCGTGACATGGTGTGGTGCAATGGGAGGGTGCAGCAAGTTTGGGGATTGGGTGTGCCGTGCTGGCGGTTGCTCTTCGAGGCGCCGGCTCGCTGGCTGGGCCAGCCCGCTTTTCCGGACCGCATCGCATTTGCAATCGCTTTGTGCCTCCTAAGCTACGCGATCCTGCGGCGATTTGTTTTTGCGAACGATCGCCTGGTGGATTGGAAACAGGAGCCGCACTTATTGCTCGCCGTTTTTCTTACCGTTCTGTTTCCACCCTTCCTCGCGATGTGCAAAGTTCAGTTGAACGTGTACGAGGAGGCAGTCGCTTACGGCTATATCTGCGGCATTGGGATGTTTCTGGGAACGCTCGCGTTCGTGCGGCAGCCCCGGCTCCGCCTGTACTTGATGCTTTGTTTCTGTGGCGGCCTCCTTCCATTTATCCGCCCAACCTTTGGCATTTACGGGTTTGCCTCCATGCTGATGGCATGGTTCGTCAGCCGGCGGGCACATTGGGCGTGGTGGAAATCATTCGCCGGTCCAGCCTTCTTTGGCGTGGGGATTCTTCTGTTGCTTTGGACCAATCAACAACGATTTGGCTCGATGCTTGAGTTTGGCCACAAGCTCAATTTGTCCGCCACGAATTGTGAATTTCTTTCCCAATTCTACAATCCCTATGGAAAAGAGCGCTTATGGCCCGCGGCACGCGAACTCGTGGGCACGATGTTCTTTACGCCTGGGTTAAATGGATTCGATGCGTTCCGAGAGCATGCGGTGCGATGGCAATCGGCCGCCATCCGTTATCGGGCCATTTATCACACGATGTATGATTGGACATTTCTCGTGGGAATCCTGGTGTGCTGGGCGTTTGTGTTGCGTCAAGCGCTGCTGTGGCTGCGGGGCCGCGCTTTGCGTCCACAGTACCTGATGGCCATGACGGCGGGCGTCTGGTCGTTGCTGGCTTTTGTTCCTTTAGTGGTATTCTATCTTCACTTCGTATTTGCTTTCTCCCGCTATTTCCTCGACTTCGGCCCCGCCATAGGCGTGGCCATGTTCGGCGGCGCCAATGCACTATGGATCCTCTTGAAAGAGAGCAGCCATCCCAGACTTCGGTCTTTTCCTGCTTTTGTCATTCCGTTGTTGGGGATTGTCTGGTGGGGATACGAAACGGCAACGATCCGTGCGATGGGTTACGGAGAGACCCTGTCGCGGGAGGCGGTCGTGGCGAGGCTGGATCAGAACCGGGCTTCCGAACCGCCGCTGCCGGCGCATTACCAGCTTGGCCAGGATTTGCCGGAGCTTTACGGAATCCCCTTCAACGGCGAAGGCTGGCAGCGAACTGGCGAAGTCGGTTGTGTGGTGACGTTGTTCGTGCGCGATTTGAATCATTTATCTCTGGAACTTGGTTCGATCTCTTCAACCCCGATTTCGGATGGCGACTGCGCATCGATTCGTGCTCGAATCGGGGAGGAATTTCTCCGAATCGAGTCCGTCCAAACCACCGATCGCGGTAAACGTCTCACCTTCGCGCCGCCCACATCCCAAATCTATCGGAAAGGGATTCAAACCGTCTTTGTCGCCTTTGCAACTCCGGCTACTTACCGGCACGGAAATCTTCCCTTGAAACTCTTGGAAGTGAACTGGACTCAATCGGGATCTGAATGAAGAACCGGGGGCTCGTTTAGTCGATAAAAAACCCTCCAGCTATGCTGGAGAGACTGCCGGAGTTTGACAGTTCCGGAACTGATTGCCGGAGGGCGGCGGAGGGAAAGGGATGTGGCCGTGACAAGGGGCTGCGATCGAGCGCCGTCAGGCGCGAAATCTTTGTAGTAATGAATCCAAAATGAACAAGCTCCGTAGGAGCGGCATGGCCGTCGTGGAAGAAGAAGATGTCGCCCCGCTGGGGCTTGGTGTTGTTTGAGAATTGCTGGCTACACAGATGCCGCGCCTACGGCGCTGAGAACGGGCTTCGCTTTTCTTGCCCGAAGTGCCATGCGGCTTTGAGTCGCTCCACC
>Ga0134128_10011335_pt1 | contig 10664 bp, 7 predicted proteins | sample KB31754_FD_96462 | JGI IMG/M metagenome (GOLD analysis project Ga0134128, IMG submission 96462) | Terrestrial soil microbial communities with excess Nitrogen fertilizer from Kellogg Biological Station, Michigan, USA - KB3-175-4 | ecosystem: Environmental > Terrestrial > Soil > Unclassified ...
AGCGCGGAGGCGGTGAAGTGAAGTGGTCCTCGGGCTCGAGCTTCTCAAGCCCAAGCGTCGTCACGCCGTCAAGGTTGGGCAGCTTGTTTTTCGCCTCATCCTCGTCGTCGGCGTTCTTGTCCTCGGCAACTTCGTACACCTTGAGGAACCCGTCGAAACGCACCACGGAACCGCTCACTCGGAAGTCATACGTCTTGCCGTCCTTCTTCGAGACGGCCGCAATCTTTGCAGTCGTCACGTCGAAGATGGCCGGCGTCATCTGCGAAGCCACAAAACGCTGCCAGATCAGCCGGTACAGCTTCAACTGCTCGTCGCTCAGGTATTTCGCAACCGCTTCCGGCGTACGCGAAGCGTCTGTGGGACGAATCGCTTCGTGCGCATCCTGCGCGTCCTTCTTCCCTTTGTACGAGTTGGGCGTAACAGGTAGATACTGCGCGCCGAGATTTTTCGTGATCCACTCGCGCGCGCTCTCTTTCGCCTCAGGCGATACACGCGGCGAATCGGTACGCATGTAGGTGATCAGGCCCACTGGGCCTTCTGCGCCGATCTCCACACCTTCATAGAGCCGTTGCGCAACGCCCATTGTGCGCCGCACGTTGAATCCCAGCTTGCTCGATGCATCGCGCTGCAACTGGCTGGTGATGAATGGCGCCAGCGGCCTGCGCTGCTGCTGCCGCGACTCCACCGAAACCACGGACCAGCTCGCTTCCTGGAGCGCCGCAACTACCTCATCCATCGATTGCTTGTCCGGCAGCGCATTGGCAAGGAACTGGTCCTTGCCGTCTTTGTCCTTGCCGTTGGCCACGCGAATCGGTTCGCCGTCGATCCCAACAAAGCGCGCCTTGAAGCTTCCGTCCGCCTGCTTTTCCGGATGTAGATAGGCGTCGAGAGTCCAGTACTCCACCGGCTTGAATGCGCCAATCTCCCGCTCGCGCTCCACAATTAACCGCACCGCAACCGTCTGCACGCGACCGGCCGACAGCCCGCGCCGCACCTTGTCCCACAGCAGCGGGGAAATCTGGTACCCGACGAGCCGGTCGAGTACGCGGCGCGTCTGTTGCGCGTACACAAGGTTCTGATCCACGTCTCGCGCATGCTGGAACGCGTCCTGCACCGCCTTCTTGGTGATCTCGTTGAACGTAACGCGGCGGATCTTCTGGTTCTCTTTGGGCGACGTGCCCAACTGGATCTGCAAGTGGTAGGCGATTGCTTCGCCTTCGCGATCCGGGTCAGGCGCCAGGTAAATCTGGTCCGCCTTCGAAGCGGCCTTCTTCAGTTGCCCGACCACCTTCTCTTTGCCGGGAGACACCATCAGCGTCGGCTCAAACGTGCGTTTCTTCAGTTCCACGCCAATGTCGTTTTTAGGCAGGTCCATGATGTGCCCCACCGATGCGAGCACTTCAAAGTCCTTGCCAAGATATTTCCCGATCGTCTTTGCCTTGGCGGGCGATTCGACGATCACCAGTGATTTGCTCATTGCCATCCTTATTACTACAACCCCGTCGGGGCTGTTTGACTCGCCGTGGGGGATTTCGTCTCTCTTGTGATTACGCTTGACGCCCGAAGGTTTCAAATCGCTCACATTCGATGGGCCCCTGGCCGCTCGCTACTTTCGTTTGGCCGTGAAACTTGGAAACTATCACGGAACACGGTTGCGTTACCACTCCCGCTGGTCCTCGCCGGCTCATCCAATCCGCTTGAATTTCAACGCAACACCTTGTCTCCATGCGACATCCCGCGCTTTCGGCAACTCTCTTTGACAAACAAAAATATTGATTCGCTCGAAAGAGCTCGTGAGAGCACACGTACAAAATTCAGCCCCGGCAATTGCCGAGCGCTTCGCCTTTCCCCTCAACCAGTGCAACAGATACGTGGCAACTTGTCTTTGGGTTCCGAGCATGGTAGAGAGCGGCGTCGAATCAGTTTCGCTCAACCTCGATCCAGTTCAGCAAAGACTTCGCTGATTCCTACGCGAATCGATGTGCCCGGTACGGTTAACTCATCGCTCCGCACAGGGTGCCAGACCGCTCGCTGATGGACGATCCCGCATCACATCACCCGCACATAATTTTTGCCAGGAAGCTGCCGAATCCGGCCTGCCAACTCCAGCTCGAAGAGCGCGGTAAACACCTCTGAAGAGGTCAGTTGCGTTTCCAGATGCTCGAGAATTTCGTCCATCTGGAGCGACGCGTCGGCACGCAGCGCGTCCAGCACCAGCGCTTCTTCGGGACGCATCGCGGGATCCGGCAACAGAGATGCGGGACCATGCGCTTTGGATTCAACTCCAGCCTTCGCCTCCAGGTCCAGCCGCACTTCCGAGGGCAGTTCCTCCCACACGTCCTCCCATGTGGCCACCAGCTTGGCGCCCTGTTTAATCAGCGTGTTGGGGGTCCAGGAGTTCTTGTTGGTTACATTTCCCGGTACCGCAAACAGATCGCGGTTCTGTTCTGCTGCGCACCGCGCGGTTACCCGCGTGCCGGAGTTCTCACTTGCTTCGACCACCAGCACGCCCAGGCTCAAGCCGCTGATGATGCGATTCCGCCGCGGAAAATTCTGCGGCGCGGGAAACGTCCCCATCGGCATCTCGCTCACGATGGCCCCGCCAAGCGCAAGAATGTCTTCCGCCAGCTTCTTGTTTTCCTTGGGATACACGACGTCGATTCCCGTGCCCCACACCGCAATGGTTGGCGTGCGCGCCTGCAACGCTCCCTTGTGCGCGCAGGTGTCAATCCCGCGGGCCATTCCGCTCACAATCATGAGCCCTCGCGCGCTCAGATCCCGCGCGATCATTTCCGCAATTCCCGATCCGTAGGGCGAAGGATGCCGCGTGCCGACGATGGCCAACGACGGCCGCGCCAACAGCGACACGTCGCCCCGCACCCACAACACCGGCGGCGAATCGTAAATCTCGCGCAGCCGCGCTGGATAGGCCTGGCAGCTATACGTCAGAATGGTAGCGCCCTGTGCCGCCACCGCATCCCACTCGGCCTCCGCTGCCCCGCGAGCCTTGCCGTCGAACAGGAACTGCGCCGCCGGAGCGGGCAGTTGCAGCGCTTCCAACTCTGTCAAAGAGAGTGCGAACAGCCTTGCCGGATCACCCAGCAAGCGCATCGCTTCAAGGACGCGCCGCACTCCCACTGCCGGCGTGAGCGCCAGCGCCAACCAAGCCAGCCTGCTCTCCTTTGCGGCTGCCGCTTCTCGTGCCCCGATTCCCGCATCCGTGGTCGCCATTCCATCGCACGATAGCGCATGCGAGCGCCGCAGGCGCGTGACGTAGCTCACGGCTCGTGAGTTGAACCAGCCTGCGGAAAGGCGATCCCGTCGCAACGGGCGTCGCATGGTGGAAGTTGGGCTGAAGTACAGCTTTCAGGCTGCGCGGCAAGCGAAGCTACCCCGCTGGACTATCCCGAAGGACAAGGCTCTCCCAACATCGTGAGGGAGGTCACTTGCTCGGCATTGTGCCCAAATGCGCAAAAGATCGTGGGAGTCGAATGTTTCCATAAAGTACTGATTCCAATAATGGTTATTGATCCAAACCAGACAGCAGCGAGGAGGGGGAACGGGGGAGCGGGTAGTATCCGCGCCCATTTCAAACCCAAACTTCCGGATTTCTCAGGGAGCAATCTGAAAGGACCATGGGTTCTCCGAGTAATTTGTGACCGTGGTCACGATTGGGCGCGGTCATCGTGCGGCTTGCGGTCGTCTGCTGGTACATGTTGAGACCGCCTGCATCGCAGATGAGGCTCGTCGATCCTTGGATGGTGTGTTGCAGCCGGTCTGCCGGTCGATATCCGAGGCCCGGCCCGAAGTGCCGCAGCACATGGTGAGGATGTTGGAGCTGGAGTCGCCGGCGCGGATTGCCCGGCGCGGAATGGCCGGCGTGGAGGATCCGGCACGGAGGGTCGGGCGTGCACGCAATTTAAACTGAATCTGTGGCTTCTCTCGATCAGCGCCGCCTTCGCATCGCGGCCATCCGCTTTCTCAATCCCGCTCCCCTGATGTGGGACTTCGAGCACCCGCCCGAATCCGAGCGACTCGCCCGGCGCTATCAGATCGACTGGATGCTGCCCGCGGAATGCGCCGATCGTCTCGCCACGGGAGCGGCCGATATCGGCCTGGTGCCGATTGCCGCGCTGGCGGCTACGCCGGGGCTGCGAATTCTGCCGGGCTGCACCATTGCCTCGAAGGACCATGTGCGTTCGCTGCTGCTGGTGCGCCGCGCTCATCAGCCGCTCGAAGGCATTCGCACCGTCGCCGCTGATACCGCGAGCCGCACGACCATTGCGTACTCGCGCATCCTGTTTCGCATGTGGAACAACCCCGAAGCGGAGTTCGTCCCCATGGCCGCCGATTTGGATGCGATGCTCGCCCGGGCCGACGCTGCAATCGTGATCGGCGATCCGGCGCTGTTCGCCCTGGAAGAAAATGCCAACCGGTTCGAGCGCACCGGGGAAGGCCTCATCTACCACGACCTGGCGCACGAATGGCATGCGCTCACCGGCCTGCCGTTCATCTCGGCCGTGTGGTGCGCGGCGCGGGGGATCGTTGTGGATGAGAGCGTGACGATGGACTTTATCGGCTCGCGTGATCGCGGCATCGCCAATATCGACGCCCTGGCCCGCGAGTGGTCCGGCAAGTTGCCGCTGCCGGAGAGCACCATCCGCCGTTACCTGAGCGAGAACATTCACTATGTTCTGGACGACGAATGCGTGGCCGGCATGGAAAGCTTCTTCCGTGCCGCAGCGGAGGCAGGCGTGCTGCCCGCGTATCAGTTCCCGCTCCGTGCGAGTCCGCAGCCGCTCTCGTCACGCACGTGACGCGACCAGAGCGCTGCGTCTTCGCTCTCGCAGGCAAACATCGCACAGACGCGATCGTGGCAGGTTCGCCTTACTTGAACTGGCGAACCATGTCCATGACGTAATAGCCGGCGACATAGAGAGTCATCACGCCGAACAGGGCGGAGATGGCATTTCCGACGGGCTTGGTCTTCTGCAGCCGGGCAAGAATGACCTCCTGCTCCGCGCGCACGTGCTTGGACGAATCCTGCAGCACGAGCTGGTCATCTTCGTTGCGGCTCAACCGGGAAACGTAAACCTTGAAAGCGATAAAGACGAGAAGCAGAACGGCCCAAACGACCCACATCCAGGGTACAAACGGCATGGCTCACCTCGATCCGATATTCAGGCCGTGTGCACACGCAGCGGAAGATCGCACATTGTGTGATTCAGGCCTTCGCATCGCATGATACGAAGGCACATGACAATTCCGAGGTGATGGCAGTCACGCCACCTTGCGGCGAGAATTCCTGAATGGGATCGGGGACCATTCTGAACGGATGGCTGCGCGGGAGAAGAGCGCAACACCCACCCGATGAACAGCAAAGCCTCGGCGGCAATGACAGACAGGAAAGCATGATGGAGAATGAGAGGCATTGCGGCGAGGATGGGCGGGCATGACGTTTGACGTGATTGTGCTGGGGCTGGGAGCGATGGGAAGCGCGACGGCCTGTCATCTGGCCTCGCGGGGCGCTCAGGTGCTGGGGATCGAGCAGTTCACTTCGCCGCACGATCGAGGATCGTCGCATGGATCCTCGAGGATTATCCGGCAGGCTTATCACGAGAGCCCCGATTACATTCCGCTGGTGCTGCGCGCCTATGAGCTGTGGCGCAAGCTGGAGGCCGACGCAGGCGCGCGGCTGCTGCACATTACTGGAGGGCTCACGCTGGGTGCGCCGGATGGGCAGATGGTGCCGCACACCGTGGCGGCGGCGCGGCAGCATTCCATTCCTTTTGAAGTGATGGAAGCAGGCGAAGTGCGGAGGAGGTTCCCTGCGATTTCGCCGCTGGATAGCGATGTGGGAGTGCTGGAGCCGAACGCCGGGTACCTCATCCCGGAAGAGTGCATTCGAGCGCATCTGAAGCTGGCGGCGCAGGCGGGGGTGGAGTTCCACTTTGAAGAGAGAGTGCTGGAGTGGCGTGCGGATGCCGATGGCGTCCAAGTTCGCACAGACGCTGGATCGTACGAGGCGGAGCACCTTGTGATCACGGCGGGGCCCTGGGCGAATCAGGCGCTCGGGGACCTGCTCCCACTGCGCGTGACGCGGCAGGTGATGGCGTGGATCGCGCCGCTGGGAGGAGTGGGGCCGTTTGTGCCGGAGCGGTTCCCGGTGTTCCTGATGGAGCATGCCGATGGGCCGCCGGGTTACGGCTTTCCCGCGATCGATGGGCCGGAAGGCGGCATGAAGGTGGCCATCCACGGGAGCGACGACGTGTGCACGCCGGAGACGGTGGATCGGGCAATTCACGCCGCGGACGTGGAACGCATTCAGTGCATGCTTGGGGCGCGGATTCCAGCGCTGCGCGGCCAGGTGCTGCGGGCCGCGACGTGCCTCTATACCGTGACGCCTGATGAGCATTTCGTGATCGGAGCGCATCCCCGGCTGGCGAACTGCACGGTGGCGTGCGGGTTCTCAGGGCACGGGTTCAAGTTCGCCAGCGTGGTGGGCGAAGTGCTGGCAGACCTGGCAAAGGCAGGGGCGACGGATCACCCGATCGGGCTGTTCGATCCTAGGCGATGGACAAAGTAAGCCCGCTGGAGTTGTTCGGGATCGAGGAGTTCCCTCTAGATTTCCCAGCGAAGCAGTGCGGTCCCGACGGTGAATCCGGCGCCCACAGCGGCAATGAGAACGAGGTCGCCTTTCTTGAGCTTGCCTTGCTCGACGGCGGTTTCCATGGCCAGCGGAATGGTGCCCGCCGACGTGTTGCCGTACTTTTCGATATTGATGATGACGCGCTCGGGGTCCATTCCCAGCCGGTCAGAAGTGGAAGTGATGATGCGCTTGTTGGCCTGGTGGGGAATGAAGCAGCCGAGATCCTTGCCGGTGATCCCATTGCGTTCGAGCAAGGTTGAGGTGGCCTCGGCCATCTTGCGCACGGCGAACTTGTAGACGGCCGGCCCATCCTGATGGATGAAGTGCATTTTCTTGTCGATGGTTTCGTGGGACGGCGGGCAGAGGCTGCCGCCGGCGGGCAGATTGAGGCTGACGCCGCCTGCGCCGTCGATCTCGTGCACGAAGTCGATCATGCCTAGTTCGCCTTCTTCGCACGGCTCGATGAGCACGGCTCCGCCGCCATCGCCGAACAGAACGCAGGTGGTGCGGTCGGTGTAGTCGGTCATGCGGGTGTTGGCGTCGGCGCCGCAGACCAGCACCATTTTGTGCGCGCCGCTTTCGACCATCTTGACGCCGGCCTGGAGGGCGAAGACGAAGCCCGAGCAGCCGCCGGAGACGTCGAATCCCCATGCGTGAGGCGCCCCGATCTTATTCTGCACAAGGCAAGCGGTGGAGGGGAACATCATGTCCGGCGTCACGGTGCCGACGATGATGCATTCGACTGCTTCAGGACCGATGCCGCGCGCAGCGAGCGCTTTTTTGGCCGCTTCCGTGCAGATGTCGCTGACGCCTTTGCCTTTTTCCAGGATGTGGCGCTCGCGGATGCCGGTACGCTCCATGATCCACTGGTCGTTCGTATCGACCATTTTTTCGAGATCCTGATTGGTAAGCACCTGGGGAGGAACGTAGGTTCCGAGCGCCGAGATTTTTGCGCGCCGGCCCACCACGGGACGAACGGTGAGAGTCAAATCCATTCTCCTTACAACCAGCGAAGCGCGCGGCGGGAGCCGCCAGCCTCTGCAGGGGCCAAAGCCCGGACAACCGAATGTACAGCGTCGCGGCACGACTCCGGTCGTGCACGGTTAAAAAGCTCTTACGCAAAAAAGTACCGGGTGACCTACTGCGCCCGTACTAGCCCGTTACCGTTGCTTCCTTCCGGACCTGGCGGGGTTGGCGGGATTACGTCGCGTAGGACCCGGCACTTATGGATTTTAGCACTTCAGGTTGACAGCCAAGATTTGACTAACTCGACGGTATTTTTCGTGTCACATATTGTGATCGGGATATACTTGCGCCACGAATTCGAACCGATCCGAGGACTTCCTATGCGCCGCTTTTTGATCTGGCCCGTCGTAGCGTTTTGTCTTCTGCCATGCTTGAGTGCCCAGGACAATAATGGGGCTCCGCAGCCCAAGCCGGCGCCGCCGTTCGCGCCGATTCCCCGCCCCGCAGACCGCACGGTGACGAAGAAGGAATCGGAGAGTGTCAATGCGGTTCTGACGGAGGCTCGCAAGGCCACGGCGGAGAAGCGCTATGCCGCCTCCGAGGCGCTCATGCTCCCACTCACGCAGGAGAATCCGGGGATGATTCTGCCCTGGGTGGAGTTGGGCACGGCGCAACTTGGTCTGAAGAAGTATCCGGACGCCGAGAACAGCTTCAAGATGGCGCTGGGGATCGATCCGCAGTCGTTGCAACTGGCGCAGAAGGACAAGTTCTACCAGCAGCCTGATGCACCGGGAGTGGTTGCTGCGGCGGCGACGCGCGCCAGCCGTAATACAGTGGGCGGTACTGTTACCAGCGGGGATACGCGCACCCCTGAGATTCAGGGCGTGGGCTGGGCCAGCCTTGGCGAAGTATATGCCCACGAGGGCAAGATTGCCGAGGCGCAGGCGGCGTTTGACTCGGCTGTAAAGGCGATGCCGGCGCAGGCGGCGACGTATCGGCATAACGAGGCTGTGGTGTTCTTCGAAGCGGGACAGCCCGATGCGCAGCTTGCCGCCGCCGACCAGGCGATCGCGCTGGACCCCGCCCGTGCGGCGAACTACTACTTCAAGGCGCAGTCGATGGTGGGCAAGGCCACGTCGGACCCCAAGACCGGAAAGATCATTCTGCCGCCGGGATGCGGCGAGGCCTATCAGAAATATTTGCAGCTCGAGCCCAACGGGCCGTTCTCGGCAGACGCGAAGGGCGTACTGGCTGCCGCCGGCATTCAGCCGGGCAAGAAATAGCGCGGACTAGTGCAGGCCAGGCGCCGCCCGCACTTCGTAATGCTGCGCCTGGGGCTCGATGCGGGAAAGCAGACGGCGAGCCTCGGGCTCGAAGACAGCGGTTTTGTAATCCGGGCCGGCAAAGCGCTTGACGGCATCGAGCGACTCGAAGAAGTTGATGACGATGAACTCGGATTCGGCGGGGGTGTCGTTGCGCAGGACGTAGGCTCCGCGATGGCCGTCGACCTTGCGGATTTGCGGCAGCACGGTATCGCGCAACAGGGCTTCGTAGGCGTCGGCGTTTTCGGGCCTGGTCCAGCCACGCCAGTGGCGAGCGATCATGATTCCAGATTATCGGACGGGTTCCCTTCCCTTCCCTTCCGCAGCGATCAAGGAAGGCGGCAGAGCGCGGCCCTCACAGAGTGTCCTCCCCGGGAGGCCGAATGCACGACCTCCCGGGAAGTTGCCTTGCCTAGCGAATGCAGAAGGCAAGATGGTCAGTGAACGTTCCGTAGATCGCTCCGTACCCCGCTGTGAGCCGCAGGGTTGCGGAGATCCAAACAATGTAAGCGCAGGGCCCGAGCGTGGAGATGTCGAAAGCCTGCCCGCCTGCCCCCGAAACCGCCTGGCCATCGGCTGAGATTGCCGGGGTCACCGCTGCCGGTGGAGGAATGCCGGGGCCTTCGAGATAGACGGAGCATGTGCCGAGGTACGGATGGTACGCCGTGAACAGCGCATGAATCTTCTTGCTGAGCGGCGCGCATCCGCCTCCGAGCAGTTCCTGGACATCGATTGACAACACAAGGATGCTGTCGCCGCTGGGAGGCGCGACGGTATACCCCGCCCAGTCGAGATGGCGGACGTACGTGAAGTGGGTGTTGCTGAGTGCGATCTTGTCCAGATTGTTCGCACCCACGGGCACGGCGCCGAGGACCTTTCGCGCTTCAAAGTAAATCTTGAAGTGCGGAACTTCCGACTCCGAGGTCGCCGGCATGCTGTCCCCGGCCTTGAGGGGCAGAGGCGGCGCCGCGGGTGTCAGGTCGAAGGACTCGTTAGTTAACTGGGTCGTATCCAGGTTGGCAAGAATCCCTGTATTGGGTATGAACTTCCCTATACCTCCGTTGACGAGCGAGTTTTCGCGCGGGACCTGGATCCAGCCTCCCGGCAGCACATCCTTATTGACCGGGACAACCAGCGGCCCGCCGAACTGCTGCGGGATGGTGGCGGTTGCGCCCGGATTGTTGACCCAGTAGTCGGCTGAATCGGTTATCCACGCGGCGCCGTTCCAACTCTTGAACTCCAGCTCGCCGATTTTGCTGGCCGGAATCATTCCGGAAGGCACGTCTGTGGGCCCACCGCCGAGCGGGTATTTTTCGTAGCGGAAGTGGTATTCGAGCGCGTCGGGGGCAGCGCCGTCGGGCATGATCCCGATCAATGGGATCGTGGTCGTAAAGGCGAGGTTTCCCGATGTCGTGGTGCCGTCGGCGGTGAAGTCAGTGGTGATTTTGTAGTCGCCGACATGGGTGAACAGCGGAATGGTGTCTCCGGGCGGGCATACGCATTTGCAGAAGAGCTTGCAGATGGAGAAGCAGATCCAATGGCAAAGCTGCAGGCAGAATGGCGCCATCTCCAGTTGTTTGACCTGGACGGCAAACGTGTCGGCATTCTGCGCGAGCACGGCGTCTACCAACCCGGCGTATGCGCCTTCCTTTTCCGCGAGCCTTGCGCTGGCCTGCGCGAATGCGAGCATTTCCTCGATCGAGATATCCGCCGGCGGCGGGAATGCA
>Ga0134128_10011336_pt1 | contig 10664 bp, 8 predicted proteins | sample KB31754_FD_96462 | JGI IMG/M metagenome (GOLD analysis project Ga0134128, IMG submission 96462) | Terrestrial soil microbial communities with excess Nitrogen fertilizer from Kellogg Biological Station, Michigan, USA - KB3-175-4 | ecosystem: Environmental > Terrestrial > Soil > Unclassified ...
AGCCGCGCCAGGTTCGGCCGCACGCCATCAATCCAAAGCGTGTCCGCATTGACGTGGAAAAACGGGTCCCGGCCGAGCAGGGGCAGCGCCTTGACGACGCCGCCGCCGGTGCCGAGCGCCTGGTCGCGCTCGTCGGAGATGATGACGCGGGGCCGGCTGCGTGCCGCGACGTGATCGATGATCTGGCCCGGCAGATAGTGCACGTTGACGATGGCCTCGCCGACTCCGGCGGCGGCGAGCTTGTCCAGCACGTGATCGAGCAACGTCCGTCCGGCCACACACACCAGCGGCTTCGGCATGTGGTCGGTCAACGGGCGCATCCGCACGCCAAGGCCGGCGGCGAGGATCATGGCTTTGGCAGGATGGACGGGCATCTCGGAGAGTTCTCGAACCGCTGGTTGGATGGTGCAGACCCTATCACGACGATTTGTGTGCCGCACCGAGTCCTGAACGCCATAGTCGCCGGATATGACGGGGATACGACCGCCTCGCCCGGCAGCTCAGGCTTCCGCGTCCTGGGCGGCGCGCTTGCCGGCCTTTTTCTTCTTGTCGCCCTGCTTCAGGAAGGTGACACCGATCTGGTCGCCGTTGACCCAGGCGAGCTCGCAGCGGCGGTAGGCCAGCCCCGTGGACGAAAGCAGCAGGAAGAATTCCTTGAGGTTCAACCCCTCGACGGAGCCTTCGACGGCGAGCTTCGCGCCGTTTTCCGAGACGTCTTCCATCATGCATTCGCGCCGCCAGGTGCCGTCGATGCCCATCATATGCGCCGCGATCCCGCGCTCGAAGGTGATGCGTTCGCCCTTGCGCCGATCCGCCACCATGATTTGCTCCGCCCGCTACATGCAGCCGCCCACGCCGCGCAACGGCATGACTGCCGATAGATTAAGCGGCGGACGGCTAACAAGCGGTAAATTACCAGGCCGGCGGCGGCACGTTGTCGGCGTACCAGTCCTTGAAATGCGACAGCGCCGGGTGCTCCAGCGAACGGTTGAGATAGGTCCAGATCCGCGGCTGGTGGCGCAGATATTGCGGCTTGCCGTCACGCCGGTTGAGCCGGGCGAAGGTGCCGAGCAGCCGGGTGTTTCGCTGCGCCGACATGATGGCGTAAAGCTCGGCGAAGGCGGCGGCATCGAATGTCGGGTCGGCGGCGCGCCGCGCCTTGATGTAGCGCGTCAGCAGCGCCAGTTCGAGTTGCTCGGGGACATCGATCCGCGCGTCCTGCAGCAGCGATACCAGATCGTAGCTGGGCGGACCCAGCACCGCATCCTGGAAATCGATCACGCCCACTCTCGCGAGGCCGGACCGCTCGGCAAGCCAGATCAGATTTGGCGAGTGGAAGTCGCGCATCACCCAGGTCCGGGGTGCGGCGGCGCGCCGGCGCAACAGATCGTGCCACATCTCGACGAACTGGGCGCGGGCGTGACTGTCCGGCTCCGCGCCACGGTCCGGCAGATACCAGTCGAGCATCAGGCCGGCCTCGACCAGCAGCGCCTCGGTGTCGAAATTGGGGATGGCATAGGCGATGTGTGGTGCCACCGGCAGGGTTTCCGGCAGCGCTTGGCGATGCAGCGCCGCCAGCAGGTCGGCCGCGGCCTCGTACCGTTCGGCGATGGGGACGGCCGGATCGCCTTCGACAAATCCGGCGCGGCCGAAATCCTCGGTAATCAGGAATCCGCCCTCGAGGTCGGCGTGATGAATCGCAGGCGCCGAAAAGCCGTGCTGGCGCAGCCCGCCGGCGATGGCGACAAACGGCTTGACGTCTTCGGCCAGATGGACCGCCGCGCTGTAGGATTTGCCGTGGTAGATCGCGGGACCGTCCGGCCGCCGCGGCGAGTTCATCAGGATGACGCTGCCATCGTCGCGAACCAGCCGCGCGTAGGAACGCGTGGAGGCATCGCCCGGCATGCGTTGCCGCCGGGCCTCGGCATAGCCGGCTTCGGCGAGAAATTGCCGCAGCTCCCTCAGCCGTATCACTTGCGCCGCCGCGCTGCCGTAGCCGGTGATTTCAGCGGCGCGGGCGGAGGATCCCAGCGCCGGGCGGTGGCTGAAGGCGATATCGATGCGGTCGGCGGGCAGTACACCGGCGGCGCGCTCCGGCCATTCGATCAGCGCCATCGTTGCTTCCGGCAACGGCGACAGGCCGATCTCCTCGAGTTCCGAGGAATCGTTGACGCGGTAGAGGTCGGCGTGAACCAGCGGGAATGGCGGCAGGTCGTAGGCTTGCGCGAGCGTGAAAGTCGGGCTCGGTACCTCCAGCGTCTCGTCGCCGGCGAGATGGCGGATCATGGCACGGGCGGCCGTGGTCTTGCCGGCGCCGAGGTCGCCGGAAAGCGTGATGACGTCGCCGGCGCCAACCAGCAAGGAGAGATCGGCCATCAAATGCGCGGTCGCGGCCTCGTTCGGAAGTGCCAGCGAGAATGTCGCGGGATCGTTCATTCCGCGGCGTTGCGGTGCGCGGTCTGATCGATCGGAAAGTCGCAGGTGACGGTGGTGCCCTTGCCGACGATCGAATCGACGCGCACCCTGCCTCCGTGGAGTTCGACAAAGGAGCGCACCAGCGACAGGCCGAGGCCGGCGCCGCGATGGCGCGAGCCGTTGGAATGGCTCTCGAACCAGTCGAACACCTTCTCCTTGACGTCGGGGGGGATGCCTGGGCCGGAATCCGTCACGGTGAAGACCACGCTATGCTCGGTGCGCCTTGCGCTCAGACCGACCGTGGCATCGTGGGGCGAAAACCCGACCGCATTGGCGAGCAGATTGTACAGCACCTGCGTGACACGATTCTCGTCGCCGATGAACCCGCCGATGCCGGGGTCGACGTCGATCTCGAGTTCGATGCGATCGGTTGCGAGCCGGTCCTGAATGCCCTCGGCGGCAGCCTCGATGGTCTTGCGGATATCGACCGTGCCGAGTTCGAGGGTCATGGCGCCGGCGTCGATGGTGGCGAGATCGAGGATGTTGTTGATCAGCGCGAACAGGGCGCTGGTCGAGGCGGTGATGTAATCGAGATATTCGGCCTGCTTCGGCATCAACGGCCCGGTGGCCGGATCGGTCAGGAGATGGGCGAAGCCGATGATGGTGGTGAGCGGCGAGCGGAGTTCGTAGGATACGTGGTGGACGAAATCGACCTTCATCTGGTCGGCGGTTTCCAGCGCCTCGGCGCGCTCGCGCAGCGCGCGCTCGACGTTTTCAGTGTCGGTGATGTCCTGGAAGGTCAGCATGGTGGCGCCATCCGGCAGCGGCCGCGTCATGCAGTCGAGCACGCTGCCGTCCTTGCGCTCCAGCTTCAGCGGCACGTCGACGCGGTTCTCGATCGCGGTGATCGCTTCGCGGATGGTTCGCCAGGTGACCGCGTCATCGAACAGCGGCCGGCACCAGGCTTCGACGGTCTCGATATGCGGCTGTTGCTGCAACGCCTCGGGCGACAGCTTCCACATCCTGGCGAAGGCCGGGTTGAACAATTGGGCGCGGCCATTGCTGCCGAACACCGCGACCGCCTCGGCGAGGCTGTCCAGGGTCTCGCGCTGGACCCGGATCAGGCCGTCGAATCGCCGCGCCAGTTCGAGGCTCTCGGTGACGTCGTCGAACAGATAGGTGACGCCGCCTTCCGGGTTCGGCGTGGTGACGACGCGCACCGCGCGGCCGTCGGGCAGATACCAGGTGTCCTTTTCGGGCTCGACCGCGCGATAGGCCTCGTGCAGCTTCGCCTTCCAGGCGCGAAAATCCGGCTGCTCGGGCAGCTTGCGCGCGGCGCGCAGCCGGTCAAGCACGCTCGAATCGTCGGGATTGTTGTCGAGGAAGGCGCGATCGAGATCCCACAGCCGCCGGTAGGAATCGTTGTAGAAGGCGAGCCGCCGGCGGTCGTCGAAGACCGCGACGCCGGACGACAACTGGTCGAGGGTGCGGCGATGCGCCTCCGCCATCCGCACCAATGCCGCGCTGAGTGCGCTGGCTTCGCTGGCGTCGACCGCGATGCCGGCGCTGCCGCCGCCGACCCTGTTGGCGCGCACATCGTAGAAGCGCCGCTCGCCGCCGACCACGATCGGCAGCCGCGCGGCGAAGCCGGCCCCGGTCTGCAGGGCATGGTCCATCTCGCCGCGGTTGCCGCTGTCGAGCAGTTCGAGATCGCGGCTGATGGCGTCCGCGACGCTGGCGGCCTCGGTCGCCCGTGCATAGGCGGCGTTGACATAGCCGAGACCGCCATTGCTGCGCCTGGTCCAGATCGGCCACGGCACCGCGGCGGCGAAGCCGCGCAGCATCTCGGTTTCTTCGAGCAGCGCCTTGTGCCGGAGATGAGTCTCAGCCAGCTCCTTGCGCAGGCCGCCGAGTTCGCGGATCCGCACAATGGCCTGGCCGCCGATGGCGCGGCCCATCGCCTCGAAGGCCCGTCCGTTCGAAGCGGTGAGGTTGAGCAGAAAGCCCTCGCCGGCCTCGCGCAGCGCGTCGAGCGCGTGATCCATCTGCAGCGCCGGTTCCGGCGGCAGCCAGGTTCCGGACGCCAGGATGCGCTGCGGCTGGTGGTGCGGGGAGTCCGGCGGCAGCAACAACGTGATGTCGCCGCTGATTTGCGGCCGGTTGTCGCCGGCGGGCCAGGAGATCAGGATCTGCGGTTCGGCGAACAGCAGCGCCCGGTAGCGGTCGGCCTCGGTTTGCAGGGCCTGGACGTCGGAACGCAGCCGCGTCTCGTTTTTCGCGGCGCGCAGCCGGGTGCGCATCAGCAGGATTGCTGCCACCACCGAGAAACCCAGCAGCGCCAGCGCCGTGGTCAGCACCGCAAATTCCTGGCGGTTGAGATCGAGCAAGCCCTGCAGCGGAGCCGCATCCTCGGCGCAGGCCGGCGTGACCGACAGCAGCGTGGCGGCGCCAAGGGTGATCAGGCCGTTGCGCGCCAGTGACGTGCACGACAGCAAGGTCCGACGCATCGCCACGACTACGCCCGACATGGTTTGCCCCAACCGCACAAAATTGCGCCCGGCGTTCCCCCGCCGTTCGCGAATCGCGCGACAATATCCCCAACGGGAGATGGCCGGTAAGAGTCCAGACCGTGAACGCAAAACTGCATCGCAAAAAAGATAGCGCGTAAGCTTGATTCGCACGAATTTCGTAAAACTGAATCTGATTTCCGTCGGATCAGCGTCCCGTCGAGCCGAAGCCACCGCTGCCGCGATCGGTGGCGGACAACGACGTGACCGGGACCAGTTCCACCTGTATCACCGGTGCAATCACCATTTGCGCGATGCGTTCGCCGCGCCGGATCGGGAACGGGGTGTCCCCATGATTGACCAGCAGCACGCTGATCTCGCCGCGATAATCCGCGTCCACCGTTCCCGGCGCGTTGAGGACGGTGACGCCGTGCCTCGCGGCAAGACCCGAGCGCGGCCGGACCTGCGCTTCATAGCCAGGCGGCAGCGCGATCGTCAGCCCGGTGGGAACCAGCGCGTGCCGGCCGGGCGCGAGGATCATCGGCGCGTCGGCCGCGACCGCGGCCAGCAGATCGAGCCCTGCGGCGTGTGCGCTCTGATAGGCCGGCGGCGCCAGGCCTTCGCCATGCGGCAACTGGCGGACCTCGACCTTGACCATGGCGCTCACGAGGGATTCTCCGCCGTCGTCCCTGCGAAGGTCTCGGTAAGGGTTTTGGCGATGTGCGCCACCAGTTCGGCCGCGACCTGTTCCTTGCTCATGGCCGGCCATGAGTCGACGGCGATGCCGGCGCCATCGCGCGTCAGAAGGTGCACGGTATTGCGGTCGCCGCCCATTACCCCGGTCGCCGGCGAGACGTCATTGGCGACGATCCAGTCGCACCCCTTCCGTGCCAGCTTGGCCTTGGCGTTATCGACCAGATGTTCGGTTTCCGCGGCGAACCCGATCACGAGCCTCGGCCGGCGTTCGCTGCGCCGGGCGATGGTCGCGAGGATATCGGGGTTTTCCACCAGTTGCAGCGGCGGCATGCCCGCCGCGGTCTTTTTCAGCTTCTGTTCGCCCTGGTTGGCGACACGCCAGTCGGCGACGGCAGCGGCGAAGATCGCGACATCCGCGGGCAACGCCGTCTCGACCTGCTGCAGCATGTCGCGCGCGGATTCCACATGCTTCACCGTCACGCCGAAGGGATCGGCGAGATCGACCGGCCCCGTGACCAGAACGACCTCGGCGCCGGCGGCCTGCGCTGCGGCGGCGATCGCAAAACCCTGCTTGCCGGAGGAGCGATTGGCGATATAGCGCACGGGATCGATTGGCTCGTGGGTCGGCCCTGCGGTGACGAGAATCCGCTTGCCGGTCAGCGGACCCGGTGGCCGCAACAGCCGCTCGGCGGCGGCGGCGATTTCCAGCGGCTCCGCCATCCGGCCGGTGCCGGCCTCACCCGCTTCGGCCATTTCGCCGGCATGGGGGCCGACCATGACGACGCCGTCGCGCGCCAGCAGCGCGACATTGCGACGGGTCGCGGCATTGTTCCACATCAGCGGATTCATCGCCGGCGCGAGCAGGATCGGTCGATCGGCCGCGAGCAGGATGGCGCTGGCGAGATCGTCGGCATGGCCCTGCGCCATCTTCGCCATCAGATCGGCGGTTGCCGGCGCCACCACGATCAGGTCGCAGTCGCGGGCGAGGCGAATGTGGCCGGCATCGAACTCGCTCCCGGAATCGAACAGGTCGGTGTAGACGCGCTCGTGCGATAGCGCGCTGGCCGACAGCGCCGTAACGAATTGCTGCGCGGCCCGGGTCAGCACGCAGCGGACCCGGATCTGCCGCTCCTTCAGCCGCCGTATCAGGTCGAGCGCCTTGTAGGCGGCGATGCCGCCCCCGATGATCAAGGTGACCCCGGCCCGATCGGGCGCGCCGGTGCGGCGGGCAGTCGGCGACGGAGCCTCGACCGGCGGCAGTCCCGGCTGCTGGGGGCTGCCGCGACCCTGGACGGTGTCGCGCAGGATCACCCTGACCTCCTCCTCCACCGAACGGCCGTTTTGGGCCGAACGCAGCCGTAGATGGGCTTTGACGCTTTCGTCCAGTTTTCGGATGGTCAGGTTGGCCACGAGGTCTTCCGGTGCAGTGTGATCGCAATGCTAGCATACATTGATGGCAGTGCAATCACATTTGGCGAATTGCCACCAGGATGCCGATGAAGGTCGCGGCGATGATCCAGAGCGCCACCGTACGCCAGCGGTTCTTGCGGCCCTCGGTCCGGGCCATCGCGGCGATCGTCTCGGGCGACAGGGTCCACCCGTCCCGGGTCATGGTTTCGAGTTGCTCCAGCACGACCACCGACCGCGAAGCCACCGCCGGGAGGCCTGCCAGCACGCGGCCGAGTTCGCCCGCGCCGGACATCGCGCCCTGGATTCGTCCGACCGGGCCGAGATTGCGTTCGATCCATTCGCGAACCACGGGGTCGGCGACTTTCCAGATGTCGAGCCTGGGGTCGAAGCCGCGCGCCACGCCTTCGACCACCACCATGGTCTTTTGCAGCAGGATCAGTTCCGGGCGTGTCCGCATGTCGAACAGGCCGGTGACTTCGAGCAGCAGCGTCAGCAGCTTCGCCATCGAAATCTCTTCGGCGGTACGGTTGTGGATCGGCTCGCCAATGGCGCGGATCGCTTGCGCGAAATTCTCCACCGAGTGGTGTCCCGGCACATAGCCGGCCTCGAAATGCACCTCGGCGACCCGGCGATAGTCGCGCGTGATGAAGCCCAGCAGGATCTCGGCAAGGAAGCGCCGCTCCTTCAGGCCGAGGCGGCCCATGATGCCGAAATCGACCGCCACGAGCCGGCCGGCATTGTCGAGGAACAGGTTGCCGGGGTGCATGTCGGCATGAAAGAAGCCGTCGCGCAGCGCGTGGCGCAGGAAGCTCTGGATCACCTTGCGCCCGAGTTCGGGCAGATCGACCCGTGCCTGCTCGAGGCCGGCATGATCGCTGAGCGCAATGCCGTCGATCCATTCCATGGTGAGGACGTTATGGGTGGTGCGGTCCCAGTCCACCATGGGGACGCGAAAATCGGGATCATCGCGGGTGTTCTCCGCCATCTCCGACATCGCCGCAGCCTCGAGCCGCAGATCCATCTCCATCGCCACCGAGCGAGACATGGTGTTGATGACCTCGATCAGCCGCAGTCGGCGGGCTTCCGCCGAGTGCGCTTCCGCCCTGTGCGCAACAAAGAAGAAATCGGCGAGGTCGCGGCGAAAGCGCGCGGCAACGTTCGGCCGCAGCACCTTGACCGCAACCGCGGTGCGCACGCCGTCGCGCTCGGTCTCGCCGCGATGCACCTGCGCGATCGAGGCGGCCGCGACCGCCGGCCCCAGCCTCGCAAACGCCTGCGCCACAGGGCGTTCCAGCGAGGTTGCGATGACGGCCTCGGCCTCGGCCTGCGAGAACGGCGGCAGGCGATCCTGCAGACTTTCGAGGTCGCGCGCCATGATCACGCCAACCACATCGGGCCGCGTGGCCAGGAATTGGCCGAGCTTGAGATAAGCAGGTCCGAGCCGTGTCAGCGCGCGCGACAACCGCGGACCCGATTTGGCACCGGGGCGCTCGACCAGCCGGGCAAGCCGCAGCGCAAGCTGGCCAGGTGGCGGCACCAGGCTGGGGTCGACGACCCCGAACACGCCTTCGCGCGCGAACACGAAAGCGGCACGCGTCAGCCGCGCGATATGCGTGATCGCAGAAATCACAGGCGCCAGCCCGAATGCAGGGCCACGATGCCGCCGGAGAGGCTTTGCCAGGACACCCGCGCGAAGCCGGCTCCGCGGATCATCTCGGCAAACGCGTTCGGCCTGGGAAATTTCCGGATCGATTCGACGAGGTAGCGGTAGGATTCGGCATCGCCGGTCACCGCGCGGCCGAGCGGCGGAATCACCTTGAACGAGAACAGCTCGTACAGGCGATCGAGGCCGGGCACGTCGACGCTGGAGAATTCGAGGCAGAGAAACCGGCCGCCGGGTTTCAGCACGCGAAACGCTTCGCTCAGCGCGCGGTCGATCTGCGGCACGTTGCGAATCCCGAATGCAATGGTGGCGGCATCGAACCCGCGGTCGCCAAAGGCCAACGCCTCGGCGTTGCCCTCGACGAACGAGACCCGGTCGTCGAGATGCTGCGTGACCGCGCGTTCACGCCCGACCTCGAGCATGTCGGCGTTGATGTCGCAGACGATGGCATGAAAGCCGGCGCCTGCGGCCCTGGCGGCGCGGAATGCAATGTCGCCGGTGCCGCCGGCGACATCGAGCAGCGCGAACGGCGCGTCGCTGCGCGGCGGATTGAGCGCGTCGATCATCAGCTCTTTCCAGACCCGATGCAGTCCCGCCGACATCAGGTCGTTCATCAGGTCGTAGCGCGACGCCACGCTGTGAAACACGTCGTTTACCAGCGTCTGCTTGTCGCCCAGGGCAACATCCCTGAAGCCAAAATGCGTGGTCTGGTCCGGCCGATCCATCAACTCATCTCCACGGCCGGACCATAGCGCGCCCGCCGCAATGGCGCTATCACGTCGGCATCACAAGGTGAATGACGCATGCCTGAATTGCCTGAAGTCGAAACCGTCCGCCGCGGACTGCAGCCGGCGATGGAGGGTGCCAAGCTCGTCAAGGTCGAGGCGCGGCGCAAGGATCTGCGGTTTCCGTTCCAGAAGGACTTCGTGGCACGGCTCGAGGGCCAGACCGTCACCGGACTCGGCCGCCGCGCCAAATACCTGATGGTCGATCTCGCCTCCGGCGACGTGCTGCTGATGCATTTGGGAATGTCGGGCTCGTTTCGTGTCCTCAGGGAGGACCGCCAGCAGGCGCCCGGCCAATTCCATCATCCGCGCAGCAAGGACCATGCCCATGATCATGTGGTGTTTCACATGTCCTCGGGCGCGGCGGTGGTCTTCAACGATCCGCGCCGCTTCGGCTACATGAAGGTGATCGCCCGCAGCGCGATCGAGGATGAACCGCTGCTGCACGGGCTCGGTCCGGAACCGCTCGGCAACGCATTCGATGCCGCCATGCTGGCGCGTTCCTGCGCCAACAGGAGGACCAGCCTCAAGGCGGCGTTGCTCGACCAGCGCGTGGTTGCAGGGCTCGGCAACATCTATGTCTGCGAAGCGCTGTTTCGGGCGCAGTTGTCGCCGCGTCGACTGGCGGCGACGCTCGCGATCAAAAAGGCCGGGCCCACCGATCATGCGCGGCGGCTGGTCAGCGCCATCCATGCGGTGCTCAATCAGGCGATCCAGGCCGGCGGCGCGTCGCTGCGCGACCATCGTCAAACCTCGGGTGAGCTCGGCTATTTTCAGCATTCGTTCCAGGTCTACGACCGCGAAGGCGAGAAATGCCAGACCGCGGGGTGCGGCGGCGTCGTCAGGCGTTTTACGCAGAACGGACGTTCGACCTTCTGGTGCCCGAAATGCCAGAAGTGACGGAAGCGGGCACAACGCTGCGGCGCGAGCGAGATAACCTCCTTCGTCATTCCGGGATGCGCCTCTTGGCGCAGGCCCGGAATCCATACTCCCGATCGTGGTTATGGATTCCGGGCTCGCTCCGCTTCGCTTCGAGTGGCGCGCCCCGGAATGACGGATGTAGTTGTGCGTTCCCGCGACACGTTGCGCCCGAGTCTTTGCCATAGCATGTCCCTCCTGAATTCAGAGGGCGCAGGGAATGCCGGGGGCGCGCTGCACCCGCGGTCTCATACGCAAATGGAGAAGGGC
>Ga0134128_10011338_pt1 | contig 10662 bp, 8 predicted proteins | sample KB31754_FD_96462 | JGI IMG/M metagenome (GOLD analysis project Ga0134128, IMG submission 96462) | Terrestrial soil microbial communities with excess Nitrogen fertilizer from Kellogg Biological Station, Michigan, USA - KB3-175-4 | ecosystem: Environmental > Terrestrial > Soil > Unclassified ...
GTAAGACCACGCCGTGTTGTCGTCGCCGTAGCCGTGCAGCAGATAGAGCACCGGATAATGATGCGTGGACGAATCGTAATCGAGCGGCAGGAGAATATTGAAGGCACGCTGCTCGCCAAGCGAATCGCTCTGGAACTTGACGGTCTGAATGTTCTTTGCCGCGACGCCGGTTTTGACCCCAGCGCCGAACGACAGAGAAGCAAACAGAAACAGGGAAACCGCGAAACGGAGGCTGGACATAAGTGCTCATGATACCCGGAATCGCGGCGCGTCATTTCAGGTAATGGGCTCTTAGCGGAGAGACGAACTCAGGTTTACGGGTCACGCGTCCACAGTACTTCAATTGGACACCCTTGCGTGTCCAATTGAAGGATTGGTTTCTGCGATAGAGAAGATCGGCCGATAGAGCGACGCACACCAGACCAGCGAGCGGCTGACAGCGCAACCGACCCGGCCTGTATGACCGTGCGAATCACAGTCAGGTCGTTAATGCGCTTCTCGAATCGCCTGGATCGCGCTGGGATCTCCCACGTTGCGCGCAAGAATGGCACGCTCGGATAAGGGTGCAAACGTCTCACCCGGCTAACCTACGCTCTCTCCAAAAAGTGGAACAATCTGAAAGCGGTGCTGGCCTTGCATTTCGCGCATTACAATTTCTCCCGTGTCCACGGCTCACTCAGGATTACACCCGCGATGGCAGCCGAAATCGCCGATCACGTATGGACAATTGGAGAACTGGCAACTCAACGCCCGAAGTGCTGATTGGTAGAGACGGCTGGGACTATCTGCGGATTTCGATCCAGATCGAGTGAACTCCAATTGGTTCGATGCTGATGTTGAGATACGGTGCGGCGTGTGGCACGGACAATACACGGCGCAATTTGAAAATGGAGAGTTGCGCTCGTTTGCTGCCGAGCTTCGAAAGCTTGTCAATGAACTGTCTGGATCGGCACTTCTTAAGCAAAGACTGGGACCATATCTTGCCATTACATGCAAGGGTGATGGTCGCGGGCACATCTGGCTAGGCGTTGTCGCTCAAGAACGCCCGCATCAGGGGCCAACGCTCTCATTCCAACTTGATCTGGAACGAACACAACTTCCGCAGATTGCTGACGCGCTCGACGCCATTGATCTTCCACCTCCGCGCTAAGACACCGCTACCTTATTTCAATTCGGCGATGGTGGCTCCCGTGCCGCCCTCGGCCGGCGTCGCGGGATAGAATTTTTCGACGTGCGGGCTTGCGGCAAGCAGTTCGGCGATCACCTTCCTTAAAATTCCCATGCCATAACCATGTACGATGCGGACGCGATCTACGGCGGCCATTGCGGCGCTATCGAGGAACTTATCCACCAGATCGCGGGCTTCCTCCGCGCGCTGCCCAATCACATTGATTTCGCGATAGGAAACGTCCCAGGCCGGACCTGGCTGATACGAGACATTCTTCGGCAGCCGTGTGGATTCTGTTGTAGCTGGGAGTACTTCCTCGATGTCGTCGAGAGAAACCTGCATCTTCATGAGGCCGGCATCGACCTCGAAGCGCTGATCCGATAAAATCCGCCGCACGAACGCGGGCTGCCGAATGCCTCGCAAGCGGACACGCGCGCCCTCTTCGATCTTCTTGGCTGTCTTCTCCGCCGCCTTTTCCGGATGAATCGCTTCCGCGGTTTCGTGCTCAAATTCGCGTTTCGTCTGCGAGAGCTTTTGACGGGCCTTTTCGGCGGCCTTGCGTTGGCCGGCTGTTTCTTCTATTTTCTGGATCGCTTCCTGCGCCCGCCCTTCAAACTGCGCCAGTGCGGCGTCGCAGCGTTTTTCGAGTTCACGAAGCTTGGCCGACTCGCGGCGCTCCCAATCTTTCGCCAGATTCTGCTCGCGCGCGGCAAGCTCGGCCTGTTTGATCGCCAGTTCCGATTCGTGCTTCTCGATTCCGCCAAGCCTGTCGTGCAATTCGCCGAGGAACTTCGCGAGATCCTGCTCATGATGAGTCATGGACGAGCGCGCCCGTTCGATCAGCGCTTCCGAGAGGCCGAGGCGCTTCGCAATATCGAGACCCGCCGATTTGCCCGGCGCTCCCAGCCGCAGAAGAAAGGTTGGCTGCAGCGTCTCTTCATCGAAGCCCATGGACCCGTTCACTACGCCTTCCGTGTTCGCGCCGTAAATTTTGAGCGCCATCAGATGAGTGGACGCAAGCGTGAATGCGCTGGCGCGGCGGAAAGTGTCGAGGATGGCGACCCCGAGCGCTCCGCCTTCTTCGGGATCGGTAGCGCGGCCAAGCTCATCGAGCAGCACAAGCGATTCCGCCGTGACCAGGTCCAGCAGCTCGCGGACGTGCGCGATGTGCGATGAGAAGCTGCTGAGGCTCTCGGCAATCGACTGATTGTCCCCAATGTCGGCAAGGACGCGATCGAAAATCGGAAACTCCGCTTCGACTGCCGGAACGGGCAGACCTGCTTGCGCCATCAGCGAGAGTAAGCCCACAGTCTTCATCGAAACGGTTTTCCCGCCGGTATTCGGGCCGCTGATCAAAAGCGTGCGGTTGTGCTCGTCGAGCGCGAGCGAAATCGGAACGCTGGTCTTTCCCTGTCGCCGGAGCACGTCTTCGAGCAGCGGATGGCGCGCTTCTCGAAGCACGAGCCGCCGAGCCTCATTGGTTGAAAATTTCGGAACGATCCCGCCGAAGTCGATCGCGAACTGCCCTTTCGCAAAGAGAAATTCGAGTTCTCCGAGCAGGCTGACCGTGGCGGAGATTTCGCCGGAATGCTGGCGCAGCCGGTCCGTGAGGTCGCGCAAAATGCGGTGAATTTCGCGCTGCTCCTCTTCGCGGAGCCGCACGGCTTCGTTATTGAGGTCGATGGTTTCCAGCGGTTCGACGAACATCGTGTGCCCGGTGCCGCTTGCGCCGTGAATCACGCCGTGAACCTTGCGCTCCTGCCCCGCGATCACCGGCACGACAAAACGATCTTCCCGAATTGTGATGAAATCTTCCCGCAGCGTGCCGTCTTCGCGGTGCGCGCGCAGGAAGCGTTCGAGAGACTCCTGAATGTGCCGCTTCTGCTTTTCGATATCGCGGCGGAGATGCGTGAGGGCGACACTGGCATCGTCGGCGATTGACCCATCGGGAAGAATTTTGCCACGAAGCTCGCGCAGCAACGGACGGAGATCCGCCAACCGCGCCGCTTTCGAGCCAAGTCTCGGATAACTTCCATGCGCGGCGGTGAGAATCGAGCGAACCTCGCCCGCGTGTTCCAGAATCTGCGTCAGCTCGAAAATCTGGAGAGGCTCCAGCACCGCGCCTTCGATTCGCACAATCCGCGCGGCGTCCGTGATGTCTGGAAGTGCGTCGAAACGCACGCGAATCGCCGCGCCGCGCGAAGCTGGCCGCGGCTCATAGGTGCTTTTCAGATATCGCAACGCTTCGGCATTGTCGGATTGGATGCTCTCGAGCGCAAGACGATCTCGTAGCGGCTCGACAGCGTTCAGCATCGCCATGCCGAGGGCGCTGCGCACATATCGCCCGAGAAGCTGTTTCAGCGATTCGAATTCCAGGAGGTCCAGACTCGAGCTGGTCATAGCGTCTCAAACGCGCGCAGCACCGGCGCGCGCGGCTCACTCGCGCGCTGTTTCTGGTAAAAATTGACAATCGATTGTGGGGCGGGCAATCTTGCCCGCTGCCGGCTTTCAGCCGGCTGGACCCGCTGGAAAGCGGGTCCGCAGCCTGAAAGGCTGCCCCACATCGGGTAACCGGAATTGGCAGAAATTAACGGAGACACGACACAAGCGTACCGTCGATGCGATGCGGTAGCGCTCTTCATCCGGCCTCGAATGCGCGCATAACGACTTCACGCGTGCCGTCCGTGAGATGGTAGGCGGGAATCTCGTCGCGTGAGACCCAGGCGACCTCGGCCGCGTCGCTGTGGGGCCGCGCCTCACCGGCCGCGGATTGGCACAGATAGTCAATCAGCACGTAGTGATATTCGGGCTGGCCCTCGTCATCTCGAATGATGCGCTCAAAAATTTCGAGAAAACGAACCCAATCTAGCGTAAGTCCTGTCTCCTCCATAACTTCACGACGGATCGCGTCTTCCAGGCGCTCGCCCGTTTCGAGAATGCCGCCCGGTAGGGACCACCAGCCTTTCAGGGGTTCCTGGCCGCGCCGGACCAGCAGAATGCGGTCTCCGCGAAAGACTAACGCTCCCACGCCCACGAATGGCCGCGCCGGATATTGCCGGCTGCCTTCAAAGCTAATAGAGGTTCGCTCCTTTCACGTCGAGCCGGACGCGATAAACGGACGTTCGCGCCGTCACGTAGAGCGTTTTGCCATCTGGATCTCCGAACGCGAGGTTCGACGGCCGCTCCGAAACCTCGATGCTGCCGAGCGCACGGCCATCGGGCGAATAAATGAAAATCCGTGCCGCCGCAACATAAAGGTTACCGTTCTCATCGCACCGAATACCGCCCGGCACTCCGGGAATGTCCGAGATCAGCACGCGCTCATTTGAAGCCTCGCCGTCTTTCGCCAGATCGTAAGCCCGTACGTTCTTTTCATCCGAGTTCGTAACGTAAAGAATTTTGCCATCCGGCGAAAGCGTAATGCCATTCGGCCGGCCTTTCGGTTTCGCAATGACCGCCAAACCCTTTTTGGGCGAAAGATGATAAACGCCATAGAAGTCCAGCTCACGCGTGTACCTCTGATCGCCGAACGCCGGGTCGGTGAAGTAAACCTGATCGTCTTTGCGAACCGCGATGTCGTTCGGCGCGTTCAAACGCTTGCCGTCCCAACGATCGGCGAGCACCTCGTCTTCGCCCTTCTTGATGCGCACCACGCGCCGCGCATGAGTCTCGCAGGCGTAGCGGCGGCCCTTCGGATCGAACGCATTGCCGTCCGCGCCGTTCGAATTTTCACGCAGCACCGCGGCCTTCACGCCGGGCGTGATCTGCCAGTCCCGATTGCTGGCGGCGTCGCTGAAGACCAGAAATCCATTCGGCGACCACGCCGGCCCATCCACGTACAAGTAGCCCGTCGCGACCTTTGAGATCTTATAGTCCGAAAAATCCTGCGCGTAAACCGCAAGCCCGCACAGGATGACGAATACTCCGAGCTTCACTTCCATATTCTAGGCTGTAGACAAGGGCCTTATGCGATCTCTTCTCCTGTTTGTGACCGCTGGCGTTGTGCTGGCCGCCATCTCGCCCGATTACGTGAACCAAATTCTCGCGTGGCGAAAAGCCCGCGAGGCCGAATTGAGAGCCGGCGATGGCTGGCTCTCGGTCGCTGGATTATTCTGGCTTTCGGATGGCGCGAACACAGCCGGTACGGATCCATCGAGTGCGATTATGCTGCCTGCGGGATCGGCGCCCGCCCATGTGGGCATATTTGAATTTCACGATGGACGCACCACATTCCGACCGGATCCCGGCTCTGGCGCGCTGGTGAACGGAAAGCCCGCGCAGTCGGCGGAGCTCAAATCGGATACCGACACTGGCGGCCCGGATATGGTGACGTGCCGGGATCTCACGATGTTCCTCATTCATCGCGGCAACCGTTATGCGATCCGCCTAAGGGACAAGAGCAGCGAATACCGCCGGGACTTCACTGGATTGCATTGGTATCCAGTGAAGCCGGAGTATCGCGTCGTGGCGAAGTGGGTGGCATACGCGAAGCCCAAGCCGATGTCGATTCCGAATGTTCTCGGCGAAACCGAACAAGACTCGAGCCCCGGATACGCGGAGTTCAAGCTGCAAGGCAAGGAATTGCGCCTCACGCCGGTAATTGACGAGGGCCAGCTTTTCTTCATCTTCCGCGATCTGACATCGAAAACGGCGACATATCAGCCGGGCCGGTTTCTCTATTCGGACCTGCCAAAGAATGGGGAGGTAGTTCTCGATTTCAACAAAGCCTACAACCCGCCATGCGCGTTTACGCCTTACGCTACCTGTCCGTTGCCGCCGCCGGAAAACCGGCTGCCGGTCGCGATCGATGCGGGCGAGCTGCGCTACGGCAAGGGACATCCCGAACGCTGAGACGCCGGGTGAGGGCCGTCTCTTACGCGGTGCGGTCACCACGAATCTCGCGAGTCTCAATTTGGCAGCCCGACGCTCTCCGCGTTCTATTTCGGCACACGGGGTTAAGAACCATTCGGCGTGACTCTCGTTTTTCGGATAGACTCGCAGCTCCCGATCCCACGGAGGATACAAGGAAAACAGGCGGCGCGTAGTTTGGCGACAGAAATGCTAAAGAATTGGGCGAGGACCGGCCAGGCTAGAAAGACGGCCGGATAAGAGGAGCAAAATCAATGTCAGCCGCCCTTGAAAATTTAGTGATTATGGAACTCCGCGGATTGCGGAAAGCTGAATCGAGTCTGCGCGACGACTATCAGACGCTTCCGGCCGCCGGTAATTCCGGGCGGCCATTACTAGGCTTTATGTTTCGTTTGGCTGCCCTGAAGGAGCGCGCCGAGGCTCTGGATCGCATGCTCGAGGCCTCGGAAGCCGCTGACAATTTTGCGCGGCTAGGGAGCGCTCAGCACGCGATGGCATAAAGAGTCCCGCATAGCCAAGTTTCGTGCCAAAATAGTCGCGCGAAGCGGCTGTTGGGGCATAAAATTGGCTTTATGGCCGCACCCGTAAGGCCGCGCCAGGAGAGTTCTTCCAGCGTCCAGTTTCCGATTTCGCCCAACGAGATAGAGCGTCTCGCGGAATTAGAGCGGTACGCAATTCTCGGAACTCCTCCAGAGATCGCCTTTGATCGCATCACATCGCTCGCTGCCCGCTTTTTTCAAGTGCCGATCGCCGCACTGAATTTCATCGCGGGCGATTATCAATGGTTTAAGTCCTGTGTGGGGCTGGATATGACGTGGACTTCACGAAACGTTTCTGTCTCTAGCTGGGCTATCCTCGCCGACGAAGTAATGGTCATCCCCGACACTCTTGAAGATTCCCGAGTTTGCCGGAATCCTTTCGTGACCATGGAAAACGGGTTTCGCTTTTACGCGGGCGCTCCGCTCATCACGCCGCGCGGGTATAATCTCGGAACTCTTTGCGTGGTTGACACTAAGCCGCGCGCGGACTTGACCGCTAATGAAAAAGCCACACTTTGCGACTTGGCGGCGACAGTCATATCGGAACTGGAACTTCGTCTGGCAGCTCGCGAAGCGGAAGAGTCGCGGGCCATGGAGCAGCGGCTCGCTTCGGTTGCCGAGAACTCTCTCGATTTCATAGCGATCTACGACCTCGATGCGACCCCGATCTTCGTAAATAAAGCAGGCCAGGGGCTCCTCGGAGCGAAAGATCTGGAAGAGTGCAAGCAGATCCCCGGAATCGACTATTTTGCGGATGAAGACCGGGATATTGTGAAAAATATCGTCCTGCCGGCCATTCATCAAAACGGAAACTGGAAGGGTGAACTCCGCTTTCGCCATTTCCGGACGGGCGCGGCGATCCCGGTTTTCTACGACGCGTTCCGGATCGACGATCCACTGACGGGAAGACCGATTAACTTCGCTACTGTCACCCGCGACATTACAGAGCGTAAGCAGATGGAGATGGCTCTCGCCGAACGGGCTAAGCTGATGGCACTGGCCGCGGACGTCGGGGTTGCTCTTACGCAGACCGAAAACCTGCCCGACGCTCTACAGCTTTGCGCGGAAGCCATCGTCCGCCACCTGGATGCCGCATTCGCGCGGATTTGGACGCTGAGCGAGGCCGGCGATGTGTTGGACCTGCGCGCAAGCGCCGGCCTTTATACGCACCTGGACGGCTCATATGCGCATGTTCCGGCGGATTCGACTAATATTGGCCACATCGTTCGAGACCGGGAGCCGTACCTGAGCAATGACGTTCAGAACGATCCGAGAATCAACGACCGGGAGTGGGCCAGGCGGAAAGGTCTCGTTTCCTTTGCGGGATATCCCCTGATCGTTGGAAGTAGGTCAATCGGGGTACTGGCGGCGTTTGCCTGTCATCCGCTCCAGCAGGACGCGTTCTCGAACTTAGCTGCCATCGCTCACAGCATCGCCGCGGGAATCGATCGCAAACGCGTGGAACAGGTCCGCAAACAGCTTTTATTTCGTGAACGGGCGGCGCGCCACGAAGCGGAAATCATCGACCGGCTAGGCCAGTTGCTTGTTTCGGAGCTGCAAACGGAGCGTATCGTTCAGGCTGTCACCGACGCGGCGACGGAGCTTACGGGAGCGCAATTTGGCGCATTCTTTTATAACGTCTGCAATGCGGAAGGAGAATCGTACACTCTGTACACGATTTCCGGCGTGGAGCGCGAGGCATTCTCGAAATTTCCCATGCCGCGCAATACGGCCGTTTTCGAGCCTACGTTTACCGGCTCGGCAATCGTCCGCTCGGGGAATATCCGCAAAGATCCCAGGTACGGCAAGAACGCCCCACACCACGGCATGCCCGAAGGCCATCTTCCGGTCTGCAGTTATTTGGCCGTGCCTGTCGTCTCGCGGTCGGGCGAGGTGTTGGGTGGCCTTTTCTTTGGCCATGAAAAGCCGGACATTTTCACGGAAGCGCATGAACGGATTGTGGCTGGGCTGGCTGGCCGCGCCTCGATCTCGATGGATACCGCCAAGTTGTTTGAGACCGCCGAGCACGCGCGAGTTCAGGCCGAATCAAGCGCGCAGGAGCTGGCCCGGTCGAATTCAGACCTGGAACGCTTCGCATTCGCCGCCTCGCACGACCTTCAGGAGCCGCTCAGGATGGTAACCAGCTACTCGCAGCTCCTGGCCCGGAAATACAAGGACGTTCTCGACGCCCAGGCAAACGAGTTTCTCGGCTACATTCAAAGCGGCACGGAGCGAATGGCGTCTCTCATCAAGGGCCTTCTCTCCTACTCGCAAGCGGTCCAAACGGAAATTGCGCCCGAGACGGTTGACTGCGCCGTCGTGCTCAACGAGGTATTGAAGAACTGCCGCGCGCTGATCGAAGAGGCCCAGGCCGATATAATGGCAAGTCCCCTGCCAACCGTTGTGGCGGACCGGTCTCAGATCACGCAGCTTTTTCAGAATCTTCTCACCAACGCAATTAAATATCGGGCGCGGGACAGGAAGCCGCAGGTCCGGATCGAAGCCGCCAACATGGAAACGGGTTGGCTCTTCTCAGTGACTGACAACGGAATTGGAATTGCGCCCGAGCATCAATCCCGCGTTTTCGTCATGTTCAAACGGCTTCACAAGAAAGAATATTCCGGAACCGGAATTGGTTTAGCATTGTGTCAGCGCATCGTCGAAGGCCACGGCGGCCGCATCTGGGTGGAATCGGAGTTAGGAGTGGGCTCTACATTTTATTTCACATTTCCAAAACAGGGACCGCCAAAACGAACGATTGAAAAGTAATACAATGGTTCCGCGATTTGTTTTGCTTCGCAACGAATATCGGGGGTGGGGTTCACTGTGGTTCCGCGAGTCGAAATCCTGTTGGTCGAGGATAGCCCGGCCGACGTCGGATTGGTGCGAGAGGCCCTTCTCGAGTTGGGGGCTGAGCACCAGTTGCACGTGGTTCAGGATGGAGACGACGCTTTGGCCTTCGTCCAGGGTCAGGGAAAATACATGAGCTCACCACGGCCAGACCTCGTCCTGCTGGACATCAATCTGCCGGGAAAGAGCGGCTTCGACGTACTCCAGGAAATTAAAGAACACCCGGAATTCCGGCTTCTCCCGGTCGTTATTCTAAGTTCGTCGCGGGCTAAAAAGGACGTAGAGAAGGCATATCGGCTTTGTGCGAATGGGTATGTCGCGAAGCCGCGGGAGCTCGACGATTTCTACCGGGTAATCCGCAACATTTATATCTTTTGGATGACTACCGCGGAATTACCCCAAGCGTACGCCGCGCGCCGGTAATTCCCAACCGCGATTCAGCCCGACGCGCCGCGCGACGACTGCCGGTTCGGCGATTCGGTCCCGGAGCACCGCTGGCCGATCTCCCGAAGCAATTCCTCGTAACCTTCCAAGGTCATCGGTTTAGGCACGCACCACAGGGCCGACAACCGGTATGCCTCCGCGCAACTTGGCGACTTGAGGTCGGCAAAAACGATCACCCGGATGTCCTTCAAGTCTTTGTCGGCTTTGATGTGACGCAGCAATTCAAGACCGTCCATTCCGGGAAGATTCAAATCGAGAACAATGACGTCCGGACGCTCTTCTCCAGACTTCAGAAGGCTCAATCCGGCCTCTCCGTCCTCCGCATTCGCGATGTGCCACGACAAGTTAAGGGTGCGCGCGGTCTCGCTGAAAAGCCGGGCTTCCGACGGATTATCTTCTATATAGAGAATCTTGAGCGCAGTCTTCTGGGTACTGGCCATTGCCGTACTGCCTCTCCTTGAAACTGGTGGAACGCCTTATAGTACAGCAATTCCGATCCGCCGCAAACACTTTTGTGAGCTTACCATCACTTTGGATTGGCGCACTCTTCGATCAGACGTTTGTAAACCTGCTCCGCGTGATTATAAGCGGTCCGCGCCGCGCCGGTCTCTTGCGCCGAGATCCGGGGCGCTTTCTGCGTCCAGCACTGATGCACGGCGTTCAGGCACCACTCCGCACTCGCTTTGGACGCGCGGATCGGTTTTCCGTCCACCAGGACGAAGACCGGATTTGAGTGGGCGGCAGGCAGAATCCGGACAGCCACCCAACTGCTCTGCGTCGCGGGCGCGTCGA
>Ga0134128_10011339_pt1 | contig 10662 bp, 10 predicted proteins | sample KB31754_FD_96462 | JGI IMG/M metagenome (GOLD analysis project Ga0134128, IMG submission 96462) | Terrestrial soil microbial communities with excess Nitrogen fertilizer from Kellogg Biological Station, Michigan, USA - KB3-175-4 | ecosystem: Environmental > Terrestrial > Soil > Unclassified ...
CGCCAGCGCGCGGCTGATCGCCACCTTGTCCATCGCGGTCAGCCGCGCCACCGCGCGCGCCGACAAGCCCTCGCCGTCGTAGCGCGCCAGCACCGCCATCACCCGCCACTCGGTGGTGCCGAGTTCGAAACGCCCGCGGTACTCGCGCGCGATCTCCTCGCTGACCATGTTGGACACGATCGACAACTGGTACGGGATGAACTTTTCCAGCTCGATCGGGGCGTGCCTGGACATGTCGTGCGGCGGCTTGCAAATAGTTGCAAATGAAACTATCGTAATGGAACAAGCCTCGCCTGTGGAGAACATCATGAGCGCACAACCCAACACCGGCATGCAGCCCACCACGTTCGAGAACCCGATGGGCGTTGACGGCTTCGAATTCGTGGAGTTCGCCGCACCGGATCCGAAACGGCTGCATGACCTGTTCAAGCGGCTGGGCTTCACGCCGGTCGCGAAGCACCAGGCGAAAGCTGTCACCTTGTATCGCCAGGGCGATTGCAACCTGCTGGTCAATGAGCAGCCGGATTCCTTTGCGTCCGACTTTGCGCAGAAGCACGGCCCCTGCGCCTGCGGTTTCGCGATCCGTTTTGCACAGCCGGCATCGGAGGTGTTGAAGGGCACGCTGGCCAACGGCGCGAAAGAAATCACCCACAAGGCGGACACCCGTGCCATCGACGCGCCGGTGATCGAAGGCATCGGCGGCTGCATGCTGTATCTCGTCGACCGCTACGGCGGCAACGGCTCGGTGTTCGACGATTACGAGTGGCTGGTGCCGCAAGCGCAGCGCAACCCGAAAGGTTTCGGGCTGACCTTCATCGACCACCTCACGCACAATCTTTACTTCGGCGAGATGGCGAAGTGGGCGGGCTATTACGAGCGCCTGTTCAACTTCCGCGAGATCCGCTACTTCGACATCAAGGGCGCCAAGACCGGCCTCGTGTCGAAGGCCATGACCGCGCCGGATGGCATGGTGCGCATCCCGCTCAACGAATCCAGCGACCCGAAGTCGCAGATCAACGAGTACCTCGACGAGTACAAGGGCGAAGGCATCCAGCACATTGCGCTGTTCACCGACAACATCTATGAGACGGTGGAAGCGATGCGCAAGGCCGGCGTCGAGTTCCTCGACACGCCCGACACCTATTTCGACGTGATCGACGTGCGCGTACCGAACCACGGCGAGGACGTGCCGCGGCTGGCGAAGAACAAGATCCTGATCGATGCCGACATGGAAACCAGGAAGAAACTGCTGCTGCAGATCTTCACCCAGAACTGCATCGGCCCGATCTTCTTCGAGATCATCCAGCGCAAGGGCAACGAGGGTTTCGGCGAAGGCAACTTCCAGGCACTGTTCGAATCGATCGAACGCGACCAGATGCGGCGCGGAGTGTTGTGATCGGCGGATGCCTTTCTCTCCGTTCGTCCTGAGCGTAGGCCAAAGGCCGGAGTCGAAGGGCATCGAATCGTGGCATTCAGCCTCTACATCCTGCAAGGCGCTGACGGTACCTTCTACGGACAACCTGGATGAAAGAATGCGGCAACATGAGGTGGGAAAGGCTGACGCTTACACAGCGAAGCGACGCCCACTGAAGCTCATCCACGTCGAGGAGTTCGAGACGTGCCACGAAGCTTTGACGATGGAGCGCAAATTGAAAGGATGGAGTCGGGCAAGGAAGTTGGCTTACATTGCTGGCGATTGGAGGGCGGCGAGCCTCCTGTCGAAAGGCAAGCACCAGCGCGAACGAGACGCGTAGAGCGCTTCGACTCCGCGGCCTGTGGCCGCTACGCTCAGCGCGAACGGTATAGGAGCGATTTCGATACCCATGGCCGCAAAACAGCAAACTTACCAAACCGGCTTCGGCAACGAACATTCGAGCGAGGCGCTGGAAGGCGCGCTGCCGATCGGCCAAAACTCGCCGCAGAAGGTGCCGTACGGCCTGTACGCGGAGCAGTTGTCCGGCACCGCGTTCACCGCGCCCCGCCACGCCAACCGGCGGAGCTGGTTGTACCGCATCCGCCCGGCCGCGTTGCATGGTGCGTTCGCGCCGTTCGAACAAGCCGCGTTCCACAACCGTTTCGATGAAGCGGCGACGCCACCCGACCAGATGCGCTGGAGTCCGTTCGCGCTGCCCGAGGTGCCCACCGATTTCGTGGACGGCCTGTTCACGATCGCGGGCAACGGCGCAGCATCCTCGCAAACCGGCGTCGGCATCCACCTGTACACGTGCAACCGGTCGATGCAGGCCCGCTTCTTCTATGACGCCGACGGCGAATTGCTGGTGGTGCCGCAGCAGGGCCGCCTGCGAATCGCAACCGAGCTCGGCGTGCTGGAAATCGAACCGCAGCAGATCGCGCTGATCCCGCGCGGCATGCGTTTCAAGGTCGAGCTTCCGGACGGCAGCGCGCGCGGTTACGTCTGCGAAAACTTCGGCGCACCGCTGCGCCTGCCGGAACTCGGGCCCATCGGTTCCAATTGCCTTGCCAATGCGCGCGATTTCGAAGCGCCGCCCGCGACGTACGAAGACGTCGCGGGCGATTTCGAGTTGATCGCCAAATTCCAGGGCAACCTGTGGCGCGCAGCAATCGATCACTCGCCGCTGGACGTGGTCGCGTGGCACGGCACGCACGTTCCGTATCGCTACGATCTGCGCCGTTTCAACACCATCGGCTCGATCAGCTACGACCATCCCGATCCGTCGATCTTCACCGTGCTGACCTCGCCGTCCGACACGCCCGGCACCGCCAACATGGATTTCGCGATCTTCCCGCCGCGCTGGCTCGTGGCCGAACATACCTTCCGGCCGCCGTGGTTCCACCGCAACATCGCCAGCGAATTCATGGGCCTGATCCACGGCGAATACGACGCGAAGGATGCCCGCGCCGGCGGCGGTTTCGTGCCGGGCGGCGCCTCGCTGCACAACTGCATGTCGGGCCACGGCCCCGACGCTTCGAGCTACGCCAAGGCGCTGGCGGCCGATACAGGCAACCCGCAGCACATCCTCGATACCATGGCCTTCATGTTCGAGGCGCGCTGCGTGATCCATCCGACGAAACAGGCGCTGGACGCACCGCAACGGCAGCGCGATTACCAGGACTGCTGGCAAGGTCTGCAAAAGCATTTCAATCCGTCGCAACGTTGAAAGCAAAGGGCAGCAAATGAAACTGGCTACGCTCAGAGAAGGCGGCAGGGACGGAACACTGATCGTGGTCAGCCGCGATCTCGCACACGGAGTCCGGGCCACCGGCATCGCACCGACCCTGCAGGTGGCACTGGAGGATTGGCAGGACACCGCGCCGCGATTGCGCGCGCTGTACGACGCGCTGTGCCTGCACCGCCACAAGGCCGTCGAGCATGCGTTCGAACTGGATTTTGAAGCACTGGCGGCGCCGCTTCCGCGCGCTTATGAGTTCGTGGACGGCAGCGCCTACCTGCCGCATGTCGAGCGCGTGCGCCGCGCGCGCGGCGCGACGGTGCCGGAAACCTTCTACACAGACCCGCTGATGTACCAGGCGACCAGCGCAGGCTTCCTCGGTCCGCGCGACCCGGTGCGCGTACCCAGCGAGGATTACGGCATCGACCTCGAGGCAGAGGTGGTGGTGGTCACCGATGACGTTCCGATGGCGGTGACCCCGGAACAGGCCACGCACCACATCCGGTTGATCGGGCTGGTCAACGACGTGTCGTTGCGCAACCTGATTCCGGCGGAACTCGCCAAGGGTTTCGGCTTCCTGCAATCCAAGCCGCGCTCGGCACTGTCGCCGGTATTCGTGACGCCGGACGAACTGCGCGATGCGTGGAGGGAAGACAAGGTGCACCTGCCGATGCGCACCTGGATCAACGGCCAGTGGTTCGGCGAGGCCGAAGCCGGCGAGGACATGCAATTCGATTTCGCGAGATTGGTCGCACATGCCGCCAGGACGCGTCCGCTGGCCGCGGGCACCCTCGTCGGTTCCGGCACCATCGCCAACCAGGACACCTCGCGCGGCGCGTCCTGCCTCGCTGAACAGCGCACCGTCGAGAAACTGCGCGATGGCGAGGCGGTGACGCCATTCCTGAAATACGGCGACACGGTGAAGATTGACATGCATGACGTGGACGGCAATTCGATCTTCGGCGCGATCGAGCAAAGGATCGAACCGGCAGCCACCTGAGGCGCTGCGTTAAACTCGTGGCTTGAGCGGCGGCGCTGCCGCCGTCTGACAGCGGCATCTTTATGGAATCGCGTTCGTCACCCTCCCGCGAAAACATGTCCGCGCGTCCCGCGGGGCTATCCGGCAACGACGGCGACGCCGGGCATTTCTGCTCGAGTTGCGCGTTCGCCGAAGCCTGTTCCGTCGCGGGCTACGGCAGGCCCGAACTCAACGACCTGCAGTGCCTCGTCGAGCACGTCGGTCCCTTCGAACCCGGTCAACGCATTTTCCGCGCCGGCGACGCGTTCCGCGCCCTGTACGCGGTGCGCAACGGCATGATCAAGACCGCGCTGGTGGACGCCGAGGGCCGCGAGCAGGTGCTGGGTTTCTACCTGCCCGGCGAACTGGTGGGCCTGGACGCGATCTATCCGGAACACTATCCGTGCGACGCGACCGCGCTTGAAACCACCGAGTGCTGCCGTTTTTCGTTCCCCGCGATGAGCGCGCTGGCCGCGCGCCAGCCCAAGATCCAGCGGCACCTGTTCCGCCTGCTCAGCAAGGAACTCGGATCGGCCGCGCTGCTGGCCGGCGATCATTCCGCCGACGAACGCCTGGCCGCTTTCCTGGTCGACCTCGGCGACCGCTATGCGTCGCGCGGATTGTCCGGCAGCCAATTCCGCCTCAGCATGGCACGCGCCGACATCGCCAACTACCTGCGTCTTGCCGCGGAAACCGTCAGCCGCGTGCTTGGCCGCTTCCGCGAACAGAAACTCATCGCGATCGATGGGCGCAAGGTGGAATTGCTCGATCCGCCGCGCTTGCGCGAACTGGCGCGTTGCGTATTGAACGCTTGATCGCGCGGCACCACTGATCGCCACGCCGCCGTAGGGCGGGTCTCGACCCGCCGTCGTCCTCATCCAGAACAGCGGGTTAAAACCCGCCCTACATCCGCCCGTATATGGCCGCCTGGTACCTGCAAATCCTTTGGATCCACGTCGGCTGCGTGATCGGCTCGGGCAGCCTGTTCTTTACGCGCGGCTGCATGATGCTGGCCGGATTGCCCATCGCCAACCACGTTGCGCTGCGGCGCATTTCCGTTGTGATCGATTCGCTGCTGCTGGCGGCGGCGATCGCGTTGACCACGATCATCCACCAGTATCCGTTCGTGCAGGCGTGGCTCACCGTCAAGGTGATCCTGCTGGTCGCCTACATCGTGCTGGGCATCTTCGCGCTGCGGCGCGGGCGCACGCGCACGGTTCGCGCGGCCTGCTTCGCCGCGGCGATGATCGTGTTCCTGTTCATCGTCAGCGTGGCGCGCACCCACGATCCGCTGGGCCTGTTCGCGCAACCTTGAAGCGGTTCACGCAGCCCTGGCGGCGTCCGGCTTCACCCGGGTGTGCGCGGGCGGCTGGCGATCCATGAAACCCAATGCGTGGCACCAGTGCATCACGTGGACGCCCTTGGCGCGCTGCTCGTCGCGGATCGAATCGCGCAGTTCCACCATCTTCGTCCAGTGCACCTTGGGACGATAGTGGTGCTCGGCGTGGAAGCCGTTGTACAACCAGAGCCAGTTGTAGAACTTGTTGTACGTCGACACACCCCACGCGATCGGCTGGTCCGGGTCACCCTTCAGGTGCTCGTAGTAGCCGTTGAGCGACGACAGCGACTGGCCGAGGTAATAGAACGGCACCAGGCACAGGAACGCTCGCCAATCGTAAACCAGGCAAGCGAGATAGACGGCCAGGAAGGTCACCATCTCGATGCGCACCCAGCGCGCCCGCTGCGGGTGCTTTTCCTTCAGGCGCGTGTAGCACTCGCCGATGTCATCGCGGAAGAACGAGAGGAACGTGTACGCCCACACGTTCTCGGGCTTGCCATCCTTGCCGTGGCGATAGATCGAGATGGGATCGATGGTGGTGCCATTCTCGACGCGATCCATGTTGCCGACGTGATGGCGCAGGTGCACGCTGCGGTACCACTCCTGGCTGAAGCCATCGACCAGGGAAAACAGGAAGCTGTAGACGCGATTCAGCCACGCCCACTTGAAGAATTCGTTGTGGATGAAGCTGTGGCTGGGGCCGTTGATCGACCATGAGATACTGATCGAGTAGATGAAGGCGCAGGGAATCCACAACCACCACGGCGTCTGGTGAAAGCCAAAGAACAGCCACGCCAGGAACACGACGTGGCCCAGCACCATCAGCGCGGGAATCACGTCCCAGCTGGTGTAGGTGAAGAAGCGGCGACGTGGTTTGACGGTTGCGGTATTCATTGCAGCACGCGCGAGGCAAGCGGATGGGCTCCGCAGTGCGGCGGCCCGGGTCGCCATTTTACGACGTTGCGCGGAGCGCCATGCAAAGCGTCCTGAAAGGTGATTCAGGCAGCATGCGGCCGGCAAACTTCCCCAGGGAAACGCGATACTTGCCCCATGCCAGTTCACCTTCGTCTCCTCGACACCGATGACAGCGTCGACGCCACGGCGCTCGCCGCCGCCGCGCCGTGGAGCTCGGTCACGCGCATCGATCTGCGCGATCTCGGCCCTTCCCTGCGCCTGTGGAGCCGCCGCAGGAACATCGACGCGGCGCGCGCCAGGCTTGCGGCCGCGGCAGACCCGCGTCCGTCGGTCACGTTCATGGGTTCGGGCGATTTCCATCATCTCGCCGCGCTGCTGGCCGAGCGCGTGGAAGAACCCTTCACGCTGCTGCATTTCGACAACCATCCCGACTGGGTGCGGCTGGCGCCGCGCTGGCATTGCGGCGCGTGGGTCAACCGCGCGCTGGCGCTGCCGAACGTGCGACGCGTCGTGACGGTAGGTTGTTGCAGCGACGACCTGGTCGATCCCGGCCGCAAGGGCGGCAACCTGCCCGCGCTGGACGCGGGCCGGCTCGCCCTGTTTCCGTGGCAGCACGCAGCGTCGCGCGTGCGCCGCCGCATCGCCGATGGACCGGGGCACACCTGGCGCGATGGACACATCCACTGGCGCAATCTCGCCGACGTATTGTTGCCGCAGGCCATCGATGCCGTGCTGGCGGCGATTCCGACCGATGCCATCTGGATCACGATCGACAAGGACGTGTTGCCCGAACGCGAGGCACTGACCAACTGGGACCAGGGCCAGATGCCGCTCGCCGGGGTGCTCGCGATGCTGGGCGCCGCGGGCGCGCGCAAACGGCTGCTCGGCGCCGACATATGCGGCGAATACTCGCCACCGCGGCACGCCAACTGGCTGAAGCGCATCGAATCGAAAATGGACCAGCCGGTGCGCAACGCAGACGGCCGCGAAAAAATCGACGGCAATGTCCGCACCGATTGCGAACTGGCGCGTGCGTTGTTCGACGCCTGCGCTGCGCGCGTGCCGGCATGATTTCCATTCCCTCCACGGCTTCGCCGAACGGCGTCGCGGTCATACCAGCGGCATGATCGAAACCACTGCGCACCGCTCCATCGACGCGTTCACGCCGGACGCATGGAACCGCCTGTTTCCGCACGAGCTGGAGGACCACGCCTACCTGCGCGCGATCGAGGGCGCCGGTCTTGCGGGGTTCCGCTATCGGTATTTCGCGGTGCGCGATGGTGATCGCCTGCTGGCGGCGGCACCGGCCTTCGCCACCGATTACCGCCTCGACACCACCGTGCAGGGCGGCCTGCGCCGCGTGACGGAAACGCTGGCGAAAGTATTCCCGCGGCTGCTGCGGATCCCGATGCTGTCGCTGGGTTCGCCGGCGACCGAACGTTGCCGGGTGGGTTTCGCCCCCGATGCGACGCCGGAACAACATGCGGCGTGGCTGGACGCGATCCTCGCACACATGGAAATCGTCGCCGCGGAGGAAAAGTTCGGCATGCTCGCGGTGAAGGACGCGCCGCTGGAGGAAAGCGCGTGGCAGCGGGTGTGCCCGCGCCACGGCCTGCGCGCCCTGCCCGGTTTGCCGGGCGCGACGCTGGACGTTCCGTGGGGCGGCGTCGACGGCTACCTCGAATCGCTGGGCGCGGCCACGCGCAAGGACCTGCGCCGCAAGCGGCGCGCGGGCGCCGCCTTGAGGATCGAATGGCGCAGCGACCTCGCCGGCATCGCGGACGACGTGCAACGCCTGTACCGCGAAACGCTCGCGCACGCGGAACTGTCGTTCGAGGAATTGACGCCTGCATATTTCGAAAACGTGCTGCGCGACATGCCGGGTCGTGCGTTCTGCGTGACGTATTCGGAAGGCGACAAGCTGCTGGCGTTCAACCTCGTGCTGCGCGATTCCGAACGCCTGCTGGACAAGTTCCTGGGCATGGATTACGCGGCGATGGATCGCTACAACCTTTATCACGTGAGCTGGCTGGAGAACATCCGGTCCTGCATCGAACACGGCATTGGCGTGTACGAAAGCGGCCAGGGCCTGCACGTCGAAAAGCGCCGGCTCGGCAGCACGCTGCACGCCAACGCGCTGTGGTACCGCCACCGCAACCGGTTCGCGGATGGCGTATTCGCGCGCGTTGAAAGGCTGGCGAGCCTCGACCGCTTCGACGACGACACGGAAAGCGCGAAATCCCAGGGCGGCCGGCGCTGATGCCGTGCGCCCGCTATCGGTTTGGCGTAATCTGGCCGGACCTTGTTCCGGCATGAACTGCCTCCTCAACCCAGTCCGGGAGACCGCCATGAAATCCAACCTTCTCGTCCCGTCCGCCCTTGCGATCGCATTGGGTGTGCTCGGCATCGGCAACGCCGGCGCACAAAACGGCAATGGCGTGCTGGTCCGCCCCGACGGCATCTACCTTCGTTGCGACCGCTGCGGCACCATCGAAGGCATCGAACAGAACATCAGCAAGGGCGGCAGCCATGGCACCGCGGGCGCCGTCGTGGGCGCGATCGCCGGAGGCGTCCTGGGCAACCAGGTCGGCAAGGGCAAAGGCAAGGCCCTGGCCACCGCGGGCGGTGCGGTCGGCGGCGGTTTCGCGGGGCACGCCATCGGCAACAGCGGAAGCCAGCACAGCTGGCTGGTGCGCGTGAAGATGGGCAACGGCAGCTACATGAATGTCCAGGTCAAGGACGCCAGCAGCCTGCGCCAGGGTGATCTCGTGGAAGTGGACGGCAACGGCAACATCACGCGCGTCCGTTGAACCGTGTGCAATCGCCGCGGACGGATCCGCGTCGCCTCACCCTGCCCGCGCAACGATGGTGGACAAGCGATGCCTGCATCAAACGAACGCGCACGATCGAACGGCGTGGCCCGGTTCACCAGCCCCTTTTCGTTCCAGGAAACCGTGCGGCGCGTGCTTGCCGCGCTCACCGGACACGGCATCAAGGTTTTTGCCACGTGGGATCAACGAGCCGAGGCCAGCGCGGCCGGTTTGGCGATGCCGCCCACCACGCTCATCGTGTTCGGCAATCCGAAGGCGGGCACACCGCTGATGCTGGCGCAGCCCGAATCGGCGCTCGACCTGCCGCTCAAGCTTCTCGTTCTCGAATCCGACGGCCAGGTATCCGTCTGCTTCAACACGCCGGACTACATCATCCAGCGCCATGGCTTGCCAGGGCGTCTGTCCGCCAACCTGGCGCCAGCGTTTGCGCTGATCGAGGGCGCGTTGCAGCCGTGAGGCCACCGCTGCCCGACAACCAGTGCGGGCGAATGCGCTGCGCACTGCACGTTCGCGCCACGTCAGCGAAAGCCGGAGTGCGCCGCTGCAAGGCCAAGCCATTTGTCCGGCAAGGGGGATGACACCGATGATCGACTTTCCATTTGCCGTCAAGGTATTCGCGGCACTGTTCGCGATCATGAATCCCATCGCCAACATCCCGGTTTTCCTGTCCCTGACCGAGGGTGTCTCCGACGCAAGCCGGCGCAAGATCGCCACCACCGTCGCAATCGGCGTGACGATCGGCTGCATCGTTTCGGCCGTGGCGGGCGGCGCCATCCTGCATGTGTTCGGGCTGAGGGTAAACGACTTTCGCCTCGCCGGCGGCCTGCTGGTACTGTTGATCGCGCTCTCCATGCTGCACGGCTCGCCGAGCACCCAACAAGCACCCACGCAGACGGAAGACGCCGCCCTGGCCCAGGCGGAAAGCGTGGCGATCTATCCCTTGACCATTCCGCTACTGGTCGGCCCGGGCACCATCGCAACCCTGATCGTGCTCGGCCAAACGGCCTTTCATTCCGGCAGGGAAGCGGCCCTGGCGTTGGGGGTGCTGGCTTTCCTCGCGGTGCTGGCGGTGGCGCTCCTGTCCGCGCCGTTCATCGGCCACTATCTGTCGCCCAGGCTCGTCGCGATCACCCAACGGCTCATGGGCATGATCCTGGCCGCGATCGCGATGGAAATGATGGTGACAAGCCTGCAAGCGTTCTTTCCGGGACTGACCTGACAACCCGACACGACGTTGATCGATGGACCGACCATCAACGTCGGTTTGATGCAGGCGCGTCGTCCAGAAGCCGCCGCGCGCGCCGATCACGCCGCAGGCAATCGCCGCGAGCGCGAGCGTCAGCAGCACCGCGTGCAGTGCAAGGAACGCGCGCGGGTTCCGGATCACGCCGAGCTTCGCCGGCAGGC
>Ga0134128_10011342_pt1 | contig 10661 bp, 9 predicted proteins | sample KB31754_FD_96462 | JGI IMG/M metagenome (GOLD analysis project Ga0134128, IMG submission 96462) | Terrestrial soil microbial communities with excess Nitrogen fertilizer from Kellogg Biological Station, Michigan, USA - KB3-175-4 | ecosystem: Environmental > Terrestrial > Soil > Unclassified ...
GCCCCCGTCCGGCGGCACCGCCGCCCCGCGGGCCGGGTAGACCATCGCGTAGCGCGGCGGCCGCTCGCAGGCCCAGGTGCCCCGGCCCGGCGTGTGCGGCACGAAGATCAGCCCGTCGTCGCCGATCATCAGGTCCGGGTGGTCCTGGTGGCTGAACCGGATCGCGTCCCGGCCGACCCAGGCCGACTTGCGGGTCATGTCCTTGATGGCCTGCTGCCAGCCGTAGGCCGCCAGCAGCCCGGCCCGGTACATGATGTCCCGTTCCAGGATGGCCCGCCGCCGCGGCCAGTCCGGGGCCACGAACCGCCGCCAGCCCTCCTCGAACATCGCCGCGATCCGCGGTCCCAGCCCGGTCCCGGCCAGCCAGCCCGTGTCCTGCGCCTGCCAGCTGGCCGCGACCGCCGGCGCCGTCGCCGCCCGCACCTGGGCGTCCGTGAACGCCGCCACCGGGATCAGCTCGTCGGCCAGCCGGGTGTGCACGCCGTCGCCCGGCGGCAGGGCCACGTAGTCCGGCAGCCACTTGGTCGCCGCGACCAGCGGCAGCAGGCCGCGGGCGACCTCGTTCCCGTCCCGCCAGGACCGGTACCCGGCCTGGTTGCGGGCGTGCCAGGCGGCCAGCCAGGGATACGGCAGCCGCTCCAGCGCGATCAGCGCGCTGAGCGTCTCGGCCATCGGCGACACCGCGAAGCGGCAGCGCGACAGCCCGGTCGACGTGAGCCGGAGCAGTGTCATGAGAGAAGATTCCTTACGCCATTCGGCGTAAGGATATGGTCGCGGCCCGGGGCTGGCCAGGCTGGCCACCGTGCGATCCCCGCTATCTCGGCTCTCCGTGCTCGCCCCGCCCTTCCGCGGGTTCTTCCTCGGCCGCCTCGTCTCCCTGCTCGGCAGCGCCATGACCCCCGTCGCCCTGGCCTTCGCCGTGCTCGGCGCCTCCGGCCGGCCCGGCGACCTCGGCGTCATCCTGGCCTGCCAGATCACCCCCCAGCTCGCCCTGTTGCTGGTCGGCGGCGCCGCCGGCGACCGGTTCTCGCGCCGCAAGGTCCTAGTCGCCGCCAACCTCGGCGCCGGCCTGACCCAGGGCGGCGTCGCCGCCGTGCTGCTGTCCGGCCACTACAGCCTGCCCCTGATCGCCGCCCTCGAGGTCGGCAACGGCGTCATGGAGGCGTTCGCGTCCCCGGCCCTGCGCGGCATCGTGCCCGACCTCGTCCAGCCCGCCCACGTGCAGCGGGCCAACTCCCTGCTGGCCTCGACCCAGAACGCCGCCAAGATCCTCGGCCCCACCGCCGCCGGCCTGCTCGTCGTCGGCGTCGGCGGCGGCTGGGCCGTCGGCCTGGACGCGCTCAGCTTCATCGCCGCCGCCGTGTTCTTCGTCCGGCTGCCCGCCCGCACCTCGGTCCCCGCCGCCCGCCGCCCGGCCCGGCTGACCGCCGACATCCGCGAAGGCTGGCGCGCCTTCCGGTCCATCCGCTGGGTGTCCGCCATGGCCCTGTCGTTCTGCGTCATCAACCTGGTCAACGTCGGCCCCTGGCAGATACTCGGCCCCGACCTGACCAAGGCCCGCAGCGGCGAGGCCGCCTGGGGCCTCGTGCTCAGCACCCGGGCCGTCGGCCTGCTGCTCATGAGCGTGCTCATGTACAAGATCGTGTTCCGCCACCCGCTGCGGGCCAGCCGCCTCCTCGGCGGACTCAGCGGCCTCCCGCTGCTCGCGCTCGGCCTGCACCTGGCCTTGCCCTGGCTGATGGCCTGCGCCTTCATCGGCGCGCTGAGCTTCACCGTCTCCGGCATCACCTGGGACACCGCGCTGCAGCGATGCGTTCCCCGCGAGCTGCTGTCCCGGATCGCGTCGGTCGACGACCTCCTGTCCTACTCCGCCATCCCCGCCGGCCTGCTGCTCACCGGCCCCGCCGCCGCCTACTTCGGGGCCGCCCACCTGGCCCTCGCCTGCGGCGTGGTCTACACCATCGCCAGCCTCGCCCCCCTGGCCGTCCGGGCCGTCCGCGAGGTCTCCGCCGGGTCGGCCGACACCGCCGAGCCCGGGTCGCCCGACAGCCCGGCCGACAGTGCCGAGCCTGGGTCGCCCGACAGCCCGGCCGATAGTGCCGAGCCCGGGTCGCCCGACAGCCCGGCCGATAGTGCCGAGCCCGGCGACCCTCAGCCCAGCGCCGCGCGGAAGCGCTCGCCCAGGCTGGCCAGGCGCTCCGGCGGCTCGTTCGCGAACACCAGCCGCAGGTAGTGCGGCCCGCTCGGGCCCCAGCCGTCCATCGGCGTCGCCGCCACCCGGCCCCGCTCGAACAGCCGCCCCGACAGCTGCGCCGGGCTCAGCCCCAGCGGCCTCGTGTCGATCAGCACCGACCACCCTCCGTCCGGCGCCACCACCGGGTACCCCGCCAGCTGCTCCAGCACCACCTCGCAGCGCCGCTGCCACTGCGCCGTGGCCGCCGCTACGTCCGCCGCCGCGTCCGGCGCGTCCAGGGCCGCCGCCACCGCCTGCTGGGCCAGCCCGACCTGGCACACCACGTTCGTCAGTCCCACCAGCCGGATGTCGTTGAGGATGGCCGCCGGGCCCGTCACCCAGCCCACCCGCCACCCGATCATCCGCAGCTCCTTCGACGCCGAGCCCGCCGTGATCGTCCGGTCCGCCAGCCTCGGGTCCGCCGCCGCCGGGTGACTCGGCCCGAGCCCGTCGAAGCGAATCCGCTCCATCGCCGCGTCGTAGATCATCCAGGCGTCATGCCGGTCGCACGCCTCCGCCAGCGCCGCCCAGTGCTCGTCGCCGAGCACCAGCCCCGACGGCATCGCCGGCCCCATCATCAGCACCGCCGCCGTGGCCGGCCCCACCGCCGCCGCCAGCCGCTGCGGGTCCACCGTCCAGTGCGGTGCCCCGCCCGCGCCCGGCGTTGCCTGCGCCGGGACAAAGCGCGTGACCCCGCCCGCCAGGCGCACCCGGTTGATCAGGCCCGCGTAGATCGGGTCGCAGAGCACCACCTCCTGGCCCGGCTCCACCGTGGCCAGCAACGCGTTGAGGATCCCGTTCAGCCCGCCCGCCGCGCTGACGCACTCCGTGGCCGGGTCATAGGCCCGCCCCGCGATCCGCCCGACGTGCGCCGCCGCCGCCTCCCGCAGCGCCCGGTGCCCCTGGAACGGCAGGTAGCTGTTGGCCGCATCGTCGTCGATCGCCGCCCTGGTCACCTCCAGCGCGACCGTCGGTGGCCGGATGTCGGTGTCCAGGTTCTCCAGCCGCAGCAGCTCCGGGTCGCCCGCCGCGTCCGCCGCGTCGCCCACCGCGTCCACCCCGATGCCAGGAATGTCGCGCAGCCTGCTCACCGTCATGCTTCCTCCGATCTCGTCGCACTGGTATACACGTAACAGTAAACTGATACGCATGAACGGGCCACCCGATAACGACGAGGACTGGGCGCGCGTGATCGGCCACAACGTCCGGCGGCTGCGTGCCGGCGCCGGGATCTCGCTGGCCGACCTGGCCACCGCCGGCGGCGTCAGCAAGACCACCCTGCACGGCATCGAGCTCGGCCAGGGCAATCCCACCATGAGCACCCTGTGGGCGCTGGCCACCGCCCTGCACGTGCCGCTCGGCGAACTCCTCGAGGCCTCCAGCCCGGCCGTGGAGATCACCCGGTCCGGCGACGACCGCCCCCGTGCTTCCGGCGACGCCGTCAGCGCTCGCCTGCTGCACCGCATCCGGCTGCGTGGCACCGTCGAGGTCTACGACATCGCGGTCGGGCCCGCCGCCCAGCACTCCCAGGCCCACCTGCCCGGCGTCGAGGAGTGCATGGTCGTCACCCGCGGCCAGGTCATCACCGGCCCCGCCGACGCCCCGGCCGAGCTCTCCGAGCGCGACTCCATCCGGTTCGCCGCCGCCCGGCCGCATCTGTACCGCGGTGCCGGGCCAGACAACCGGGCCGTCCTGCTCATGATCTACCCCGAGCCCTGACCTGGGGCCGGGCCGGGCCGGGCCGGGGCCCGCCGCCGTCAGCGGGAGACCGGCACCGCCTCCCATTCCTTCTCGGTCACGATCACATGATCGAGAAAGCCGAGACCCGTCAGGGCCGCCGCGTCGATGGCCGCCTGGGTCGCCGAGACGTCCTCGGGCGTAGGTGTCGTGTCACCTGAAGGATGATTGTGAGCCAGCGCGAAGCTGCGCCCATCCCGCCGTAGCACCGCCACGATGATCTCGCGCAGCGGGAACAACGTCTGGTCGGCTGCGCCATCCGAGAGCCGGTCTGTCCCGAGTATCCGCAGGGCAGCGTCACAGGAGATGACGATCAGCCGCTCCCTGTTGTGGTGGCTCAGCAGTGATCTGGCCACGGCTGCGATGTCAGTCGTCGCGCGAAGCCGCCGCGGCCGTTCTGTCTGCTCAGCACGTCGGGCCAGCTCGAAGCCGGCGACAAGGCTCGATGCCTTCGCGGTACCGATGCCTGCGACCGCAGACAGCTCGGCTACAGTGGCTCGGCCAATTGCCGTCAGGGATCCGAATCGGTCCAGTAGTCCCTCGGCTACCTCATGGGCGCCCTTACCGCGAACGCCCGTGCTGATCAGTAGTGCCAAGAGCTCGCGGTCGCCCAGGGCATCTGTGCCACGTTCGGCCAAGCGCTCGCGGGGCCGGTCGGTGGCGGGTACCTGTGACATCAGCATGGCCGCAGCCTAGCCAGGGGCTACGACATTCTCCCGCCCAGTGAATTCCCCCCGACCCGCGATCATGGTGAACATTTACGGTAGACCAGGTCGGGCGTTAATGAATGGCCATAACTAAAACCGCCTGACGAAATCGGTCAGTCGGCGAAGACGTCCTCGGCCGAGTCGGCGATTCCGGCCTTCTCGATCCAGGCCCCTAGCTGATCAAAGTCAACGCAGGACAGTGCCCGCTCGCGAAGCGAGGTAGTGACTGTCAGTTTCCGCCTGGCCAGCAACGACAGCAAGAACTCAGCCGCGTCTTTGGCGATTCCTTCATTCCATACCCGGACGATTAATTCAGCAGCTCGTACTTCGTCCGGTCCTTTGGCCTCGATGCCCTCGAAGATGTCGATCTTGAGCCCGTGGCGCTTTAGCTCCTCCGCAGGTGAGCTCTTAAAGCGATACTCCATGGGGTGAAGATACCTCAAGCGGGCTGCGCTTTGCGCCAGAATTAATCGGGAAAGACATCGCTGAGAGTGCTAGCGGTCATCGCCTTGTCGCCCCATGCCTCTAGTTCGCTGAGGTCGGTGCAGGACAGCACGCGGTCGCGCACGGGCACGGGAACCTTCAGGCCACGTGCGGCCAGCAACCGCAGCAGTATCGCCGCCGTGCTCTCGGCCTTCCCCTCGGCCTTCCCCTCGGCCCTTCCTTCGGCCTTGATCCGGTCGATGAATTCGTCCTTGAAGGTGGTGGCCATGAGGACCTCCAGGTCAGCCCGGGCCGCTTCTGGCGTGGCGACGCGGATGAGATGAGTATAGGTTTCCAGCCGGTCCTCATCGAGGTTGGCGGCTCTGATGGCCTCCAGGACCAGCCGCTGTCCGGCCTCCTGCTGGGCACGGACCCAGCCAGCGGCCTGGTCCGTGGCTCCACCACATCAGGAGGGTCCGACATTCCGGGGTAAAGCCGGATCAGAGGAGCACTTCGTGGACGGAGTCGATGCCGGGGAGGGCGTGGAGCTTAATCTCGCCTACGTGGCCGGCGGACGTGACGTCGGGCGCGGCGGCGGCCAGGGCGTCGAGCTGGTCCTGGGGCGCGGTCAGGATCAGCTGAGAGACGGGGGCCTTCATGGGCAGCCGAGCCTGTGACTTGGCCCGGCGCACGGCGGCGATGGCGGCCGCGGCGGCGTCCAGCACCGCCGTCCCGTCCGACTTGACTGCGCCGTCGAGGGCGGGCGGCTCGTCGGCTAGGACGAGCAGGGGAGCCGGGTCGGGCCACGACGCCAGGTGAACCGAGCCCTTCTGCCACCAGGACCAGACCTCCTCGGTCACGAACGGGAGGAACGGGGCCAGCAGCCGCAGCACCGCGGACAGGGCCTGGCGCAGGGTAGCCACGGCCGAGGCCGCGGCGGCCGGGCCGTGCTCGCCGTAGGCACGGGGCCTGACCAGCTCCAGGTAGTCGTCGCAGAAGAACCAGAAGAACCGCTCGGCGTGCTCGAGCGCGAGCGCGTGGTCGTAGGCCTCGAACGCGTCGGAGCACCGGGTCGTGACGGCCGCCAGCCGTCGCAGCAGGGCCCGGTCGATGGGCTCGCTGACGGACCCGTCCACGCCGCCGCCCTCAGCCTCCCCGATGCCGAGCACGAATCGGCTCGCGTTGAGGAGCTTCACGGCCAGCCGCCGCCCGATCTTGAGCTGAGACGGGTCGAACACGGTGTCCACGCCCAGGCGGGCACTCGCCGCCCAGTACCGGACCGCGTCCGTTCCGTAATTCTCGAGCATGTCGGCCGGGGTCAGCACGTTGCCGGTGGACTTCGACATCTTCTTGCGGTCGGGGTCCACGATCCAGCCCGAGATGGCGGCGTGCCGCCAGGGCAGCACGCCCTCCTCCTGCTCGGCCCGCAGCACGGTGTAGAACAGCCAGGTCCGGATGATCTCGTGGGCCTGCGGCCGCAGGTCCATGGGGTACACGCGGGCCAGGATGTCGTCCGGGGTGCTCCAGCCGGCCGCGATCTGCGGGGTCAGCGAGGACGTGGCCCAGGTGTCCATGACGTCCGGGTCGGCCGCGAACCCGCCCGGCTGATCCCGCTGGTCGGCCCGGTAGCCGGCGGGCACGTCGGCGGCCGGGTCCACCGGCAGGTCGGCGTCGAGCGGCGGGATGGGGCGGGAGCGGTCGGGACGGCCTTGGTCATCCACGGGGTACCAGACCGGGATCGGCACGCCGAAGAAGCGCTGACGGCTGATCAGCCAGTCGCCGGACAGGCCGTCGACCCAGTTCTCGTACCGGGACCGCATGTGGGCGGGGTGCCAGTCCAGTTGGCGGCCGTGCTCCAGGAGCCGGGCCCGCAGCTCGGGGTCGTGGGCGCCGTTCTTGATGTACCACTGGCGGGTAGTCACGATCTCGAGCGGCTCGGACCCCTTCTCGTAGAACTTGACCGCGTGCCGGACCGGCTCCAGCTCACCGCGCAGTGCGCCGGCCTCGCCGAGCAACTCCTCGATCTTCCGCCGCGCGGGGCGTGCCCTGAGCCCGGCCAGCACGGCGTAGGCGGCCAGGCCGTCCCCATTTGTTATTCCGGAAGGGGGTGAGGAGAGCAGCCGGCCGTCGCGGCCGATGACCGGGCGGGTCTCCAGGCGCAGGTCGCGCCACCAGGTCACGTCGGTGGTGTCGCCGAACGTGCACACCATGGCGATCCCGGTGCCTTTCTCGGGGTCGGCCAGGCGGTGGGCCACGATCGGCACGTCCACCCCGAACAGCGGGGTGGTGGCGGTGGTGCCGAACAGCGCGGCGTAGCGGGCGTCGTCCGGGTGGGCGACCAGGGCCACGCAGGCCGGGAGCAGCTCGGGCCGGGTCGTGGCCACGACCACCTCGGACCCGGAACCGGACCCGGCGGGCAGCGCGAACGCCAGGCGGGCGTAGGCGCCGTCGATGACCCGGTCCTCGATCTCGGCCTGGGCCACGGCCGTGCCGTAGGTCACGTCCCACAGCGACGGGCCCTCGGCCTGGTAGGCGTCGGCCCTGGCCAGGTCGCGCAGGAACACCCGCTGGGAGATGGCCTGGGCCCGGTCGTCGATGGTGCGGTAGCTGATGTCCCAGTCCACCGACAGGCCCAGCCGCCGCCAGGCGGCCGCGTAGGCCTCCTCGTCGACGGCGGTCAGCTCCCGGCACAGCTGCACGAAGTTGCGCCGCGACACCGGGCGCTGATCGGCCGGGCGCACGGGCTTGGCCGACGGCGCCACGGCCAGATCCGGGTCGTAGGGGAGGGAGGGCTCGCAGCGGACGCCGTAGTAGTTCTGCACCCGGCGCTCGGTGGGCAGCCCGTTGTCGTCCCAGCAGACGGGATAAAAGACCCGTTGCCCGCGCATCCGGTGGTACCGCGCGACGGTGTCGGTCTGGGTGTAGGAGAACGCGTGCCCGATGTGCAGCGATCCGCTGGCAGTCAGCGGAGGCGTGTCGATGGCGTAGACGTCGCCGCGGGCAGCGGAGCGGTCAAACTTGTACTACACGCTCCTTAGCCCACCGCTGCGTCCACTTGTCCTCGATGCCGTCAAGCGTCGGCTTGCCCGGCATGCCGGTGGTGGCCGTTTCCTTACGGCCAGAGTCGGTGTTCATGGCAACCTAGGGTAGCCGTTTCCCCCGACCGCGTGGGAGGCAGTTATGGCGCGGCCACGGTCGGCGGGCCGTCCGGCGGCCTGTCCAGGCCGGATCGCCGCCAGCCTGGCGGCGGAAACCCGCCGCCGGGTGTGGCGGCGCACCGCCGGGTGTGGCGGCGCACCGCCGGGTCCGACGAACGACGTGGTTGTTGCTCTCACGTCGTAACAGCGACGTGAGAGCAACAACCACGTCGCTGGCCGGCGGGGCCGCCGGGGCCGCCGGGGCCGCCGGGGCGGCGTCGCTGGCCGCCGCGGTCGGCGCCGGCCAGACGTGATAACAGCAAGAAGTGACAGGAGAACCGGCCGAGTCCAGCCCTGACCGAGTTAGCCCCATGGCGCTTATAGGCTGGCCGCTATGCAGACGCGCGTACTTGGAAGCACCGGAGTCAAGGTCAGCCCGCTGTGCCTGGGCGCCATGATGTTCGGGGCCTGGGGCAACACCGATCACGATGAGTCCATCCGGATCATCCACCGGGCCCTGGACGCCGGGATCAACTTCATCGACACCGCCGACGTCTACTCCGCCGGCGAGTCCGAGGAGATCGTCGGCAAGGCTCTGGCCGGCGGCCGCCGCGAGCACATCGTGCTGGCCACCAAGGCGCACGGGACCATGGGGGCCGACCCCAACCAGCAGGGCAACTCCCGCCGGTGGATTATCCGCGAATGCGAGAACAGCCTGCGCCGCCTGGGCACCGACTACATCGACCTGTACCAGATCCACCGGCCCGAGCCCGAGATCACCGACGTCGATGAGACCCTCGGCGCGCTCAGCGACCTGATCCGGGCCGGGAAGATCCTCTACGCCGGCAGCTCCACCTTCCCGGCCTCGCAGATCGTGCAGGCCCAGTGGACGGCCGAGCGCCGGGGCCGGGAGCGGTTCGTCTGCGAGCAGCCGCCGTACTCCATCCTGGTGCGCGCCATCGAGGCCGAGGTGCTGCCCGCCTGCCAGCAGTACGGCATGGGCGTGATCCCGTGGAGCCCGCTGGCCGGCGGCTGGCTGACCGGCCGGTACCGCAAGGGCATCGAGGCGCCGGTGAGCCGCCGGGCCGAGCGGCTGCCCCAGCGCTACGACCTGAGCCTGCCCGGCAACCAGGCCAAGCTGGAGGCCGCCGACCAGCTCGCCCAGCTGGCCGAGGAGGCGGGCCTGAGCCTGATCCACCTGGCCCTGGCCTTCACCCTCAGCCACCCGGCCGTCACCGCCCCGATCATCGGCCCGCGCACCATGGAGCAGCTCGAGAGCCAGCTCGGCGCGGCCGACGTCGTGCTGGACAGCGCGATCCTGGACCGGATCGACGAGATCGTGCCGCCGGGGGTCAACCTGAACCCCGGCGACCGCGGTTACGACACGCCGGCGGTCGCTGACCCATCCCGCCGCCGGCGCGGCTAGGTACATAGGCCATTATTTCCGCATGCCGCCACGCTCCACAAGATCATTTCTGATCTTGGTCCTCCTGCTTGTGACCGCGCTCGCGGCCGCCTGCGACGCTGGCCCCAATGCGGGCAAGCTGGTCGCGGGCGGCCGCACCGGCAGCTACGTGGTCACCCCCGGCATCCACAAGATCAAGCACGTGATCATCGTGATGCAGGAGAACCGGTCGTTCGACTCCTTCTTCGGGACCTACCCCGGGGCCACCGGAATCCCGATGTCCAAGGGCCTGCCGCTGGTGTGCGTGCCCGCCCGGCAGGGCTGCGTACGCCCCTACCACGACATCAACGACGTCAACGGCGGCGGCCCGCACGGCGAGGGAAACGCCATCGCCGACGTGAACAACGGCAAGATGAACGGGTTCGTCGAGCAGCGCGACGCGGCCAGGAAGCACTGCAACAACCCCGACGACCCGGCCTGCAAGCACAGCGGCTTCCCCGACGTCATGGGCTATCACACCGACCTGGAGATCCCGAACTACTGGAACTACGCCAGGGACTTCGTGCTCGACGACCACATGTTCGAGCCGGTCAAGTCGTGGTCCCTGCCCGATCACCTGTACATGGTGTCGGCCTGGTCGGCCAAGTGCCGCACCCAAAAGCCGATGAGCTGCGCCAGCAGCATCATGGGCCCCTACAGCGTTCAGCAGTTCGACAACGCCGTCAAGGAGGAGGTGCTCGACGGCCGGACCGACGTCAACCTGGCCTGGACCGACCTCACCTGGCTGATGTACACCCACCACGTCAGCTGGCGGTACTACGTGCAGAACGGCTACCAGCCCGACTGCGCGGACGACTCGGCCGAGACCTGCAAGCCCGTACGGCAGAGCGCCGCCACCCCCGGCATCTGGAACCCGCTGCCGCTGTTCGGCGACGTGCAGCACGATCACCAGCAGCGCAACATCCAGGAGCTGTCCGACTTCATGACCGCGGCCAAGGCCGGGCACCTGCCCGCGGTGA